>Ga0307507_10001649_pt1 | contig 49400 bp, 10 predicted proteins | sample 7_EM_MG_FD_207223 | JGI IMG/M metagenome (GOLD analysis project Ga0307507, IMG submission 207223) | Populus trichocarpa ectomycorrhiza microbial communities from riparian zone in the Pacific Northwest, United States - 7_EM | ecosystem: Host-associated > Plants > Roots > Unclassified | place...
ACCATTAAAACTGCATAGGCTATGCGAAAGGACTTTATAGTATTAATACTTAGCCTAGATATTAGCGGCGCCTATAATAATATACCCTATAAGCGTCTCCTATACATCCTTAGGGCAAAGGGCTTCCTAAAATAGATTATTTAATTTGTTCAAGGATTTATAGGCCAGAAAGAAATATTACTAATCTTTAGCGGATACCAGAGCCCCCCTATTGCAGTTATAATAGGAATACTATAAGGATCACCTCTGTCGCCTATACTCTTCCTCTTCTTTATAAGTAACCTGCTTAACATCTTTAAGGAAGGGGCGACCTAGGGAATAGGCTTTATTAATGACATAAACCTAATTATATATGGGCCAACAGCCGCAGAGAACTGTAGGACACTAGAGAAAGCCTATAACACCTATATAAAATAGGCAAGACAATATAGAGTCCAATTCTCACTAGAGAAATACCAGCTAATCCATTTTATAAAAAAACGTAACCAATCTGCAGATCTTTAGCATATAATCCATATCTAAGGCTTTAGGGGTCAACCGGTTCAAGGCCTAAGGGTATTAGGAGTATGGGTAGATAGTAAGCTCTAGTAGAGCATATATGCGGCGCAAGCGGCCTATAAGGGCCAAGTATAGTATATCGCCATGTCCAGGATCGTCAATTCTATATAGGGTCCATGCTTCCAGAGGTTACGCCTACTATATATAGCAGTTATCCGGCTAACCATAATATATGGATCTAGCATTTGGGCCACTGGAGAAACTAAGAAAGGCCCCCCTAAATCACTCCTTAAACCACTCTAAAAGGTCCAAACAGCCTGCCTTAGGAGTATAACAGGCGGGTATAAGCAAACGGCCACAGCACTGCTTAAGAAGGAAGCCAATATTCCCCCCCTATAACTATATATTGAAGCCGATGTAATATAAAGGGTGTAAAAGGAACGCAACTTTAATATTATAAAGTATATTAAGACACGCCTAAACAAACTAGTAGTAACTCTTTGATTAACGTCTGATACGGATCCTATCTGGCCCACGCAGACTACTCCGTTATAGGGGGAAAACTTGTAATTTACAGGAAGAAAACCCTATAGTTGGGGGAGGAAAAACCCTATGAGCCACCTCAGTAGGATGAAAAACCCCGAATTGCCATGCCTGCACGTAGCCGCGGCCCTGCGGGCCTACAGCTACGTCCTCCTCCTTGGATGTTTTGAACTCCTTGGGAACCACTGCTTCCTTCTCTAGCTTATCCAAAGCTAGGGTTCACTACGTCCCAGCTAGGCCTTGCTAATTAATTGCCGTATGCTTGTAGTTGTGTCCCATATCTTAACCACCCCCTGTATACTATCTCTTATTGACCATTGCTATATACGCCTTGCCTCCCCCCCCCTAAGGCCTATCGAAGGCGTAAGGGGGATTCATCCGTTCTACCATCCTAATACTAAAAGACAAGCGGGATGTGTGTGTGTATCTGGGTATCTTTTGTGCCTAGGCCCCAGTCCGCCTAAACAAACTATGGAGGGACCCTAGGGTGCCCTATAGGAGAAGGAACCAACAACCCCAAAGTAGGGAAAATATATTAGGAAAACAGGTAGAGAAAGCAGAAAAAGAATAGTGCGGCGCTAGGGCCCAGGCCTATATAGAGGAGGAAGGGAGATGCGTAAGAGGCCAGTAAAGATAATAGCAAGGGAGAGAAAGGAGCTAAAGTAAAGCACAAAAGAGTACTAGAAAACCATCTACCGCAACACAATACTAGTTAGACCGACGCTGGAGAGACGAATAAGAGTTAAAGGTACAGAGGTAGACTTAGGCAAGGGGAACCTAAGCCATAGCATGGGTAATACTATAGGGGGTAAATACCTAAGGGCTCTAAGAGGGCCTAATAAAGGCAGAAAATATAATAGCAACACTCTTAAGGACAGGAATAATAGGACTAAAAGATTGGCTTTACTAGGTAGGTGTCCCAGTAGGTAGCCTAAGGTGTAAATATAGCTGGCTAAGACAGACACTAAAACACGTAATACTGTTATACCCCTTACGCACCAGCCGAGAAGCAATACTTTTAGCAGCTAGCATAGAAAACTATAATATACTACTCTCAACATAGAAAGGCCTTAAGGCGGCTACCCGGTGGCTTATTAGCCAAAATATACTAGACCAGTTCCGGGTTATAAAGGAAATAGTAATAAAAGGCAAAGGGGTAAGTAATAGGCGCCCCCTAATAACTCTACAGGAGTAGAGTACAGTGTGTAATACTAGCGCGTCCGTAGGTTTGTTACGGCAGCAGTAGTTCCTAAGGAGGTCAAAAAGTAAGGTAGTAGAGCACCACTGGTAACTCGCAGGTAACTCGTAAGCGAGCCCCAAAAGGCGGGGAGACGGATCACGGGGTTTTCTCAAATAGAGTTTTCTCCCTATATGTATATAAGGAGTAGTCCGCGTGGGCCTAACAGGGATCCGAATTGGACGTTAAGCAATGAATAATAATATTATTATTATTAATCTTAAAATAAAACCTATTTAGCTAACTATTAAAAGGAGACTAGTTAGAATATCTTTTAATATCTTACCGTTAGGAAAAGACGAGGCGATACTAGAAATACCTTAGTTATAGAAATATAATCTAAAGATTAATTAGGTTATAGGTTAGATTAATATTAGAGATACTTAATAACACAAGATATAATAGCAAACTAAGTTAGTATAGTACCAAGTTAGAGCGACATATAAAGAAACTAAGTAAGGCTTAAGTTATATACTAAAGAGATACCACAAGTATAGTAAAAAGTTATAGTTACTAGAAAGTAAAAGACTATTAGAACATATAGCATGGGACTATAAAATAGAATTAGAAGAGGAAACTAGTTTAAAGTTCTTTCCAATCTATAAGCTTACTAAAGTAAAGTTAGTGGCGCTTAAGGAGTTTATCTAGGAGAACTTACAAAAGGGATATATTAGACCATTATAGTTATTAGCAGAATATCCAGTACTATTTATCCCAAAGAAAAACGGAAAACTTAGGATATGTATAGACTATAGACAGTTAAACAGCATCACTAGAAAGGATAGGTATCTTTTACCCTTAATTAGCAAAATCTAAGATAGAATAGGCAACGCAAAGATCTTTATAAAAATAGATCTAAGGTAGGTATACCATTAGATTAGAATCAAGGAAGGTAATAAATAAAAGGCAGCCTTTAAGTTAAAGAAAGGACTATACAAGCCATTAGTTATACAGTTTAGGCTTATAAACGCACTAGCAACGTTCTAAAAGCGAATTAATAGTATATTAAGAGAACACCTTAATAAGTTTATTATGGCATACCTTAACAATATTATCATCTACTTAGAGAGTAAGAAAGAATATAAGGAATATGTTAAATGGGTCTTAAAGAGACTATAAGAAGAACAGATGCCGGTAGTAATTAAGAAATACAAATTCTTTATAAGGAAGACTAATTTTATAAGATTTATTATTAAACTAGGAAGAATTAGTATGGACCCAAAGAAAGTTAAAGCCATAGTAAGTTAGCAAGAACTAGAGAATATTACGTAGTTAAGATCGTTCCTAGGGTTTTACAACTACTATAGGAGGTTTATAGCATAATAGTTACAAAGTATTAAACCATTTATAAGGCTAACAAAGAAAGAGGAACCGTAGGTTTAGGGTAGTAAGTAAAAGAAGCTGTTCTAAGAACTTAAAGAGTTGTTTACCTAGGAACTAGTCCTTAAGATATATTAACCAAAGTTAGAAACGGTTATTAAGATAGATATATTAGACTTCGCACTAGGAGCATATTTACTATAAAAGCATTAGGACGCATAGCATCTAGTAGCATACTATAGTTAAAAGATAATACCACCAAAACTAAACTATAACATCTATAACAAGGAGTTATTAGGTATAGTTACAGCACTAAAGAAATAGAGAGTATTCTTATAAGGCACAGAGAAACTATTTATAGTTAAAACGGACTATAAGAACCTTATAGGATTCCGAACAACAAAGGAACTTAACTAAAGATAGGTTAGATAGGCGGAAATGCTTATAGAATACCATTTCAAAATTTAGCATACTAAGGGTATAGATAATATATAAGCAGATACTCTAAGTAGGAAAGCTAAACTATAAAATAACAAAAAGCCGTTAGGGGCTTTGTTATAAAAAGATTAAGACGGACTAATTAGGTATAATTATCCCAAGATAATAGCAATAAGAGAAAGCCAGATCTATAAATTACTAGAGAGTAATTAGACACAGAATATTTAAGAAGTATAGGTAGAGGATCCGGATACGGAATAGTATAAGAATAGAGAAGCAACCTATATTCTAAGGTCTATTATAAAAGAGTTTATTAAGTCATTCTATAAGGGACTAACTTAAGGACATAATAGAGCTATAGGCTTAGTGTTAAGACTTTAAGAGGAGTATATTATTTAAGGAATCTGGGGACTAGTAAGATAAGTTATAAGAAAGTATCTAAATTGCTAAAAGAAATAAACTAATAAGGCATAAGCTATACGGAGGGCTACAACCTATTAAAACACTAGAAAGACTATAGGAAGTTATATTATAGGACTTTATTATTAAGTTACTAAAGTTAAGAGATCTTATTATAGGATAAGATTACAATGCGATCTTAGTAATAGTAGATAAGCTTATAAAGTAGGGATACTTTATAGCGTATATAGAAGAAATATTAGCAGAAGATATCGCTAGAATCTATATTAAGGAAGTATTTATAAGACACGGAGCACTAAGCAAGATTATATTAGACAGAGATCTAAGATTTATAATAGCATTCTAGGAGGTATTTTTAGCGGAATAAGGAGTTCGCGCAGTAACCTTAATAATATATTATCCGCAGACGGACGGATAAATAGAAAGATTAAACTAGACACTAAAACAGTATCTAAGGCACTATATTAATTATGCATAAAATAATTGGGTATTATTATTACTAGTTATATAGTTTGTGTATAATACAACACTATAAAAAGGAATGGGAATATTACTATTTAAGGCGAATTATGGGTATAAGCTAAGATTGTTATTATCGCCACATTAAGCTAAAAAGATAAGTAGCACAGCTAAAGAAAGAATAGAGACTTTAATAAATCTTTATATAGACCTTAAAGAAATAGCCAAACTAGTACAAGAGCGAATAAAAAGGTACTATAATGCTAAGAGATCTAAGGGACCAGAGCTTAAGGAGGGAGATAAAGTATAGCTACTACACAAAAATTTTAAGAGTTAATAACTAAGTAAAAAGTTGGACTACGTTAGACTAGGACCTTTTAAAATTACATAAAGGATTTTATTAGTTACGTTTAAGTTAAACCTACTAGCCAAAATAAAAATTTACCCTATTGTAAGGGCGCGAAGAGGCTTTGGGGAAGATTTGAAGAAATAATATAAATTCTATCTAAATCTAAGGGTATATAGCTTTTTAAGAGAACAAGACGTTGCGTAAAGAAGAGAAGGGAATAACCAGAGAATCTTGTAATTAAATAGTTAGGGGTCTTGGTCGATACGTACGCACATACACACACAGACGGACTTTGGTAGAATTCGATTGATCTAGTAGAACTTGGCAGAAGTCGATCAAGCTGGCAGAATTCGGCAGAATTTGGTTAAAGCGTTAAGTTTATCTTGTTAAGTGTTTTACTAAGACATTCCTACTATAACTAGGCTAGTCCCGTTATAGTACCCCCCCTTTAGCCAAAGGTTCAAAATAATTTAATTTAGTTGAGAATTCATAATTTTTTATTACGTGTTGTATTTTTGCATTAGGTGGCGGTCTTGGCAAGGCAGATCTAACTAATTAGATAACTTTAACTACCAGTTAAAGTTCCTTAATATCTTGCGTGTTACGTAATTGCGTTATAAATATTATAACTTATTTCAAGTTCTTTTTAAATTCAAGTTTTATATATTCGTGTTAGGTAGTAGTTATTTGCCTTTATATCGTGTCTATCTAGCCAGAGTAGGCCGCAAAGGATAGTCCTTATGGAATTCTTTTACTAGGGAAGGCGCGTTGGCCTTAATCTGATTATAGGTTTCCTAGGTTTATGTTTTATATCCTTTCTACTTAATAAGAAGTTTAAATTGTTTAGATTATGGTTTCTATCGCATATTGTTAATTAAGTTAATAAAGTAAGAACCGTTACTATTATTAATAATTATAGGAGGTGGCGGTGGTACTTTATAAGTTATAGGATTATCTTTTAAAGGTTATAACAAGCTTACGTAAAATATTAGGTGTATTTTTATCTCAGCCGGCAGTTTAAGCTTATAGGTGTATAGGCTTAGTTTCTTCTTAATTTGGTATAGCCCTATAAACTTCTAATTAAGTTTCTTTAAGGGCCGTTAAGTCCGTATATTTTATGTATTTAGGTAAGCCATATTACCTTCCTTAAAGTCCCATACGGGAGCTCGTCCTTTATTTATATGCCATTCCTATACCGTTTAAGCGTATATTAATTCACTTTATAACAGTTCTATTAACTGCTTTATTTAATTAGCGAAGTTATACGCGTTAATTAACTGGATCCATTTAATTGTAGGTCCTATTATATTGATTTTGGGTTATAGTTCAAATCCAAGTTAAGGGTTTTGTCTATAGGTTGCGTAGAATAGCGTTACGTCTATTAATACGTTTATTATATTATTCGCAGTAAACTTAGCTAAAGGCAGCCATTTTTCCCAGTCGTCTTGCAGGTAGGAGCAGTATATTTATAGGTATTGTTCTATAATCGCGTTCGCAATTTCGGTTTAACTATCTATCTCTAGATAAAACGTAGTTGAGAGTCGTATTTAAATACTTAATCATTTGCATAGAGCTTGCTAAAAGTCTAAAACGAACTGGCTTCTATAGTTGGATATTATCAAGTTAGGAAGTCTGTGTAGCTTAAAGACATGCTTAATAAAACATTTAGCTACTAATATCGCATTAATTAAGTCCATAGGAATCATATATTACATTTTTATAAGGCAGTTAACGACTACTATAATATTCGTGAACCTATTACTGCTAGGCAAGTCAACTATAAAGTTAATTAAGATATCGCGCCATCTTTATATCGGAATTGGTAGCGGTTAAAGTACTCCTTATTTCTTTATATAAGAGGTCTTTCTACACACGCATATCCTATATACTCGAATGTATTTTCGTACGTAGTCGTGCATTATAGGCTAGTAGTATACTTGTTAAACAATCTTATAGGTCTTCGCACAGCCAGGATGCCCTACTATAGGGAAGTTGTGTATGAAATTAAGTATCTTAAATTGTAAAGGTTTGGAATTTGGAACTACTATCTTCTATTAATAGTACAATTAATTGTTTTAAATTTCGCATTTAGCGAGTGTAATATCCTTATACTATCGTTTTTCTGTTTGAATTGCTTTTATTATATCTATTATCCATGCGTTGTTCTTATATTCGTATTCTATTAGCTTATTAATTTCCATTTCCTATTTATTAACTTCTGATTTATTTCTATTAAGTTCCGTATCTAGGAATATAGGACGTAGCTTTTTAAAACGTTTAGGGGGTAGTAAGATCTGTAATCGATTTATAATCTATTTGTCTAAAGTGTTTGCAGGTAGGTCCTATAATCGTTATATTAATGCATTAGGCTTCTAATTAAGTTTACCTAGTTAGTATATAATCTTAAAGTTGAATTATAAGAGGTATTCGGCCCAACGAATTTGGCGCTGCGTTAATTGTTTTATAGTTATAAAGTACTGCAGGTTCTTGTGGTCCGTTAATACATATATTAGGAACAACGATCCTTTAAGCTTGGGACGCCATTATTTAAAGTATTTGACAATTACAAGCAGTTCCTTATTATATATCTTATAGTTCGATTTAGTAGGGGCGAGTTTCTAAGAGAGAAAGGCTACTAGACGTAGCTCGCCGTTCTTATTGTATTGCGATAACACTCCTCTTAGTGCATAATTAGACGAATCTGTTTTGACAATGCATTTAAGGTCAGGGTTAAAGTAGGCGAGAATTAGAGTAGTTGTAAAACAATACTTTAGGTCGTTAAAAGCTTATTTACATTTAGTAGTCTATTTAAATTTTATATTCTTTCTTATTAGGTTTACTAATGGCTGGGTAATTTCTAAGAAGTGGTTAATAAATTAATAATAGAAGTTTACGAATCCTAGAAATCCTTAAATATCTTATATATTGCTAGGGCTTCCCTAGTTTATAATCGCGGCGACTTTCTTAGGGTCTATTTTAATTCCGTTACAGGATATAATTAAGCCTAAGTATGTAACCTCGGACGCGTAGAACTTGTATTTTTTAATATCGCATTATAAGCCCGCATCTTATAGGCATTTAAGAACCATTCTAACGTGTTTCCGATGTTTAGAAAGCAAGGACGAGTAGATTAAGATATTATTAATATATATAGTAATGAATACATTAAGGAATTTATAAAGCGTATTGTTAATGTATTGCTAAAACGTACTAGGACCATTTTTTATGCCAAACGGCATTACTAGGTATTTAAAGAGTCCCTATTATGTATAAAAAGCTGTATACTTCTTATCTCCTTTACGTATACGGATTTTATTAAAGGCAGCGACTATGTTAAGCTTTATAAAGTACCGTGCCTTCGCCAAACGGTTAAGCGTTTCTTAAATTAGGGGAATTGGATATTGGTTTCAAATCATAATTGCGTTTAAAGCTTAATAATTAACATAAAATCTTAAGCCTCCTCCTGGCTTTTTAATAAATAGTATAGGTAAGGCGAATGGAGATTAACTAGGGCGAATAAATCCTTTTTCTAGATGCTTGTTAAGGTATTATTGCATTATAAGCAGTTCTTCTCGTGACATACTATATAGCGGACCGAACTTTGGTGTTATACCAGGCTCAAGTTCTATCTTAAAATCGTGCTTATCTTGGTACGGGGCTAGTTGGTCTGCAAATCGTTTTTTAAACTTGTTGATTAGATTATGGTACTCTTTAGGTACAAGAGGTTAAGGATTAATATACTATTTCGGTTCTAGTGCTTTCTTAATGTCTTCTATAGTTATAGCAAAGATTTTATAATCTTATCTTTTTACTAATAAGATAAAGGGTGCGGCCTATATTATATAAATTTTAAGAGGTTTTAACGTAACATCTTTACATTCTTTACTGCAATTGGCAGTTGTAGCTTTATTATATTAGTTTAAGGTTCGTGGTAAGGGTAATTTATATTATTTTAAATTCAAATAGTTGTGTGTATGTTTATAGGGCAAATGGGTTTTTAAGCAATAACTTTGGCAGTAGGTTGTACGGAACTTTAGTGTTTCTTTAACCTAGCTAATTAAAGGGTTATATTATTTTAGCCATCTATATCTAAGTATTATCTTATATTGCTTTAAGGGTGTTATAAATAGGGAAATATATTTAAGGTATTCGCCCATCTATATTTTTATAAGAGCGTAGTGTATTAATTCGCTATATATTAAGGGTTTGCCGTTAAAGCCTTGTAGGCCTTAGGGCTTATCAAGTTTCTTTAAATTTAGGCGTTAGGTTTTTATATAGTTTGTATTAATAAAGCCTATATTAGTAGCTCTGCTGTCTATAAGGATTTATACCTCCTTCTATTTTCTAAGTGTTTAAATTTCGCTAAGTATATTAAGGGAGTCATATTGTATATTAGCGCTAAAAGAGCCTAGACACTTATGCTCTTCCACTTCTTATCCTAAGGCGCGACTTAGCCCTAGGATAATTCGTTTTCTAAGTTAGCTAAGGGTAAGATACTTTATAACGACTAGGTATAATTTATAGAATAAGTATAAGTTAAGGAGTGAGTATAGCTTAAAGAACAAGTGCGATTTAAGGAGTGGGTGCAATTTAAAGACCAGGAGGAACTATGGCGGACTTTTTCAAAAGGGTGAGTTTAGCAATTCCTTTAGATATATCCTTTTCTACCACATCCAAAGCATTCTCTATTTGCGGCTTGAGTTCTTTATTTATTGGTTTCTAAGGGTGTGTAGAATCGAGTGGCGTTAAGGTCTATAGGGTTATGCGTAGGTTTTAGAGAAGGGTCGCGCTTTAGGGTATATATTGGTTTTATAGAGCTTTAAACACAAGGTATAGTTAGCTTTAGAGAATAAGTCTATTTATTATATTAAAGGTCCTTATTAATTCATTAACATATTATAGCAAATTTGGGTAGGTTTTTTAGTAGTTCCCTACCTACTAACTATGCTCTAATTTTATCTAAAATAGCTTATTAAAGAGCAGTAACTCTAGCGGCTTCATTCTAATCCAGTTCGCTAATAAGGCCTAAAAATTCCAAAAAGAAGCTTATAAAGTCTTAGTTCCATTATTATAGGTTTTTAAGTTTAGTAACAGCAGTATGTTCGCGGCTAGTGTTATTATACATTTATTCTAGCAGAGAGATAAAGGTTTTAAAATTAACAAAGGTGCCATTACGGAAGAATGGGTCCATGGTTTATGTAGTATCTTTGCTTAAATAAGATATTCTATAGCTAACCTTGCTAGCTTTAATAGGGTATCAGTTATAGTTTATTAAAAGTTTAAGATGGAGCTTGGTTATAAAGGGATATAGGTTATTTTAATTTCTATTAAATATTAGAGGGTTAGGAAGCTTTTCTAATTTTACAGTAGGTACTAGGTTTGTTATAGGTATAGGTTAAGCTACTATTACTAGTTTAGGGTTTATATTTAACGGGCCAGGTTTAGATACAGTTATATTGATTTCGTTTATAGGTGGTATTAAGGTCTCTAATATAAATGCTTAGACATTACAGAGTTCTTTATAGAGTGCTTCTATTAATCGCTGATACTAGGCTTCTAGTGCAGCCCGCTACTAAGCTAAGGCATCTATAAAGGACTGTTGCATTATAGTTAACTGTTCCCTGACTAGGGATATAATACTTATAGTTATTAAAGAGGATTTAAGTTCGTTTACTATTTTAATAATAGTTATTTTTTAACGCAATGTAATGTAAGGGCGCGAAGAGGCTTTAGGGAAGATTTAAAGGAATAATATAAATTCTATCTAAATCTAAGGGTATATAGCTTTTTAAGAGAACAAGATGTTGTGTAAAGAAGAGAAGGGAATAACCAGAGAATCTTGTAATTAAATAGTTAGGGGTCTTGGTCGATACGTGCGCATATACGCACGCGGATAGACTTTGGTAGAATTTAATTAATCTGGTAGAACTTGGCAGAAGTCGATTAAGCTAGTAGAATTCGGCAGAATTTGGTTAAAGCGTCAAGTTTATCTTGTTAAGTGTTTTACCGAGACATTCCTACTGTAACTAGGCTAGTCCCGTTATACCTATATAGCATATCGCAATATTAGAGCTAGTATACGGGAATATTAAACCACTAGTTTATAAGGCAGATATATATAGAGGGCAAGAAGAAGACAAATAGCAAGTTTTAAAGATTATTAGTTATGAGGACGTAGATAACGAAATATAGTACAAAGTAAAGTAGATAGGCTATAGTAAGACTACCTAGGAACTACTAAGCAACCTAAAAAACGCTATAGGAAAGGTATAGAAGTATTAGAAGAAAGTAGGTTAGGCAGTATTAATAAAGAAGGATCGCTAAAGAATAAGTCACCTAAGGGGGACCTAAGAGGAGCAACTATTATGTTACTTAGAGTTGTTTCCTTCTTTAGAAACTCTACTCGTTTATTACCTAGCTTAGACAGACCCTATTAAATAAGTTTTTACTCCTTAGAATAAACCTTCTCACGAATATATTTAAGACATTAAAGACAAGCATAAGCTAAACGCTAAGCTTTAAGAATATGTGTAGACTCTTCTAAGACATATTAAACCTTAAATAGCATAGAGGCTAGCTTACCATTAAACTTCTTAGTGGTAGATTAAATATAAGACCCTATAATAGGTTACTTAGGGAACTTAAAGACTATTAAGAGTTATAGGACGCGTATACTTAGCGTTAGAGATAGAGCGAATATCGCAAGATAATTAAATATTTGCTTTAGTGCACTCCGAGCAAGAGAAAGGTTATTAAGATAAAGGACTCGCTAGCGCAATATAGACTAACCCCTTTTTCGTACAATAAGAATATAGAGATAGCATTATCTCACCTAGAGATAGTATTGCAGTAATAGTACAAGACTAACAAGCTATAGAAGAGGAAGAAGATACTTTAGGTATAATAAGTAAGGATATTAACTAGATTAATTAAACGGACATTACACCTCTAGTAAACAACTTAGAGATATTAGGAATCTTTAAGAACAAAAATAAAGAGAAGGGAGATAGTGTTACAGATAGCTTAAGTATAATATTATAACTACTTAGAGAGGAGTTGGCGGAAGCTAGTTAGTTAATATAGGTATAGTCTAGAATAGATCTAGTAGAACTATATAACAAGGAATAGTAGCTAAGGTTATATAATATAATCTATATAATCTGTGTAATCTATATAATCTATAATAGAGTAGATAGAGTATACGTACCTTATAAAGCGAAGGGATTTCTTAGGCATATAGTTATATATTTAAAGGACTATAGTCCCTACCCAGATAGTTCTCTCTTTATAGTAAATCTTAGAATATAATTAGAGTTAATCTGTTAGGCAACTACTCCACTAGTTATTATTATATTATTGACCTGTTTATATCTATATACCTAGCCTAATAACAGGACCCACCGTAGTTCTTACTACAAGGTTCTATTATATATAACTACTACTAGTTCCTAAACACCCTTAGCAGCATATTATAATTGTTACAGCGCTAGTGGAAAACGGTGGATCTTAGTAGACGTAGATTATGGTAGATATGAGTTACGTAACTTAAGGACCGCATAAAATATTAAGCGGCGCTACTATTCTTCTCCTTCCTTTCTCTAGCTTTGGATCCTCGTTTATAGATAATCCAATTATATAGGCTTGCATGCGACCCTCTTACTATGCTTATGCCTTAATTAACTAAGTCGCTAATATTATCTAAAGCTTATCTACTCTTTTTCCTAAGAAGGAACTTAAATATATCTATCTATAAGACCATAAATAGGACAAGGATATAGAATAGGACCTTAAGGACATTACCAGTATAACGGAACCTTGTAGTGGGAACTACGGTGGGTCCTATTATTAGGCTGGGTATATAGGTAAAAACAAATTAACAATATAATAATAACTAGTAGAGTAGTTGCCTAATAGATTAACTCTAATTATATTCTAAGATTTACTATAAAGAGAGAACTATCTAGGTAGGAACTATAGTCCTTTAAATATATAACTATACGCCTAAGAAATCCCTTTGCTCTATTAATCTATTAATCTATTAATCTGCTTATAGATCCCACATTCCCCTAATCCTATAGATTATAGATTAACCATGTAACCTTAGTTACTATTCCTTATTATATAGTTCCACCGGCTCCATCCTAGACCGTGCCTATATTAACTAACTAGCTTCCTCCAACTCTTCTCCAAGTAGTTATAACATTGTACTTAAGCTGTCCGTAACACCATCTCCCTTCTCTTTATCTTTGTCCTTAAAGATTCCTAATATCTCCAAGTTGTCTACTAGAGGTGTAATATCCATTTAATTAGTCTGGTTAATATCCTTACTTATTATACCTAAAGCTTCTTCTTCTTCTACCAACCGTCGTAATTGTGTAGTACTTAAGATTCCTTCTTTAGGTAAGATAATACCGTCTCCATATTCTCGCTATATAAAAGAGGGGTTAGTTTGCATTGCGCTAGCGAGCCCTTTATCTCAACAACCGTCCTCTTATTTGGAGTGCACTAAAGCAAACATTCAATCGTCCTATAACATTCGCTCTATCTTTAATGCTAAGTATACGCGTCCTATAACTCTTAACAGTCTTTGGGTTCCCTAAGTAACTTATTATAGGGTCTCGTGTTTAATCTGCCACTGCGAAACTTAATAATAAGCTCTTAGCCTCCCTTGCTAAGCTTTAACGTACCCATACTACTTACAAGGCGTACTTGTCTGCCTTAGCGCGTCTTCTTCGTCTTAAGAAGGTTTGTAAGAAGGTCCGTTCTAAGAAGTAGAAACTGGTTTAACAGGGTTTATCTAAGCTAGGTAATAAAAGGACTGGCTTTCCTCCTACAAAGGAAACAACTCCAAGTAGCTCAGTAATTGCTCCTCTTAGGTCCCCTTTAGGCGATTTATTTTTTAGCGATCCTTCTTTATTAATATTACCCGACCTACTTTCTTCCAATACTCCTATACCTTTCCTATAGCGTTCTCTAGGTTGCTTAGTGGTTCCCAGGTAGTCTTACTATAGCCTATCTACTTTACTTTATACTACGTTTTATTATCTATGTCCTCATAACTAATAATCTTTAAAACTTACCATTTATCTTCTTCTTATCCTCTGTACGTGTCTGCCTTGTAAACTAGTAGCTTAATATCTCCATATGCTAGTTCTAGCATCGCGATATATTATATAGGGTAGATCTTCATTTTAGCTAGTAGGTTCAACTTATATATAACCAATAAAATTCTTTATATAATTTTAAAAGGTCCTAGTCTAACATAGTCTAACTTCTTACTTAGTCGTCAACTCTTAAAATTTTTGTATAGTAGCCACACTTTATCTCCCTCCTTAAGATCTAGTCCCTTAGATCTCTTAGCATTATAGTACCTTTTTATTCACTCTTATACTAGTTTAGCTGTTTCTGTAAGGTCTGCATAAAGATTCATTAACGTCTCTATTCTTTATTTAGCTGTGCTACTCGTTTTCTTTACTTAATATAGTAATAACAACGTTTTTAGCTTATACCTATAGTTCGCCTTAAATAGTAATGTCCCCATTCCTTCTTATGGTGTTGCATTGTATGTAAACTATATAACTGGTAATAATAATACCCAATTATTCTGTGCGTAATTAATATAATGCCTTAGATACTATTCTAGTGTCTAGTTTAGTCTTTCCGTTTATCCGTCCATCTGTGGATAATATACTATAGAGGTTGCTGCGCGAACTCCCTATTCTGCTAGAAACACTTCCTAAAACGCTACTATAAATCTTAGATCTCTGTCTAATATAATTTTATCTAGTGCTTCGTGTCTTATAAATACTTCCTTTATATAGATTCTAGCGACGTCTTCTACTAATATCTCTTTAGTGTATGCTATAAAGTATCCCCACTTTATTAGCTTATCCACTATTACTAAAATCGCGTTATAATCTTATCCTATAATAGGATCTTTTAACTTTAGTAACTTAATAATAAAGTCCTATAATATAACCTCCTATGGTCTTCCTGGTACTTTAATAGATTATAGCCCTCTATATAGCTTATGCCTTATTGGTTTATTCCTTTGGCAATCTAAATATTTCTTTATAACTTATCTTGCTAGTCCCTAGATTCCTTAAATAATGTACTCCTCTTAAAGTCTTAACACTAGTCCTATAGACCCGTTATATCCTTATATTATTCCCTTATGGAATTCCTTAATAAATTCTTTTGCAATAGACTTAGGCATATACATTACTTCTCTATTTTTGTATTGCTCTAAGTCTAGATCCTCTATCTGTGCTTCTTAGATCTTCTATATCTAATTACTCTCTAGTAATTTATAGATCTAACTTTCCTTAGTTACTGTAATTTTCGGGTAATTATACCTAATTAATCCGTCTTAATTTTTTCGCAACAAAGCTCCTAATAGCTTTTTATTATTTTATAGTTTAGCTTTTCTACTTAGAGCATCTACTTGTGCACTATCTATACCCTTAGTATGCTGAATCTCGAAATGGTATTTTATAAGCATTCCCGCCTATTTAACCTGTCTTTGGTTAAGTTCCTTTATTATTAGGAATCCTATAAGGTTCTTATAGTCTATCTTAACCATAAATAGTTTCTCTGTGCCTTGTAAGAACGCTCTCTATTTTTTAAGTGCTATAACTATACCTAACAACTCCTTATTGTAGATGTTGTAGTTTAACTCTAGTGGTGTCATCTTCTAACTATAGTACGTTACTAGATGCTATGCGTCTTAGTGCTTCTATAGCAAGCATATTCCTAGTGCAAAGTCTAATACATCTATTTTAACAATTGTTTCCGACCCTAGTTAATAGATCTTAAGAATTGGCTCTTAGGTAAATAACTCTTTAAGTTCCTAAAACAGCTTCTTCTACTTACTACTCTAAACCTATAGTTTCTCCTTCTTTGTTAACCTTGTAAATAGCTTAATGCTTTTTGACCATTATGCCATAAACCTCCTATAGTAGTTACAAAACCCTAGAAACGACCTTAACTGTATAATATTCTCTAGTTCTTGCCAACTTACTATAGCTTTAACTTTCTTTGGGTCCATGCTAATTTTCCCTAGTTTAATAATAAATCCTACAAAATTAGTTTTTCTTATGAAGAACTTGCATTTCTTAATTGCTACTAGCATCTGTTCTTCTTATAGTCTCTTTAAGACCTATTTAACATGTTCTCTATGTTCTAACTCGTTCTCTAAGTAAATAATAATATCGTTAAAATATGCCATAATAAACTTATCTAGGTGTTCTCTTAATACACTATTAATTCGCTTCTAGAACGTTGCTAGTGCATTTATAAGCCCAAACTGTATAACTAATGGCTTATATAGTCCTTCCTTTAACCTAAAGGCTGCCTTCTATTTGTCGCCTTCCTTAATCCTAATCTAATGGTACGCCCATCTTAGATCTATCTTTGTAAAGATTTTTATATTACCTATCCCGTCTTAGATTTCGCTAATTAAGGGTAAAGGATATCTATCCTTCCTAGTAATGCTGTTCAACTATCTATAATCTATACACATCCTAAGTTTTCCGTTTTTCTTTGGGATGAACAGTACTGGATATCTTACTAATAACTATAACGGTCTAATATATCCCTTACATAAGTTCTCCTAAATAAACTCCTTAAGCGCTACTAACTCTGTTTTAGTAAGCTTATAGATTAGAAAGAACCTTAGACTTATTCCCTCTTCCAATTCTATCTTATAGTCCCATACTATATGCTCTAACAGCTTTTTACTTTCTGGTGACCATAACTTCTTACCATACTTATAGTATCTCTTTGGTATATAACTTAAGCCTTACTTAGTCTCTTTGTATGTCGCTCCAACTTGGTACTATACCAACTTAGTTTACTGTCGCACTTTACGCCATTAAGTATCCCTAATATCGACCTAACCTATTGTGGTGGTGTAGACTGGACGTCGCCTACTGTCTTGGCATTTTCCTATATTTATAGAGCTTCGGCTTTCCTCCCTCCTTACATATCATCACCAACCTACCAGTTACAGGAAATATATTCTTTTCTTTCTTTCTACTGACTGATACTAACTGATTACGACCTACCAACCAACCGACAGACTAACAGACAGTACCGTGACTTCCTATCGGAGAGACACCGTACCCTCCCACATATTATTTGGCATTCCACGTGGGGACGACGGCAAGCTCTTCAGATTAGAAGTCTGGCATTCTATACACAACTATATACACAGGAGACACGCAGGAATATACTACGACTACCAAAGGACCACCAGCTGTAGAAGAACTACCAGCTGCAAAAGAACGACCAGCCAGATAGACGAGAGGGCAGAACCAGAGAACCAGGCAGTATCGGACAGTGAGGGGAACCAGGCAGACCCTGAACAGAAAAGCTGCGGAAAAAGACAGGACGGCTAGACTCAACGCACAGGCCAAAAGAGTGGCAATAAGAGGCAAAATAGTGTAGGTCAAAAGGTCTTGGGAGTTGGGTTCGGTGCCTATACTTAGAAATTTGGCGTTAAGCGAACTAGTGAGCCAATCAGACAACTACCGGCGGTCAAAGTTACCCGATACCTCGCCACCCACGCGCGCACGAGCATGGCCAGAACGTTGTTGAAGATGCAGAGACAACAAGCCAAGGGCCAATCAATCAGATGGAAACGAGATCTAAGACATCTGGCGGCAAAGGAAGTCAGCACTGCCCTTTAAGAACAAAGACAATACCGAGCAAGGCTATAAGCACACAAGATCGGATCTATCCTTAAAAGCTTCCTGTTCTGGCTTAGCTTTATCCTCTTTTGAGTTATCTGGATTATGTCAGCAGCGGCCCTAGAGGCACTCCGTAAGGACCTACCGCACGGAACGACAGCAGGCCAAAACAGATGGACGTATTGAGACCCGGCAGTAGTAGAAGATAAAGATTCCATACTCTCCCAGGAAGATCCCCCCTTAGGCGTTAAGAAGCAGGTGCCTTCCGTTAGGGACATAGCTGTACAAGTAGATCAGCCGAAGCATATACCTGTCAAGGTCCCGCCAGGACAGTTATCTGGAACACCCTCTGTTAAGACCACGGCCATGTAAGTAGACCTACCGCAGCGTTCGCCCGTAACACCTAGGACCGATAACCCTCAGCAGACAAAAGATAAGAGCCGTAAGGATTACCTAAAAGCTCCTAAGGAAGCTCTAGATGCACCTAATAACCAGCAGTTAACGGCTCGAGACAAGGTCTATATTATGGTTCAGCCTATACCAGCCCTAGGAACTATAGGAACTCCTTATTTTACGGGACAGAACATGTCATAGTTTATTAAACGGTACAAGCGGCTATACGCCCAATATTATATAACAAGTAAGAAGCACCAGGGCCTTCTGGAGTACTGCGATTACTAAATAGGGATGTGGATCCGAAGCTTGCCTAAATTTATAGCTGGCAATTAGATAGAGCTTGTAAGAAAGCTTAGGGCAAAATACTAAGCAAACGACTACTACCAACGCATGGAGACAAGAGACTTTGTAGAAGCTTTTATTTAAAAATCTGCGGAACAGCCAGGCGAGCTGCGTCACTATATATACGACTTTACTACTATCTCAGCAAGAGCGGTAGTTATAGGAAACCTTACTAAGCAAGAGAAGGGGTGGTAGTTTATATAAGGACTCCCTATCAAATACCGCGGACATGTAATAGAAAAGATAGAAGCTGTAGCAGATAAGCCTAGTACCCTTATATTTAAAAGACTGAAGGAGGCCGTAGAGTTAAGAATAATAGCAGCAGAGAATGTTAAGCAAATGGCTGTTCTTCTAGAGGAAGATGTCCTGAATATCTAGCTTATATAAGAGCTACGGCAGCAAAGAAATAAGCTTAACTACTGAAGGGAAGGAAGACTTCTGGACCTAAGGAAGTACGCGACGCTATTAAATTAGGCTGTAGTTTAAAGCCCAGTACAAGGATATAGCTTAGCACTAGGATATAAAGACTAGCAGAATAGCACCTAAGCTCCCTTTATTCCGCAAGACTGTTAATCTCCACAAGACTGTCAACCTCCGCTAGATTCTCAATATCCGCAGGATTCTACTGCCTTTGGACAGCTGCAATGGGACGCATAGGGTTAGCAAGGCACGTAAAGACAAGGCCAGTAGACCTATTTTAGATGCGAAGGAAGTTACCACTTCACTAAGCATAAATGCCAAGGGCTAAAGAATCTTATTTAGTAAGGATTTGTGCATTTGTCTAATAAAGGAAGACTAGTAGCTAGGACGCGCGGTCAACCTAGACTAGTACTACCGTGGCTTGGTAATAAAGGACAATTAAAGGGTATTAAGAACTAGCTTTGTATATACTAAGGAACAGACCTAGGTAGGCTAAAGGAAGGACAACTACAGTAATAGGCCCCCCCTATAGTATAAACGGATTTAACTGCTTTCCATAATGGAGTAGTGCTAAAGAATAGTAATAAAACATGTACGAACTGGGAGGACTACTATTGAGTACGGCCTATAGACTTAGTAGTAACGCCTAGCTAGTAACGTCTGTAGACTTACCCAACTTTTAGAGATAGCTGTACAACTAGGACAACTGTCAAGCCATAGGCTCTGCCGTAGGAGAAGAATATATAACCAGGAGATTATATCCAGATTAGGTCACAGCCTATAGATAAGACAGCTGAAGCTAGAAAGAAGAATAAATTATTTAATCCTTAGAGATAGTCTTGGAGATGGACGCTTAACTAGGTCAGCCATTAACCATAGGCTCCGCAGTAGGCTCTGTAGTAAGTATAGGATGTTTAACTAGGGGATAGTTAAGTTTTAAAGTAGGGGAGGGGACGTAGGTAATAATATAAAAGATTTCTATTTTTTTTACTTAATTATAGTATTTCCTAAAGCTCCTTTTCTTGTTTACTTTCTTGATTACGGCGTGTCGAGACGCGTTAATCTACTACAAAAGATATTAGTTTAGCTTACCGCCTATTAATAAGCTAATAGCGATTTTCTATCCTAGGGACGGAAAATCCTAATTAGTCCATTTAGCAATAGAGCTGGTAGAACTCTATACCGCCCCTAGAATTTAATAATACGCCAGCTGTATAATAAGAATGGTATGGAGAGCCTTAATTAATTACACGGATATAGAGCTAATTATACAATGTAGAGCTGTATACAGAACCTTAACTGAACGAGTATACGGAAGCCTTGGTCAATTAAACAACTATACAGAAGCTACGGTTAGTTAAAGAGTTAAATTAAGCCTAAGCCTTAATATCAGCACGTTACCGTCACTAAAGCAAGTCAATTAAATATTATTAGATTAGAGCCTTTAACCAGGCCGACCTTATTCCTTATTTAAATAACAGCTAATTGCAGCTCCGCAACCGCTATCCAAATTTAGCACTGCACCAGCTACACAATAAGAATAGATACTGCGGCAAGGAAGGGACCTACACAAGGGCGGCAACATAATATTAGAAATTAAGTACTACGGAAATAGTAAAGCAGTATATAAAGAGGCACTGATAAAGATGCTCTGCAAGAGATTATATAGAGGGCATAGCTAACCACATTAAGCCTAAACTATTTTTATATGACTGAAGACGGAACTAAGCCATATCTAGCTAAGCTAGTAAAGGACCTTGCTAAGGATTATAAGGGGAACAGGAATTGGACATACAGGAGCTGGCACTTTTTAAAGATTGTCTTAACAAAAGGACTATATTATAGACATAAGGGCAAGGGATATACGATAGAGGTAGTTATAACAGCCAAGAAGCTGCTACTAGATGACCTTAAAGATATTAAGGACAACTTAGGCGAAGTATAGAACCAGTAAAACAATAACAAAGAGACTAAAAGTAGAAGATAATCCCAAGAAGGCTCTTAAGCTGGAAGAAGATTAAGGATACGCGAGCATACTACCAATAGCCTGGGTAAAGAAGCAGCTGTAAAAGCCTAAGGATGCACTAAAGAAGCTAAGAGCAAAGACGGTTCTAAAAGGGAAGAAAGCAGCTACAAAAGACGTCCTAGAAAGGCACTAGGCCCGCGGAAATAGTCTTCTGGAAGCTGCCGTTTACGCTTATAAGGAAGGAAGTCTTAAGACAGGTCTCTGGATTAGACGTCTAGTAGACACTAAAAGCCTTAATTAACTGTATAGATATAAAGCCTTAACCAAACAACTGCAAGCCGGACTCTTAATTAACTATCTATAGATGCAGAGCCTACGGGTGCAGAGTCTTAATTAAACGTCAACGGATTCAAAGCCTTAATTAAGTATATAATAATGTAGGATCTAGATCGTACGTACAGTAGAAAACGCCTTAAGTTAAGCTAGAGCCTTAGTCAAATCTTAATTAGTTAGACGCCGCCTCTACAGTTAAGTTAGATTAACTAAAACTTTTAGTTGGGCCGACCTAATGCCCTATTTAAACGTCAGTTAATTATATATTGTTATAGTTAAATTAAATCAGTTACTATCGCCGTTAGATGTCTTTAATCAGCAATTAAGGATCCTACAATGGCAGATAGATAAGTACTAGGCCTAATTAGGAAACTAGTACATAGCTGGAAGATTATTAGAAGCGCCGCTAGTTAACATTTTAGAGCCTCTATAGGAACCTCTCCCTTTAACCCTCCTTTATTAATTAATTGCCGCCCGTCTTAATACCTATGGACTGGTTAACCAGAACGGTCTTTCCTATAGACATAGATATGGAGCTTTACACGGAGTCTTATATAGAGTTGTACGCAGAGTTTACGGATATAGAGCATATAGGTGCAGAGCCTTAATTAGACAATAGTATAGTAGCTTAACTAGACACCTATATATATAAAACCTTAATTAAATGGTAGATGCGGAGCCTTAACCAATCGTATGTCTATATAGAAGTGTTAATTAGTTGTCTATGGATGCAAAGCCTTAGTTATATATATAGTAGAAAACACCTTAAGTTAAGCTAGGGCCTTATTAAATCTCAATTAGTTAAATACTGTCTCCGTATTTAAATCAGGACAGTTAGAGCCTTTAACTGGGCTAACTTTCTACCTTAATTAAATGACCGAACGATTAGTTATAGCACGTCGTCGCCGACCAATTAGACAGTCTTCGGCCAGCAGTTAAAGTAGGCATATAGGCACGCACGCAGACACGGACGCAGAATATGCAATGTAAAGCTACTAATGCACAGCTAGATGTATAGCTAGACGCAGAGCCAGATGCAGAGTTTTGATATTAAACGACTAACTAAATAATCAAACTAAGCTAGAGCCTCTGCTACCTTGGTTAACTACTCTACTACCACTACTGCTACTGCCACTATTCCGTCCGGCTATTTTGTCCCTGCTATCTCAACCAACTGCTCTGTTTTTACTGTTATAGATCTGTACCGCTGCTGGGTCTATTTTACTGCTAGATCTGCTGGATCTATTTAGCCGTTTAGCTATTCTAACCGATCTATTCTAGACCTAATGCTGCTTTAACTATTTAATTCTAACTACTGTTCTAACTAACCTGTTCCGTTCTACTATTTCTACCAACCGCTATTTAGACCGACTGTTCTACTGTCGTTGCTGCTACGGCTACTGCTACTGCTGTTACTGTTTTAACTGTTTTATTTCTGCTATTTTAACTAACTGTTCTATTCTAACTGCTGCTTTAACCGTTCCGTTTCACTGTTCCAACTATTTTACCACTGCTGTTTTGACTGACTGCTATTAACCAACTGCTACTAACTAACTGCTATTGACTATCTGTCGCTACTAAGATTTCTACTACTAAAAGTTCTGCTACTAAATGTCCTACTGCTTACTAACTATTACCAAGTTCTTCTACTAAGTGTTCTACTAAGTGTTCTACCGCTGACTATTCTGTTTTATTTTACCGCGCTAACTGTCTGCTTTTATTACTATTTTTATTACTATTACTGTTACTGCTGTTATTACTGTTTCTACTACCGCTACTATTACTACTGTTACTACTGTTACTGCTGCTACTACTATTACTTCTGTTACTGCTGCTGTTATTATTTCTAGTTTACTGTTCTAGTTACTAGTAGGAAGATCGGATCTTAGCTATAGATAACGGAAGGATATTATAGAATAGTTTTACAAGGCTGTAAAGACGGCTGCAGAATTACGCTTTTGACTAATACCGCTAGTAGGTGTAGTACACAGGTGATTAGGGCGGCTAGTATATACATTTATACTTTCGACCAGTAACGCTGGTGGGTATAGTGTATAGGCAATTAGTACGGCTAATAGGTGTATTTATTCAGCACGAGTCTAATAGGTATCTTACTAGGAGAAAAAGGTTTCCTATGTTCTATTTTATGCTTTCCTTTTTCTATTCTGTTTTTACTTTACTTTTGTTTGGCTATTCTTCTATGGTATAGAATGTTAGGGGACAACGTTCTTAATAGGGGAGGTATGTGGTAGTATAGACTGGACGTCGCCTACTATCTTGGCATTTTCCTATATTTATAGAGCTTCGGCTTTCCTCCCTCCTTATATATTATTACCAACCTACCAGTTATAGGAAATACATTCTTTTCTTTCTTTTTACTAACTAATACTAACTGATTACGACCTACCAACCAACTGATAGACTAATAGACAGTACCGTGACTTCCTATTAGAGAGACACTATACCCTCCTACACTATAACCTAATCAATCTTTAGATTGTACTTCTATAACTAAGGTATTTCTAGTATCGCCTTATCCTATTCTAACGGTAGGATATTAAAAGATATTCTAACCTGTCCCTCTTTAATAGTTAACTAAATAGGTCCTATTTTAAGATTGATAATACCCCCTCTATAGGCTATCTAATCTCCTAAAATCGTTATAAGTGGATATAGGTGTTCCTTCTATCTATATAGTAACCCTATCCTTTCTACTGCTTTTGGTAACACGTAGTTCCTTATTACTCTACTATCTATTAATACTTTAAACTGCTGATCTTGCTACTTAACTTATAAGTTTAGGTATTATCTTTAAACTCCTTTAAGGGTTTAAGGCTCTAATACTAGTTCCCTTTAGTTTTATGCGCCTCCCCTTTTCCTAACTATTAGCTGTTAGATCCTACTTATACTTAGTCTAACCTTAGCTAATACTTAGTTTATTTCTTTTCCTCTATATACTATAGATAAGTGTTCTCTAGGCACTCCCACCATTATTATCCATCTAGGTATTCTTCCGTAAGGAATCTTCCTAGTTAAAGTATTAAGTCCCCTTAACCTTATACTTCTATTAGGTGCTATCTATATATATACTTAGCATTCCTAAACCGCCTTTTCTTAGGTGCCTAATATATCCTAGTTAGGTACTTCTGGTTCTTATCTTTTGGTACTTTATATATGTTATAGGTGTCATCCATATAAGCTATCTATAATAGTATATAATACGCTAGGTAACTTAGGTTAACTCTTAGTTTATCTTTATCCTTAAGTTTAAACCTATACCTAGTTAATCTAACCACTAGTATCTCTATTGCGGGTACTAAGATTTATTATTTACTTCTCTAGTCCCTAGATCCCTCTTCTAGGTTCCTTAACGTTATAATTAATACCCCTTTAATATGACTTATACGTTTTTCTATAATAGGTTAGTCTTAGATAACTTTTTTATCTAGCTATATATAAAAGTCTTCCTATTTATTATTATGTCGTTGCCTATACCACTTTCTATACAACTGGTTTAGTATATATGGTCTATCTATTAAAAAGTACCTTATTATCGCTATATTATGACATCCTTTGGTATATCTCTCTTTAAACTTAGTTGGGATATCTAGATTCTCTTTTTATTCTAGTTTATCTAACCATTTTACCCTAGGTGTCCCTACACTTGGCCTATTAGTAACTCTTTATATAGGTGCTCTATCCCTTATATAACCTAGTATAGCTAACCTCTTATCTAGCTTTTACTCTTGCTATATAATAATTCTTGTTTTAAACTTATTTATAGTTTTTTATTTTCTGCGTCTTATAGCTGGATCTTTATAGTTATCTTACTTTTTAATCCTAGTATTAACTATTTAATCTTTAGGCTAAACATTACATTTACCTAGAATTGCTAACGTTTTTATTTGTTCCCTAAACTTATAGTTCTTAAACTTGCGTTCTATACTTATTTATTTGTCTATAGACTAAGTAGCTGCCCTTTCCTATTGGTTTTTGTCCGTTATAGGTCCTTAGGTATATCTTATCTTGTCTTAAGAATCTTAAGCTTCTTATATCTCTTCTTAAAAATCTTAAGCCTATGGCCTTTTACCTTTATTAAGTAATAAGCTAGCATTAGCAGTTGTCTACTTACTTAGTTTTTTCTAAACATTACTCCTTTTATTTTATAAAGCGATGGAAATTGTATTTAATAGTATTATAATACCTATTACTAAACCCTATTTTGTAATAGTCTTAGTTTTTACTTCTATTTTAACTTTTTTAAGGTTTGTATACTCCTAGTAAGCTACCCTTATTACCTCTTTATTAATAAATGCTTTGCCTATATTAAATTTATCGTCTTTAATGTCCAATCTATAAGCTAGTTCGTTGGTTCCTTTAAACTTAGATAATACTAGCTCCTATAGCCAATAGCTTACGCCATACTTAGCATCCTTATAAATTCGGTATACGTTATTATAATAATATATAAAACTGTTAATTAAACATTCTTTTATTCCTTATAGTGCACTATTATCCCTCTATATATATGTGCCGGAGAATTTAGTTCTATAATTCTACTTTATAATTTAGTTTGGAGTAGCGCAGAAAATTCTAAACAACTTTTTTTGGAGCTCTTGCTGCACCCAGCCCAAAAAGACTAAACCAACCAAAAGAACCCTAAAAAACACCCTGATAATCCCCTGAGATGCATACATCACAAAGGAGGCACAGGTGGAACGACGGTGGTATGTAGTCGCGCGCAACCGCCAGACCTATACCCAATAATAGCCCCCCACAACAACAACAAGGACGGGCAAATACTATACCAGAAAGCGGAAATACCCTAATTAAGAAGGTATTTAACAAAATACAAAGCCTATTAGACGCGTCTAGTATCCGGAACTGTAGGGGAGCATCTATTAGCTATTACAAACTAATATAGCTAGCAGAATGGCTCCAGTTTAGCGAACCTTAGGCGCCCCTCTAGCAAACCCTTAATTAAATCCTCTAACGGCTAAACAAAATTGAAGATAAACAAAACCCCCCCCTATAGGCGAACCGCACCTGGGCCGTCGTAGCTACGCTTCTATAGCACAGGGAACCTACCCCCCTAAAGATAACAACTGGGTATATAATCACAATATAACCAAATACAGAAAAGGCAGAGAAACTTAGGGGACAATTAGAAATAGAAGTTCTTATAGAGATTTATAAGGAGGTCTATAACGCCGTCACAGTCTAACACCTTAGGAGTGGAGACATTAGAGTTACCCTAAAGGACCAATAGGCAAAGGAATGGGCCGTAAGGGCAGGGGACAGGCTAGAAGAGCGTATTAGCATAAAAGTGCTTTGTAAAGATTACTTAGTTAAAGTCCTATCGGTTCCCATAAGCCTTAGGGTAGAAAGGGGACACTAGGCGGACAATACAGCAACTATATAGAAAATAGTAAAACAAACGGAACGCCTTATACCAGGACTTGTAATTACCTAAATCTAATGGCTTTAATAAGAAAATACAAACCAAGCATATAATAAAAACAATAAGAGGATATAAGGGGCGCTAGAGACTCGCTAGGGAGATAATAAACAAATATATAGCTCCCTTATCGTCAGCATATATATACTAGGAATGCAAAAACTCCTTATTTAAAAAGGAATAATTATAAATGGCCTTATATATAACACAAGGCTCTACAACCACAGACTACGCCTGGAATGATATTATTACTATATATAATAGGGACACACCCAATCCATATATACAGCACAGGTGTGCTACGGCCACTATATAGGCCCCTATAATATAAAACAATATATAAATCAAGACCAAACAAAATACGCGAACTGTCACTAAAGCACACATAAGGTGTGGGAGAGAGAAGACTGCATTAAATACAAGAGACAGAAGGAAAGGGCTTAATAGCTATGGGAACAACTACACGCTAGGTTATATAAATGGAAACAACAGGTGATAAGCTAGGGGGATATAGGTATCTTCCTAGCGTTTCCTACCTTTAATACTAGGGGGCTAAGCCAGCCATCCTAAGCCTTAATGGGCTAAAAGTAACGCTGCGTGACATTACTAAATCGAATAGGGATATAAAGAACATATAAAATATAAGGGAAAGGACGCCTAGTAGGAAGACCCCTATAGACGGCTATAGTAAGTTTAAGGCCGGGATAATTAAGAATTAGATTTAATGTGGTAAATATAATATATATAGCTAGCTTATAAGGGGCATATAGCTAACTGGTAAGAATGGGGGAAGAACTGGAGGCAATAACAAACTTAGATTTAGAAAGGCTAATAGGAATATAAGATATAGAAATAGAAAGCTTTATATAAAATAAGTAGTGGCTAGGGAGTAAATATAGGAGATAGAAGTTCTAAATATTTTAGAGAAAGTAGAAATAGAAGAAGTAAGGAGTAAAGAAAAGGCAAAGAACCCCTACTAGGGGTCCACTACTTGACCATTATATAGTATAACTACGGCAATACAAACTACCGTCTAGTAAGGCCCCTACTAGACAGTCTAGACCTAGAGAAACACCATATTCTTACCATATAAGAGCCGTATTATAATACCTATATATAATTAATATACTGCCCCTAAGGATTCCAGCTCCTGTATAAACCAAAAGTAGCCACACGCGTATGCTTTATAATTAGCAAAAATATCAGCCTTACCTTATAGTTATAGCAGGCAGTTAACCTAGATATTGCAGTTATAACCATCTAGATATATAGGGGACTAGTATAAATCATTAATATCTATAACCCTAGGGTCGAAAGGGTAGCATAGACAGAGAATATTATATCTGTAATAAGCTTGCTAGAAACTGAATATGTAGAGTCCATTCTACTAGAAGATATAAACCTCCACTACCTATAGTAGGGGGGTATCTATGTTGCTACTAATTAACAGGTAGAGTGCCTACTAAGAGCTATAGATAATAGGGGCCTTAAGCTAGCTACCCCCCCAGGTATAATTATATGGCAATAGGGCATCGCCAAAAGTACAATTAACCTTATAATTATGGACGAAAACCTATACTAGAGACTTAAAAGGTGCTCCCTTAAAGAAGAATAGGCATTTACCTTAGACTATATCCCTATTTAGATATAACTAGATCTAGACATTAAGGCGCAACTAAATAGTAAAAGATATACAATAAGGAAGCTTAATATAGATAGCTTTCTTAATACAATTAAATAACAACTCTAAAACTTAGAAGAAATCCACCTAATACCAAATAAGCAAGGCTTATTGGCTACCCCTAAGGAAATTAATTAAAGACTAGAAAAGATCCAGGCAGCAATTAAAAGTAGGCTAAAAGAGTACTGCCTAGTTTTAAAACCAGGCCCCTATGCGCGATATGTATAGTCCGCACAGTACGCGGCCCTTATAGCCGGCTAATGACGAGCAAGGAGGAAATATATAAGCAGCCATAATTCTAAGGACGAGAGATAATATAAAGACATAAAAAACCAGCTAAAGAATACTCTAAGAAAAGAAGCAAGGAATAACTAAAGACGGTTTATAAATAAATATACTACTAACCTAAGTCTCCCCTATAATAAGGGCCTTTGGACCATAGCAAAATAGGTAAAGAAAAAGGCGGGATGCCTAGTAGAAGATCTACACCTACTACCCCTATAAAGAGCAGGCGAACTACAGGCCACAAGCAATAATAATAAGAAGGTAAAGATCCTTATAAAAAGATTTTTCCCTTAACCAGCTCTAGTAGACCTTAGCAATATTACTAGTAAAACACTAGTGACTCGCCTAAGGGTTAACAGCGACATGGCAACTGAAGAAATGGCCAGAACTATTAGCCGCCTCTTAAACAACACAGTACTAGGACTAGATAGGATCCTAAACAAAGCCCTAAAGACCTATGGACCACTTATAGCACCTTAGCTTGTAGACGTAGCCAGAGCATACTTTACAATAGGCTACTACCCACGACTTAGAAGATCTATAACAACGGTTATCTTATAAAAAGAAGGTAAAGCAGACTACTTAATCCTAGGAAGCTACCGCCCTATTACCTTAAAAAACACCCTAAGCAAGATCTTAGAAAAGGTTATAGCGGACCACATAGTAGATACGGTAGAGGAACACGCCCTACTACCACAAAGCTAAATAGGGGCAAGAAAGAATCGCTTAACGCTATTAGCACTTACACTACTCGCTACTACCATTAAAACTGCATGGGCTATGCAAAAGGACTTTGTAGTATTAATACTTAGCCTAGATATTAGTGGCGCCTATAATAATATACCCTATAAGCGTCTTCTATACATCCTTAGGGCAAAGGGCTTCCCAGAATAGATCATTTAATTTATTTAAGGATTTATAGGCCAGAAAGAAACATTACTGGTCTTTAGCGGATACCAGAGCCCCCCTATCGCAGTCGTAATAGGAATACTATAAGAATTACCTCTATTGCCTATACTCTTTCTCTTCTTTATAAGCAACCTGCTTAATACCTTTAAGGAAGGGGCGACCTAGGGGATAGGCTTTATTAATAACACAAACCTAATTATATATGGGCCAACAGCCGCAGAGAACTGTAGGACACTAGAGAAAGCCTATAACACCTATATAAAATAGGCAAGACGATATAAAGTCTAATTCTTACTAGAGAAATACTAGCTAATCCATTTTATAAGAAAACGTAACCAATCTGCAGATCTTTAGCATATAATCCATATCTAAGGCTTTGGGGGTTAACCGGTTCAAGGCCTAAGGGTATTAGGAGTGTGGGTAGACAGTAAGCTCTAGTAGAGCGCACATATAGCGTAAGCGGCCTATAAGGGCCAAGTATAGTATATCGCCATATCCAGGATCGTTAATTCTATATAGGGTCCATGCTTCCAGAGGTCACGCCTACTATATATAATAGTTGTTTAGCTAACTATAACATATAGATCTAGTATTTGGGCCACTGGAGAAACTAAAAAAGGCCCCCCTAAATTACTCCTTAAACCACTCCAAAAGGTCCAAACAGCCTACCTTAGGAGTATAATAGGCGGGTATAAGTGAACAGCCACAGCACTACTTAAGAAGGAAGCCAATATTCCCCCCCTATAACTATATATTAAAGCCAATGCAATGCAAAGGGTGCAAAAGGAACGCAACTCTAATGTTATAAAGTATATTAAGACACGCCTAAACAAACTATAGAGGGACCCTAGGGTACCCTATAGGAGAAGGAACTAACAACCCCAAAGTAGGGAAGATATATTAGGAAAACAGGTAGAGAAAGCAGAAGAAGAATAGTATAGCGCTAGGGCCTAGGCCTATATAGAGGAGAAAGGGAGACGCGCAAAAGGCCAGCAAAGACAATAGTAAGGAAGAGAAAGGAGCCAAAGTAGAGCATAAAAGAGTACTAGAAAACTATCTACCGCAATATAATACTGGTTAGACCGACGCTAGAGAGATAAATAGGAGTTAAAGGTACAGAGGCAGACTTAGGCAAGGGGAACCTAAGCCGTAGTATGGGTAATACTATAGGGGGTAAATACCTAAGGGCTCTAAGAGGGCCTAACAAAGGCAGAAAATATAATGGCAATACTCTTAAGGACAGGAATAATAGGACTAAAAGATTAGCTTCACTAGGTAGGTATCCTAGTAGGTAGCCTAAGGTGCGAATATAGCTGGCCAAGACAGACACCAAAATATATAATACTGTTATACCCCTTACGCACCGGCCAAGAAGCAATGCTCTTAGCAGCTAGCATAGAAAACTATAATACACTACTCTTAATATAGAAAGGCCTTAAGGCGGCTACCTGGTGGCTTATTAGCTAAAATATGCTAGACCAGTTCTGGGTTGTAAAGGAAATAGCAATAGAAAGCAAAGGGGCAAGTAATAGGCACCCCCTAATAACTCTACAGGAGTAGAGTATAGTGTATAATACTAGCGCGTCCGTAGGTTTATTACGGCAGCAGTGGTTCCCAAGGAGGTCAAAAAGTAAGGTAGTAGAGTACTACTGGTAACTTATAGGCAACTCGCAAGCGAGCCCCAAAAGGCAGGGAGACGGATTATGGGGTTTTCTTAAATAGAGTTTTCTCCCTATATATATATAAGGAGTAGTCCGCGTGGGCCCAACAGGGATCCAAATCGGACGTTAAGCAATAAATAATAATAATATATACGTGCCGTCTGCTGGCCTGGTTCCCTTTACTATATAATTACTCTAACCACCTCTGCAGTCTCTAGCAAAATAACCTTATTTTCCGCAATTTATATAAGCCCTATCTTTGAACTATTTTTCTTATTATAGAGTCCGCCTAAACGTCTTCTACTATTAAGATCCCTGGTTTAGCCTCTACTCTTAGGTCCTTTAATTACTAAATCCTTAACCTCTAGGTTTCTATAGTTTCTTTTCCCACCTTTAGGTTTTTTTGGTACCACTTAGGTCTATTAGCTTTACACCATTCTATAGTTTTTAACTCTATGTCTGTCGTTACGTACTCTGCGCCTTATATAACTATAGAACTCTGTCTTACCCTTTCTTAGCTTATTCCCTTTAATAGATTCTATTATTAATCTTTATTAACTGGTCTATTAACTCTCTTAGAGTATCCATATCTTCTATTAGGATAATTACGTCCTAGACTTTAGCCTTAAGTCCTTACTTATACTGTGCTATAAGCGCCCTATTATTCCACTTAACCTATATAGCTAGTGTTTAAAACTGTGTTGTATACTTAATTGCTAAAGTGTGTTATACTAAGTTCTAAAGTTTCCGTTCCGCTATTATAGTTGCTTTAGGGTCTCTAAATATTTGTGTTAACCGTTCTGCAAATCCGTTCTAACTTGCAAACACATACTATACGTCTGGGTTAGTAGTTGTTACACTATTTACTTATATCTCTGTAAGGTAAGACTTAAACCACTCTAAAGCTCTTCCTATTAAGAATAGTCCTGCGTACGCTACCTAGTCCATAGGTATTGCTAACTTCGCTCCTTTCTGTATAACCTTAAAATATATCTGTATAAGAAACCCTTTAAGCTTTAACTTCTCTTCTAAGAATTATTTAATTAAAGGTAACTTAACCTTTACTACTCTAATTCCATTAATGCGTTCTTTAAGTAGCCTGCTATTATCCTATAAGTAATTAACTATTTCCTATAACTAACCTTGCGTAACTACTTAAGAATCTATATCTGCTATACTGGTATCTCCTAACCCTAAGGTTGTGGCTGCCGTCAATATCGTTATGACTAGTGCTTTAGGTGGCATGTTGTTTAATCTTATTTAATACCGTAACCTTAGTAGTGAATATGTAATGGAACCTTATAGCAGGAACTACGGTGGGTCCTATTATTAGGCTAAGTATATAGGTAAGAACAAATTAACAACGTAATAATAACTAGTGGAGTAGTTACCTAATAGATTAACTCTAATTGTATTCTAAGATTTACTACGAAGAGAGAACTATTTGGGTAGGGACTATAGTCCTTTAAATACACAACTATACGCCTAAGAAATCCCTTTGCTCTATTAATCCGTTAATCCGTTAATCCGTTAATCTACTTATAGATCCCACGTTCCCCTAATCCTATAGATTATAGATTAACTATATAACCTTAGTTACCATTCCTCGTCACATAGTTCCACCGGCTCTATCCTAGACCATGCCTATATCAACCAACTAGCTTCCTCCAACTCTTCTCCAAGTAGTCGTAACATCGTACTTAAGCTGTCCGTAACAACCAGAACTATAAGGACAGGACAGACCTAAGAACCAAAAGAACACAAATAGAACGCAAAACCTAAGAATAGGACACGTATAGACTAGAACCCCTAGAAAATAAACAAATACTAAAAATTACCTAATACCCCTACCACTATGCCAAGAAATATAGTAGCCGGTAAAGCCGCTATAGGACCCGCAAATACCTCCAATAGTAAAACAGTCGCCGTTTTAACCCCCTAGGAAGAGCTCGCAGCAGCTAATACCAAAATTAAACGGCTTTAAGAGCTGTTTAAAACTAGAAACACCCCTATACCTAGTAAAAAGTTATTAGATATCTAGAGACTTACTACAGTCCTTAAGACCCTAGCCCAATATACAGTATTAGCATTATTATGGTCCGCGAAGGTTGCGGACCCCCTATTACTTACAGACGGAACTAACCCTATATTTAATAATTGGAAGCTTTAACTATAAGACAAGCTTAAAGTCAATATAGACTACTTCCCTACTACCTAAGCTAAAATGGCCTACGTCTTTGGCTGTACTAGCAGGGACGTATAGACGTATCTATGTCCGCGATACGCCTAGGACTTAGTAGACCCCTTCCTCTCTAAAGAAGAGATGGTTAACTACCTATCTTCCATTTATAAGGACCCCTTTAAGACATAAAACGCCCGCCTTAATTATAAAGCTCTTAATATAAAGACAACGGAGACCTTTTTAGCCTTTTAGACCCGCTTTCTACACCTAGCTAGCCAAGCCTAAATTCCCTATAAAGACCTAATACCAGACCTCTTTAACAAGCTTACCCTAGACCTACAGCGCGCCGTACTACTAGTTTTTACTACTATACAGACGCTAAAGGTACTTATGGACTACTGCCTAGCTATTAACTAAGGCCTCTGTTAAATTAAGGTATAATCTAAGTGGTATAAAGCTAGAAACTCTCCAAACTAGACTATAAGCACTTTATAAATAGTCTATAACACCCTAGCACGATCTATAACTCCTACAGCACCAGCCGTATAGCCTGCTGTTAATTCAGCAGCTAGCTGTGCAGCTAGTCCTACTGTGGGTCTGGCGTATACTTAGCCTACGTATAACAACCCCTATAAATAGGCCCTTAGCAATTAAGGAGCTTGCTTCTTATATAGCCAGAAAGACTACTTTACAAAGAATTACCAGATAAAGGTAAAAACGGGCAAGGTTCTATTAATTTAGGAGGATAGTATAGAGTTAGAAAAAAAGGAACCCTAAAGAAAGACTCCTCTCTAGGGTTAAAAGGGATTAATATGTTACATATTAATCTAGGTCAGCTAGTTAATAGAAAAAGCTACACTATCCCTTATACCTTATTCTATAATAGATATCAAGTTTTAACCTCTGCTTTGGCTAACTCTAGAGCAAATGCCTTTGCCTTAATAAACACCTATACTATAAGGCTAGCTAACCTTTTAAATATACCCCTTAAAGAACTGCCCAAACTAATTCCTATTTGCGGGTATAACGGATGGATAGAACCACCTATTATAACTATCTTACGGATTTACCTCTATATAGATAGATAAAGATAGTATAACATCCCCTTTCTTATTACGGACCTAGGAAGCCACAATATAATCTTAGGAAGAAAATAGCTAGCCTATCTAGGCTTACAGCTTAATATACGGAGTAGACGGCTTATCTAGCCTAAAACCCTACCCCTAACACCCTCTTTTATAAAGGAAATTAGCATTATAATAAAAAACCTTATGCGGCTATAGATAGACACCATTTACTAGGCTAATGCTATGCGTAGAGACCAGGCTTTTAAAAAGAACATATAGCTTAACCCATAACAGATCCGTATACTACGCCGCCCCTAAACTACCTATATTATGCCACCCGCACTAGAGATTAAAAAAGTTAGTAAAAAGCTAGTGGAGCTCCCTGTAGGGAACTTAGGCCCTATATAGCTATAAAGAATAGTAAGGAGTATTAGATGTTATATTAAACGTATAAACCAGAGGAATAACTTATAGAAGATGGAATAGGAGCTAAGAAAGATCGCAAACCCTAGGCTGTAAAATACGGCCTAATAATAGTCCGTAAAGAAACCTATAGACCTCCCACTAGTTAATATCTACTATATTAGCGCCGTAGGATTTTACCAGAACTTAATTTAACCTAATACCATTACCTTTACTACCAGCTTATATAAAATTAATTAAATAATTAAGGAAAAGGAAAATTAGTTTAGTAAATAGGAAGGTAAGATTATAAATAAGGAGCTAGTAGAACAGAAACTACCCTATTAACACTAGAAATTTAAGGACATATTCTCTAAGGCAGTATTAGATATACTCCCGCCTTACTAACCATATAACTATAAGATTAAGATTAAGCTAGATAAGGAAGACACACTTAGCTATAGCCCCCTTTATCAGCAGTCTACTGCCAAATTATAGGCTATAAAGTAGTACCTTATTAATAACCTAAATAAGGGCTTTATTAAACCTAGTTAAGCCCCTTTTAACTCACCTATTTTCTTTACTAAAAAGCTAAATAGAGGACTTCGTTTCTGCATTAACTACTATAAACTAAATAATATAACCCGCAAGGACCGCTACCTACTACCCTTACTTAATAAGACTTTAACCTAAATAAGTAGAGCTAAGATCTTTACTAAGCTTAATATCCATTAGGCCTTTTACTAGATTAAAATAGACCCTAGATCGGAAAATCTTACTACATTTTAGACCTATTACGGAATATATAAATACAAAGTACTTCCTTTTAGACTAACTAACGGACCGGCTACATACTAGCGATATATAAATAATATACTCTTTAACTACCTTAATAACTTCTATACAGCCTACCTAGATAATATTATAATTTACTCTAAGAATAAGTTAGAATACAAGGAGTATATTTATAAAGTCCTATAACGGCTCCGCGAGGCTAGTATCTAGGCTGATATTAAGAAATTAGAATTTAGTGTTAAGCGTATAAAGTACCTAGGTTTTATTATTAGTATAGACAGAATTAAGGCCGACCTAGAAAAAACGGCCGTAATTAACCAGTAGACACCCCCACAGACTATAAAAGGGGTGTAATTATTTTTAGGTTTCTATAACTTCTACTAACGCTTTATTAAGAACTATAGCAGGATTACCTAACCTCTTAATTACCTTACTAGGAAAGACCAGCTATTCTACTTTAACGCCATATATATACAGTGTGACGGTGCTAGGGCACCGCCCCTGCAAGATATCGTGGCACCGTTATATGCAACCTAGACAGGGCCCCTAGTTAGGGGTATCTTGGCGCTATATATATAGACATATCCTTTCCTCGACCTTCTCCTACTCCTTAGCTTAGTATCTTTATTAGATAGCAGTCCACAAGCTTTGGTTTAAAGGCATTTGTACAAGCCATTACATTATACTAAGCTCACCCACCTAGGGGGGACTTTATTTGTTTAGAGCTCCCTCTTTCCCTTGCCTGGGAAGGCCTAGATAATATCCCACCCCTATTCCACGTGTTCTAGAAGGACACGCGTTAAACACCCCTAGCTGCGCGTCATTGACGCGTTAAGTTGCTATCATTGATACTAGGAGCCGGTATTTAAGTAGCTAGAAGGTCTTCTATGGATAAGGACAACTGCCTAGGAAGGCAATAATATCTCACCCCCGTTTTAACCCTTTTAACTAATACGGAGTTATATAAGCTGCAGAGACGACCTTGGTTAAGACTTAGCCTAGGGCTGCGAGGAACCTAGAACTAATCCCACAGTATTGGCCAAGACAAGCCAAGACATGACCTAAGCTGTGCCATTAGGTGGTAGGTGCATATTGTCCATAAGTCCTCTAGAACGAATCCTATTCCGTTATCCCCAGACTACTGCTGTAATAACCACCCCAATTAATACTAAGCTATATAAGGAGAGACGAAATCGATTAGGAAGGACCTGCTGCTGGCACTATACTACTACCCTAAACCCCTAAACCCGATTACTGACTATGCCGATATACCTACAGTCTGATTAACTGAATGATCGCGCTGATACGCCTATAATCCGAATGCGATTTAAATGCGGTCTAAATATAATTTAAAAGCAAACCCAATAACCTATCGCGCTAATATGCCTGCGACATGACTCTCTAACTTGTTTATAAACGCCTTATAGACACCCATCAAGTTCTTATTAATAACCACCGTATCTAATTAACCTAAACATCACTATTAACCTAGATAGTCCCTTAATCTTACGGCTGAATATATCTATAAGCATTATAATCCTATATACAGGGGTACTAGGAATTTAGGGGAGAATTTAAGCGATTTATAGTACTCTTAATTAGGAGAATAGATTAGGAGAATTATTCTAATTTATAGTACTCTCTAATAGCTCTGCAGATAAGCCTATTTCTACAACCTCTTATAAACTACCGACGCGTTTCTCTTAATAGCCTTTTATACGACCTTCTATAAACAAGACAGCCTACCGTTATAAAAGCATATCTTGCTAGTTGTGACAAGAATTGAAATATCAATACGTACCTCTTGATACCTCTTTCAATACCTCTTTAACAATGATTTAATATGCCAAGTTACAATAGCATTTCTACGAGTCCTTAATCGACCCTAGATATCTGCTACTTATAATGATATCCTTAGTTAAATATAAGTATTTAAATACGGCTGCCAACCCTATAGCGTACCTTCGAATCTCCTAATAATACTTAAACACGTCTACTATTTTACGACGACCTGTTCTAAGAATTACGAGAATATTAATAGACTGTACACCAATACCTTGATTAAATACCTTAACAAGAATTAACCTATTGGCGCGTCTCCCTTAATACCCTACTTGTATAACAACTAGTTGAATATACTACAATTAACAGCATACCTTATACCAATTAATTAACTATGGCTAGTAATACAATAGCATCTCTGCTAGTTAACAGCATATTAATTAATCAAATAATCGCCAATGTCTCAAACTACCTACCAATTGACGGTAGACCTTAAGAAACCAATAGATGGATTATGCTGTTACGCCTGCGATCTAAATGCGATCCGAACGCAACCTAAACGCGATTTAAACGCGAACCCAACTAACCGTTGTGCTGATATGCCTGCGACATGAACTACGACTTTAATAACAACCGTATAAGTTTATTAACAATCGACTGCTCCCTTACTGATTTAATTGTCTTCTTCTTAACCTACAGTGATCCTTTTTAACTGACACTAAGCTACGCATACTAAGGAACAACTATGGTTAATACTGAGTTATACAAGCTTACCTTTAGGCATTTATACACTTTGACAACAAGGTTAATACTAAGCTGTGTAAGCTTTAATAACGAAATTAATTTGGACAAACTGGATAATAATTGCGCTGTTATGCCTATAATCTGAATGTGATTCGAACACGATTTGAATATAAACCGATTAACTAATTATACCGTTATACCTACGATCCACCAACCGAACAATTGCGCTAATACGCCTGCGATTAATTGACTAATAATAGCGCTAATACGCCTGCTATCTACCATCTAACGCTGGTACCCACTATAATTGACTTCTACTGCTCTGCCTATAGTAATAACTGTATATAAGGGAGAGCTTTGCTCCCTAGAATATGGCCCATCGCTAGCACCGTACTGCTATAATCCTAATAAGTTACCGCGCTGATACGCCTGTAGCCTAAATGCGATTCAAACGCGACCCGATGGTAATTTAAACGCGATCTGCTAATAAGATTCCGTGCCAATCTGCTTACGGAATATAACCCCGTTGTTGGCATTATACTGCCACCCGAATGACCCCGTTGCTAGCACTATACTGCTACTAAACGGATAAGAGCTCGTGCCAATATATATGCGAGCTACAACTCCCTAACCCTCCTACCCTTATTAAAACTTTCTTACCTACCTTTTTATAAGAGGGGGACTAGGGGGGCTTTTTTTTTATAGCTTAGGGCGCGCCATATTAAAGGAGGGGGTATAGTATTAGGAGGTACCAGAGTTCTAGGAGGAGGAACGACCAACAGAGGGCTTCTAGTAATACACCTCTCACAGCAGTAGGAGCTACAGGACGGCTGCCTGCCCCATATTAACCAGGTATAGCGATATACCCCCACAGCAGCAGGAGCTGCAGGACTACTGCAAGTCCTATATTAACCAGCATCGTAATTGAGCGCTAGATGCTAGAATTTTTCTTTTCTTTTCTCTTCTTTCTTTTCTATAAGGGGATAAAGCCTGAGGGCAGGCTTTTTTGGAAGGGGGAGGTAATGTGACGGTGCTAGGGCACCGCCCCTGCAAGATATCGTGGCACCGTTATATGCAACCTAGACAGGGCCCCTAGTTAAGGGTATCTTGGCGCTATATATATAGACATATCCTTTCCTCGACCTTCTCCTGCTCCTTAGCTTAGTATCTTCATCAGATAGCAGTCCACAAGCTTTGGTTCAGAGGCATTTATACAAGCCATTACATACAGGCCTTTAATAAGCTTAAAAAACGGCTAGTATCGGCTCCCCTACTTACCCACTTTAACCCAGAACGGCCCTTAATACTAGAAACTGATGCCTTAGACAGCGCGATAGCCGGCGTTTTCTCCTAAAAGTAACTAAACAGAAAATGGCACCCTATTGTATACTATTTAAAGACTATAATAGATGCTAAGCTAAACTACCACATCCATAATAAAGAAATGCTGGCTATTATCTCTAGCTTTTAGCAATAGTGTATATAGCTAGAGGGGACCCCTAAGCCTATTAAGGTAGTTTCGGATTATAAGGCCCTAGAATACTTTATAATAACTAAGGCCCTTATAGCCCAGTAGGCACACTAGGCAGATATCCTATCTTAGTTTAACTTCTTAATTATATATAGACTAGGCGCTACAAGCCGTATAGATGCTCTTATAAGGCGTAAACAGGACCTAAGTAACTAGGCGGCTATAAAGATCTTATTATAAACCTAGACACTACTATAACCAAAGCACCTTAACCCCTAGATATAGGTAGAGCTAAATACAGACCCTTTAAATACTAAGATATGTCCTATTAACTCTATGGAACTTAACCTTATTAATAAACTACTATAGGTAAACCGTACAGTGTTACGGACGCTTTAAGTACAATATTACAACTACTTAGGGAAGAGTCGCAGGAAGCTAGTTGGTTAATATAGGCACAGTCTAGGATGGATCTGGTGGAACTATATAATAAGGAATGGTAAGCGAGTTACATAATGTTATACACAGTATACAAAGTGTACGTAGTATACGCCTGTGTATAACACGTATAACACGTACCTTATATACAAGAGAGGATTTCTTAGGAGTACGGTTGTGTATTTAAAGGACCTCAGTCCCTACTATAGATAGTTCTCTCCTTATAGTGAATTTTAGAATATAATTAGAGTTAATCTATTAGGCTACTACTCCACTAGTTATTATTATATTATTAATTTGTTCTTACCTACATACCCAGCCTAATAATAGGACCTACTGTAGTTCCTACTACAAGGTTCCGTTACACATTCACTACTAAAGTTACAGTATTAAACAAGATTAAATAACATGCCACCTAAAGCACCAGTTATAACAGCGTTAACGGTAGCTACAACCTTAGGGCCAGGTAATACTAGTATAGATAATAGGGATTCTTAAGTAGTTACGCAAGGTCAGTTACAGGAAATGGTTAATCACTTATAAGACAATAGTAGGATACTTAAAGAACGTATTAATGGAATTAAAGCAGCGAAAATCAAACTACCTTTAATTAAACGATTCTTAGGGGAGAAGTTAAAGCTTAAGGGGTTTCTTATGCAGATGCACTTTAAGATAGTACAGGAAGGAGCAAAGTTAGTAATATCGTTAGATTAAGTAGCCTATATAGGATTATTCCTAACAGGGAGGGCACTTAAGTGGTTTAAACCATATCTCACGGAAATATAGGCTAATAGCATAACAACTACTAACCAGGACATGCGGTATATATTTACCAGTTAAAACGGGTTCGCGGAACAACTAATGCAGATATTTAGAGACCTAAAGGCTATAACTATAGCAGAACAAAAGCTTTAGAACTTAGTACAACGTACTTTAGCAATTAAGTATATAACACAGTTTTAAACACTAGCTATATAGGTTAAGTGGAATAATAGGGCGCTTATGGCATAGTATAGATAGGGACTTAAGGCTAAGGTCCAGGACGTAATTATCCTAATAGAAGATACGGATACTCTAAAAAAGTTAATAGATTAGTTAATAAAGATTAATAATAGAATCTATTAAAGGGAATAAGCTAAGAGAGGGCAAGATAGAGTTCCATAGTTATATAAGGCGTAGAGTACGCAACGACAGATATAGAGTTAAAAACTATAGAATAGCGTAAAGCTAATAGACCTAAGCGGTACCAAAGAAACCTAAAGGTAGGAAAAGAAACCATAAAAACCTAGAGGTTAAGGATTAAGTAATTAAAGAACCTAGGAGTAGAGGCCAAACCAGAAATCTTAGCAGTAGAAGACGTTTAGGCGGACTCCATAGCAAGAAAAGTGGTTTAAAGATAGGGCTTGCATAAATTACAGAAAACAAGGTTATTTCGCCAGAGACTATAGAGGTGGTTAGAGTAACTATATAGTAAAGGGAACTAGGCTAGCAGACGGCATATACATATAGAGGGATGACAGTATACTATAAGGAATAAAAGAGTGTTTAATTAACAGTTTTGCGTATTATTATAACAACACATGCCGAATTTATAAGGATGCTAAGTATGGCGCAAGCTATTAGCTATAGGAGCTATTATTATCTAAATTTAGAGGAACTAATAAACCAGCTTATAGATCAGATATTAAAGACGATAAGTTTAATATAGGCGAAGTATTTACCAACAATAAGGCAATAAAGGCAGCTTACTAGAAGCATATAGACCTTAAAAAAGTTAAAATAGAAGTAGAAACTAAGACCATTATAAAATAGGGTTTAGTAACGGATATTATAACACCATTAGATACAATTTCCATTGCTTTACAAGATAATAGGAGTAATATTTAGAAGAAACTAAGCAAGTAGATAACTGCTAGTGCTAGCTTATCACTTAATAAAGGTAAAAGGCCATAGGCTTAAGATTTTTAAGAAGAGATATAAAAAGCTTAAGATTCTTAAGATAAGATAAGATACACCTAAGGACCCACAACAGATAATAACTAATGGGAAAGAATAGTAACTTAGTTTAGTAACAAATAAATAAGTATAGGACGCAAGTTTAAGAACTACAAGTTTGGGGAACAAATAAGAACGTTAGCAATCCTAAGTAAATGTAGTGTTTAGCCTAAAGATTGAACAGTTAATATAAGAATTAAAAAGTAAAACGACTATAAAGATCTAGCTGCAAGACGCAGAAGATAAAAAACTATAGATAAGTTTAGGACAAGAATTATTATATAGTAAGAGCAAAAGCTAGATAAGAGGTCAGCTATGCCAGGTCGTATAAAGGACAGAGCACCTATATAAAGAGTTATTAATAGGCCAAGTACAGGGACACCTAGGGCAAAATGGTTAAACAAACTGGAATAAGAAGAGGATTTAGATATTCCAGCTAGGTTTAAAGAAAGATATACTAAAGGATGTTATAATGCAGCAATAATAAGGTACTTTCTAATAGATAAACCATATACACTAAACCAGTTATATGGAAAGTGGTATAGGCAATGACACAATAATAAATAGGAAGACTTTTATATATAGCTAGATAAAAAAGTTGTCTAAAACTAACCTATTATAGAAAAACGCATAAGTTATATTAAAGGAGCATTAATTATAATATTAAGGAACCTAGAAGAAGGATCTAGGGACTAGAGAAGTAAGTAATAAGTCTTAGTACCTATAGCAGAGATACCAGTGGTTAGGTTAACTAGGTATAGGTTTAAACTTAAGGATAAAGACAAACTAAGAGTTAACCTAAAATATATAGCGTATTATACACTATCATGGATAGCTTATATGGAGGATATATATAATATGCATAGAGCACCTAAAGACAAGAACCAGAAATACCTAGTAAGGATATATTAGGTACCAGAGGAAAAGCGGTTTAGAAATGCTAAGTATATATATAAATAGCACCTAGTAGAAGTATAAGGTTAAGGGGACTTAATACTTTAACTAGGAAGATTCCTTACAGAAGAATACCTAGATAAATAATAGTAGTGGGAGTACCTAGAGAACACTTATCTATAGCATATAGAGGAAAAGAAACAAACTAAGTATTAGCTAAGGTTAGACTAAGTACAAGCAGGATCTAGCAGCCAACAGTTAGGAAAAGGGGAGGCGTACAGAACCAGAGGGAACTAGTATTAGAGCCTTAGACCCTTAAAGAAATTTAAGGACAATACCTAAATTTATAAGTTAAATGGCAAGATTAGCAGTTTAAAGTGTTGGTAGATAGTGGAGTAACTAGGAACCATATATCACCAAAGGTAGTGGAAAGGATGGGGTTACTATATAGACAAAAAGAACACCTATATCCACTTATAACAATTTCAGGAGATTAGATAGCCTATAAAGGAGGCATTATTAATTTTAAAACAGGACCTATACAGTTAACTATTAAAGGAAGACCAGTTAGAATGTCTTTTAATATCCTACTATTAGGATAGGACGAGGCAATACTAGAAATGCCTTAGTTATAAAAATATAATCCAAAGATTAATTAGGTTATAGGTTAGGTTAATATTAAGAATACTTAACGGCGTAAAGTACGACAGTAAACCAAGTTGGTATAGTACTAAGTTAGAGCGATATATAAAGAGACTAAGTAAGGCTTAAGTTATGTACTAAAGAGATACTACAAGTATGGTAAAAAGTTATAGTTACTAGAAAGTGAAAAGCTATTAGAGCATGCAGTATAGGACTATAAGATAGAATTAGAAGAGGGAATAAGTCTAAAGTTCTTTCCAATCTATAAGCTTACTAAAACGGAGTCAGTAGCGCTTAAGGAGTTTATCTAGGAGAACTTATATAAGGGATATATTAGACCATTATAGTTATTAGTAGGATATCTAGTACTATTTATCCTAAAGAAAAACAGAAAACTTAGGATGTGTATAGACTATAGATAGTTAAATAGCATTACTAGGAAGAATATGTATCCTTTACCCTTAATTAGCAAAATCCAAGATAGGATAGGCAACGTAAAGATCTTTATAAAGATAGATCTAAGGTAGGCATACCATTAGATTAGGATTAAGGAAGGCAACAAATAGAAGGCAGCCTTTAGGTCAAAGAAAGGACTATATAAGCCATTAGTTATATAATTCGGATTTATAAACGTACTAGCAACGTTCTAGAAGCGAATTAATAGTGTATTAGGAGAACACCTAGATAAATTTATTATAGCATACCTTAACGACATTATTATCTACTTAGAGAATAAGGAAGAACATAGAAAATACGTTAAATGGGTTTTAAAGAGACTATAAGAAGAACAGATGCCAGTAGCAATTAAGAAATATAAATTCTTCACCAGAAAGACCAATTTCATTAAATTTATTATTAAACTAGGCCAACTCAGTATAGATCTAAAAAAGATCGAGGCTATAGTAAATTAGCAGAAACTAGAGAACGTTACACAGTTAAGATCATTCCTAGGGTTTTGCAATTATTATAAAAGGTTTATAGCGCAATAGTTAAAGAACATTAAGCCACTTACGCGGTTAACAAAGAAAAAAGAACCATAGGTATAGGGAAAGGAGCAATAAGAACTATTTAAGAGAGTTAAAGGGTTATTTACCTAGGAGCCAGTTCTTAAGATCTATTAACTAGGTCTAGAGACGGTTGTAGAAACAGATATATTAGACTTTGCACTAGGGGCATACTTTATATAGAAATATTAAGACGGATAGCACCCAGTGGCATACTATAGTTAAAAGATAACACCACTAGAGTTAAACTACGACATCTACAATAAGGAGTTATTAGGTATAGTTACAGTACTTAAGAAATAGAGAGCATTCTTACAAGGCACAGAGAAACCATTTATGGTTAAGACGGATTATAAGAACCTTATAGGATTTCTAACGACAAAGGAACTCAACCGAAGATAGGTTAGATAGGCGGAAATGCTTATAGAATACTATTTTAAAATTTAGCATACCAAGGGTACAGATAATGCACGAGTAGACGCTCTAAGCAGAAGGGCTAAACTACAAAGTAATGAAAAGCTATTGGGAGCTTTATTGCGAAAGGATTAAGACGGATTAATTAGGTATAATTATCTAAAGATTATAGCAACCAAAGAAAGTCAGATCCATAAATTATTAAAAAGTAATTAGATACAAAAGATCTAAGAAATATAGGTAGAGGATCCAGACTTAGAGCAATACGAAAATAGAGAAGCAATATATATACCTAAGTCTATTGCAGAAGAATTTATTAAGGAATTTTACAAGGGAATAACACAAGGACACAATGGAGCTATAGGCTTAGTATTAAGACTTTAAAAAGAGTACATTATTTAAGGAATCTAGGGACTAGTAAGATAAGTTATAAAGGAATATCTAGATTGCTAAAGAAATAAACCAACAAGGTATAAGCTGTATGGAGAGCTATAACCTATTAAAATACCAGGAAGACTATGGGAAGTTATATTATAGGACTTTATTATTAAATTACTAAAGTTAAGAGATCCTATTACAGGACAAGATTATAACACGATTTTAGTAATAGTAGATAAGCTAATAAAGTGGGGATACTTTATAGCATATACTAAAGAGATATTAGTAGAAGATGTCGCTAGAATCTATATAAAAGAAGTATTTATAAGACATAGAGTACTAGACAAGATTATATTAGATAGAGATCTAAGATTTATAGTAGTATTTTAGGAAGTGTTTCTAGTAGAATAAGGAGTTCGCGCAGCAATATCTATAGCGTATTATCCGCAGACGGATAGACAAATGGAAAGACTAAACTAGACACTAGAACAGTATCTAAGGCATTATATTAATTACGCATAGAATAATTAGGTATCGTTATTACCAGTTATATAGTTTATATATAACGCAACACCACAAGAAGAAATGGGGATATTACTATTTAAGGCGAATTACGGATACGAGCTAAGAATATCGTTATTGCTACGTTAAGCAAAAAAGACAAGTAGCATAGCTAAGTAAAGAATGGAGATGTTAATAAATCTTTATACAAACCTTATAGAAATAGCTAAACTAGTATAAGAATAAATAAAAAGGTACTATAACGCTAAAAGATCTAAGGGACCAGATCTTAAGGAGGGAGATAAAGTATAGCTACTATACAAAAATTTCAAGAGTTGATAACTAAGTAAGATGTTAGACTATGTTAGACTAGGACCTTTTAAAATTAAGTAAAGAATTTTATTAGTTATATATAAGTTGAACCTACTAGCCAAAATAAAGATCTACCCTATATAATATATCGCAATGCTAGAGCCAGTATACGGGAATATTAAGCTACTAGTCTATAAGGCAGACACGTATAGAGGATAAGAGGAAGACAAATAGCAAGTTTTAAAGATTATTAGTTATAAGAACGTAGAGGATAAAACGTAGTATAAAGTAAAGTAGATAGGCTATAGTGAGATTACCTAGGAACTACTAAGCAACCTAGAGAACGCTATAGGAAAGGTACAGGAGTATTAGAAGAAAGTAGGTTAGGCAATATTAATAAAGAAGAATCGCTAAAAAATAAGTCACCTAAGGGGGACCTAAGAGGAGCAATTGCCAAGCTACTTAGAGTTATTTCCCTTATAGGAGGAGAGCTAGTCCTTTTATTACCTAGCTTATTAAGACCCTACTAAACTAGTTTCTACTCCTTAGAATAAACCTTCTTACAAACCTTTTTAAGATGGGTTAACTGAGCGAACGCAACCTACTAAGACTTAAAGGAGCGACATTGAGCCTTAAGGGCCCAAGCGGTCTCTTTAGCAGAATAGTGGAGTTTGGCACATGCGGCGGCCAACTTAGACTTAAGCTTTATAGCGGCAGATTAAACACGAGACCCTATAATAAGTTACTTAGGGAATTAGAAGACTATTAAGAGTTATAGGACGCGCACACTTAGTATTAGAAATAAAGTAAACATTATAGGACAATTAAATGTTTGCTTTAGTGCACTCTGAGTAAGATAAGGGTTGTTAAGATAAGGGACTTGCTATTATAATATATACTAACCCTACTTTCGCATAATAAGAACATGGAGACAACATTATCTCACTAAGTAATAGTATGGCAGCTATGGTGCGAGTATAACATTACGCTTATAAAGAAGAAGAAGCTTTAGGTATAATAAGCAAGGATATTAACCAGACTAATTAAACGGATATTACACCTCTAGTAGACAACTTGGAGATGTTAGGAATCTTTAAGGACAAAGATAAAAAGAAGGGAGATAGTGTTACAGACACTTTAAGTACAATATTACGACTACTTGGGGAAGAGTTATAGGAAGCTAGTTAGTTAATATAGGTATAGTCTAGGATGGATCCGGTGGAACTATATAACAAGGAATAGTAAGCGAGTTATATAATATTATACGCAGTATACAAAGTATACGCAGTGTACGCCTATGTATAATACGTATAACACGTACCTTATATATAAGAGAGGATTTCTTAGGAGTATGGTTATGTATTTAAAGGACCTTAGTCCCTACCATAGATAGTTCTCTCCTTATAGTGAATCTTAGAATATAATTAGAGTTAATCTGTTAGGCCACCACTCCACCAGTTATTATTATATTGTTAATTTATTCTTACCTATATACCCAGCCCAATAATAGGACCTACCGTAGTTCCTACTACAAGGTTCCGTTACATACGGCCCCTTCTCTATAGAAGTACCGCGAAAAGGTAAAAGATGCTACTAGCCTATAGTCCCTTAAAAACAGACTACTTAAGTACTAGGAACGGCTAGTGGTGGCAAAGGAATAGAATTTACGGACTTAGCTTATCGCCAAAGTATATACCTAGGTCTCTACGGCCTACCCTAAAAAGAATAAGACCCGCAAGATTATTAGTAACCGTTACTACTAGCCCAGAATAGTTATAGATATTAACCGCTATATACGGAACTATAATAACTGCTATAGGTCTATAATTCCACGGGATAAAACCCTAGGACTATTAAAGCCACTCCTAATACCAGAACGCCCCTAGTAGTATATCTCTATAGACTTTTATAAGCTGCCTACAGACCATAACGGATATAATATGGTAATGATCCTAGTTAACCGCTTTAGCAAGCGCCTATTCTTAATCCCCTATTATAAGGATATTAATGCTAAGGAGGTAGCCCAACTATATATCTATTATGTCTACCAAATTTACGGACTACTAGATACTATTATATCTAATTATAGGCCGCAGTTTATATCGGCCTTCTAGAATAAGTTTACTTAGATCCTTAGCATTAAGCTAAAGCTTTCTATAGTATACCACCCCCAAATAGACAGTTAGACGGAGATTATAAATTAATACTTAGACTAGAGGCTCCGGCCCTTTATTAACTACTTTTAGGATAACTAGGGCGAACTACTACCCCTAATAAACTACGCCTAGGCAACCCTACCCTATAACTCTATAGGATTTGCACCTATTTAGCTAGAAATAGGATACTTACCCTATATAAGCTTTAACTAGGAAAGACCAGAGGGGCTATAGACTGTGCGCGAAAAACTGTCTTATAAGGAAGCCTAGTAATATACCAAACACTTAGAAGAAGCTTAGATAGTAGCCTATATAAATCTAAAAAAGGCCTAGAGATTAATAGAATAGTAGGCAAATAAGCACAGGCGCGAGCCTAACTTTACTATAGATAATAGGGTCTGGGTTATAATAAAGAACTAAAAGATAGAACGGCCTAGCTATAAACTAGACTATAAAATAGCAGGACTATATAAAATCCTTAATAAAGAAGGCAACTTGTATAAGGTTAAGCTCCTAGACTTAATTAAAGTCTATCCTATCTTTTTACTAGATAAGCTATAGAAGGCTGTAAATAACCTACTACCTAGATAAAAGAATAAGCCTCCCTTACCAATTTAAGTTAATGGCAACAACAAATAGGAAGTTAATAAAATACTAGCCTATAAACTAGTATAAGGAACGCTACGATACCGTATTTAATAGAAAGGCTATAATCTAGACCTAACCTAGTACCCCGCCTAGAACTTTATAGGCTACCCCTAGAGACTTAAAGAATTCTATAACTAATACCCTAACAAACCCGGACCCCTAAAGTACCTT
>Ga0307507_10001650_pt1 | contig 49395 bp, 18 predicted proteins | sample 7_EM_MG_FD_207223 | JGI IMG/M metagenome (GOLD analysis project Ga0307507, IMG submission 207223) | Populus trichocarpa ectomycorrhiza microbial communities from riparian zone in the Pacific Northwest, United States - 7_EM | ecosystem: Host-associated > Plants > Roots > Unclassified | place...
ATGCCGTTTGTGAGGAAAATCGTATATAAACAGCATTCTACTACATGCACTTGATTCTTATTGCCGTATATCAATTACATTCACTCAAATTACACCCTCTATATACTCATCGAACTCTGCTTCCTCGTCATATTCCTCATTATCCAGCTCATCCTCATCAACGTCAATTACCTCCTGTATAGGCTAAGAGAGTGAAGCTATAAGAATACATGCATCCTCCCACTCGTTAATAGCGTTATTAACTACATCCTTCTTCCGTGTAAACTCAACAGAAGCCTTAGCTAAGGCGTTTTTAAGCTCTTTAATTTCCTAGTTTAACGCCGTAGTATAATTTCGCTGGTACTTCCTAATAGTTGTATTAAGCTTCTTCTCTGTAGCTTTATAGGCCCGTTCAGATGCACGCATTTCTCTAATAAATTCATCCTTTGCCTTTCAGAGTTGAGCCCTACTACTACGGGCAGCCTTCCTCTGTTCAAGGGCCTCCCTCTCAGCCTTATTAACCTCTCGTTTAATCTCCCTCTGGGCTATACAAAGCTCCTTAGCCTCTTATTTCTTATGTTCTATTAAGGCCTTTGCATCTAGAATTCTCTGGATCTCGGCGGTAGAAATATGGTGTGATTTTGTAAATACCAAGTTCCATACTACCCTCTTCTTCTTAGCCTCTGCAGAGGCAGTAGCAAGCTCCTTATTACGCTGTTAAAGAAGCCTAATTTCCTCTAATTGGACCTGTATAGTAGCTAGGAGCTTCCTAGTAGCTAACTCTCGAATTTCCGATATTGCAGAGGGGTGAGAAATGGTCGCTCAGTACCGTAATCTGTCGCTTACAGTAGAGAGTGTTCTAGGGTGCATTAGCGACGAAAGGAGCTGTAGAGGCTCTGCTGGATTTAGTATAGGAGTAGCAGGTCTCTTAGCAACCTAAGCACTACGTAGCTTGTATAGTATTCTCTTAGCATCTAGGGGGTAAATTCCGGCAGCTTCAAACGACTTTTTAATATACTCTGGAGTATATACTCTCTCTCGGATCTGCCTATACATTTCTAGAAAGTAGGCATGTGTAATTCCGGTAATTCCCCTTAAAATATATTCATCAACCTTATCAGAATAGGCCTTTTTGAGAATACTGAAGAGGCACCGATCTAAAGGCTAAAGATGATATGTAGAATGCGGAGGCAGGTAGAAAGGGACTATCTTTACATCCTTATAGTATTGAATAAAGTCCAAGGAGAGGTGCGATATATGGCTATCTATTAAGAGAAGCCTCCAGCCGTATAGCTTACCGGCAGCCTCTCATTCTTTATGGATATCCGCCTAATAGTCCTCTCGGCGGGTATACATATCAAAATGCCTTATCCAATTAGATGCATGGCTTTGGTTGCTCCAGCTATTATTAAAGACTGCTATTTAATAGTCTGGCACCGATCTAAGAGCTTCTTGGGCTATATAGGTTATAATAACCTTCCCTTTAAAAATAAAATAGGAAGGAATTAATTCGCCAATGGCATTAATAGAGGCAATCTTGCTCGTCCACTCTCGATTACCTAGCGTAACAGGTTGTATAGAGGAACTATATAGAACGACTTTTTTAGAGGCATGCGCGTACCCCATTTAATATCCAGTTTTATCCATATTCCAGCAATCAGGTGCCTTAATATAAAATTCTATATAGGTGGCCTCTAACTCATTAAAGAACCTTTTATATGCTGGCAAATTGTTATCTGCCGTAGCTCGCTCTATTTTAAGATAGCGAGTGTATCGAACTTAAAAGGATTAATGGCGTTTTAAGTACAAATCCACCTATTGGATACCAAGGAATGCCTGGCTAGTATCCTAGCCAGCATCTCGGAGCTGCTTTTTGTATACATCTAGGGCAATCTCACGGATCTGGCTCTTCTTAAGAGGAAAGTGATGCTTTATAAGAATTGTACAGTATTTTTCAACAGCTGCTTCGAATTCCGGGCTTAACTTTTGCTGGAATTGATGTGCTTCCTTATAGGATTGACGTGTTCCGTCGATACGCTTGAGAATGGTATCAGGATGGATCCCATATGATATTGCTATTAGATAATCTGTATTCTCTAAGGCATGGGACACGTGCACGAGTCACGTGCACGGGGCACGTGCATTGTAAATCTCTTTAGAGCCCCAGGGGCCCTAGGTCAAGACAACATTGACATTAATCAATAATCAAGTCAAGATCATCAATCAATCAACCCATTGCATCAATGAACCCCTCTACACGAACTTCGTAACAGTTATAAGCCCGGTCCGCCAACTTAAGAAGCTATTCAGCTATTACTCAATCGTTTAAAGAAATTCTACCTTATTGTCAAACTCTAACACCTTATTATTAAGACGCAGACTCTGATAGAAATCCTACCTTAATTGTTATAAGACAAGTCTTTAACAAGATTCCATAAGATTCTATAAGATTCCACCTTAATCTAACAACAAGGACGATCCTAACAATAGGACAATCCTAACAATAAAATACTATCTTAATCCCTCCTTTGCCTATTAGTTAAATAACTCCACTGACGTTAAGCTTATTAACAACAATCATCCTTAATAAGTCAGAAGACTAGGAGTAATAGCTATAGCAACTCCAAGCCCTCGTGGATCAGCGAATTTGGGCCTATATTAACCCAGATAGTATAGCACCTCAACAAGGTCTACTACAAGAACTAGCTTATCTAGAAGTTACAGATTTTAATAAGAATGCAACCTTATATACGCAGCTCTTAACAAATCAATAGAAAGCGTATAAGAATAGTAGACAATACTATAACTAGGACATAAAGTATTTCCTAAAACAGGAAGATTATCTTTAATAGATCCGCACCTAGATCATATCTACAGTATCAATTTAGAAGAAGCTACTACTTAACCCTTCCTTAATAGTTAAAGAATGGCTATCTTAGCTAAAGGAGAATATAGAACCTACCTCGTTGTTTATTAGGAAGAAGGTATAATACCAGTACATAGAAGCCCTTAAGGGGTTTAAATAGTTATCAAAATTAAACTAATAGCTAGATTAATAGGAACATATAATATCCCTAGAAGAGAAGTATAAGATCCCTTAAATATCCAATAGTATCTAGCTTTAAGATTTAGCAGAAGTTATTTAACCTTTTAGCAACGCCTACTATATAAAGTATACTACTAAGTTAAATAACCCTTAGAAGTCAAGATCTTCCAAATACCGCAGAGTAGTAAAGGAGCTGCAAGAAGGACTTAGAACACCCTTAAAGAAAGCCAATACTACTATAAGAGGCAGTACCTTTAATGCAGACTTTGTAGAGTAAGCTACTAAGGATCACTCTAATACTACTAAAGGTTCATAAAGAGGAAAGGCCTTAGCACGTAATAGACGCTTAAAGAAAGCCAGGACACTAGTAGATAAAGAGACATCCTACAAGAAGCCAACGCCTAAGTGCTTAGCGTGTGGAATACAAGGACACTCCCTACGGGACTATTAGTATTTATTTAAAGATAAGAGACCTATAGGAGTCACAATAAGAGATACGCGCATTAATAGGGCACTAAAAAAAGGTAGAAAAGAATAAAAATCTTACTAACTAGGTTATAAAGATCAGACTTAAAGAACAAGAAGATAAGGCCTAATAATAATAGGACAAGAGCTAGGAAGTTAAGATTAAGGAAAAAACTAATACAATATTCCTAGAATTATATTACACTAGTTAAACCCATCTACTAAAGCTATTAACTATTCTTAACTTAGGAACCACTCTTTATATCTTTAATAACCTCTCTCATTTTTATAATTTTAGGAAAGCTCTAAGACATAAATATATTACCGCCAGCAGCTCAGAAGTGCCTATACTAGGCTATAGCAATGTCACTATCCAAATTACAAAACTAGATAAGAGTAAGGGAACCCTACGTCTTAAGGACGTTGCCTTTTATATAGACTTTAATACAAATCTAGTGTTATTCCGTCTGCTTCAAAAACAAGGGTTCTACTAGGACAATAAAGGAGACAATAATCTTCTAGTTTAAAAGGATAACACAATCCTATATTAAATGGAAGAACGTTATAGATAATAGACTATTAAATACATCCGACCAGAAAGTTAATTAGCATTTAATATAAGCCAACTACTACACCGCTAATAGAAGCGCAGAGCATTGTTAAGAGACACTTATCTAGATTTAAAAGGTAATGTATATCTATAGTATCTGCGTCTAGGTTATTTAGGACCTATAAGCCTTTATTATTTAGGTTTTAACGCCCTAGGAGTTAAGCTTTAAGGCCTAAAAATAACGGAATGTTAATATTGCAGTCTTACTAAAATTAAGCGTTAGGTCTTAAGAAGGTTCTTAAAATAGAATATTAATAAACCTTATCTTAACCTTTATATTAACTAAACTAACCTTAAGAAAGCGCATGCTAGATTTATACAAGTTATGTTTATTCATAACACCTTCTTAGGGAGAACCTTCCCGTATTTTATAACAACGCATAGCAAAAAGAAGGAGACACTATAAATGCTTAAAGATTTCATCTAATGGATTCATCTAAGGCATAACCTTAAGGTCAACACTATTAGATCAGATAATAAGCTAGGGAGAAAGAGAACCCTTAAATAGCTATAGACCTAAGGGATTATATTTAAGCCTTTAGCGCCTTATACCTAAGCTTAAAATAGTACCGCTGAACGCTTAGGGGGTGTAATTATTAAAAGAGCATATGTAATAAGAATTGCTACTAATCTACTACACAATCTATAGAAAGAGATAGTTAACTATATAGTCTACCTTCAAGATCGAACGCTACAGGAAAGTAATAGTTGGAAATCGCCCTATAAGAGGTTCTATACCTTCCTAGCTAATAGGTTAAGAAAGCCGCAACTAGCGCACCTAAAAGCCTACGGCTATAGGGCGTACGCAATAACGTTAAACGCCTAGCTAAAGAAGAAAAGGCTAAGCAAGCTAGATCCGCGAGCCCATATTAGCTACCTTATTGGCTATAACTTTACTAATATCTACAGGATCTGGATCCCATATAAAGGTATCATTATCTCTACTAGGGACGTCATCTTTAACAAGAAGACGTTCTTTAACGGCAAGTAAATAGACATCTTAAAGGACCTATACGCTAAGTTAGACACGCTAATTAAGAAGATTTAACTCCCTAATACCCTAACTAAGAATAAGGTCCTTCTGGAAGACAACAAAGAAGTATTTAAACCGTTAATTTAAGAGGAAGACAACAACGTTAATAAGCCAGTTTAAACCTTTAATAAGTTAGCAGATCTTAAGCTTGCAAGAGCTCTTAAAGATATATATTATACGCCACCTCTAATAGAAGAAGATAAAGAATCTCTATATACCTTTCACGTTAAGTATCCTATAAAGTCAGATATATAAGGTACTAATTAGGACATTATTAGCTGAGTAGGAGACAGGTTTTATACTTAGGGGGTATTTAATAACTCTATTAAGGACTTATATAAGGAAGCCTATAATAACAGGTTTAAAGACTTTATTACTAAAAGGATTATATTAGCCTATCACGGCGCCTTTTTAGCAGGAAGGAAGTTTAACCTTAATAGTTAACTTAATAACAGTAAGCTAAAATTAGGTAAAACACATAATGTTAAATTATATAGGAAGAACTTACCTCCGCCACCTTAGTTAATCCGTAACCTTAATACGTATCCTTTTTGAGATTAATTCTAAGAAGCTTAATGAGCTTACCTCTAATCCTATTATCAAATAAGGTCGTTTTAAGAAACAAATAAAAAGCACGTAAAGAAATAGTAGGTCCTTAGCTTAATATAGGTGTTTATCTACAAGATAGATAAGCATGGATTTCTCCAGAAATGCAAGGTAAGATTAGTAGTCTACGGAAATTAATAGGCCCTAGGAGACCTACCTATAAGAGCTACTATATTAGCTAGTACAACCTTCCGAACACTTATGGCGATTACCGCAAAATTTGACCTAGAGACGATACAGATAGATGTAGTTAATGCGTTTATCTATTGCGATCTCGACAAGGTCGTCTATATAAAGCTACCGCTAGGGTTTAACAAAGGAAAGACAAACAAAGTACTACGCTTAAGAAAAGCCCTATATGGACTATAACGATTACCACTATTATAGCAGAAGAATCTCATAAGCTTGTTAAACAAATTGGGTTTTAAAGAGGTACCTTAGGAGCCATATATTATGCTAAAAGGTGGAATAGTTGTCTTCTTTTATATTAACGATATTGTCTTCTGCTACTAAAAGATAGATAAGAAGAAAGCTTAAGAAGCAATTAAGGAGCTAAGCAAGGAATACTAAATAAGTACCCTTAGCAAGCTAAAATAGTTCCTAGGAATCTACGTACTACGTAATTATAACTAGAGGCTCCTATAGCTATCCTAGGAAGCCTATATTAAGAAGATAGCTAACTAGTATAAGATAGATCTCAGAGGGCGTCTTCTAGACACTCCTATAGCAGAATTGGAACTCCTCCCTACTAATTACCAATTAATCCATCCGACGCGTCCGTCCCCTAATATAGACTTATTAGTCCGCCCTATATCCCTACCAGCCTCTACAATGCTATATCAGAGAAAATTGGGTTTAGTACTCTATATAGCCACTACAACACGTTTAGATATTGCGTTTGCAGTATTAAGGCTAGTAAGGTTTAATTAGGATCTAAGCTAAGAGCATTATTAAGTGGTAGACAGAGTTATCTAATACCTATATAGCACGAGAAGCAGAGCAATCTGCTATTGAGGAGATAAGGAAGGAATAAACGGTAGAGGGAGAGATAAAGGAATACGCAACAAAGGACAAGACAATAGAAGAGATAGTAGAGGTAAAGCGCAATTATTTATCTATACCAGTAATGCATCATTCGCAGACAACTCCGTTGACAGAAAGAACTTATAAGGATACATTATAAAGCTATTTAGGGGGCCAATCACCTAGAGAGCAAACAAGTAGGGTATAGTTATAATATTAAGCACAGAAGCCAAGTTATTAGCCCTATTATAAACAGTAAAGAAAGCTATCTTTACCAGCAGGCTATTTAAAGTAATAACGTTATGCCTAAATAAGCCCTTAATTATTAAATGTAATAACACCTAGATACTCTAACTAATTATAAAAGATATGGTAAAGCTAATTATAAAGATCTAACACGTTAACATCTATCAATACTAGCTACGTTAGGAATACGTAATAAGATAAGTATGATTTCAATAGACAGCAATAAAGGAGATAATTGCTAATAGACTTACAAAGGCCTTACTTAAGCAGAGATTTCAAAGTTTCGTTAATATAATCGGGATAGTAGATATTAAGGAGCAGCTAGATAAGAAGAAGTAACTAAAAGACCTAAGGGACAGTATCAGAGCAAGACAAAAGGATTTAGATAAGATTATGGTTTAATTAACTTATTAACAGACACAAGAAGGTGGCTAGCTTTAACCTTAAAGAGCTTAAAGCTAAGGGGGTGTGTTAGATAATCTATATTCTCTAAGGCGTGGGACACGTATACAAGTCACGTGCATGGGGCACGTGCATTGTAAATCTCTTTAGAGCCCCAGGGGCCCTAGGTCAAGACAACATCGACATCAATCAACAATCAAGTCAAGATCATCAATTAATCAACCTATTGCATCAATGAACCCCTCTACACGAACTTCGTGACAATTGCAGCCCTTGTAGGGGTTCCATAGTGCCCAGTTTAGTGCGCAGTGATAGCTTCCTGTATAATAGTCTCCTTAGAAGGCCTATAACGTATAGGAGGCATAGGGTGTGTGTAAATTAAGGCTATACAGAGAGGTGGAAGCATTGAGGTGGAAGCATCGAGTTGAATTTTAATATTCCTATTTGTGGCAGAATCGCTATTCTGACCAATTAGAGCTCGGCGGTGAGCCTATGCACGAGCCAATTCAAATACCCCCTCAGATTCAAATACCCCCTCAAATACTCTAAGGGTTGGCCCGCTTAGCCGCACGGCCCGCCTACTCGCACACACCAACACCAAAATATCACCAATTTCAACTATTAATTACTCCACTAAAATAGATAATCTTTCGGAGCTATAAAATGGGCTAGCTAATTTATATCTTCGCGAATACCCTAATATATCTAAGACGGCCCAAAGGCACGACGTTAAGTAATTAAAGTTATTGAAATACTAGTGTAGCGTTTGGGTATTAATGGAAGAGAATCACCAATCTTAAAGCTATATGACCAATAAATAGGCTTAAAGCCTTATAAATTATATAAATTAACTCGTAAATTAAGGGACTTCTTCTATACCGCTAATAGTTAAATACTTTATTAAAAATATTACTAAAATTAATATTAAAAAGAACTATATTAATAAGCTTTGGTAAAAGTTTAGAAACGGGCTACTAGGTAAGTATATTACTTCTATAGACCTTAAATATAAGAGAGCTAACAACACCTTTTTATATAGCTTATATTTCTGGATCCTTTATTAAAAGATTAAGTAATATAGCATATTTACTTAATAATAATAATAATATAGATAAAAAAAAAATCCTATCTTAGTGTTATATAAAGCTCTATTAAATCTTTAGTAAGAAGGCTTAAGAGAATAACCACCTTAGTGGTGTAAGCTAGGATATAAATAGAAACTAAATAACTATTTTAGCGACAATTTATGCTAATAGGACTTATATTCTACTAGCTATTATCTATTCTTTAAAGAGTAGTAATATTTAACTAAATTAACTTTAAGATTATAAGCCTAATAGTAGCCTACTTTCTTTACTACTTTAGAGAATAGGTAGACTAATAATAAAATTGGTTATAAGTGGCTTATTATAATTTTTAACTACTATACTAAGTATAAAGCTACTTTAAATAAAGAGTAAAGGCTTTTAATTTGTAATAGCTATAGTTTTTATTTAAATATAGAGATCTTTAACTGATATTATATAAATAAAGTTTTTGTAGCTGTATTTCTGCCTTATAGTATATATATAGACTTTAGTCTCTTAATATTTTAATATTATTACTGCAAGTAAAGTATTATAGTTATAAATTTAACTACTATATAGTATATAGCCAAGGGCTTATTTCTATAAGTAAGTAATACTTTTAGAGGTTCTTCTAGGATATATATAACTAAGCTTTTATGCTAGATAATATTATTAGTGAATAAAAAAAAGACTAGAATATATCTGCTTAATCTTAATATTATTTTAAGCCGTTTCCTAAAGTATATGTATAATAAGTCTTTACTACCTAAAAGCTTATTTAAAATAATCTTACTACCCTAGTCTAATAATAAGACTAGTATATAGAACCTGCTAAACACTATAGTAAATAGGGTAATAAAAAGATATTTTAGTTATACTTAACTTTCTAAAATATATAGACGAATAATAAACTTTTATAGAAGAGAATAATAGGCTTAAAATAGCCCTCTATAATAATAATAAGTAAACTAAGAGTAAAGGCCTTTTTAATAAATTATATAATACTTAAGAGGGTAATCTTTTATTTTTAAGCCTTATTAAAGTATAGTAAGTAAAGGACCTAAAAACTAAGTATAAGTAGGCTAAGATAGATAAATAATACGCTATTAGAAAGAGGAAAATCTAATAAGTATTTCCAAAAAAAATAGGCTCTATATAGATGTAGAAAAGAGAGTTACTTAACTTACTAATTAAGTATATAAGGCTATAGAAAAAGTAGTAAAAATGCTAAATAATAATAAGTAAAAAAGTATTAAAAAGTGGTCTAGTAGCTTTATTAAAAGGCCAAAGTAGCTATAAGGATACCTAGGGAAAAGTAATAAGGAGTTTAATAAGGAAGTTTAATTAATTAAAGTATTAGAGGTAAGAGAGGCTATTACTACACCTCCATCTTAGGGTACGCGAATAAGGAAAATAAATCTACTACAGAGGTTTAAGGGCTGCGAGCTCTAATTGGCTAGATTTGCAGCTCCTTAAAGCCTTATTTACTAGAGTTGCGTAGATAATAGATTTTGTATATCGCAGATAGCCTCGGTTTTGCTAAGGTGGTGATGCTAGATTTAGCCTATGCGACTAGGCGGGCTATGCGGCTAAGCGGGCCAATTCTTAAGGAAGGATTTTTCCTAGGCACGTGCAGCGCACGTGCCTTACGGGCGAGTTACCTCTGGGTTACTTTAGGGTCGCCCATATCTTGTGGCTATATAACTATCTACTTAGGTTTTACCTAACACTTTAAGAGCTTTGTTTTCTAGCTATTAATATCCTTAGGCAAGGCTTAAATCAGTTCTTTAAGCCTTAGTAGAGTATCTATAGGTATTAATAGATTAACATGCTACTAAATCCAATTAGTATTAGTCTTTGACTTAATATATTACGGACGCTTTAAGTACAATGTTACGACTACTTGGGGAAGAGTTGTAGGAAGCTAGTTAGTTGATATAGGCACGGTTTAGGATAGATCTAGTGGAACCATATAACGAGGAATGGTAAGCGAGTCACATGATGTTATACGTAGTGTACGGAGTATATATAGTGTACGTCCACGTATAACACGTATAACACATACCTTACGTATAAGAGAGGATTTCTTAGGAGTATGGTTATGTATTTAAAGGACCTCAGTCCCTACTATAGATAGTTCTCTTCTTGTAGTGAATCTTAGAATACAATTGGAGTTAATCTGTTGGGCAACCACTCTACCAGTTATTATTATGTTGTTGTTTTGTTCTTACCTATATACCTAGCCTAATAACAGAACCCACTGTAGTCTAAGCTATAAGGTTCCGTTATATATTTACTACTAAGGTTACGGTATTAAACAAGATTGAACAATATACCACTAAGAGCAGCACTAGTTATAACGGCGTTGACGGCAGCTATAACCTTAGGGCTAGGTGATACTAGTATGGACGATAGGGATTCTTAAGTGGTTACGCGAGGTTAGTTATAGGAAATGGTTAATTACTTATAAGATAATAATAGGATACTTAAAGAACGCATTAATAGAATTGGAGCAGTAAAGATTAAGCTACCTTTAATTAAATAATTCTTAGGAGAGAAGTCGAAGCTTAAGGGATTTCTTATATAGATGCACTTTAAGGTAGTATAGGAAGGAGCGAAGTTAGTAATATTGTTAGATTAAGTAGCCTATATAGGATTGTTCTTAACGGGGAGGGTACTTAAGTGGTTTAAGCCGTATCTCACGGAAATATAGGCTAATGGCATAACAACTACTAACCAGGATATACGGTATATATTTACTAGTTGGAATGGGTTTGTAAAGCAACTAATATAGATATTTGGAGACCTGGAGGCCATAACCATAGCGGAACGAAAGCTTTAGAACTTAGTATAACGTACTTTAGCAATTAAGTATATAATATAGTTTTAAACACTAGCTATATAGGTTAAGTGGAATAATAGGGCGCTTATAGCATAGTATAAATAGGGACTTAAGGCTAAAGTCCAGGACGCAATTATTCTAATAGAAGATGCGGATACTCTAAGAGAGTTAATAGATTAGTTAATAAAGATTAATAATAGAATCTATTAAAGGGAACAAGCCAAGAGAGGGCAAGATAGAGTTCTATAGTTGTATAAGGCGCAGAGTACGTAATAATAGATATAGAGTTAAAAACTATAAAATGGCGCAGAGCTAATAGACCTAAGTAGTACTAAAGAAACCTAAAGGTGGGAAAAGAAACTATAGAAACCTAGAGGTTAAGGATTAAGTAATTAAAGGACCTAAAAATAGAGGCTAAACTAGGGATCTTAGTAGTAGAAGATATTTAGGCAGACTCTATAGCAAGAAAAATGGTTTAAAGATAGGGCTTATATAAATTACGGAAAACAAGGTTATTTTGCTAGAGACTATAGAGGTGGTTAGAGTAACTATATAGTAAAGGGAACTAGGCTAGTAGACGGTATATACATATAGAGGGACAACGGTGCACTATAAGGAATAAAAGAGTGTTTAATTAACAGTTTTGTGTATTGTTATAATAACGCATGCCGAATTTATAAGGATGCTAAGTACGGCGTAAGCTATTGGCTATAGGAGCTATTATTACCTAAGTTTAGAGGAACTAATAAACTAGCTCATAGATCGGATATTAAAGATAATAAATTTAACAAAGGCGAAGCATTTACTAATAATAAGGTAATAAAGGTAGCTTACTAGGAGCATGCAGACCTTAAAGAAGTTAAAATAGAAGTAGAGACTAAGACCATTATAGAATAAGGTTTAGTAACGGGTATTATAATACCATTAGATACGATTTCTATTGCTTTATAAGACGATAGGAGTAATGTTTAGAAGAAACTAAGTAAGTAGATAACTACTAGTGCTAGCTTATTACTTAATAAAGGTAAAAGGCCATAGGCTTAAGATTCTTAAGAAGAGATAAGAGAAGCTTAAGATTTTTAAGACGAAATAAGACATACCTAAGGACCCATAACGGATGAAAACTGATGGGAAAGGGTAGTAACTTAGTTTAGTAATAAACAAATGAGTATAGGACGCAAGTTTAAGAACTATAAGTTTGGAGAACGAATAAGAACGTTAGCAATCCTAGGTAAACGTAGTGTTTAGCCTAAAGATTAAACAGTTAATATCTAGATTAAAAAGTAAGATAACTATAAAGATCTAACTACAAGACGCAGAAAACAAGAAACTATAGATAAGTTTAGAATAAGAATTATCGCATAGTAGGAGTAAAAGCTAGATAAGAGGTTAGCTATGCTAGGTCGTATAAGGGACAGAGCACCTATATAAAGAGTTATTAATAGGCCGAGTGCAGGAACACCTAGGGTAAAATGGTTAGATAAATTGGAATAAGAAGAGGATCTAGATATTCTAACTAGGTTTAAAGAAAGATATACTAAAGGATATTATAATGCAGTGATAATAAGGTACTTTCTAATAGATAGACTATACACACTAAACTAGCTGTACGGAAAGTGGTATAGGCAACAACATAATGACAAATAGAAAGACTTTTATATATAGCTAGACAAAAAAGTTGTCTAAGACTAACCTATTACGGAAAAACGCATGAGTTATATTAAAGAAGTATTAATTATGATGTTAAGGAACCTAAAAGAAGGATCTAGGGACTAGAGAAGTAAGTGACAAATCTTAGTACCTACAGCAGAGATATTAGTGGTTAGGTTAACTAGGTATAGGTTTAAACTTAAGAATAAAAATGAACTAAGAGTTAACCTAAAACATATAGCGTATTATACACTATTGTGGATAGCTTATGTGGATAATATATGCAATATATATAGAGTACCTAAAGATAAGAACCGAAAGTACCTAGCTAGGATGTATTGGGCACTAGAGGAAAAGCGGTTTAGGAATGCTAAGTATATATATAGTTGGCACCTAGTAGAAGTATAAGGTTAAGGAGACTTAATACTTTAACCAGGAAGATTCCTTACAGAAGAATGCCTAGATAGACAATAGTAGTAGGAGTGCCTAGAGAACACTTATCTATGGTATATAGAGGAAAAGAAATAAACTAAGTATTAGCTAAAGTTGGACTAAGTATAGGCAGGATCTAGCAGCCAATAGTTAGAAAAAGGGGAGGTATATAGAACTAGAGGGAACTAGTATTAGAGCCTTAGACCCTTAAAGGAATTTAAGGTTAGCACCTAAATTTAAGAGCTAAGTGGCAAGATTAGTAGTTTAAAGTATTAGTAGATAGTAGAGTAACTAGGAACCACATATTACTAAAGGCAGTAAAAAGAATAGGGTTACTATATAGACAAAAGGAACACCTATATCCACTTATAACGATTTTAGGAGATCAGATAGCCTATAGAGGAGGCATTATTAATCTCAAAATAGGACCTATTTAGATAACTATTAAAGGGAGACCAGTTAGAATGTCTTTTAATATCCTACCGTTAGGACAGGATGAGGCGATACTAGAAATGCCTTAGTTATAGGAGTATAATCTAAAGATTAATTGGGTTATAGGTTAGGTCAATATTAAGGATACTTAATAGTGTAAAGTGCGATAGTAAACTAAGTTGGTATAGTACCAAGTTGGAGTAATATATAAAGAGACTAAGCGAGGCTTAAGTTATGTACTAAAGAGATACCATAAGTATGGTAAAAAGTTATAGTTACTAGAAAGTGAAAAGCTGTTAGAATATACAGTATAGGACTATAAGATAGAATTAAAAGAGGGAATAAGTCTAAAGTTCTTTCTAATCTATAAGCTTACTAAAACTGAGTTAGTAGCGCTTAAGGAGTTTATTTAGGAGAACTTATATAAGGGATACATCAGACCATTATAGTTATTAGTAGGATATCTAGTATTATTTATCCTAAAGAAAAACGGAAAACTTAGGATGTGTATAGACTATAGACAGTTAAACAGCATTACTAGGAAGGATAGGTATCCTTTACCCTTAATTAGCGAAATCTAAGATAGAATAGGCAACGTAAAGATCTTTATAAAGATAGATCTGAGATAGGCGTACTATTAGATTAGGATTAAGGAAGGCGATAAATAAAAGGCAGCCTTTAGGTTAAAGGAAGGACTATATAAGCTATTAGTTATACAATTTGGGCTTATAAACGTATTAGTAATATTCTAGAAGCGAATTAATAGTGTATTAGAAGAATACTTAGAGAGTGAGGAAGAACATAGAGAACATATTAAATAGGTCTTAAAGAGACTATAAGAAGAACAGATACTAGTAGCAATTAAGAAATGTAAGTTCTTTACCTAGAAGACCGATTTTGTTAGATTTATTATTAAACTAGGCCAACTTAGTATAGATCTAAAGAAGATTAAGGCTATAGTGAATTAGTAGAAACTAGAGAATATTACGCAGTTAAGATCGTTTCTAGGGTTTTGCAATTATTGTAGAAGGTTTATAGCGTAATGGTTATAGGATATTAAGCTATTTACGCGGTTAATAAAGAAAGAAGAACCGTGGGTATAGGGAAAGGAACAATAAAAATTGTTTAAAAGAGTTAAAGAGTTGTTTACCTAGGAGCTAGTTCTTAAGATCTATTAACTAGGTTTAGAGACGGTTGTAGAAATAGACGTATTAGACTTTATACTAGGGGCATACTTCCTATAGAAATATTAAAATGGATGGCACTTAGTAGCATACTATAGTTGAAAGATGACACCACTAGAGTTAAACTATGACATCTATAATAAGGAGTTGTTAGGTATAGTTACAGTACTTAAGGAATGGAGAGCATTCTTATAAGGCATAGAGAAACCATTTATGGTTAAGATAGACTATAAGAACCTTATAGGATTCCTAATAATAAAGGAACTTAACTAAAGACAGGTTAGATAGGCGGAAATGCTTATAGAATACTATTTCGAAATTTAGTATACTAAAGGTATAGATAATACACAAGCAGACGCTCTAAGTAGAAAGGCTGAACTATAAAGTAATAAAAAGCTAATGGGAGCTTTATTGCGAAGGGATTAAGATGGATTAATTAGGTATAATTATCTAAAGATTATAGCAACTAAAGAAAGTCAGATCTATGAATTACTAGAGAGTAATTAGATATAGAAGATTTAAGAAGTATAGGCAGAGGATTTAGACTTAGAGCAATACGAAAATAGAGAAGTAATGTATATGCCTAAGTCTATTGCAGAAGAATTTATTAAGGAATTCTATAAGGGAATAATATATAAACATAACAGAGCTATAGGCTTAGTGTTAAGACTTTAGGAGGAATATATTCTTTAGGGAATCTAGGGACTAGTAAGATAAGTTATAAAGGAATGTCTAGATTGCCAAAGGAACAAACCAACAAGGTATAAGCTGTATAGAGGGCTATAACCTATTAAGACACTAGGAAGACCATGGGAAGTTATATTATAGGACTTTATTGTTAAGTTACTAAAGTTAAGAGATCCTATTATAGGATAAGATTATGATGTGATTTTAGTGATAGTGGATAAGCTAATAAAGTGGGGATACTTTATAGCGTGCACTAAAGAGATATTAGTAGAGGATGTCGCTAGAATCTATATAAAGGAAGTATTCGCAAGATATAGAGTACTAGACAAGATTATATTGGATAGAGATCTAAGATTTATAGTAGCATTTTGGGAAGTGTTTCTGGCAGAATAAGGAGTTTGCGTAGCAATATCTATAGCGTATTATCCGTAGATGGACGGATAAACGGAAAGACTAAACTAGACACTAGAGTAGTATCTAAGGCACTATATTAATTACGTATAAAATAATTGGGTATTGTTATTACCAGTTACATAGTTTGTATATAATGTAACACTATAAGAAGGAATGGGGATATTACCATTTAAGGCGAATTACGGGTATAAGCTAAGAACATCATTATCGCTATATTAAGTAAAAAAGATGAGTAGTATAGCTAAGTAAAGAATAAAGACGTTAATGAATCTTTATATAGACCTTAAAGAAACAGCTAAACTAGTATAAGAATAAATGAAAAGGTACTATAATGCTAAGAGATCTAAGGGACCAGATCTTAAGGAGGGAGATAAAGTATAGTTACTATATAAAAATTTTAAGAGTTGACGACTAAGCAAGAAATTGGACTACGTTAGACTAGGACCTTTTAAAGTTAAGCAAAAAATTTTATTGGTTATATATAAGTTAAACCTACTAGCCAAAATGAAAATCTACCCTATATAGTATATCGCAATGCTAGAGCTAGTATATGGGAATGTTAAGCCACTAGTTTATAAGGCAGACATATATAGAGGATAAGAGGAAGATAAATAGTAAGTTTTAAAGATCATTAGTTATAAGGATATGGATGATAAAATATGGTATAAAGTAAAGTGGATAGGCTATAGTAAGACTACCTAGGAACTACTAAGCAACCTAAAAAACGCTATAAGAAAGGTATAGGAGTATTGGAAGAAAGTAGGTTAGGTAATATTAATAAAGAAGGATCGCCAAAGAATAAGTCACCTAAGGGGGACCTAAGAGGAGCAATTACTAAGCTACTTAGAGTTATTTCCCTTGCAGGAGGAGAGCTAGTCCTTTTGTTACCTAACTTGTTAAGACCCTATTAAACAAGTTTCCACTCCTTGGAATAGACCTTCTCACGCACTTTCTTAAGACGAAGAAGACGGGCAGAGGCCGATAGATGGGCTTTAAGGGTATGCTGTTAAGTAGCTATAGCCTCCTGCTCCGCTTCCTGCGAACAATAGAGCTTATCTAAGGCGCTTAAGAGCTTACTGTTAAGCTTCGCAGTGGTAGATTAAACACGAGACCCTATAATAAGTTACTTAGGGAACTCGAAGACTGTTAAGAGTTATAGGACACGTATACTTAGCGTTAGAGATAGAGCGAATATTGTAGGACGATTAAATATTTGCTTTAGTACACTCTGAGCAAGACGAGGGTTGTTAAGATAAGGGACTTGCTATTACAATATATATTAACCCCGCTTTCGCATAATAAGAATATGGAGACGGCATTATCTTACTAAGCAATAGTATGGCAGCCACGGTGCGAGCCCAACATTGCGCTTATAAAGAAGAAGAGGCTTTAGGTATAATAAGCAAGGATATTAACCAGACTAATTAAACGGACATTATACCTCTAGTGGACGACTTAGAGATATTAGGAATCTTTAAGGACGAAGATAAAGAGAAGGGAGATGGTATTATAGACGCTTTAAGTACAATATTATAACTACTTAGGGAAGAGTCGCAGGAAGCTAGTTGGTTGATATAGGTATAGTCTAGAATGGATCTGGTGGAACCATGTAACAAGGAATGGTAAGCGAGTTATATAATATTATACGCAGTGTATAGAGTATACGCAGTGTACGTCTATGTATAATATGTATAACACGTACCTTACGTACAAGAGAGGATTTCTTAGGAGTATGGTTGTGTATTTAAAGGACCTTAGTCCCTACCGTAGATAGTTCTCTTCTTATAGTAAATCTCAGAATATAATTAGAGTTAATCTATTAGGCAACCACTCTACCAGTTGTTATTATGTTGTTGTTTTGTTCTTACCTATATACCTAGCCTAATAATAGAACCTACCGTAGTCTAAGCTATAAGGTTCCGTTACATAATAACCTTAATCCACTCGTCTTAATCGTTTGGGCTTACTAGGATTATGGATAAGATAGTAACAGATATAGTGTCTTATTAAGAGGTTATTATAGGTGTCTATAATTAAGATAACGATGGGAATATTAAGGCTTTATGTTGACTGGAGATCTGTACACCAATTATAAGAATTAAATAAGGACTCTATCTATTAAAATGTGGTTCTAAGACCTCTATATATATATAAGAAAAGGTATAGGAAAGGAAAGAGAAGGAGGGTAGGGAGTGGCAATAGAAATAAGGAGTAGGTAACTAAGTTAATAACTAACTCAATAACTAACTTAATGACTAAGTTAATAGTAGGTAGCTAAGTCGGGGCAGTAAGGACCTGATTTAGGTTAATACACCCCCCTAGCTAATTAACTAAGTAGTAATTAACTAGATATACCTAAATAGGAAATATCTATAGTGTTAAACCAAAATAGAAACTATTTAAATTAGGAACAGTAAAAATAAAGCCTTTAGTGCTCTTCCTTCTAGTAAGATTGTTGCTAAACATAGCGTTACTTGCAACAATTTAACTCCTAATATTCCTGCAGAAGTATTTAATTGCTAGGGTTCCTATCTAATATAGGTAAGTAACTGCGGTCTTTATAAAAGGATAATAGATTGCAAAGGAATTCTAAAAGCTTGCTTAAAGCTCTCGTGGGTTTGGTAGTCTTATACTTCTTTATTAGCTCTTCCTTAAAGGGTTAAAACTTTAGTACGTTCTCTTTGTGGTAGATTGCCACAAGATTATTAACGTAGATAATCCTTCTGCCTTCCACAATATTAATATCTTCGATATTATTATAGATCTTACGTATCTGCTCCTTAGGAACTGCTTTAGGACGCATTGTTTTTTATATTAAAGGTCTGAAAGGCCCTGCTAGGGCCGGTTCTATAGTCTTATCTAGGGTCTTGTCTAGGGTAGGATCTAGGGTAAAAGGTTCTAAGGTCTATTCTAAAGTCTATTCTAGATTCTATTCTAGGGTAGGAGTAGCTATAGGAGTCTTATATAGGGTAGGTTCTTAGGTAGGTAGGCCTAGTAAGAAATCGTCTTTTAAGGTTTATAGGCTGATTATATTATCATCTTAAGCACCGAGCTCCTCTTAATTAATTGCTTAATCTTAATTTTTACCAGAATCTGCCTATTAACTTCCATCAATATCTTCTTAATTTTTATCTATAGTCTTGTCCTCCTTATTTAATGTCTTATTAGGCTCTTCCTAATTAGGAATAGGGTCTACTAAGGCCTTACTCAAGGTCCTTAGTCGTGGCTCATTATACTTAAGCGTTAATTAATTGCAATAGCGCTTATAAAAGGCGAACGTCTCGTAATCGTCTTTCTTATATAGTAGGTTCTTTTTGTTGTCCCACTATACATTCTTATTATTAAACTTTTTTAAGTAGGCTAAATTTATGTAAAAAGCTGGTATATACGCTGCGTTAGCTAAGAAGATCTTTCTAGGACCTAATGGCGTCTAGATTATAATCGCTGCCGTCCCTATGCCCTTAATTAGATCTATACCCATTTCAGTATATATAAAGTTATTACTTAGTTAGAGCTTGTTGACGAACTTTAATTAATTATTATTAATATATATAGTAGTTCTGTTGTTAAGAATTACGCTATTGCGTAGCTTAAAATCGGTGCCTACTTTACGGACGCCTACTTAGTATATGGCAAAGGTACTATTATCTTCTTTTTAATTTCTGTCTAGGCTTTATGCAGCTTCCTCTTCTAAAGCTTACTGCCTTATCTTCTTAATTTTTTGCTTAAGCCAATCTAGGGCATTAGCAATCTTTTTCTTAACCTTCTTAGCCATAGCTTTGTCTAATTTCCAGTCCTTTAATTAAACCAGCTTGTTAATATAAGGACAATCTTAGAACTAGTAAACGTCTCTATAGTAGCACATTAGGGTATCTTTCTTCTATACCGTCCTAGAAGGGGTAGTAGTAGGGGCCTTATCCTTAGGAGCCTCGTCCTTAGAAGCCTTATTAATTAACTTGTCCTAAAAGCTTACTATAATAGCACTAAGCTGATCTCTACTATTCTAGATAACCTCCAGTTATTAATAACTTTAGTATATTTTAACTAGTTAATATATAGATATTACATAGTCACTGGCCTAGTTATATTTATTAAATCCAACCCTCTATATTAAGGCCCAATTTGGTAATACTGGCTCTACTACTAGTAGAAAGTCTTTAATTGCTTAGTTACCTTGTACATCTGGCAGCTTAATCTTTTTATAGTTGTTATACGTCTTCTCCCACTGCTATAACCAGACCTTAAAGTTCTGTTTCTTTAGGCCCTCTTTAACTTTGGCGTATTAAGTAGATAGGTAGAGCTAACGTGCACTATCTATAGGGGCAACTCTCTCCTTAAGAGCCATTAGCGCATTATATACTGAGTTAATACCCAATATATAGGTGTTAAGATTTCTAGCCACTACACTGGTAATGTAACTTCGTAGAGAGATTAAAGCTGCCTTCTGCTTCTTATATTCCTTCTCTACTGTCTTATATCTCTTACAGAGAATTCGGAGCTCGTCCTTCTCGTCCTTAAAGAGAGTTATATAGGTTATTCCTGGCTTCACATCTTAAGGCCTAGGAAAGACTAGTTTAATTAATTAGGGCAACTAATCCCGTTTAGTTAAGGGGTCGACGTATTCCCATACGTCTCCTATTTAAGCTCAAAGCCTAATAAGGTCGATCCATTCGTCCCAGTCAGCTTAACTCAATAATATCACCGTCGTGGTAATAGTCTGGGTAGGTTAAGAAGTTATATTAAAAGGTGCTTGCAGAAAGAATAAAGGATTTAATAAGAGGTATAATCAATTAAATAGATTAATTAAATTAATTAGTTAAATAGGGGCAATACGGCAAGCAACCCGGGCTTATAACCGTTAACCGGAGATCCGTGCACCGATTATAAGAATTGAATGAGGACTCTGTCTATTGAAATGTGGTTCTAAGACCTCTATATATACATAAGGAAAGGTGTAGGAAAGGAAAGAGAGGGAGGGTAGGGGGTGGCAATGGAAACAAGGAGTAGGTGACCGAGTCAATGACTGACTCAATGACTGAGTCAATGGTAGGTAGCTGAGTCGGGGCAGTAAGGACCTGATTCGGGTCGACACTTTAAATTAAAGATAATGCAGTAGACAGCCCGGGCTTATAACTGCTAAATAGGACGATTAGGAATGAGAACTCTGTCTACTAAAAATAGCTCTAGAAGCTCTCTATATACATAAGGTTGGTACAGGCAGCTGATGTAAATATTATAGGCAACTGAAACAAAATAGGTAACAGAAACAGGTGGTAAGCAATACGATAGTAAGAAACAGGGTGGTGAGTCATAAAGTAGTAGGCATTAAAGACAGTAGTAAGACGGTGGTAAGGAAATCCGATTCAGGTCAACAGCTTCTGATCGCCTTGAAGACACTGTCGTTGGAGCTACCTCTTGACCCTCAGCTCGCGCTTCTATGACGTCTCCATCTCGATTGTCTGGACTTTCTCCATCCGGCTCGGTCGTCCTGAGATTTGATTCCTCTTGCTCGTGTCCATGAAGCTTAGTATTCACAAAGAAGGTGAGCAAGCCAATATCGTAGGCTGCTTTCATAGAACCAGCTACCACAAATGCTATCCAAAATCTGTCCCTCCCTGCCAAAATCCCTGTAATAACCGGACATCCGCTCTGGCTCAGCGTCCTGACGACATTTACAATTCCCATGACTGCTGTCCTCTCCTCTGCAAGTACAACAGCAGAAAGGAATGCGGAACGTGGGGCTTGATCCATTGAGTTCAAGCAGGCGCGGCCAACCAGCAGACAGATAGTCAAAACTAGCGATGTGGGGATAGGCAAAAGGGCCAAGAAAATAGCGGAGGGAAGATGCGTGAACACCATAGTTTTAATAAGCCCAATTCGCTTAGCGATGGAGGAAGCGAAGATGTTGCCCAAGCTGGAAACGCACCATGTCACTGACATAATGCTGCCGAGCTTGCTCTTTGGAAGGTGGAACTTGCGATCCATGTAAAGGTTGACGAGAGAGAACGGAACCATGCCGCTGGCAAGCGCGTCAATGCAAAATAAGGCGCACAGTCTGAGCAAGATCCAACGACTCTTCGTCGATATCTGTGCAAAAAGGTTGAGGCGACTTTTCTTGGATTGCTTCCCGTTATCCGTATTGGTAGCATGCATCTCCTGGGCTCCCAAAAGCGGTTCTGTTTCACCACCATCTTCACCTTCCGACTCTGTGACCAGCACCGGTTCTTTCTTCCTTCCCGCCTCGCATTCCCGGCTTAGCAAGAACGTCAAGCAGGCTTTCGCCACACCTAATCCGGCATACATCCAGAAGATGGCGCGGTACGCATCGACGTCCGTCCATCCCTCTAAAGATTGGTAATACTCGACCATCCATCCGCCAACCAACAAACCAGCCGAAGTACCTAATGCTGCTAGCACCACATACCAAGCGAAAACATCGGAACGCTTTGTTGCCTCTACCAGCTGGGCCAGCGTGGACTCTTCGACGGCCCTGAAAGGCCCAATCTCACTTCCAGTCGGACTAATGACGCCCACAATCGCCGCGAGCAAGAGGATGTAATAATTTCCTGTTAAAGCAAATACGACTCCGGAAAAGACCATCATGATAGACCCCAATAACAACGTACGTCTCCGGCCCAGCTTATCAGCCACGAGAGTAAGTAGGAGACTAATGAAAACATCCCCAAGAAGAGTGAGCGTAATGAAGAGGCCAATACGCTCATCAGAGATTTTTAATGTGGCGAAGTATAGGGCAAGTACCAAAGCAACGGATCCGTAGGCAAACATGCGAAGGAAACGGCCCAGGATGAGGATATGGGTATCTTTGCCCGCACCAGCAATTGTTTTAAGGCCAAGCTCTTGAGCAACCCAATGAGCGGCGCGACTGATAGAGTCTTTGGTGGCCATGATGGATTCGTAGTTACACAGCCGGTGATGAGATACTGGTTTCTCTAAGGCCTTGGCGAAGTTAAAGGGCGCTGAGATCTTTTGAACGGAAGAAATAGCAGATGCTGATAGGTCCTGAGTGGAAGATAAGAAGAAAGATCTCGGATATAACTCTCAGGGACTCTTTCAAAAGACGGCAGAAGAAGCTAATCACAAGCTCCGCAAATAAGATATGTAAGCAAGGCTAAAAAAAAATCCACAGAACAATCGGCATAGGTGGACTGAAAAGCCAGCATACCTTTACCCATGCAACTACCCTAACATCAACTTCATACCTCAGTAGGTATGTTGTAAGTATCGCGGGGCCTGCCACGATACAATAGTTGTTGATGCATAGCCTTTAAGGTGGGTGCCTGGAAGGATTCGTAGGATTGAATTCAAACGTCATGCACTGTAGGTGGCTGGTTATCTCATAAATCCGACGCTCCGCAGAAGATTCAGGTGTTACCTTAGCAAGATCAGACGTGATTCCGTTGGTGCAGATTTTCAATCGGTCCGCAAGCTAACTAACTATTTATGCTGCACCACCGGAATCACGTCTGAGGCTGTTTTGTAGCACTTGTAGACCGCGTTAGCGATATCCGCGTTACGGAGGTTGCGGATATTAAAATAGCTTAGCACTAGCATTTTATATTATTTCCTAAAGTTTATTAATTAATAATTATTCATTGCTTAACGTCCGATTCGGATCCTTATTGGGCCCACGCGGACTACTCCTTATTTACATGTGGGGAGAAAACTCCATTTGAGAAAACCCCATGATCTATCTCCCCGCCTTTTGGGACTCGCCTACTTAGCGCTTATGAGTCACCTGTGGTGCTCTACTACCTTACTTTTTGACCTCCTTGGGAACCACTGCTGCCGTAACAAGCCTACGGACGCGCTAGTATCGCAAACTTTACTCTACTACTGTAGAGTCATAAGGGGGCGCCTGTTACTCGCCCCTTTGCCTTCCACTACCATTTCCTTTGCCCGGAACTGGTCTAGTACATTTAGTTTATTAATTATATAATAGAACCTAGGCTTTTAAAATATGTTTTTTTTATTACTTAGGTATTTTTAGGTCTTATAATTATTTTATAAAAAAAAACCGCGTTATTAATGGTATTGGGCTTCTATAACTTTACTAAACGCTAGCTAATATATATAAAACCCATATAGATTTATAATAGCTACCCTAGAGAGCCCATTATAGCCTAGCGGATATATAACGTGGGTATTATAGCGTATAATACCTACTAAAACTTTATCCTGCGCTAACTACTAAGTTACGGAATTTAGGTAAATCTATAGTATACTACTACTAAAACCCATTAGACTAAGAGGGAGGAAGTTAAATAAGGTACTAGAATAGACGCGGCCGTATTAGATATTAGATAATTAGACTTAGAGGAGTTATAAAATAGATAAAAAGTAATAGCTATAGAACTTTTAAGATTAGCTTTTTACGCTTTACGGAGAGAGTAAGGCCTAGTAGCTAAGGTTAATAAGGCTATTACTTTTTTATATCCGTATTACGGACGCATAGAGTAGCTTAAAGCCCTTAGGTGGCTACTATTTAAGGAAAAAGATATAAAACTTATTATAAGAACCTTATTTAATAAGAGTATAATAATATAAGTAATACTATATCTTCTTTAGGCCTTAGTACTAATTATTATTTTACTGCTTAATATAATTAATATAGAGTAGAAGGTAAAGACTAAGGGGCCTCCTAAAATAAGGCTAGTTTATATATACGCTAAGATAATACCTATACCCCTTGCACGGGAAATCTATATTAGAGTATATACCTATATTTTAATATCGCTAGAGCTATTAGTTAATAAAGGGTTCTATAAAATCCTTCCTAACCCCGCCTTTTATGTATATATTAGTGTTAGTAACCTATTAGGGGTAGGGGTAGCACGTGCGTACGTATTCCTTATATATACATTCCTCGCGTGTTATAAGTACGCGAGGCCTCGTATATAGAATAGAAACAGACATCTATAAACCTAAGAGCATACCCGTAATAAAGTGATTACAGGTCTGTAATAGGTTAAAGCATACCAACACTAATTAGTAGACATATAGATTAGGAGATACGCAATAGCTTACGGCTCGTACGGGTTACTTACAACTCCATATAAACTCGCGCCACTGCCTACTCTAGTTAAAGAAGGGAACCGTACCCCGCCCAATACTACCATAAGGAAGAGTTGTTAATTTAACCACCTTGCGCTATATTGTACGAGGACTACAGTTTTGCTAACATTATTATAAGGAAGAGTTGTTAATTTAACCACCTTATATATCGCGTTAAAAGGACTAAAAAATCACGTCACTACCTAAAAAACACTTTACCTTATACACGCTACCTTGTATAAGAACATAATAGCGAGTACCTTAAACGCAGAAGACTGGAGCGCGAAGATAAAGAAGTAGGATAATAGAATTAAGCTAGAGGGAGCTTCTTAAAAAGAGATATAGAACTATGCTAAAATAAAGTTATATAATTACAAGATATCTAAAGCAATAGATATAGACCTATAGGAGCTTTTCTAAGAAGACTTTTAGGATTTTATAATCTAAGAGTTTAATAGTCTTGGAACTAAAATTACCTAGGACTTATATAGAACCCTCTAGGGCAAAGGAGTATACGTAGCTAAAAATACAAAAAGTCTGATAATCCCAAGGACTCTACTTAATACGGCTATAGAGGAAGAACAGTATAAATAGTTAGATAATAAAATCTGTAAGATCTGTAAGCATATTACGGATATAAAGACATTATAGCTATAGAAGAGAGTCCCTTATAACCAACTTAACTAGGTCTTCCGTCCATACAAACCCTTTTAAGCACTAATACAACTATCTGGAATACCCTTATAATAAACACCTTAATTACCGTTAGCTCTACCTACTATAAACTATATTCCACCTACCGCAAGCCATATTCTACCTATTACAATTTAGACCCTACCTATAGAGATCCCAAACTATAAACGGCAGATTATAACTATAGCTAAGTTATATTCTAAAGACCAGAAGTATAGCGGAGCCGAAAGCTTTAACTATAAACTGATAATCTTTTACGATATTTGTATAAGATCTAGACTGCCACCCGCCGCGTATAAGATTGCCTTTCCTATAATGCTAAAGGGATTAGCCTAGGACTAGTACTATAACCACCAGCTACCTAAAAGATCTTTTAAAGAAATTTATAACTACTTATAGAACTTCTTTAAGGGTTCTAGATACTACCACAGAAACCTAGATAAATAGAACGCTATAATACTACTCTCTATTATCTAGGAGAACACAGACAAGACAACTCTATAGTACCTTTAGATACTGCTTATAAAGCTCTATAACTTATAATATGGACTTACACCCGCCCTATAGATTATAGACTTTCTGTATAATAAACTAGTTATAGCTTACTAAGGCGTACTAGCGTATAGGATTATAATCTTAGATCCTCCCTTAGATTTTAGCTACCTTATTAATAAGCTACAGTTATTTATTATTGCCTACTAGAAGGAGCAAGAGCAGACTTATATATACGCTACGGACTACCAGGAAGAACCGCGTGCGTACTTTATAGACTATTAATATAACTACTAAGACCGCAACGGCTCTAACCATAAGGATCCGCGTAAAAACCGATCTTCACAACTAAACCAAAAAAAGTGCTGCTTTGTGTGCGGTAAAAGCGGCTATTAGTTATAGAAGTATATAGACAAAGAACGGGACAAGTCTAAAGCTAGGTTTATAGGGCGATACAATAGATAATCAGGTAAGCGCTTCCAAGAATATTTTAAATAATATCTTATTAAGTGTAAGGGAGAAGGCCTAGAGCTAGAAGAGTTAGAGGACCTAGACAAAGCCTTTATAGCTCTAGTTATTAATTATAAAGCTAAAACTAAGTAGGATAACGCGAATAGCTCTTCTTACTTTACGTCTTTTAGCACTCTTTTATATAATAAAGTAGTAATTACAGCCTAAGAACTAGCTAATAGAGCCTTTTGCTATAACCTTACAGGCCAAGATATAACTATAACTATAAACCTTAACCCGCCTAAGGACATAAACGCCTGTGCATACAGCAGTTAGCCTACGCGCTATATAACGGATGAGTTTATAGGTATTATGATTAATATAGGTACCTCGCAATAATCTATAGCTGTTATGGGACACCCCCGTGACACCTTATATACGTCCACCTGTTTCCACTGACTGAACAACCGAAGACCGACTATGAGATGGCAATCTGACAGCAATCTGCCGTATTCCACCGCAATCTGCCGTCTCTACTGTCGGAGTTGCTAACTGGCAACTTCAAGGACCTCTAACTGCCGAATTCTGCCAAGTTCTACTAGAACTGCCACCTAAGCTCTACCCTGCCTGTGTGTAGTATAGTACCCGTTAACCTAGCAACCAAGCGAACGTTATATACCCTTTTTCCCCTATTTCCTACTTTCCTTTCCTTACGCAACGTCTTAACTTTATTATACAGTTTATATATATAGCTTAATAATATCTACTTCGCTATATATTATTATCGCTTATGCTTATTCCGTAACACTACGTTGCGTTAACCCTATATACTACCCTCCGAAATGCAGAACGACCCCAAAGCCCCCATAACAGCTGTTAGCATTATATCCGCACTCTAAGAACAATTGGCAGAAATATAGAAGTCCTTTATAGACGCCCTCGTATAGAACTAAGCCACTTTAACTTAATAATAAGCCGAATAAGAAGCATGATATTGGTAATTAATTAAAGACCTCCAAGAAGAAATCCGCACCCTTAAGATGCCTATATTAGGGCCCTAAGACTGAATACTATCTCTAGAGATAAATACGCGGAACAAGAGCCCTAAACCTATAGTAGTTACTTACCCTAAACTAACTACTACACTGTAACGATCTAAACGACTACTAGACCCTCTGATATTTACTAGTAAATAATAAGAACTCTAATTATTCCTAAGCTGGCTTAAAAATAAGCTAACTGGTAATGCTAACCGCTACCTAACTGAAGCTAACTGACTCTGCTACGCCCTAAGTTAATTAGGAGGAGATATAGCTAACCTTATTAAACCTCTTTAACCGAACTTAGTATTAAGCCTAATTGTACTTCTTAAAGCTATATATAGTGACCCAAACCGCCAAGCTACTGCTTAGAGAAAGATAAACTATATAACTTAAGGAATAAAAAGCTTCCTAGTATACTTCTCCGAATTTAACCGTTACGCAAAAGAAATAGGCTAGAACGACTTCGCACTAATTAACAGCCTTATTAAATCCCTAAGCCCCAAACTGAAACCCTCCCTAATAGGTGTAGACCTACCAGGAGCTCTTAACGCCTGCGCAAACGTTATTAATAAATGATATAATGATATACTACGCCTGACACCGAAGTCCGCTCCTTAATATAATATGACAAACCTATAAACGTCTACTAAGTTATCGTCTTAGCCTAAGCACCCTGACGCCATGGATATCGATACTAGAACCCTAGAATATGCCCCACTAGGGTCCTTTAAATAAGAATAACGCACTAAGCTAGGCCTTTATTTTAAGTATAGAAGTAGCTCCTACCTCTCTAACTACTGCTCTGTCCCTATGCCCTAACGTGAATTACGAACGGCTAATACTAGCAGCCATTTACCGCATTGATCCTCTAGTTACTATCCCCAATCTCTACCTAGTTCTAGCCCCGCATCTAGTAAGCACTACTTATAAGGACGAAGCTATAACTGACACGCTATAAGAACTCTACCCCGATCGCCTCTAAAAGGAAGGTCCTGGAGCTAAGTCGCTCTCCGGGACGGCGCTGCCTTAGGATCTTATTGAATGCTTTAGATGTTATAAACTCTAACTTTTAGGATCGCAGCATAACCGTTAACTGTTGTCTTTGGTAGAATGATTAATAGGTTAATGCTTAAGTCCTAATTAATACAGGAGCTAGTGGTATAGGATTTATTAATAAGATCTTTGCGTAAGATAATAGTTTTACTCTAATCCCCCTTAACCGGCATATTAACGTATTTGGATTTAATGGCAAACATACTGTCTTAGGCTATATTACCTATATAGTATTCCTAAGACTCTAATACCTAAACCATAAAGAACTGATTAAGCTTTTTGTTACTACTTTAGGTTACTTAGTGATACTTAAATAACCTTAGATAAAGCTATATAAGGTAACTATTAATTAGGATAACCTTAAGCTTCTATTTACCACCTCCTGTTGTAAGTAGAAGTGCCTTATAACTTGCTGCTTAGACCCTAAACCGAAATCTAAAAAATCCACTAGGATCTATCAGTCTAAAATTTCTATTAACGTCCACCCTATACCTAAAAAGTCTACCCGATTCTACTAAGAACCTAAAAATTATACTAAACTATATAAACTGACCCTGACTACTGTACCACCCCGAACTAAGCAGAAGCCTAAACTTAAGCTTAATATATAAAAGTACCAAAAGAACTAGTATTTTACTATAAAAAGGATACTTAAAGAACCCAAACCTAAATCTAACACTAACTCCATACCTAATACTAAACCTAAAGTTGAACAAGAAACAGTAGATAATTAAAAGGAAGTTACTAGCTGGTAACTCGCCCCCCTTTCTATGGATATCTATATAATCGGAGCTACCCTATTAGCATAACTCGCCAGGAAACCTAAATATACGATCTTCGCCGTTATAATGGCTGATATTAAAAAGGCCCTAGCATTAAAGAAGCACACTAACCCTGCTATAAAAGTACTAGTATACCATTATAAGTATCTAGAAGTATTTTTATAAAAGGAAGCTGATAAGTTAGCGGAGCACTAACTATATAACCACAAGATCGTACTTAAAGAAGGAAAATAACTAGGATTTAGACCCTTGTATAGAATATCCTAAAACGAACTCTAAGTATTGCGGAAGTACTTAGACGAACACCTAAGTAAAGAATTTATTAGAGCAAGCTCTTCGCCTATAGCTGCACCTATAATCTTTATTAAGAAACCTAGCGGCGGTCTACGCTTCTGTGTGGACTACTAAGCTCTTAACGCTATTACTATTAAGAATTGGTACCCGCTCCTATTAATTTAAGAGACACTGAACCGATTAAGTAAGGCTCGCTACTATACGAAACTCAACCTTATCTACGTATTTAACCGCCTCTGTATCGCAAAAGGAGATAAATGGCTTATAGCATTCCGTACTAGATACGGACTATTTAAATACTTAGTGACGCTATTTAGCCTCGCAAATGCCCTAAGTTTATTCTAATACTTTGTAAATAATACCTTATAACCTTACCTGGACGTTTTCTGTACTGCTTATATTAACAACATCCTGGTATATAGCAATAACTTAGCTGAATATAAGAAACACGTTAACCTTGTCTTAGAAGCCCTACGTGGAGCTAAACTATAATTAGATATAGATAAATACGAGTTCTATAAAATGGAAGTTTTATACCTTGGACTTATTATCTCTATAGACGGCATATAAATGGACCTAAAGAAGATTAAAGTAATTATAAACTGGCAAGAACCCAAGAACGTTAAGGACGTAAGAGCCTTTATAGGATTTGCTAATTTCTATTAACGGTTTATTAATAACTTCTTTGCCCTAGTTTTACCTCTTATAGCTCTAACCTGAAAGGACAAAGCCTTTATTTTTAATAAGGAATATAAGAAGGCCTTTGCCTATCTAAAAGTTATGTTTACTACCGCACCTATACTCTAACACTTTGACCTGAACTAAAAGAGTGTTATAGAAGCTGACTTATCTAACTATATCACTGGAGGCATTCTATCTTAGTATAATGAAGAAGGGGTACTGCACCCTATAGTATACTTCTTAAAACGACTAAGTCCAGCTAAATATAACTATAAGATCTACGATAAAGAATTATTAACTATTATTAGATATTTTAAACAATAGTAACCTAAACTAGAAGGCGCTGGATTTCCGATTAAGGTTCTTAGCGACTATAAGAATCTATAGTACTTTACAACCATAAAACAGCTAAGTTATTGTTAAGCCTACTGGTTAGAATATCTGTCTTAATTCCAATTCTTAATTATATACTACCTAGGCGTTTAAGGTCAAAAACCTGATGCCCTAACTCGACGTTTATAAGACATAATAGTATAGGAAGAAGCGCGCGCCTACTATAAATAAGCCCTGCTTTATCCCGAATTATTTAATCCCCTGGCTGAAGACCTTATAGTATACGTCCTTGAAATAACTAATCGATTAATTAAATAGATTATAATTAATGAATACCTAAACGATGAGTTTATCTAAGAGACACTTAAGCTAATTTAAGATGGTGTTAGACGCTCTAAAAAGATCTCTTTAAGTAAATATAAAGTTCGCGAAGACCGCTTATACTACTAGAACCGCCTAGTTATCCCTAATTATAATAAACTTAAGCTTAAGCTCCTCAAACACGTATATGACTTACTAGTAGCCGGCCACCTAGGCTAAGAAAAAACCCTGGAGCTACTCTAATAGGAGTACTACTGGCCAAACATGCATAATATGACACAAAGGTATATTTTTAGCTACTATACCTGCTGACGAGCCAAAGCTTTATATGAGATATATAACGGCTTTCTAAAGCCACTACCTATTCTGGACCGAAGATGGAAGGACATCTTAATTAACTTCGTTATTAATCTCCCCAAAAGTAAAGGCTGCATAAATATTATAGTAGTTATAGACCAACTATTTAAGATAAGACACTTAATCGCCTGCCCTAATATATTAGCACCTGCTGTTACCTAACTGTTCCTGGATTATGTATAGAAACTCCACAGACTCCCCAAAACAATTGTCTCTAATAGAGGCCGCTAGTTTGTCTTGGTGTTTTAGAAAGAACTAACTACCCAACTCTGTATTAAAGCACTATTATCTACGGTATATTACCCGGAAACGGATGGTTAAACGGAACGTGCAAATGCTATAATGGAACAGTATATTTAGATATACACGTCGTATCTACAGGACAACTGGATGGACTGGTTTGCATTTGTTAAGTTTACTATAAATAACTCTATCTTAGAAACTATAAAGGTCTCCCTATTCCTAGCTAATTATGGCTAGTACCTATAAATGGGTTTTAAACCCTTTAGTAATGTTCCTTGTCTAGCTTATTAGGCCTTACAAGTTACAGAAGCAAATGAATTTGTAAAGAAGATGGAAGAACTATAGGAGTTCCTTACTAACGAAATAATATAGGCCCAGTCTATCTATAAAGCCGCAGCAAATAAGAACTAAACCCCAGCACCAGCTTACTAAATTGGTAACTTTGTCTGGCTAGGCGCAAGAAATCTAAACATAAAACGACCTACTAAGAAACTTAATTAGAAGAACGCTGGCCCTTATAAGGTTAAAAAAGTTGTCTCTTCTTATACCTACCAACTAAAGCTCCCTAATATGGTTAAAATCCACCCTATATTCTATACGTTAGTCCTTTACCCTGCCGCCCCTATATTAAACGCCCTGCCTGGACAGATCCAAGACCCTCCCCCATTAGTTAAAGTGGATGGTGAGGATGAGTACCTTATTAAAAGAGTTGATAATATTAAGTATAACAAACGGAAACGCAAATATATATACCTTATAAAATGGAGAGGTTTTACTAAACCCTTATGGGAACCTGCCGACTCTATAGGACTTATATAAGCCGTAAAAGACTTTTACAAACTCTACCTAGAACTACCACAGCCCCATCTCGCAGATACTCAAGTTTAAAGGGGGGGTACTGTTATAGGACACCCCCGTAACACCTTATACACGTCCACCTGTTTCCACTGACTGAACAACTAAAGATTGACTATAAGACGGCAATCTGACAGCAATCTGCCGTATTTTGCTATAATCTGCCGTCTCTACTATTGGAGTTGCTAACTGGCAACTTTAAGGACCTCTAACTACCAAATTCTGCTAAGTTCTACTAGAACCGCCACCTAAGCTCTACTCTATCTATGTGTAGCATAGTACCCGTTAACCTAGCAACTAAGCGAACGTTATATACCCTTTTTCCTCTGTTTCCTACTTTCCTTTCCTTACGCAACGTCTTGACTTTATTACACAGTTTATGTATATAGCTTAATAATATCTACTTCGCTATATATTATCATCGCTTATGCTTACTCCATAACAATAGCCGGTTATAGACAGTTCTTGGTATTATAGAAGCAAGATATAACTTTATAGCTTAATATGTTAATAAAAGGCATAGTAAGTATATAATTCGGAATTGGGACTATATTGTTAGTTGGGTCTATATAAGTCTTAACTCTAGTAGGTAAGGTTAACTTTTATATTATTAATATAAATACGCTATTCCTGCTCTGCCTAGTAGATATAAACAACTTATAGGTGTATTATAATAACCTTATAAATATACTTGTGACTTCTGCGGGCAATATACCTATTGTATAACAATTCGGCCATCTGTTTCTCTTATAGGACTTCTTTTTATAGACTTACCTTCTTAACTCTTTTAATTAGAACCCCTGTTACCTAACTAATATAGAATTACGTTATCTATACTAACGTTTCGGCCACCCGTTAGTTAAAAGACTGTAGAAAGTACTTAACCGTTTTAGATACGATATTAATATAAAATCACTTAAGTACCTTACCCGTTACTACCACTTTTGCTAGAAATACGGCAAGTTACCTAGCCGGTTTAAGTTCACGCTCCGTAACAATATTAATTTTAACTACTACATTATTGTTAATATTATGTATATTAACGGGAGCCCAGTCCTATATATAGTTAATAAATATACACACTTCTAGGCCAGTAGATGGCTATAGAATATTAGTACCAAACACACATAAAACATTATATGGATATATTAGATTAACACATACTTAAAACCACCAGATATTATTACTTATAATATAGGTAAGAACTTTATTAGTAAGGAATTTAAAGAGTACGCTACTATAATAGGCATTATAACTAAGGGCGTGCCAGTTAAGGCTTATAACTTAATTAGAATAGTTAAACGTTACTACAGTCTACTACGGAGAGTATACTAGATTATTACGGTTGAAATACTAAATATTAATAAGGACGCAGCTCTCTAAATAGCCTTTAAGGCTATTAATAACTCTATAGGGCCTAACAGACTAGTGCCTACTTTACTAGTATTTAGCGCCTACCCCCGTATAACTAATTTAGATGCGCCTTCTGTTATAAGACACCCCCGTAACACCTTATACACGTCTACCTGTTTCTACTAATTAAATAACTAGAGACCGACCACAAGACTGCAATCTAATAGCAATCTGCCGTATTCCGCCGCAATCTGCCGTCTCTACTATTAGAGTTGCTAACTGGCAACTTTAAGGACCTCTAACTGCCAAATTCTACCAAGTTTTACTAGAACTGCCACCTAAGCTCTACCCTACCTGTGCGTAGCATAGTACCCGTTAACCTAGCAACTAAGCGAACGTTATATACCCTTTTCCCCCTATTTCCTACTTCCTTTTCCTTACGCAACGTCTTAACTTTATTACGCAGTTTATATACATAGCTTAATAATATCTACTTCGCTATATATTATCACCGCTTATGCTCACTCTGTAATACTACGTTGCGTTAACCTTATATACCCCCTCCGAAATGCAGAACGACCCTAAAGCCCCTATAACAGCCGCTGGCATTATGTCCGCACTCTAAGAACAATTAGCAGAGATATAGAAGTCCTTTATAAACACCCTTGTACAGAACTAAGCCACTTTAACTTAATAACAAGCCGAATAAGAAGCATAACACCTATAAATAATTAAGGACCTTTAAGAAGAAGTCTGCACCCTTAAAATACCTACACTAGGGCCCTAAGACCAAACACCCTCTCTAAAGACAAACACGTGAAATAAGAGTCCCAAACCTATAGTAGCTATTTACCCTAAACTGACTACTGCACTATAACAATCCGAACGACTATTAGACCCTCTAATATTTATTAGTAAATAATAAGAACTCTAATTATTTCTAAGCTAGCTTAAAAATAAGCTAACTAGTAATGCTAACCGTTACCTAACTAAAGCTAACCAACTCTGCTACGCCCTAAGTTGACTAGGAGGAGATATAGCTAACCTTATTAAACCCCTTTAACCAAATTCAGTATAAAGTCTAGTTGTACTTCTTAAAGCTATATATAGTAACCCGAACCGCCAAGCCACTACTTAGAGAAAGATAAACCATATAACTTAAGGAACGAAAAGCTTTCTAGTATACTTCTCCAAATTTAACTGTTACGTAAAGGAAATAGGCTGGAATAACTCCATACTAGTTAATAGCCTTGTTAAATCCCTAAGTCCTAAACTGAAAACCTCCCTAATAGGTATAGACTTACCGGGAGCCCTTAACGCCTGCGCAAACATTATCAATAAACGATATAATAATATACTACGCCTAACACCAAAGTCCACTCTTTAATACAATACGATAGCTCCGTAAATAACTACTAAGTTATTATCTCAGCCTAAGCACCCTAACGCTATAGATATTAACTCTAGAACCCTAGAGTATACCCCACTAGGGTCCCTTAAATAAGAACGACGTATTAAGCTAGGCCTTTACTTTAAATATAGAAGCAAGGCTTATATCTTAAGATACTACTCTATTCCCATACCCCAATATAATTTATAAATGGCTAACACTAGCAACTGTTTACCGTACTAATCCTCTAGTTACCATCCCCAATCTTTATATAGCTCCAGCCCTACATCTAGTAAGCACCACTTATAAGGACGAAGTTATAGCCAATATTCTATAGGAACCCCACCCTAGTTATCTCTAAAAGGAAGGTTCTGGAGCTAAGTCACTCTCTAGGACGGCGCTGCCTTAGGATTTCATTAAATGCTCTAAATGTCATGAGTTCTAACTCTTAGAATTATAGCATAACTGTTAACTGTTGTCTTTAGCAGAATAATTAATAGGCTAATGCTTAAGTCCTAATTAACACAGGAGCCAGTAGTATAGGATTTATTAACAAGATCTTTATATAAGATAATAGTTTTACCCTAACCCCCCTTAACCAGCATATTAATGTATTTGGATTTAATGGTAAACGCACTATCTTGGGCTATATTACCCATGTAGTATTCCTAAGACTCTAATACCTAAACTATAAAGAACTGATTAGGCTTTTCGTTACCACCCTAGGTTATTTAGTAATACTTAAACAACCTTGGATAAAGCTATATAAGGTAACCATTAATTGGGACAACCTTAAGCTTCTATTTACCGCCTCCCATTATAAGTAGAAGTGCCTTATAACTTACTACTTAGACCCTAAACCAAAATCTAAAAAATCCACTAGGATCTATTAGTCTAAAATTTCCACTAACGTCTACCCTATACCTAAAAAGTCTACCCAATTCTACTAAGAACCTAAAAATTATACTAAACCATACAAACTAACTCTAACTACTATACCACCCTAAACCAAGCAGAAGCCTAAACTTAAGCTTAACATATAAAAGTACTAGAAGAACTAGTATTCTACTATAAAAAGAATACTTAAAGAACCTAAACCTAAATCTAATACTAACTCTATACCTAATACTAAACCTAAAGTTAAACAAGAAACAGTAGATAATTAAAAGGAAGTTACTAGCTAGTAACTTACCCCCCTTTCTACGGATATCTATATAATTAGAGCTACCCTATTAGTATAACTCGCCAGGAAACCTAAACATATAATCTTTACTGTTACAATGGCTGATATTAAAAAGACCCTAGCACTAAAGAAGCACACTAACCCTGCTATAAAAGTACCAGTATGCCATTATAAGCATCTAGAAGTATTTTTATAAAAGAAAGCCGATAAGTAAGCAGAGCACCGACTATATAACCACAAGATTATACTTAAAGAAGGAAAACAGCTAGGATTTAGACCCCTATATAGAATGTCCTAAAATAAACTCTAAGTGCTGCGGAAGTACTTGGACGAATACCTAAGTAAAGAATTTATTAGAGCAAGCTCTTCGCCTATAGCTGCACCTATAATCTTTATTAAGAAACCTGGCGGCGGTTTATACTTCTATATAGACTACCAAGCTCTTAACGCTATTACCATTAAGAATTGGTACCCGCTCCCGTTAATTTAAGAGACACTAAACCAATTAAGTAAGGCTCGCTACTATACAAAACTCAACCTTATCTACGCATTTAACTATCTCCATATCGCAAAAGGAGATAAATAGCTCACTATATTCCGTACTAAGTATGGACTATTTAAATACTTAGTAACGCCATTTAGCCTTATAAATGCCCCAAGTTCGTTTTAACACTTTATAAATAATACCCTATAACCTTACCTAGACATTTTTTGTACTGCTTACATTAACAACATCCTAGTATATAGCAATAACCTAACTAAATATAAGAAACACATTAACCTTATCTTAAAAGCCTTGCGTAGAGCTAGCCTATAATTAGAGGTAAACAAGTACAAATTCCATAAAATAGAAGTCCTATACCTTAGACTTATTATTTCTATAGATGGCATATAAATGGACCCAAAGAAAATTAAAGTAATTATAAACTGGCAAGAACCTAAGAATGTTAAGAATATAAGAGCCTTTATAGAATTTGCTAACTTCTACTAATGGTTTATTAATAACTTCTCCGCCCTAGTCTTACCCCTTATGGCTCTAACCCAAAAAGACAAAACCTTTATCTTTAATAAGAAATATAAGAAGGCCTTTGCCTATCTAAAAGTTATATTTACTACCACACCTATACTCTAACACTTCGACCTAAACCAAAAGAGTGTTATAGAAGCCGACTTATCTAACTACGTTACTGGAGGCATTTTGTCTCAGTATAATAAGGAAGGAGTACTGCACCCTATAGCATACTTTTTAAAACGACTAAGTCCAGCCGAATGTAACTATAAAATCTACAATAAGGAATTATTAGCTATTATTAGATATTTTAAACAATGGCGACCTAAACTAGAAGGCGCTGGATTTCTAATTAAGGTCCTTAGCAACCATAAGAATCTATAGTACTTTATAACCATAAAACAGCTAAGTCATTATTAAGCCCGCTAGTTAAAATATCTGTCTCGTTTCCAATTCTTAATTATATACCGCTTAGGCGTTTAAGGTCAAAAACCTAATACCCTAACCCAACGTTTACAAGATATACCAGCACAGAAAGAAGCGCGTACCTACTATAATTAAACCCTGCTTTGCCCTGAATTATTTAATCCCCTAGCTAAAGACCTTACGGTATACGTCCTTAAAATAACTGATTAATTAGTTAAACAGATTATAATCAATAAATACCCAAATAATAAGTTTATCCAAGAGACACTCAAGCTAATTTAAGATGGCGTTAGACGCTCTAAAAATATCTCTTTAAGTAAATGTAAAGCTTGCAAAGACCGCTTATACTATTAAAACCGCCTAGTTATACCTAACCATAATAAACTTAAGCTTAAGCTTCTTAAATATATATACAACCTACTAGTAGCCAGCCACCCAGGCCGTGGAAAAACCCTAGAACTACTCTAATAGGAGTACTACTAGCCAAACATATATAATATAATATAAAGGTATATCTCTAGCTGCTATACCTGCTAATAAGCTAAGGCTTTGTATAAGATATACAACGGCTTTTTAAAGCCACTACCTATTCCGGACTAAAGATAGAAGGATATCTTAATTAACTTCGTCGTTAAACTCCCTATAAGTAAAGGCTGTACAAATATTATAATAGTTATAGACCGACTATCTAAAATAAGACACTTAATCGCCTGTCCTAATATATTAATACCTGCCATCACCCAACTATTCCTAGATTATATATGGAAACTCCACAGACTCCCTAAAACAATTATCTTTAATAGAGGCAGCTAGTTTGTCTCTACGTTTTAGAAAAAACTAACTACCCAACTCTACATTAAAGCACTATTATCTACAGCATACTACCCAGAAACGGATGGTCAAATAGAATATATAAATGCTATAATGGAACAATATATTCGGATATACACGTCGTATCTACAGAACAACTAGATAGACTGGCTTGTATTTACTAAGTTTACTACAAATAACTCCGTCTTGGAAACCATAAAGGTCTCCCCATTCCTAGCCAACTACGGCCAGCATCCACAAATAGGTTTTAAACCCTTTAGTAATATTCCTCGCCCAGCTTATTAGGCCTTATAAGTTGCAGAAGCAAACGAATTCATAAAGAAGATAGAAGAACTATAAGAGTTCCTTACTAACAAAATAACATAGGCCTAATCTGTCTATAAAGCTATAGTAAATAAGAACTGAACCCTAGCACCAGCCTATTAAATTAGTAACTTTATCTGGCTAGATATAAGAAATCTAAACACGAAACAACCTACTAAGAAACTTAATTGGAAGAACGCTGGCCCTTATAAGGTTAAAAAAGTTGTCTCTCCTTATGCCTACTAACTGAAGCTCCCTAATACGGTTAAAATCCACCCTATATTCTATACGTCAGTCCTCTGCCCTGCCGCCCCTATATTAGATGCCCTGCCTAGACAGATCTAAGACCCTCCCCCACCAGTTAAAGTAGATGGTAAGGATAAGTACCTTATTAAAAGAGTTAACAACATTAAGTACGATAAACAGAAACGTAAATATATATACCTTATAAAATGGAGAGGTTTTACTAAACCCTTATAGGAACCTGCCGACTCTATAGGACTTACACAAGCCGCAGAAGACTTTCATAAACTCTACCTAAAACTACCACAGCCCCATCTCATAAATGCTCGAGTTTAAAGGGGGAGTACTGTTACGGGACACCCCCGTAACACCTTATACACGTCTACCTATTTCCACTAACTAAACAACCAGAGACTAACCATAAGATAGCAATCTAATAGCAATCTACCGTATTCCGCCGTAATCTGCTGTCTCTACTATCAGAGTTGCCAACTGGCAACTTTAAGGACCTCTAACTGCTAAATTCTACCAAGTTCTACTAGAACCGCCACCTAAGCTCTACCCTGCCCGTGTATAGCATAGTACCCGTTAACCTAGCAACCAAGCAAATGTTATATACCCTTTTTCCCCTATTTCCTACTTCCTTTTCCTTACGCAACGTCTTGACTTTATTACGCAGTTTATATACATAGCTTAATAATATCTACTTCGCTATATATTATCACCGCTTGTGCTCGCTCCGTAACACCTTTGCCAATAGTTACGTAACGCGCTGCCGTAGTTAAGAAAGCTATAGAAGAGATCCGCAAGCTATATACTAAACAATAAGTTGCGGACGCTTTAAGCATGCGAAATAGCCCAAGAATAGATACTATTTATAACTTACCGCCTAACTCACAAGTACTTATCTAGAGAGAAGGAAATACAGGCCAACTAGGATATTAGTCGGGACCATATAACCTACTTACAGTTAAAAACAAGACGTATACTATATAACTGCCCTATAGTCCTACATCCTTCTATATAATAGTTGTAAAGCCTTATTTTTTGGATCTAGAACCTAACAATAACCTATAACCTAACCGACAGGACAATCCCTAAGAGCAGTAGGCATATATACCCAAAAACAACCTAGGACCTATTATACAACTCATTAAGCAACCTATTAGATAACCTGCTGTACAACTATAAAAGCATGGCAGAGGACGCCTATGTAAGTACCCCCTTCTTATAAACTAAGCCGACATTTTAGTCTTCCTTTAAGATAATAATACCACGAGTACCTAGTTTTAAGCTTCACGCCAAAAAGAACTTACAGGCCTACTTAAGCTAGGAGTATTTAAGGTAGTTAAGCTTACAAATATACCCATAACGGCCCACCTATTTAACTTACAGTTTATTAATAAGGTTAAGAACACTGGCACAGACGCAGCTTTTAAGAAATTATGACTAGTAGTATAGGTATACAACGACACAGAAAAGAGCGTAGTACTTACCCAGTTACCCACTATTTAATAGGCGAGTCAACGCCTAATCCTATACATTAGAGCCATACTGCAAGACCAAGACATATGGATCTACCTACGCGACATTACATAAGCCTATATATAATTAGCTATAAAGCTAAACCGCGATTTCTACATATGACCTTTATAAGAAGTATAGACTAAACTAGGAATTAACAAAGGGTCTATACTATAGGTGCTTAAGCCCCTTTACAGAGTGCTAGAAGCTGGAAACTACTGGTTTAAGACATATTACATATACTACCTATAGCAGTTAGGTATAGACTAGTCAACATATAACCTATACCTACTCTACAGCAACAATTCCACGTATTTTAGATAGTCGGACTATAGACAGACGACACGCTATTACTTACTAATAGAGTATTCGCGGACCGCGAAGAGAGCGAACTATATAAGGCCCAACTTATAGCTAAGGAGCGCGAGTAACTAATAACCAAAAAACCTCTTAAGTTTAACAGCGGTATTATACAACTTATAACTAACGGACTGACATTAATATAAAAGCGTTAATATAGGAACCTTAGTATAGTTAACGTTTCTAGACCCGCCATATCTATAAGCTCGCGAGGTATTATCCATATGGTACTTACGCCAAAGAACCAGTATGTCGCTTAACGCGCTAGAGGAGCGTATATCGCGTTTATCTACCAGCCAGAAGCTGCTTTTAACCTATCCATTACTGCCCAGGTAATTAACCCAAATAAAGATAATATAAAAGCACTTAACCAACGCCTAGCCTGGCAAATTAAGAACCCCACTAGAGGACTTATATATATTAAGTTAGACGTCACTACCTTATAGTTACTAGCCTTTACGGACGCATCTTTTACAAATAATAAGGACTTATTATTATAAATCAGGTACGTACTAGTTCTTATAGATGCGATAAATAAGGCAAATATTATCTACTAGTCGTCAATAAAGTGTAAAAGAGTTACAAGAAGTATACTCGCGTTAGAGCTATATAGAATGGCTTATAGGTTTAATATTAGAGCTGTAATTAAATTAACAGTTAATAAGATCCTAAACATTAACCTACCACTTATAATGTATACAGACTTAAAGTCACTTTATAACTATCTCATACGGCTCGGCACTACGCAAGAAAAACGCCTTATAATCAACGTTATGTGTTTACGGCAGGCGTATAAGCAAAAAGAAATCACGGAAGTTAAATAGATTAATGGCAACACAAACCTAGCGGATGTAATAATAAAATGCAAGCCCTATCTAGCCCTAACTTAACTTATTAATATAAATACGGTCTAGCTAAAGGCTATTAGATAGGTTAAACAGACTAATACTAATCCGTAAGGACGAACTTGGGGCAGATTTAGGGCGGGTTCGGACTGTATAGATAAGAGACTATTGCGTTATATAAGAATGGCATAAGCCATTGCGTATATGCTATGGATAGACTGTGTACTAAATAGAAAACATATTTTAGGCCTCTTTAGAGGTTGCCTAGTGTTAGTAACCTATTAGGGGTAGGGGTAGCATATGCGCACATATTCCTTACGTGTGCATTCCTCGCGTGTTATAAGTACGCGAGGCCTCGCATATAGAATAGAAACAGATATCTACAAACCTAAGAGCATACCCGTAACAAAGTGATTACAGGTCTGCAATAGGTTAAAGCATACCGACAATTAGCTTAGTAGTAATTAATAAGGTATATTTTATAGCTAATTAGGGGGATTTATTCCGGAGTCTATATATATAACTATAAAAAGCATAGTTACTGTTATTATAAAGGCCTTAGTTTACTTATACTATAACGCTTAATAATATATTATTTAAGATTATTTAAGAGTTGGCGGGCTTTTAAAATAATATTAATATAGTGCGGATATTAATTAACTAGCTAGATCTATTAATTATAAGAGAATACGTTAAGTAAGGAAACAAAAAGTCTTTTAAGTGCTTATACTTTATTATAGACCACGATTATACCGCTATATCTATAAGTAGAGAATCTAATATATGCTAACTCCCTACCGGATCTGAAAGATAATTATCTTTCTTAATTTAAAGAACCTAATATTACTAAGTAGTGACTTAATTCGTTTATAGTTAGTATATTATATGTACTAAAATGCGTAGGCTAGAAGATCTATTTAGCTTTATTATATATTGTTAGCTATTATAGATAAAGATAGACCATATAAGGAGTTAAAAAGGCCTAACTCTAAAATCTAGGTTATACTCTCCTTTAATGCGCTTACCTATTGCGCTAATATTCCTAATATCGACCGTACTATATAGTATTATATATATAAAGATAAGTCTATTAATATAATATAGTAACGACTTAGACATAGTGCTTATAGTAGCAATTAAATAGGTAAGATAATATTTCTAATTAATTGTTAGTATAAAGGTCTATATAAGGATATTACTAGGCTACCTAAAAATCGCGGTTGTACTACTAGAGCCTTCTAATCTTGGCCAAGTTAACTTAGCCACGAATATTATATCAAGCGATAGGTATTATAAGAAGATAGGGTACTAATTTTACTAGCGATATTAATTCTAATACGTCCGTATTTAATATAGGGCGAGAGCTTAGTCTAGGTAGAACATTCGTAATCTTACCTATAGATATTTTACTAAAGAAGCTAGCGTGGTGCCTAAAGACAAAAGCTAACAAAAAAGTAGCTTTCTTTTATTATATTTATACTCTTATAAATAATAAAAAGGGCTACTTATAAAAGATTATATTAGAGAACTATAAGGAATAATCTCCGTCTACTAATAGCCTAGGTTATTACTTTAACTATTACTCTACTTTACGGGCTTTTAAATAGTTTAATATCCATAAGCTATATATAGAGGAGATTCTGAGAAAGATAAAATAAAACGCTTTTGCTGTAAGGATAAAAAACTAGTTCTATATGTCGGGAATGAGGCAAGTTGCCGTCACGCGAGGCATATTGCCGTCACGTGTTGACGTGGCCCTAGCGTGGTGAGGAACCTTAAGTTCCTCACCCCTTTCCTTATTCCTATCAAGAATTAATTAACCAACATCATACTAGCTACAACCTGTAGCTATGTGATATTACCTTGTGAAACCAACACTGATTAGTAGTTAACTTCACTGTTATACCACAGAACAGCTAGGTATTCTATTAAGAAGAGACGAGCCACTATACCAGTGCTACTCGTGCTAAAGGAAGCTGTCTTTTAAGGTTAGAACTGGTCCTAAACCTTAAATAGAACTCTTCTACAAATCTAAGGATCTAAAGGCCAGAACTAGTCCTAAGCCTTTCCAAGATTACAGATTCTTACGTCCATCACGCAGAACAACACGCTTTACAAGTCTTCGCAATTTAAGGCCAGAACTGGTCCTGAGCCCCATAATCGCAGATTCTTGTCTAAACGCGTACTAAACAACAAACGACAAACCCTACCCTAATAACACTTCCCTCCCCCCAAAAACATGGCTACGCCTACCTTAAACAACTGGGAAGACTCCTTACTACTAGGGGTAGCTTTATATGCAAAACTTATTAATAAAGATTGGGACGAATTTACCATTAATATAATAACTTATACCGCAAAACAAGTTAACGGCTTTCTCCTATACCGTATTATATTCTACCAAAGTAGACACTACACCGATCTATAGCTGTGGGAATATTTTAGGGAGGATTTCGTAGGATGGACCGCCAACACCTAGGCACTTGGCAATGTTGATATTGTTTGGGATTTTTAAGACTTCCTCTATAGGAATGGGGTATACGTTACTAAGAACGGCAACCCAATTATTAGTAACATTTAGGCCGTTATTATTGGTATAGAAGAACTAGTATGGACAGAAGCTAAAATTGCATGTTAACTACGGAAACCTAAAACCAACCTATACTCTTTGGAAGGTAACTTTAATTTGGAACGAAACCCCTAGAATGCCAATCCCCCACCTAGAGGTGCTCTTCCACTAGGAGGTGCTTTCCCTCCACCTCCTCCACCGCCTCTAACTCCTCCATCCCAGCTAACCGATGAGCCTCTATCTCAAGAAGTTACGAATTTGATGAAGGTATATTTGGACAAAGAGAAGAAGTTTAGAGGAGAACTATATAATATACTTAGAGCAAAACTATAGGTCTTTTATAACTGTTGTAACAAGGTTAGAATTTAACGCCACTAGTTCTATTACGCTTTCTCTGTCATGTTAAAGGGACGGGCGGCGACGTTCTATTACAACTATATTATAGGTAGAAACTATAGCTTTAATATAATACTTCAGCTTACTAGAGCCCACTTTAAGACCAATAAGAATCGCCAACTCTATATATCCGAATGGCGGGAGACTATATTTTAGAGAGTTATTACTTCTAACCCAATAAAGACTCGTTTGGAGTGTCTCTAACTACTCTTTAATAACCCCCAGAAAATCTAATATAGTCTTACTAAAACCTACCAAAATAAGAACAGTCTAAGGGACTAGGTTATCTTAGCCTGCCATAGCGTTCCTAAGTGTAACTTGGCGCTATATAAACCTGCAGATATATTTAAAGGAGTATATGCCGAACTACGCTCCGCCGTAGGTACTGCGATGCGAACACAAGAATCCCAATAATTCTATACCGAAAACCCTACTTAAATCGGGATTCTGGACTAGTATAATTATAACTAGACTGATCGAACATATGGTGGCCGGAGTAGGGAATATAGCAGAGGGTACAATTAACGTCGACCGCAAGGCAATTGTAGAGGTTCATTTCGGAGCAACCGTTAGAAGAAGTGCTATATCTGTAAAAAGCCAAATTGCTAGTCAACTAGGCACCCCCTTAATAGACAAAAGAAGGCATACAATAAGTTTTAACAAAGTGTAAGAAATATTGGAAATTGTAAGGTTACTATGGCCTATTTCCAAAGCTTTCTGGTCTAATATAAAGGCGCAAAGGATCTTAAGGGTGAGGTTAATAAGACCAAACAGCTCCTTATAGATATGGAAATTAAGGACTACTCTCCCAACCAATACTTCACTAAGTATGGTAAGGTAAATAGCACATAAACCATTACTGTTCTTAATAACCAATCTACGCTCTATTCTATTATAAAGTTAGATATCTTTAATAAGCTAAAGGAAAGTTCCGCATTCTCCTTTAATAATAGATACTTAGCGAACGTCTTTTATGGTATTATGCCAGATACTAGAGCCGCAGGAGTATCTATAGTAGGAGAACCTTAAGTTTAAGCTCTCCAGCAGCTTAATAGCTCTGTTTAAATCAACTAATTAACGGCAGGCCAATATACAATTCGCTTTGGCAAGGGTACTATAATCTCTCTTGGTATAATTAAGGTCCAAACCCTATTAGGATATATTACTTTCTATATTATTCCCGCAAACACCCCGTTTCTATTCTACATCTAAGATATAGATAGATTAGGCGTTAAGCTCGATAACCTTAAGAATATGCTCGTTTAGGGAGATAACCGGGTGCCCGTTATACGCAAGTAGGGTTACCCTTAGTTGCTCCTTTAACAGCTAGAAAGGAGCGTTGCTTAGAGCCACTTAACTAAGTTAAAGCTACGTTAACTACACCGTCGTTTTAGCCACCTATCTGTTTATTAACTGCTTAGAGTCCTCCAGCGAGCAGATTATAAAGTTGAGCTTAAGGCGATTAAGCATTTTATAAAGTACTGCTATTACTGCCAAATGAACTAGAAGTCCCCTGGTTAATTTAAGTTTACCCTTAAAGATAACTATAACTTTAACTTCTGTATTATTATAGATGTTATATATCTTAGCGGCAAGCTAGTACTCTAAGTTGTTAACTTCTTAACCTCCTTCTAAGCCGCACGCTTTTTAAAAGATATGTTAGCTAGGAACGCATAGGATACTCTTTAATTATGCTAGATTAATATTTACCTAGGACCCCCTAATTAAATCGTTTATAATATAGGAAAGAACTTCTTATCTACAAAGTTTTAATAATAGGTAAAGGCAATAATAATTAAGGTTAAGGAAGTCCCCATAGAGGCATATAATAGTATTGGAGAAGTAGAATGATATTATACGCTATTACGCCGCGCATATAAGATTATTTCTTCGGAACTAGAGGGTGCTAATAAAGAGCTTATCCTATAGATAGCTGTTAAGGCTGTTAACAATACCGCTAGCCTAGATGGGCTCGTACCTATATTGCTAATCTTTGGCGCCTACCCTTAAATAACTAATAATTCTCTACTATCTCCCTCTATTATGCAATGAGCTAAGGCTATTCGCAAGGTAATGAAGAAGGTGTAACGCCTCTACGCCACGCGCTAGGTTAACGATATACTAGGAATAAGAAATAGCCTAAATACCTAAACTATGCTTAACCTGCCACTCCAATCTAAGGTACGCGTATAGCATAAAAAGGGAGGATGGTTAGGCCTATATAAACTTATTGCAATTAATGGTTAGACTTATACTTTTTAGATGCCCCATAGACCTACTTAATTCTATTTAACTGTTATTAAGCTTTACTGCAAAGATAATAGTTCTAAGCCTTTATAGGATACCCCAGAAGATACCCTAGGAGATGCCCTAAAGGAGAACCACAATTAACGTGCCTTAGAAGGCGACTACAACCCTAATACAACTATAGTAGATATGCCGCAACCATAACGCGGTAGAGGTCGCCTAAAAGGATTATAAAACCGCTAACACCTTATCAATTTCAAAGAGCAACTTATTGCCGCCATTAAGAATAGAGTTAAGTTGTTAATGGCCTTTATAACAGCTAAAGAGAAGGCTGACTTTAAGCTTGCAAAACAGCTCTAAAAGGAAGGCCGTATTATAACTCTAGGAGCTCCTTTCCAAGCATCTAATAAGCAGGAGATTAACGGCCTTATTATAAAGGGAGTTTTTAAATTTAAGAAATATAACCCTGCTAAGTTTAATAGAGTTCGCATATTTAAGTTAAGAATGGTTAATAAGATTAAAGGCAAAGCTACTAATACCCCATTTAAGAAGTTAAGGCTGGTTATTTAAGGTTATAATAACGATGGTAAGGAAGTAATTCTTATATAATCCCCTATAATTTAACGAGCTAGTTAGCGAGTTATTGTTACACTAGCTCCCTCCTTAATAAAGAATAGAATAGTGGTTTATCTATAAGATATTACCCAGGCCTATACCTAATTAGAGACACGCCTTTAGCGCTTAATACTAGTATACCTTCTAAAGCAAATTCGCCACCAATATCCTAAGGATATAATTATGGTCATACTTAAGCCATTATATGGAATCATAAAGGTAGGAACTTATTAGTAGGCTACCTACAGCAAGCACTATAAAGAGAAGCTTTTAATAACTACTTCTATATTTAATCCCTGCTTCCTTATTATAACTATGGGAACTCCATTTGGAATTATCGGCATGTAAACTAACAATATAATTATTTTAGAAGACGACCAATTCTTAGCTCTTAAAAAAGATAAGCTAGTAAAGGCAAATCTTATAGCAAAGCTAAAGGAAAGACTTAATTTAAAAATACTACTACTCTTTAATAGATGTATCCTCTCCCTAAACGAGGACTCCATTGCTCTACGCCAGAAGGGTTAAGGTAAGAAGATTAACGTTATTAACGTTAATTCTCTAAAGCAAGGATACGTGGAGCAACGCGCTTATAGAGCTTATATAGCTTCTATCTATTAACCTAAAGCTTCCTTTAATCTCTCTATTGCCGCTTAATACCAGAAACCAACCAAGGAGGACATCCTTACCCTAAATAAGCGCCTTTTCTGGCAAATGACCTATTTTAATTAGGGACTACTCTATATGCCTATTAATCTTCCTACAGTGCCAAGACATTGGTTTCCCGACACGCGAATTCTCACCAAAATCGTCACAACTTTGAACAATCGCACAACGTCGCAGTAATTAAATACAGCCAAATTAATATGCAGAATATTTAATTGTAGTTAATACTTTGTCTGCCAGCCATACGCTTTTCTTACTGCCTTTAGCCTTCGTTCCATACTGTCAATTAAGCGCCACATAAGGCCTTGATCAAGGGTCATCCACGCCTCCTTGCACGCCTCAATTAAACGCTCTAAATTATCCTGACTTTGTCCCATCTGCTTGAGCTCCGGATAAAGCTCAAGGATCTTCCTTTTTAGTGCCAGCCAAAGGTGTTCAATTGGGTTTAGATCTGGTGAGTAGGGAGGGAGATCTAGAGTCCAAACACCATGCGTTTCCAACCACTTCTTTACAAGATTTAATGTATGGATTGGAGCGTTATCTATCTAGTATATATCTAAAGGCTTATAGATTGGTATAAGACCGTCTTCTAAAGCCTAGATGTAGCTTCGGGCGCTATAGCCTTCTTTTGCTGCCGAAGGATCTCTT
>Ga0307507_10001651_pt1 | contig 49387 bp, 9 predicted proteins | sample 7_EM_MG_FD_207223 | JGI IMG/M metagenome (GOLD analysis project Ga0307507, IMG submission 207223) | Populus trichocarpa ectomycorrhiza microbial communities from riparian zone in the Pacific Northwest, United States - 7_EM | ecosystem: Host-associated > Plants > Roots > Unclassified | place...
ATCAAATGCAGCCAAATCAGTATGAGATTATTTAATTACAGTTAATACTTTGTCTGCCAGCCATGTGCTTTTTTTACTGCCTCCAGCCTTCGGTCCATACTGTCGATCAACCGTCGCATAAGGCCTTAATCAATAGCCAACCACACCTCTTTATAGGCCTCAATTAAACGCTCTAAATCCTCCTTACTTTGTCCCATCTATTTAAGCTCTGGATAAAGCTTAAGAATCTTCCTTTTTAGTGCTAGCCAGAGGTACTTAATTGGGTTAAGATTGGGCGAGTATAGAGGGAAATCTAGGGTCCAAACACCGTGCGTTTCCAACCACTCCTTTACAAGATTTAACATATGGATTAGAGCGTTATCCATTTAGTAGATATCCAAAGGCTTGTAGACTAGCATAAGACCTTCTTCTAAGGCCTAAATATAGCTTTAGGCGCTATAGCCTTCCTTCCGCGCTAAAACGTCCCTTTCTATAGCAATTAACTCCAAACAGCCATCGTACCAAAAAGCGGCGTAGATTATCTGTGTAAGATCCTTTCCGTTAAACACCTCTGTAATAAAGTTATAATTCTACTTTTATAGAGACGTCCGGAAGACTTAGACGGGCTTCTTTCCTAAGCCTCGTTTGTATAAACATTTATCAGAAAACTTAACACATCTCCAAGGGAATCCCTTATACTTTTAAGCCTAAAGATACCTCAATTAAGCTACCGCTGGTGTTAGCTTTGGTCTCTTTTTAGCAAGCCACTTCGTAATATAGTGTTTTTTAAATAGATGTTGCAAAGTTCTATGCTTAACGGTAACCCCTACGGCCTAATACTTAAGAGCTGCATAGTTAATTCGAGGATTCCTACGTGCAATTTAAAGAAGTAGACGCTTCTGGCGTCAAGTAAGCTTTTCGGGCTGTCCAGATCTTGGCAGAGATTTGAGCGTGTGGTGGTTATTCCATCGATCGATTGTATTCTAAATAACGCGACGAGTGACGCGATACCTCGCCACGATTTTAGTCTTCTCCTCCCCTGCCTCTACTGCACTAAGGATTCCGGCTCTTTGTGCCTCTGAAAGCTCTGCCCCAGGCCTTCGATTTCTACTAATTTCCGTGCCAAACGAGCGTTGCATTGTAATGTAGTAAATGATTGAATTTCGTGACAATATTGCGATCGTGTGGTGTTGGTTCGCGTGTGCACAGACTAATGTCTTGGCACTGTACCTTTAAGAATAGGGACAAAGCTACTATCCTACCTACTATTTATAAGACTTACTGTTTAATTAAAATACAATTCTACTAAGACGTTACCTTTTTCCGGAGTAATAATAAATAAGCATTTAGACAAATAGAAGACACCCTAGAGATGTAGTATATAGATAAAGGCATTACTTTTAAATGCCAAGCACTATACACTAAAGAATAAAATGGTGGAGCAGAACGATCTGGATAAACCCTTATAGAATAATTAAGATCTATGCAGCTAGAAGCATCCTTACCCCTATTTCTAGGACCAGAAGCCTTCCTTACTACTAGCTATATACTTAATCAAACACCAAATAAGTAACTAGGTTGGAAAACTCTGTACGAGGTCGCCTATAGAAAGCTACCATTACTTACCTATATGCATAAATACGGTTGCAAGACCTATATGCTAAATAAACAAGTTAGAAAGGGAGATAAGCTAGCTCCTTATATATTAATTAGACACCTAGTTGGCTATAATTTAACAAATATCTATTAAATCTAGATTCCAAGTCTTCACAAAGTTATTTAAACTAGAGACGTTATATTTAACAAGACCTTATTCTATAACCCCAAGGATTAAAATATTAATTACCTACTTAGGGAAGCATTAGAAGGCACTATCTAGGCGATTAGTCTACTAGAACCTCTCCATAAGGACAAATCTAAGGATAAATTTATCTTATATAGACCTACCTTAAATGCAGATCAAATGACTATATTAAGCGACTTAGTAGAGCCTCCTATAAAGGACATTAAACAGCTACTAACTCCTAGCAGAACGGTATCTCCAGATCTACTAGAAACAAATACTATACTAGGAGGACTTTAAGACAATATCTTGGATATAATTGAAACAGGTTCTACCTAGCCAAGTAGTTTACTAGAACTGTTAAATATAGCTCTACAAGCTAATAAGGTCTTGGCTAATCCTTCTGCTGACCTTGTCCTACCAGAAGGTTCTAAATGAATTTAATGTTAAGCGTACGCAGCAGCACTAGCCAATATACCTACCCTATTTGGTTACTACGCTGGCTTTGCTACAGGACTAGTAAAGGATATTAACCAAACTAGATCCTCCCTATATTAAGACAATCTTCTACTAAAACTAAAGAATCTAAAAGAGCTAAGAAAGCACCCTTTAACTACCGGCTTTTAAAAGGTAATGGAAAAAGAATATAATGACCTGAAACGCTAAGGGACATTTAAGACTATCCTAAAGGAAGAAGCAACTAATAACTAGATCCTTCCGCTAAAATATATCTTTAAATATAAGTTTGACAGCGACGGCTACCTATAAAAGCTAAAAGCTTAACTATGTGTCCGCGGAGACCTATAGATTACTGAGGAAGAGACCTATACAGCAACCCTAGCTGCTTAAATATTCCGTGCCCTTATGGCTATAGCAGCCGCATTTAATTTGGAGATTTGATAGTATAACGCTGTAAACATATTTATAAATACAAGACTAGATAAGCTAGTATACTGTTACTGCCCAGAAGGCTTTAATCAAAACGGATATATTCTAAAGCTACTCATAGCGCTATACGGATTGAAAGTCTCACCACTACTTTAGTATAAAGAGCTTACTAGTATACTGGCCAAATTCGGATTAAAGCCTGTCTTAGGTACTAACTGTCTTTATACTAATAGACGACTTATTGTCTTCTTCTATATAGACAATATTACCATTCTATTTGCCAAAAAGGACCTTTAAAGACTAGAAGAATTTAAAGCTAAACTTCTATATTAATATAAGATCCATGCACTAGGAGACCTATAATAGTTCCTAGGAATTTAAATTAAATAAGATTGGGTAAGCAGAAAGCTCTAGCTCTGCTAAGATTCCTATATTAAAAAGATAGCTAGTTGATTTAATATTTAACTAGGAAGATTTTTTAAGTTATTACTTCCTGCCAAAGAACTAATTCCGTCTGACTAGTAGACGAACCCTTAAAGAACACTAGCCTACTAGCAACGGGTTGGTTCTTTTATGCACCTTACTCTATTTAGAAGACCTAATATTATAAAGACGCATTTAAAGCTAGCTTAATTTCTCACCAATCCAAATTAAAAGCACCTTAATATATTAAACTAAGCCATCGCCTATTGCCTTGGAATAAAATCTACAGCTATTAAATACTCTGGCAAAGTATTTAGAGCATATGTCTACTTTAGAAACCCCAAAGGAGAAGATGTTACCTTTTATAGAGTATCTAATATAGTATTTGCGGACTATAAAGAGACTAGACGGAGCTTTTAAGGATACCTATTTATCCTATTTAGAGGACTAATTGATTAGAAGGTAACCCTATAATGATTAGTAACTCGCTTAACTACTAAAGCAGAGCTTCTCTCCCTATTAACTACTGCTATTAAGATTATCTAATAGCAGCGTTTCTTTAAGGCAATCGGTCTCAATTTAGAATGCAATTTTACCCTACTATATAATAATATGCAGACTATATAACTCCTAAGATAGGATATACCAAAGCTTAACACCAAGCTATAATATATCAACATCTATTAGCACTGGCTTAGATAAGAAGTCCAAGACAAAAAGATTAATATATAATAGGTCCCTATAGACAAGATGCCTACCAACGGTCTTACTAAGATCCTACCCCGTTAAAGGCACGAGGCATAGGTTAAGCAATTAAATTTAGTGGACATTCAATATTAGATCACTGCTATAACTAACAAAGACTCTTAAGTATCACCCTATACTACTCCTAAAGTTGTATCTAAATTTCCTGTTTTAATATAGCTTCTATCTTTATTTTATTTTCTACAGCTTTAACTACACTGTTAAATCTAGGGGGGTGTGTAATAGTTTACCAGCACTATACTAAGACACGAGACCGTCGCCTAAAAGGCTCTAAGATACAATTAACGCTACCCTTATATATCTCGGATACGGTCAAATATTAAGTCATAGACTTTGGAGTTTGGGGTCTACTTTTATGTATTTAGTTCACTTAATTTCCATAGATTTAGAATTAAGTCGCTTATTTAATTCTCCTACACTACACTGTTACATATAGTCCAGTAGTTATTGAGATATTTAGAAATATCTCTATTTTTAGCCCCTAAACTCTATATTATAATAACTATTAAGTTGCATACTCTAATATTATTGTTGGTATGCTTTAACACAGTGCAATAGACGTAATATACGTGCAGTGCGGTGTGTAGTTGGATTCTTGTCGTTCTATTTACGCGTCTTAATAATATATATGCGCGTCGCGTAGATCACGTGCTTTACGCACGTGATATACAAAACAAATATCTACCAACACTAGAGCAACTCTGAAGGAAACCAAATCGTACTATTCCCGTTATTTATAGCGTATACGTAATAGCTGGCTCTTCCATCTATAGTACATAGTAGCTTCTCCTTCGATCCTATCCTAGTTATATAACGCTTATAACGGCTTATATAAATGCCTTTAAACCGGAGCTTATAGATTAATAAACTGTATAATAAAGTTAAGACGTTGCGTAAGGAAAGAAGGTAAAAGAATAGAAAGAAAGGGTAGTAGTCCTGGTAGAACTTAGCAGGATTTAGTAGACTTGGCAGAATATAGCAGAATGCCGCAGATTGCCGTTAGATTGCCATTAGATTGCTATAGATTACTATTAGATTGTTATCTTGCGGTTAGTCTCTAATTGCTAAATTAGTAGAACTAGGTAGACGTGTGTAAGATGTTATAGGGGTATCCTGTGATAATTGCTATCTAATAAAGATACTAAGCTAAGGAGAAGAAGGAGAAGAAGGAGAAGAAGAAGAATTGTTAGGGGTAGTAGGTAGATATGTCGCGAGGGCCGCTAAGGCGCTAGTGGTAAGCGAGCCAATGGCGATTTTCTATGCCGGGTATAGAAAATCCTAATTAGCTAGTTAAATTTAGGGTCCGTAGAATATGGCAGGTGGCGTGCCTTAGTACTATTATAACGCTAAGTTAAGTCTAAGTTCGTTCGCGTTTATTTAACCTACTCTATAGCCTATAGTTCTAAGTAATTAGTATTAATTAACTTTTTAAGAGCTATAGATGCCTTGCTTTTAGTTATTAAGTTAGTAGGGTTGCTATTGCTATTAATCCATTTAACTTCCGTAATCTTTTTGCGCTTATATAACTAACAAAGACATATAATGTCTATTATAAGACGTTTCTCTTATATAGTGCCTAGCTTAACAAGATATTTATAGAGTAATTTTAAGTTAGTGTAAAGTATAAGTAGGAGTTCGATCTGTAGAAGTTATTTAACGGTTAACTTAATTATAGCGCTAATGTTAAATCCATGGGCCATTACGTAGAGTTCTAAGGCTAGTACGCTTCTAGTAACTGTCTTGCACTTAATTAATAACTAGTAACTGTCTTGCACTTAATTAATAACTAGTAAATAATATTGGCCTTATATAACGCGTCCTCTAATACTAGTATATATCCTATTTGTGACAAGAGGTCCTTATTATTAGCAAATAAGGCGTTAGTAAAAGCAAGTAGGCGTAATATGTTAATGTCCAATTTAATAAATATAAGGCCTTTTATTGGATTGTCAATCTGCAATTATAGTTATTTATTAAGTGCTATAACGTCTTTCTTCTTGGGGTTAATCACCTAGGCGGTAAAAGAGAGATTAAATAAAGCTTCTAGTTAATATATAGAGGCAATATACGCACCTCTTGCGCGTTGCGCAATATATTATTCCTTTATAGTTAGTGTATTACGGATAATGCCTCTTAAGCTTATATTTGTAGCTATTTTTCTAAGGTAGACTGTATTTAGGTTCTTACACTAGTATTCCTAGGTTATTATAATATTGCCTTCCTAAGAGAGTTAAATAATGCATCTGTTAAATTTAAGTAACTGCTTAACTATAAGTTGCTCGCGTTCTTTTGTAAGAAAGTGGGCCTTTTCTAGATGTTATTGCTCCGCGTCCGCAAAGGTAGTATTGGCTAGAAAGAGAGTGTTATTAGTTTAAAGGCTAACAATGCTAAAGTAGTTAGGAGTGTTGCTCTATAAGAGGCAAGGGTTGTTAGCGACTCGGTCAATCGAGGCACGAGCACGGCAAGAGGGTCGCGCAAGCCTGTACGATTGGATTGTCTACAAACGAGGATCCAAAGCTAGAGAAAGGAAAGGAGAAGAAGGGCAGCGTCGCTCGAAGTCTTGTACAATCCGCGAGTCACGTAGGCTCACGTGACTCTGCGTCTACCATAACGTCTACCATAATCCACCGTTTTCCACCAGCGCTGTAACATTACCCCCCCCCCTCCGAAAAAGCCTGCCCTTAGGCTTTATATGTCCGTGGCGTGTTCTTATCTATATGCTTAATAGGTAGCTTACCGTCTTCGCTATACCAGCACTCTATTTACTTGTCTAGACACTTTAGGGGTCCTGGCTTGTTAGGGTATTAGTTATAGAACTCTTTAAGCTTTTGGGGGTAACCTATAAAGTTCTAGGTGGGGTACTAGGTTGGGTCTAGATTGTAACCTTTCTATTAGACACGGTATTTTAGCGTTCCTTGTACTAGTTTATAGGCTAGTATTTCGTTAACTTCCCGTTTATCGTCGCTATTAACTTAAATTAGCAGTAGAGGCTTATTTTTTTGTCTAGGTAGTAGGTTATTTGCAGCTTTCTATAGCTTATCTGGTGAGAAAATAGGGTAGACTTTAATTAAGTCTAGGAGTTTAACCTTATACGAGTTGCCTTCTTTACTAAGGATCTTATATAGTCCTGCCATCTTATAGTCTAGCTTACGGCTAGGCCGTTCTGTTTTCTAGTTTTTTGTTATAACCTAGACCTTATTACCTATAGTAAAGTTAGGCTCGCGCCTGTGCTTATTTGCCTACTATTCTATTAATTTCTGGGCCTTCTCTAGGTTTTTATGGGCTACCGCCTATACTTCTTCTAAGCGTCTAGCATACTGCTGTGCTTCCTCACAAGACAGTTTTTCGCGTACGGTCTGTGGTCCTTCTAGTCTCTCTTAGTTGAAGCTTGTATAGGGTAAGTATCCTATTTCTAGCTAAATAGGTGCAAACCCCGTAGAGTTATAGGGTAGGGTTGCCTGGGCGTAGTCTATTATAGGTAGTAGTTTGCCCTAGTTGTCCTAAAAGTAGTTAATAAAGGGCTGAAGTCTCTGGTCTAAGTACTGGTTTATAATCTCTGTCTAGCTGTCTATCTAGGGGTGGTATACTGTAGAAAGCTTTAGCCTAATACCTAGGATCTGGGTAAACTTGTTCTAGAAGGCTAATATAAACTACGGCCTATAGTTGGATACGATAGTATCTGGTAGTCTATAAATTTGGTAGATATAGTGGATATACAGTTAGGCCGCCTTTTTAGCATTAGTGTTTTTATAATAGGGGATTAAGAACGGGCGCTTGCCAAAGTGGTTAACTAGAACTATAACTATATTATATCCGTCACGGTCTGTAGGTAACTTGTAGAAGTCTATAAAGATATGCTGCCAGGGGCGTTCTAGTATTGGGAGTGGCTTTAATAGCCCTAGGGTCTTATCTTGTGGAATTATAGACCTACAGCAGTTATTGCAGTTCTGTACATAGCGGTTAATATCTATAACCGTTCTGGGCTAGTAGTAGCGGTCGCTAATAGTTCTACGGGTTTTGTTTTTTCTAGGGTAGGCCGTAGAGACCTGAGTATATGCTTTGGCGATAAGCCAAGTCTGTAAGTTCTGTTCCTCTGCCACCACTAGCCGTTCCTGGTGCTTAAGTAGTCCGTTTTTGAGGGACTATGGGCTAATAGCAGCCTTTACCTTTTCGCGGTACTCCTATAGAGAAGGGGCCGTACGGTTTGCCTACAGCAGTTTATTAATAAGGTTAAGTTCCGTGGAGTTAATAGGACATATCTTAGCGTCTAAAGGATCTGTATTTAGTTCTGCCTATATCCAGGGGTTAAGGTGCTCTGGTTATAGTAGTGTCTGGGTCCGTAATAAAATCTTTATAGCTGTCTGGTTACCTAGGTCCTGTTTACGCCTTATAAGAGCATCCGCATGGTTTGTTACGCCTGGCCTATACATAATTAGGAAGTTAAACTATAATAGGATGTCCGCCTAGCGTGCCTGCTAGGCCGTAAGGGCTTTAGTTATTATAAAGTGTTCTAAGGCCTTGTAATCTAAGACTACTTAAATGGGTTTAGGGGTCCCTTCTAGCTGCGCACGCTAGTGCTAAAAGCTAGAGATAATAGCTAGCATTTCTTTGTCGTAAACATGGTAATTTAACTTAGCGTCTATTATAGTTTTTAAACAGTATATAATAGGGTGCTATTCTCTATCTAGCTGTTTCTGGGAATATATAGCAGCTATTACACTACTAGAAGCACCTATTTTTAGCCTTAAGGGCTATTCTGGGTAAAAACGGGCTAGTAATGGAGTAGAGACTAGCTATTTCTTAAGTTCGTTAAAAGCCTGTTTACACGCGGCATCAAAATAGAAGGGTTAAGTCTTTTTGGTAAGGCGGCTTAGAGGCCGCATAATTCTGCTATAATTCTTAATAAAGCGTTAGTAGAAGTTGTAGAAGCCTAAGAGTGACTATATTCCCTTTATGGTCCTTAGGGGTTCCTATTAATTAACTACGGCCGTTTTTTCTAGGTCTGCCTTAATTCTATTTATACTAATAATGAGTCCTAGGTACTTTATACATTTAACACTAAACTTTAATTTTCTAATATTAGCCTAGAGACCGGCTTCGCGGAGCCGTTATAGGACTTTATAGATGTATCCCTCGTATTCTAGTTTATCCTTAGAGCAAATCATAATATTATCTAGGTATGCTGTGTAGAAGTTACTAAGGTAGTTAAAGAGTACGTTATTTATATACCGCTAGTACGTAGCTAGTCCATTGGTCAGTCTAAAAGGTAGTACTTTGCGTTTGTATAATCTGTAGGGGGTCTGAAATATGGTAAGATCCTTAAATCTAGGGTTTATCCTAATTTAGTAAAAGGCCTGACGGATATTAAGCTTTGTAAAAACCTTAGCCTTACTTATACGGGCTAGTATTTCCTTAAGTAAGGGCAGTGGACATTAGTCTTTGCGGGTTATATAGTTTAGTTTACGGTAGTTAGTGCAGAAATGGAGTCCGCTATTAGGCTTTTTTGTAAAGAGAATGGGTGCGGCAAAGGGGACTTGGCTAGGCTTAATAAAGCCCTTATTAAGGTTGTTAATAAGGTATTATTTAGTGGCCTATAGTTTATTAGTAGACTGCTAACAGAGGGGGCTATAGCTGAGGGTGTTTTCTTTGTCTGGCTTAATCTCAATCTTGTAGTTGTATGGTTGGTGAGGCGGGAGTATGTTAAAAGCCGCCTTAGAGAACACGTCCTTAAATTCCTAGTACTGGTGGGGTAGTTTCTGTTCTACCAGCTCCTTATCTATAAGCTTACTTTCCCTACTAAGCTGGTTACAGGCTAGGGCTTTCTTATCTTTAATTATCTAGTTAATCTCGTATAAGCTAGTTGTGAAGGCAATAGTATTAGGCTGTTTTAAGTTCTAGTAGAACCCTATAGTGCCAATATACTAATTAAGTTATAAGCTTTAACTGGTACGCTCTTTATAGTAGTGCCTATATTAACTGCGTATTGCTTAAACTCTCTACTAATAAAGTTCTTTTCTGCGTTATGTATAATTATATCTAGGGTGCCTAGGTATATGTTAATCTAGCACACTTATAACATGTCCTATATATACTTAGCGCTAATATTCTAGAGCTATCTGCCTATTTAAAATTGGGTGCCTTTATTAATAATATAAAGTATAGGCTTGCTATTAATGTATATAATGTTAATAATAATACAGTAGTTGAAATTAACGTCGTCCTTTAAGGTAAATCTAAATCTGCCTAGGAACTTTCTGTGCTTTTAATAGTATAAGTAGTAGCGGGTAATATACTTAAGTATCTTTTAATTAGCATCGTTTTTATAGCTAGCGCGGTCTAATATTCTCTTAAGTTGCTCTACTAATGGGTGTCTAAAGCGTTGGTATAGGCGTTGTAATTCCACATTAGTTAAGTAGTATGGGTTTTGGTTAAAGAACTCTATAATAAACGTATATAACAAGGTATCCTATAGTAGAAACAGGTATCCGAATTAGCGTACGACTAGTATGGTCTTTAAGGGGGTTATTAGGACATTCTTTAGGTTGTTAAAGTATACTTATAAGTTGTCTATATCTGCTAGGCAAAGCAGGAAAGGGGTGTTAACTTTAACAATATGGAACTCTACTGTACCTATTAGTGTATCTACCTTAATAGAACTAATAGAGGATGTAGAACCTATTCTAAACTATACGCTAACTATACCTCTTATGGACTCGTTTAACTGTACTTTATTAATCTTCTAAAGTATAAGAAACTGACCGTATCCTACTATAGAACGTTTAGAGGCACTAGTGTTAATTATTACACCTATAAACTTTATTAAGGTGTAGTATAAGGTTGTGTTATACGCAAATAGGTCTATATTAGTAGTAAATGTATCTATTATAGTATCGATAGTTATAACTACGTAGTTATAAGCTCTGTTGGCTAGTTTTAAAGCTATAGCGGTTGTATTATCTAGTTTAATCTTACCGTATAAAGTGTGGTATATTATGGCCTGGTCGTCCTTATTTAGTAGAGTGTTAGGGTCTATATTAATTACTAGAGCGTTAAATGCGTTAGTAATCTTGTTATCCTTATTATTGTCCTCGTTGCTGTCGCCTTTGTAGTCTATAATATATTGCTTTATTCACTTCTAGAAGCGGTCCTTAAACTTATTTCTAAACTTAGTCTTAGACTCTTCTTACTCCTCCTTAGTATATTTCTATAAGCGATATCCTTCCTTGTTATATATAAAGCAACGTGGTTTCTGTTAGTTGCGGTTATACGGGGGGTTGCTGCGGTTATTGTGGTTATAGTTATTATCTCTTCTATAGAATTATCGGTCCGTAAAGAAAGCTTATATCTTCTCCACATGCTCTTTCTTGTATGCTATAATAGATGATTGGAGTTTGTTAATAAGGGCTCTAAGGTTATCCGGTAGGTTAGAGACTATATATCTATATACTAGTATTCCTTGGTATAAAGTAACGATTTTGTTATAAAGGAAGTCTATAGTTTATAAGGTAGGTCTAAGGCTATGCTATAGTTAACGAAGTCTATGGATTAGCAATTAGAGGCATTTGCTTATAGACTTATCTATATTTTCTGCTATTACTGTTATAAGTGTAATGGTATTCCACTTATCTAGGTTCTTGCGTTAAAATCCTAGTCCTTTAAAGAAATTCTAAAGGTGCTCGCAAGCTTTAGCGAATAGTAGGTAGGATAGTTAGTTTGTGTAGAAGTGTTCTAGAGCTAGTCCTTTTAATATAGTAGGGAATGCCTTAAGGTAAGCTTCTTAGGGTACGTCCGCTTAATTATAGATATTGTGGAGTATTATTAATTTATAGTTAAGGCTTTTGTTTATACTACCGTATTTCTGCTCCTCCGTATATATCTTAGCTGCATTTGCAATTTCCTTTCTATAGCTAGTTATAGTAATAGGGCGGTTCTCCTTATCCATAGGTTATTTATAGAGTTGCTATATTGTTATTACAGGTTAAGGCGTAACAAATAGTATAAAGATAGAGGTAATTATAGATTAAGGTATAGTGGAAAGCATAGGCACTAAGAAACATCTTGCTTTACTCTTATAGAGTTCCATATATCTTGTAATACTAGATACTTTTTAACTTAATGCTAGTGTTAAACTTTTTCTTAAGTACGTTTATCTCTTCTCTAGTCTATTCCGTTTAGTCTTCTTTTTGTGCTATATTATATAAGGATTAAGGGAGTAATTTACCTTACTTATGGTTAGTGTTAACCTATACTCCTCTAGTATTTAGATAATCGCGTAGTTTCTAAAGCCAGTATAAGTGGATTTGCGTAAAGATATTAACTGTAAAGTCCTTAAAATCCCCCTAGAACGATTCCTAGAGTATTAAGTCTAGCTAGTCGTATATCTCCATATATATGTATATCTTACATCGTACGTAGTTGGTTAGCTTATTCTTAGTAACTTCCGTTAGGTTAATTCTATCTTCCTATTTAGCTGCTTCTTCCTCCCAGTCTTTCTCTGTTTCTGACATCTTGTATTTTATATATTATTTAGGTGGGTAAGGGTGTTCGTAGGGTAAAGGTAGGGGAACGGTTAAGGAGGCGGTTAAGGAGGCAGTTAAGGAGGCGGTTAAGGAGGCGGTTCGAGTTGTTTGAGTAGGGTAAGGTGTTTTGCGCAGTAATTCTTTTAAAATAGATAGAATAAGATATCTAGAAGTCGTTGTGGATACTAGACAAGTACTCCTAAGTGGTTTCTCTTCTTCTCTTTAACTGAAATAGGCTGATATAAAAGGTGGATAAGTATAACTATCTTCTAATCTGCTATAAGGTGGACAGTATAACTGTCTTCTAAGCTATCTGCGTGTTTCCTGATCTGTACGCACTCACTAATTAGTATTAGTATGCTTTAACACAGTGCAATAGATGTAATATACGTGTAGTGCGGTGTGTAGTTGGATTCTTGTCGTTCTATCTACGCGTCTTAATGATATATATGCGCGTCACGTAGATCACGTGCTTTACGCACGTAATATACGAAACGAATATCTACCTACAATTATAATATACACTAAAATATGTATATAAAAGCTTATATTTAAATTTTTTGAAAATATTATTAAGTAGTGGTTGAGATATTTAAGATTAAAATTTAGGCTTTTGGTGTTCTTTGAAGCGATGTGCTTGGTGGTGTGATGCGCTCGGTGGTGGAATATATTAGTGTAACGGAACCTTGTAGTAGGAACTACGGTGGGTCCTATTATTAGGCTGGGTATATAGGTAAGAACAAATTAACAACATAATAACAACTGGTGGAGTGGTTGCCTAACAGATTAACTCCAATTGTATTCTAAGATTTACTATAAGAAGGGAACTATTTACGGTAGGGACTAAGGTCCTTTAAATACACAACCATACTCCTAAGAAATCCTCTCTTGTACGTAAGGTACGTAAGGTATATAAGATATATAATAGACCTCGCAGACCTTATAGACCTTATAGAGCACGTTATATAACCTTGGTTACTATTCCTCGTTATATAGCTCTACCGGCTCCATCCTGGACCGTGCCTGTATTAACCAACTAGCTTCCGCCAACTCTTCTCTAAGTAGTTATAACATTGTACTTAAAGCGTCCGTAACACTATCTCCCTCCTCTTTATCTTTGTCCTTAAAGATTCCTAACATCTCTAAGTCGTCTACTAGAGGTATAATATCCATCTAATTAATCTGGTTAATATCCTTACTTATTATACCTAAAGCATCTTTTTTTTCTTTGTTCCTATAACGTGCCCATACCGTGGCTGCCATACTATCGCTTGGTGAAGTTATACCGTCTCCATATTCTTGTTGTGCGAAAGAGGGGTTAGTATGCGTTGCGCTAGCAAGTCCTTCGTCCTAATAACCCTCTTTTTGCTTGGAGTGTACTAAGTCAAACATTTAATCGCTATGCGATGTTTGTTTGGTTTCTAACGCTAAATATACGCGTCCTATAACTCTTAATAGTCTTCAAGTTCCCTAAGTAACTTGTTATAGGGTCTTGTGTTTAATCTACCACTGCGAAACTTAACGGTAAGCTCTTAAGCGCCTTAGATAAACTTTGTCGTTTATAGGAAGCAGAGCAGGAGGCTACAGCTACTTAATAGCGTACCCTTAAAGCCTGTCTATTGGCCTCTACCCGTCTTCTTCGTCTTAGGAAAGTGCGTAAGAAGGTCTATTCTAAGAAATAGAGGCTTATTTAACAGGGTCTTAATAAGCTAGGTGACAAAAGAACTAGCTCTCCTCCTATAAGGGAAATAACTCTGAGTAGCTCGGCAATTGCTCCTCTTGGGTCCCCCTTAGGTAACTTATTCTTTGGCGATCCTTTTTTAATACTTCCTAACCTACTTTCTTCTAATACTCCTTTACCTTTCCTATAGCGTTTTTTAGGTTGCTTAGTAGTTTCTAGGTAGTCTTATTATAGCCTATTTACTTTACTTTATACCACGTTTTGTTATTTATATCCTTGTAACTGATAATCTTTAAAACTTACTATTTATCTTCCTCTTATCCTCTATACGTGTCTACCTTATAGACTGGTGGCTTAATATTCCCATATACTGGCTCTAGCATTGCGATATATTGTATAGGGTAGATCTTTATTTTGGCTAGTAGGTTTAACTTATACGTAACCAATAAAATCCTTTGCTTAATTTTAAAAGGTCCTAGTCTAATATAGTCTAACTTCTTGCTTGGTCGTCAACTCTTAAAATTTTTGTGTAGTAGCCATACTTTATCTCCTTCCTTAAGATCTGGTCCCTTAGATCTCTGAGCATTATAGTACCTTTTTATTTATTCTTGTACTAGTTTAGCTGTTTCTATAAGGTCTTTATAGAGATTTATTAACGTCTCTATTCTTTATTTAGTTATGCTACTCGTCTTTTTTACTTAATATGGCGATAATAATGTTCTTAGTTTATATCCATAATTCACCTTAAATAGTAATATCCCTATTCCTTTTTATGGTGTTGTATTGTATGCAAACTGTATAACTGGTAATAACAATACCTAATTATTCTATGCGTAATTAATATAATGCCTTAGATACTATTCTAGTGTCTAGTTTAGTCTTTCCATTTATCCGTCCGTCTGTAGATAATATGCTGTAGATATTACTGCGCAAACTCCTTGTTCTACTAGAAATACTTCCTAAAATGCTACTATAAATCTTGGATCTCTGTCTAATATAATCTTGTTTGGTGCTCTATGTCTTATAAACACTTCCTTTATATAGATTCTAGCGACATCTTCTACTAATATCTCTTCAGTGTATGCTATAAAGTATCCCTACTTTGTTAGCTTATCTACTATTACTAAGATTACATTGTGATCTTATCCTATAATAGGATCTCTTGACTTTGGTAACTTAATAATAAAGTCCTATATATAACTTTCTATGGTCTTCCTGGTATTTTAATAGGTTATAGCCCTCTATACGGCTTATGCCTTATTAGTTTATTTCTTTGGCAATCTAAATATTCCCTTATAACTTGTCTTGCTAGTCCCCAGATTCCTTAAATAATATACTCTTCTTAAAGCCTTAACACTAAGCCTGTAGCTCTATTATATCCTTATATTATTCCCTTATAGAATTCCTTAACAAATTCTTCTATAATAGACTTAGGCATATATGTTGCTTCTCTGTTTTTGTATTACTCTAAGTCTAGATCTTCTACCTATACTTCTTAAATCTTTTATATCCAATTACTCTCTAGTAATTTATAGATCTGACTTTCTTTAGTTGCTATAATTTTTGGATAATTATACCTAATTAATCCGTCTTAATCTTTTTGTAATAAAGCTCCTAATAGCTTTTCGTTACTTTATAGTTTAGCTTTTCTACTTAGAGCGTCTACTCGTGCATTATCTGTACCCTTAATATGCTAAATTTCAAAATAGTATTCTATAAGCATTTCCACCCATCTAACCTGTCTTTAGTTAAGTTCCTTTATTGTTAGGAACCCTATAAGGTTCTTATAGTCCGTTTTAACCATAAATGGTTTCTCTATACCTTATAAAAATGCTCTCTATTTCTTAAGTACTATAACTATACCTAACAACTCCTTGTTGTAGATGTCGTAATTTAACTCTGGTGGTGTTATTTTTTAACTATAGTATGCTACTGGATGCCATACGTCCTAGTGCTTCTATAATAAGTATACTCCTAGTGCAAAGTCTAATACATCTGTCTTAACAACCGTTTTTAACTTTGGTTAATAGATCTTAAGGATTAGTTCTTAGGTAAACAACTCTTTAAGCTCCTAGAATAGCTCCTTCTATTTACTACCTTAAACCCACAGTTCCTCTTTCTTTATTAGTCTTGTGAATGGCTTAATACTTTTTAACCACTATGCTATAAACCTCCTATAGTAGTTACAAAACCCTAGAAATGATTTTAACTATATAACATTCTCTAGTTCTTGCCAACTCACTATAGCTTCGACTTTCTTTAGGTCTATACTAATTTTTCCTAGTTTAATAATAAATCCTACAAAATTGGTTTTTCTTATAAAGAACTTGCATTTCTTAATTGCTACTAGCATCTATTCTTTTTATAGTCTCTTTAAGACCCATTTAATGTGTTCTCTATGTTCTTCCTTATTCTCTAAGTAGATAATAATGTCGTTAAGGTATACTATAATAAACTTATCTAGGTGTTCTCCTAATACACTATTAATTCGCTTCTAGAGCATTGCTAGTACGTTTATAAGCCTAAATTATATAACTAATGGTTTATATAGTCCTTCCTTTAACCTAAAGGCTGCCTTCTATTTGTCACCTTCCTTAATCCTAATTTAATAGTACGCCCATCTTAGATCTATCTTTATAAAGATCTTTACGTTACCTATCCTATCTTAGATTTTGTTGATTAAGGGTAAAGGATACCTATCCTTCCTAGTAATGCTGTTTAACTATCTGTAGTCTATATATATCCTAAGTTTTCCGTTTTTCTTTGGGATAAATAGTACTGGATATTCTGCTAACAACTGTAATGGTCTAATATATCCCTTATATAAGTTCTCCTGGATAAACTCCTTAAGCGCTACTAACTCCATTTCAGTAAGCTTATAGATTAGAAAGAATTTTAGACTTATTCCCTCTTTTAATTCTATTTTATAGTCCTATACTATATACTTTAATAGCTTTTTACTTTCTAGTGACCATAACTTTTTACTATACTTATAGTATCTCTTTAGTACATAACTTAAGCTTTACTTAGTCTCTTTATATATCGCTCTAACTTGGTACTATACCAACTTGGTTTGCTATCGCACTTTACATTATTAAGTATTCTTAATATTAACCTAACCTATAACCTAATTAATCTTTAGATTATACTTCTATAACTAAGGCATTCCTAGTATCGCCTTATTCTGTCCTAATAGTAGGATATTAAAAGACATTCTAACTGGTCTTCCTTTAATAGTTAACTAAATAGGTCCTGTTTTAAAATTAATAATACCTCCTCTATAGGCTATCTGATCTCCTAAAATTATTATAAGTAGATATAGGTATTCCTTCTATCTATATGGTAACCCTATCCTTTCTACTACTTTTAGTAATATATGGTTTTTAGTTACTCTACTATCTACCAACGCTTTAAACTGTTAATCCTGCCATCTAGCTTATAAATTTAGGTATTAACCTTAAATTCCTTTAAGGGTCTAAGGCTCTAATACTAGTTCCCTCTAGTCCCATACACCTCCCCTTTTTTTAACTATTGGCTGCTAGATCCTGCCTGTACTTAGTCTAACTTAGGCTAATACTTAGTTCATTTCTTTTCCTCTATATACCATAGATAAGTATTCTCTAGGCACTCCCACTACTGTTATCCATTTAGGCATTCTTCTATAAGGAATCTTCCTAGTTAAAGTATTAAGTCCCCTTAACCTTATACTTCTACTAGGTGCTATCTATATATATACTTAGTATTCCTAAACTGCTTTTCCTCTAGTGCCTAATATATCCTTACTAGGTACTTCCGGTTCTTATCTTTTGGTGCTCTATATATGTTACACGTATTATCCATATAAGCTATCCATAATAGTGTATAATACGCTATATGTTTTGGGTTAACTCTTAGTTTATCTTTGTCCTTAAGTTTAAACCTATACCTAGTTAACCTAACTACTAGTATCTCTACTACGGGTATTAAGATTTGTCGCTTACTTCTCTAGTCCCTAGATCCTTTTTCTAGGTTCCTTAATATTATAATTAATGCTCCTTTAATATGACTTATGCGTTTCTCTATAATGGGTTGGTCTTAGATAACTTTTTTGTCTAGCCATATATAAAAGTCTTCCTATTTATTACTATGTCGTTGCCTATACCACTTTCCGTATAACTGGTTTAGTATATATAGTTTATCTATTAGAAAGTACCTTATTATCGCTATATTGTAATATCCTTTAGTATATCTTTCTTTAAACCTAGTTGGGATATCTAGATCCTCTTCTTATTCCAGTTTATCCAACCATTTTACCCTAGGTGTCCTTGCACTTGGCCTATTAATAACTCTTTATATAGGTGCTCTATCCCTTATATAACCTAGTATAGCTAACCTTTTATCTAGCTTTTACTCTTGCTATGCAATAATTCTTGTCCTAAACTTATCTATAGTTTTTTGTTTTCTACGTCTTACAGCTAGATCTTTATAGTCGTTTTGCTTTTTAATTCTAGTATTAACTGTTTAATCTTTAGGCTAAATACTGCGTTTACCTAGGATTGCTAACGTTTTTATTTATTCCCTAAACTTGTAGTTCTTAAACTTACGTCCTATACTTATTCGTTTGTCTATAAACTGAGTTACTGCCCTTTCCCATTGGTTTTTGTCTGTTATAGGTCCTTAGGTATATCTTATCTTATTTTAAAAATCTTAAGCTTTTCTTATCTCTTCTTAAGAATCTTAAGCCTATGGCCTTTTGCCTTTATTAAGTGATAAGCTAGTACTAGCAGTTGTCTACTTGCTTAGTTTCTTTTAAACATTACTCCTATTATCTTATAAAGCGATGGAAATTGTATCTAATAGTGTTATAATACCCGTTACTAAACCTTATTCTGTAATGGTCTTAGTCTTTACTTCTATTTTAACTTCTCTAAGGTTTACATGCTCTTAGTAAGCTACCTTTATTACCTTATTATCGGTAAATGCTTTGCCTATATTGAATTTATTGTCCTTAATATCTAATCTATAAGCTGGTTTATTGGTTCCTCTAAACTTAGATAATAATGGCTCCTATAGCCAATAGCTTGCGCCGTACTTAGCGTCCTTATAAATTTAGTATATGTTGTTATAACAATACGCAAAACTGTTAATTAAACACTCTTTTATTCCTTATAGTGCACCGTTGTCCCTCTATATATATGTGCTGTCTACTAGCCTAGTTCCCTTTACTATATAGTTACTCTAACCACCTTTATAGTCTCTAGTAAAATAACCTTGTTTTCCGCAATTTATATAAGCCCTATCTTTAAACCACTTTTCTTGCTATAGAGTCCGCCTAAATGTCTTCTACTGCTAAGATCCCTGGTTTGGCCTCTGCTCCTAGGTTCTTTAATTACTTAATCCTTAACCTTTAGGTTTCTATGGTTTCTTTTCCTATCTTTAGGTTTCTTTAGTACCGCTTAGGTCTATTAGCTCTATACTATTCTATAGTTTTTAACTCTATATCTGTCGTTACGTACTCTGCGCCTTATATAACTATAGAACTCTATCTTGCCCTTTCTTAGCTTGTTCCCTTTAATAGATCCTATTATTAATCTTTATTAACTGGTCTATTAACTCCCTTAGAGTATCCGCATCTTCCATTAGGATAATTGTGTCCTGGACTTTAGCCTTAAGTCCCTATTTATACTATGCTATAAGCGCCCTATTATTCCACTTAACCTATATAGCTAGTGTTTAAAACTGTGTTATATACTTAATTGCTAAAGTGCGTTATACTAAGTTCTAAAGCTTTTGTTCTACTGTGGTTATGGCCTCCAGATCTCTAAATATCTATATTAGTTGTTCTGTAAACCCGTTCTAACTAGTAAATATATACCGCACATCCTAGTTAGTAGTTGTTATGCCATTAGCCTATATTTCCGTGAGATATAGTTTAACCCACTTAAGTGCCCTCCCTATTAGGAATAACCCTGCATAGGCTACTTAATTTAATGATATTACTAACTTTGCTTCTTCCTGTATTACCTTAAAGTGTATCTATATAAGAAATCCCTTAAGCTTCGACTTCTCTCCTAAGAACCGTTTAATTAAAGGCAGCTTAATTTTCGCTACTCTAATTCCATTAATGCGTTCTTTAAGTATCCTATTATTATTTTATAAGTGATTAACCATTTCCTATAACTAACCTCGCGTAACCACTTGAAAATCCCTATCGTCCATACTAGTATCACCTGGCCCTAAGGTTGTGGCTGCCGTTGACGTTATTATAACTGGTGCTTTAGGTGGCATATTGTTTGATCTTATTCAATACCGTAACCTTAGTAGTGAATGTGTAACAGAACCTTGTAGTAAAAACTACGGTGGGTTCTGTTATCAGGCTAGGTATATAGGTAAAAATAAATTAACAACATAATAATAACTAGTGGAGTAGTTACCCAACAGATTAACTCTAATTGTATTCTAAGATTTACTACAAGGAGAGAACTATCTATAGTAGGGACTAAGGTCCTTTAAATACACAACCATACTCCTAAGAAATCCTCTCTTGTATATAAGGTATGTAAGGTATATAAGGTATATAACAGACCTTATAGACCTTATAGACCTTATAGAGCACGTCACGTGACCTCAGTTACCATTCCTCGTTACATAGCTCTACCGGCTCTATCCTGGACCGTGCCTGTATTAACCAACTAGCTTCCGCCGACTCTTCTCCAAGTAGTCGTAACATTGTACTTAAAGCGTCCGTAACAATTAGTAGATAGAGATGGGTAATCTTATAAGTCTTATAATACTTAACGAACTGTATTAATATGACGGCGCTGGGGCGCGTCACCTAGTTAGGGGCTTGCTTAAGACTCGGCATGTATATATAGACGTGGCCTTACCACCTTCTCTTACTCCTTAGCTTAATATCTTTGTAATACAGCATTTGTTTAAGTCCATAGTTGCATTCGTTTAAGCTTTGGTTTAGAGGCATTTGTTCAAGCCATGAGGCATTTATTTAAGCCGTCACAATTAACACGTAGCTCTTATATCAGTTAAGAATTAATAAGTAATAGATTTCTTAGAGGTGTGGTTTATATATTAATTAAAGTATTTTAACCAATTAACTATAATATCCGAATTTGTCTACCCTAAATTACTTACTTAAATTACTGTCTTATAATTAAGTTCGGGTAATATCTAAAATCGTTATACTTATTTCCCCTAAAATATAAGGTAGGGAGGCAATTAATATTAACTTCCTAATATATACTTAATAATAAATACCTAATCGCGATTGCCTGGCTTTATAATAAAGGCTTAAGCTTCTAATTAAGGAATAAGCACCTTAACCTTATCGCCCACCCCTATTATAATTCCTTTCTTATCTATATTATATTAATTACTTAGGGGAATTGCGTACTTAGCAATAGTAGCTTTATAGAGGTTAAACTATTCCTTAATAATCTTAAAATCCTTAAAATCCTTTTACTTTTAATTAAGGCCTTAGGCAAATTAAGCTTAAAGCTCTAGGTGTTAGGTAAAGAAGTTTTATACTAGTATTAACCAAGCTCTAAAGGACACTTCTTTACAGTAAGGATACTTTTAGCTATAGATTTAAGGTATTAAATTTAAGGTGGCCAACCCTAAGCTCCTATTATATTAATCTATTTAACTAGAGAGGACTCCTTAATAACCAAGAGCTTTTAAAGCTTTTAGTGATACTCCTTACTTAATTAGCGGCCGTTATAATGGTGGTAAACAAAAAAGGCAATAGACTGTATATTTTGGCAAGCTTACGGCTAGATAGATTAGGATTGGCTTCTAGTAATTAAAGAACAATTTGCATACGATCTTCCTGGCTAAGTGATAGCGATTTAGGGGTGGTAGAGGATATGGTAGTGGTGTAGTAAAGTAATATTTTGATGTTTTGATTTTGATTTTGGTAGGAGGTCCGTGTATTGTCTCAGGTGGGTGGCTGTCTTGTTTAGGTAGCTAAATCGTTAATAATTATACTCTGCTGTCCGAGCGTACCACCCCCTACTAGCGTAGGCAAAACCTACTAGACGAAGGGATAGTCTATATAAGGAGGAGGGAAAGAAAATATAAAGGTAACTTAGCTCTTTTCTCTTTTTAAAGAAGTTATTTTATATAATAAAAGAATAAAAGGTACTTTTTCTATTCCTAGATAAAATATAAATAGCTACTAAAAAGTAGCTAATAGTAATAGAATCTTTAAAAGGAGGTAACTCTACTAAGTTTTTAGTATATAGATAATAAAGAGTAAAAGAATAAAAATAAATTATAAAAGAATAGGGATAGGCGTTAGGATTTCTTATAATCTTTCTACTATTTTCTTATTACTTAAGGGCACTCCTAATCGTACACCCCCTAATTACTGCACGTACACCCCTAATTACTACGCGTACACCCCCTACCTAAACAAGCTTAGATCCCTCTATTTCAAGTTAGAATATTATGTGTGTTTGATTTGTTTACACCTAAATCGCGAAAACAACACTACGCGCCTATCTGAATTAACACCCTGTATTTACCTTACCTTTATTCCAAGAGCCTGCAATTGTAGAACGTCGTCGCGGTCGCCCGGCTGGCTCTACGGCTGGCTCTATGAGTTATGTTGGTAACTCTACTCAGCGGAGGCGAGCGAAATACTGGCTGCACTACCCGCGGGCGGGCGCGGGCGCGCCCGTAGTGGCAATCTACAGACGTTAAATAGAGGCAGCGGCACCCAATCTAGTTCTTATAGCGCCTCGCAGAGTGCTCCGTAATCTTAGCAGTCGACTTAGAGCGATCTTAAAGATGTTTCAGGTATTATATTTTAACACTTTAATTTTCGCGATTTAGGTGTAAATAAGTCAAACACACCTAATATTCTAGCTTAAAGTGGAAGGATCTAAGCCTGTTTAGGGGGGTTGTGCGATTAGGAGTGCCCTTAATTAGTATTTTATTAAGGAACTATAAACCCCTAGTCTAAAGGTTTATAAACTACTAGGATATAGTTACTAATATATATTAAGCTGCCCAGGAAGGATTTATATATATAGTACTATACGTAGTAAAATATAACAGATAATAAAAAAATAAGATTCGTATAGAGTTAGGTACCTGGTTTCGTACCAGAAGAAGCTTCTCTAGGTAAGTTAATAAAGTGTAAGCGATATAAGAAGTGAATAGAAGGAGGACGTGGATAGGCGGTTAAATAGCGGTTATGTATAAAAGCGGAGTAATTCACTATAAATTAACTACATTCTAAGCGTGGTCTTTCGAGTTTTGAATATGTGAATTGACATCGACACATTATAGTTGTTTCGGAACGTTGAAAGTTGGGTAGAGCTTTCCGTCCGATCATCGGCATATATACGGTCCTTAATTTTAAATAGGTAAATATACTGCTAATTTGGATATAATGTAGGCAAGACGTCAAGCAGTGCTCTTAAATATATCTAGGAACGGGAGAATGAGGTAATGAATTTCGCATTTTTTAAAGGGATCTACTTAACAAGCTGTTGACAGCCATTTTCCAAACACAGCATCTGAGAGTGATTGGGTATCAAAGATTGAACACCCCCAACGTATTTTGATGGAGAGACAAGGGCTTGCCACCCAAATACACCTTCAAGAAAATTTAATTAATAGATCTGCGCTGGTGCAAAGTTATTAGGGAGACGTCGTGCCTTGGACAAGGATAGTTCTGAAACCTATAATTACTGATCCACATAGAAAGGATAAGCACCATCGAATTCGTATCATACATCAATCGTTGCGGCTTCCTCTACGGCTGCTTCGTGATGAGACGATCAACCTAAGTGCCAGGAGGAAGATTGCGATGGTTGGGAGCTGTGCCATCCGGCAAGTTGTAGTCTGCTCTTTCCGTGGTATAAAACGGGTTGTGCTCGTCATAAGTAGTAAAGAATGAATTACCGTAAGCATCTCGACCGTGCTGGAAATTAGGATAGGATGTTTGTTGAGACAGTTGGAAGAGGTCAAACTCTTGGGACGACGTTTGATGGAACGCATTCATCCCTGTCGCTGGAGGAAAGCCGGAATGATACCCACTCTGGGTTACTTGCTGTATACCCTGTGGAGGATGGACTGATACAGGATAAGAAAAGCCTTGTGGGTAACCTGAGAATAGATCTCCGTAGATATTCGGCCTATGCTCAGCAGCCACGGTGTCTTCCTTGAGAAGATCGGATATATCTGCATGCACCCGAATTGCTACTTTTGGTAACAACTCTATCGAAATCCGGTATGCCCTGTTTGCAACTGCGTTATCTTCACTCATCTTCCTCAGCCATCTGATAAGCTTCTTCACATTCCATAATATTTCCACTGTACGCTCAGGCATGTGAGTTGCGCTGTACGACATCTCTAGCATGAAGATAGAGACGGCTTGCATGATATTGTGAACGACAGACCACCATGGACCGGTCTTGTACAGGGATATGGGATCTGGTGTGTCTGAGAGAAGTCTGGTCATCGCCATCGCTGCTTGTACACAGGCTTGCGCAGATTTCTTGTTGAAATTATCGGACGTACTAGTTTGGTTCTCAATTCGTCGTTCAATTCTGCATAGACAGGGTCGGTTAATGAGAATCTTAGTACTAAAGAAGTAAAACCCAAGCATTAGGCGTTCACGGTCGAACGCGGAGTCCGAGATCTTGCGAGTGAAGTCAAAAGCAGGAGGCAATGAAGCACCCCATTGACCAAGCTGTTCGGACAGCTTAGCCATACTACCTTGGACATTTTGCCAGGACTTGATGACTGTTCCTGCCGAGTAGAGGCCGTTTAAAACCTTCTGCGTGACGATACTGATTTGTACGCAAGCTTTGAAGTAAGTGAGAGAACCGGGTGGATCTGTAACGCGTAAAGCAGTAGAATAGCTCGTGCTGGGCGTTGTTTTTTCGCTAGTGTGAGAGGCTGATGAAGGCGTTTGTCCGAGCGTGTGCTTTCTGTACCACTCCTCTAACTGTGACACATCCATGTCTTGAGGTGACTGATCTTCGTCTAGAGGCTGTGGCAACGGTACGGAGCATTGCTCATCAACTATCGCACTTGGTCGACCAGTTATAACCCCTAGCAGGCGCTCGAGAGAGTACAAAGCCCACCAAACACGAACCCTAATCTCTTTAGCCGTTCCTGAAGTGGCAGGGTCCTCGTTTCTGACATGTAAGCCCAGTGCATACGCATAGCGAAGGGCTATACCCATAATAACCCAAGATCTAGCAAGGCGTTAGCGAGGAACTATGCATAGACTGTAGGGTAGACTGTAAGGCTTTCTTACCGACTGATCTGCCCAATTGAGAGGTAGTAAAGTGCGAGGAGACTTGCAATTTGGATTTGCTGGAGATCAGGGTGAGAGACTACGGCATCAGCTGTGAATCCAGTAGACCGAGCCCTCGTATAGTAGACTAGGTGATCTCTTTCGTCCCCTTGCCACTCTGCTCTTATTAAATGAGAGAATCTTGCTCCAATGGCAAATACCAAGTTGAGTATGGCTCGCCATTTGTGTGGGATCCGGGTTGGTTTCCCAGCTTTCACTGAAGTATAGTAGCTCTCAAACTGTCCAGTAAAACTTCTCTTACGAAGAATGGGGAAAGAGCCCTGAACAGTATCCATGAAACAAGCGAATAGTTTCTCGGCCGTGTCTGGAGTAGGCATTTCAAATGGGTCGACAATAAAATCGATTTGGATACTCTCATTGTCTAAATAGTAGGTAGACCCGGCAATATGCTCTACACTATCCAAAGGCTGCGAATTGTGACGCTTCCGTGAAGCGTCAATGCGAAGTGCAACCGCTTCATCGGTATCTCCTGGAGGCCCGTAAGGCATGCGAGGCCTTGAGTCATCATCGTCTCCACGATCAATTTGAAGTCTCAGGCGTCGCAACCACTGTATCTCAGAGTTCTTTCCGATGAAACCTGTGGCTCTGGCTTGCTCGTCGCGATTCAGGTCCTCGTCCAGAAGGTCCAAGGATTCGTTGGAGCCGACTTCTGCAGACACTTCAGCCTCTCCATGTTCTTCTTTACCGCTGCCTACACCACTGGATACTGATCTTAGTCTCTTAAGGGACGGTCCATTTGTGGAGGCGGTAACGGACTGCTGTTCATCTTCGCCCTGGGGCGAGAGAGTTAGTTTGATAGCCGGGATGTGTCTACAGTGAGACGAGAAAGGAAGAGATGATCTAGCAATGACTTACTAAGTCTAAGAGTCTCTGTATTTGTTGTTGGTCAACAGGTGCCACACGGCTCTGCAAATCTTTGAGCAAGTTGACCATTTCCTTGTTGTGGTCTGCGGTACTTTTGACCGTCAGCGACAATACACAGATTAGAATGTGACAGTAACTCACGTCTTCAGACGGTCCTTTCGGCCCTGGGTATAAACGCATGGCAAACTAAAAACTTCACAGTGTTTGCAGGTAGGCTTTTCCCCTGTACATTTGACTTTGCGTTTCCGGCAATTCGTGCAAGCACGGTCTACTCTTTGTCTGTCGCTCACAGCTGAGGACCCGATCGCTGCCTCGCTGTCTCTCCTGATTCGGGGTATTGCTACCTTGGGCAGAACACTGGACCTGGTGGGCGATTGGGGTGGGATCGGTGATGGAAACATTTGTAGTACTGGAATCCTTTGCTCAGAGAACTGCAGTGATGAATGAGCAATATGGATCTCTGGGCTTGGAGCTTGATGATTCATGGATCGATTTTTTAAATCAGTGGTAGACGGCTACCTGAGGTGCGGCTGTTCTCAAGCCAAGACGTGAACGTACGTAGTGTTGGATCCAAACCTCTTGGCAGTTTTTAAGGTAGGACTAAGAGTAGAGATGGAATAGACCTGGGATAGAGCTGCAGTATGGTGAGCTCGGTTGAGGTATTCTGTAATATGCATCTGCACTCTGCTATCAGTTTTAGAGAGAGTAGCCCATGTGATGCATCTGGGGAAGAAATGGTTGTGTGCTTCGTTGCGCAGGATTATTCGATAAGGTGCAAATTGACGGCGCGAAAAGCTCGTCAATCTAGGAACAAGCGATTAGTCAAGAGGCAATCACCACAGAGGCCAAAAGTTGATGGTGTAGAAGCCGTTGACGGACGTGACCCGAATACTGACGACGGAGATGGGAACGGAATGATTCAAGGTCCAACTAGCCACGCTTTGGATCGGTAGGAAGATCGAAAGTCTAGCCGAGCTGTGGGTGGGATACCCCGCCGCTATAGCTACGAATACAATTTCACTGTTCGCCGCAGATATGGTAAAGTAGGATTTGGCCTAGTTGTAATACATGGAGACGTTGAGAAGATTCTAAGGACGATTAGGAAGATGAAAAAAAAAGGGCAGGCGTACCGCAGCATGTGGTGCCCTGGAAGCTCGCCATCTCGATATGTCGTCGCCGGCAAAACCGCATAGCAACAGCAGCCATCGCATTCTAGAAGGCATCCACGGTATCTATTTCGGGCTCATCGGGGATCACGGTCGACTATTACTGAGGACGTTGGTGTATACTCCGAGGGAGCTTTCCGATAGTCAGCCCTGTAGGCCATGTCAATAATTCCTACTCCTCTGCAAGGCATATAACGGTGGGCCTCCGGCTTCGGGAGCATAGCATTTGGTTCCTGGCGAGAGTATAGGAATGGCATAGCAATAGAGTCACCAGCAATCCAATAACGATAGTTATTCCATTGCGCTTGCGGCTTCTGAGAGTCGCGCGCTCTGCAGAATTCGACAACAAGGGGACCAAACAGCAGGCCTGCGTGGTAGCCTTTCACGCCTTTCTCAGTCTCGGCTCAATGCAACTGTTCTAGGGTAGCGTCTCTAGGTGCAGGTGATGTGCTTGGCTGAATGCCGGAGATGGCCCCGTCGAAAGATGGCATGGTGTTCTATTCGTCGACATTGCTTTGGATAAGGCTTAATTACTCCATGCTTGCCCCGGGGGGAAAGGCTGTCGTGTCTTCGCAATGTTTGAGGCGAGCCCGAAGCCTCACGGTCGATGAAATACTCATAAAGGAAGTACTTTTCTAGTCTTCCGCTTACTATCTTGAAAGTCTAAGAGACCTGGTCGACAGTTAGAACACAAATCACGCTGAAGCATCAGCAGCTTATCACACTTTATCTGAACCATCCTGCACTTAGTTTCGAGCCTTAAAATCGTCACCCACTTCCAAGATGGAGTCCGTAACCCAGAGCAGCTCGTGCTCGGCGTTAAGAAAGCACTCAACATTCAAGAAGCTCGAGTAATGAATGAGGAGACTCGGTTCTGCCCAAGAGAAAAACCCGGCAAACTTTCTGCACGACGATATTTGGCTGTGGACAAACACTTATATAACTTGCTGCCGAAGTGCTAAGTTGACGTACGTCTTTGGTGGGGCGACGATGTACATTAGAGTTGGGCGCACAACATCTGCAAACGTTATCTCATAAATCGGACCCCAGCCAGGGACCGTGCACTACGCGCACGTAGGCATACTGCTCCTTATCACCGGCGAAATCTCCCCGAGGTCTAAGAGCTTATGGGCGTCGTTTTGGTACAAACTAAATATTTTAAAAATCGAATTTTATATATTTCTACGAGCTACGTCCTAACTAAGAGGGTGTTTATATGCTTTATTAACGCATTGGATTCTTTAAGTAATTATATCTTTATAAATATATACTATAGCCTTATATTTAGAATATTAAGAGGCGAGATAATCGTTATATAATATAAGTTAGATTTTAAACTATCCCATGCGCCGTTAAGGTCCATTAGCGAATATGGACCGTGCGCGAATACCAAAATTTCAAACAAACGTCTCTACCACAGAATCGATAGCTTCTTAGCTAGATTTTATCACTATAATGGGTCGCAAACATGTAGAAATACCTTAATTGAATCAAAGGACTGTAGAGTCAAGTATAGATCAATTTTGAACTTTATTATCACGAATTGGTGTCGCGATTAATTAAGTCTTCAGCTTTGTTTTGCTAAGACTACGTTGAATATAGACGATTTGGTTGGTTCGCTTACTACTGGACCTTTCTTGACGGCGCATGGGATAACTATCACATATCGGGGGGGCTGATTAACCCGAGGTTACGCCAAGCCTAACCCCGACCTCCGATACCTGCCTATAACGTGGTTTACAAGCGAGCTGCGAATACAAGCGAGCTGCGCACCTCAAAACTCACCAAAAATTAGAAAAATCGCATCTTAATATCTCAACAACCACTTAATAATAATTCTAATAATTTGGATTTAGGCTTTTATATATACTCTATAGCTTCTATTAAGGTTATATAGTAAATAGTTTAGTAGTTTTTAAGATATTAAAATTTGGGGGCTAAAATAAGGCAAAATCACTATATCTTACTATATCTTAAAAACTACTTAATAATTTACTACAAAAATTTAATAGAAGTTATAAAGTATATATAAAAGCCTAAATCCAAACTATTAGAATTTATTAAGTGGTTGTCGAGATATTAAGGTGCGATTTTTCTAATTTTTGGTGAGTTTTAAGGTTGGCAGCTCGCTTGTGAACCACGTTATCTAACTTCTTATAAAATAGACCCACAACATCGCTATAACGTAGAGGCGATAGGAGAGATGGGGGATTTTAGCTTATAGTATTTTTAAAGTAATTAGACTTAGGGAAGTATATAAGGTATAGTACATCGGCAAAATATTCGCAGGCTAAAATTCACTTGATAGGTAGTTTAAAGTTAAATACTGTCAATTACGTCAATTACCTGCCAAATGCCTGTTGTTGACGTAGTTGACGTAGTTAACGTATTTGACGCATTTAACACGCAGCCTACGCAATTGGGGGCTTACAGCTCGGGGGGTTCACAAAGTTGAACGGGGTCACAACCTTTCTGACCTTGCTCAGCTTCTGACCCCGCTTAGTTTCTGCATATACAGCGCATATACAAAATAAATTTTTTTATTTTTAAATCGCAGTATTTGATAAATTATGAATATTGTAGAACGCGTGGATTGCATATATAGGGCATATGCATCCTACTAGCTACTAAGGCGAGCTAAGTTATTAAAATATGGCCTATGCATACGCGTCGCATATCCACAACAACAGCGGTTATATTAGAACTTCTCTATAACGCTACAGTATACGCTACGAGTATATACTATATAGCCTATACATAAGCGCTGCATATACTAATATCTGGCTAGGGTAATATTAATATCTTAATTTCGCTCTAGTATATGCTCTGCCTACGCTTACTATAAGCAATCTTATAATTATAGACTTTAATAATATGTAGGTGGCCAGTGCCACTAACCCTAGTGCCTTTAGGTACCACTATAGTAAGTATATACTTTATATATGCCTAGAAGAAGCATATACTAATAAAAGTATATAGGCCTAATCCTTAACCCTAACCCTAACTAGGTGACACTAGGTTAGTTATAGAGAACGCGTATACAAGGTATATGCTTATAGTAGATAAAGCACGCGCCGCAGCAGCCATAGTAGGTAGAAGGTATATATAAATCTAGAGCCGTATACCTATAGTATATACTAACCTTATACAGCCCTAGCTGTGACGGTTTAGGATAATATAAATAGGTGCCAGAAAGGCTCTATGTAAAGAGTATATATATACTAAGCATAAACTAGATCTACTTAACCCTACCTCCATCCTATCTGCTATTAACTCTATAGTATAGGTTGTATATCTATACCTTATACACAGCATATACTAACAACAAACATAGCTATAATATTATAGTAAATGGTATGTAGATGTGCGGCTAGGTCTTTACAGCCTAGCTAAGTATATATTTTGTATATACATAGCATCTATGTCTTCCACTAATATAGTTATAGTACCACCGCCATGTCCATAACAAGCATAGTAGTGCCTATAAGTATTACTGTGCAGTTTAGTGGAGGTATATACTTACTATATATAGTGACTAACCCTCCCACTACTAACACATTAGCTATGGAGTTAATTATAGGGGAGAAGTATATGCCTAGTATATGCTATATATATATAACGCTAATATAATATAGCGCTCTAAAGCGTTTTGTTCTTTTTAGTGGCTAATAGGATACTAGATACCTATATAAGCCTAAATAGGTTATGTATATGTAATATATATGCGGTACTAACACTGCATATAGCTGTGGCCCTTTAGGGTTAAGAATTTTGGAGTACACAGACGCCTGTACTCTATTTATATATACTTACCCTATACCTAGCATATATCTAGCCTAAGCTAACTAGATACAGTGCCTAGGACTAGGGGTTTACTACCTAATTTAGTAGGCAATTCTATCGCAAGGTAAGAGTATTAGTTTTGCTTCTGTATATACGTGCTATACCCCAATATATCTATCTATCTATCTATTTATCTATATACTTATTCCCCCTAAGTTTAATTTTAAACCTAAGGGTACTTATAGGCCTAAGGGTAGCGTGTAGGAGGAACAAGCACGGCTACTACTAGGGCTACTACCTAATTTAGAAACAAACGCTTATCTCTATATCTAGGAAACTAGTAAAGTCTAACTTTATATAGGCCCTATATATATATCACCAAAACCACTATTTAGTTATATTGCTAGCTTATATGCGTATATACTTTGCATATATAAACCTATAATGTCTTCTACTAACCATAGGTTAATACATACTTATGCTAGGCGTATACTAATAAGAAAGAAATAGCACGTTAGCCTATTTACCCCCTCCACCAGCTTAAAATGTAGGGTTAGTATTTTACCTATATATATTTAGCATACGCTAACTATATACACAGCGCGGCCTAACCCCACTAGGTAACTATAAGGAGTCCCCCTTACTATCTACCCGCTACTAAAGGGGTAAGCTTGCCTTATACATTCCCTATATATATACAGCTAATGTTTAGCACTAGTAAGTAGAAAGATAATAGGCTGTTATAGCAGAGGTAAGAGCTCTGGTAAGTTTAGTTCCTTCCATTATATATATTATACTTATACTCTGTATAAGCTATAGGCAGAACTCGCTACTTAACCCACTATACTCGCCCAAGTATTAAACTATAAGTCCCGGCATATGTTAGGCCTACATGCTATATATATAGTATGTAGTACGCATTGTCAGAGTTTTAGTAGGGTTTATTTAATAGATAGGCTAGGCATATACCCAATGTTACGGACAGCTTAAGTACGATGTTACGACTACTTGGAGAAGAGTCGGAGGAAGCTAGTTGGTTGATACGGGCACGGTCCAGAATGGATCTGGTGGAACTATGTAATGAAGAATGGTAGCCGAGTTATATGATGTGCTACGTGAGGAACGCAGGGAACGTAGTGAATGTATGTACCTTACATATAATACGTACCTCATATATAAGGGAGGATTTCTTAGAAGTACGGTTATATATTTAAAGGACCTTAGTCCCTACCATAGATAGTTCTCTCCTTATAGTAAATCTTAAAATACAATTAGAGTTAGTCTATTAGGCAACCACTTTACTAGTTGTTATTATATTGTTAAACTGTTCTTACCTATATACCTAGCCTAATAATAGGACCCACCGTAGTTATTACTACAAGGTTCTGTTACATATTTACTACCAAGGTTATGGTATTAAATAAGGTTAAACAACATGCTACCCAAAGCACCAGTTATAACGCTATTAACGGCAGCCACAACCTTAGGCTTAGGAGGAGATACTAGTATAGCAGATACGGATTCTCAAGTAGTTACGTAAGGTTAGTTATAGGAAATAGTTAATCGTTTACAAGATAATAGTAGGATACTTAAAGAACGCATTAGCGGAATTAGAGTAGTAAAGGTTAAGTTACCTTTAATTAAACGGTTCTTAGAAGAGAAGTTAAAGCTTAAAGGGTTTCTTACATAAATATACTTTAAGGTAATGTAAGAAGGAGCGAAGCTAGTAATACCTATAGATTAGGTAGCGTACGCAGGACTGTTCTTAATAGAAAGAGCTCTAAAGTGGTTTAAGCTTTACCTTACAGAGATATAAGTAAATAGTGCGACGACTACTAACCTGGACGTACGGTATGTATTTGCAAGTTAGAATGGGGTTACAGAATAGTTAACACAGATATTTGGAGACCTGGAGGCAACAACTATAGCAGAATAAAAGCTTTAAAACTTGGTATAACGCACTTTAGTAATTAAGTATATAACGCAGTTTTAAACACTAGCTATATAGGTTAAGTGGAACAACAAGGCGCTTATGGCACAGTATAAATAGGGACTTAAGGCTAAAGTCCAGGACGCAATTATCCTAATAGAAGATATGGATACTCTAAGAGAGTTAATAGACTAGTTAATAAAGATTAATAATAGGATCTATTAAAGGGAATAGGCTAAGAAGGGTTAAGATAGAGTTTCACAGTTATATAAGGCGTAGAGTACGTAATGACTAATATAGAGTTAGAAACCATAGAATGGCGCGGAGCTAATGGACCTAAGCGGTACTAAAGAGTCTAAGAGATAAATAAAGAAACTATAAAAACCTAGAGGTTAAGAATCTAGTAATTAAAGGACCTAGGAGTAGAGGCTAAACTAGGGATCTTAGCAGTAGAAGATGTTTAGGCAGACTCTATAACAAGAAAGGTGGTTTAAAGATAGGGCTTGCATAAATTGTGGAAAACAGAGTTATTTCGCTAGAGACTATAGAGGTAGTCAGAGTAACTATGCAGTAAAGGGAACAAGACTAGCAGACGGCGTGTATGTATAGAGGGACAACGGTGCACTATGAGGAACAAAAGAATGTTTAGTTAACAGTTTTGCGTTTTGTTATAACAATGCATACCAAATTTATAAGGACGCTAAGTATAGCGCAAGCTATTAGCTATAGGAGCCATTATTATCTAAGTTTAGAGGAACTAACAAACTAGCTTGTAGATTGGATATTAAAGACAATAAGTTTGATATAGGCAAAGCATTTACTAATAATAAGGTAATAAAGGTAGCTTACTAAGAGTATATAGACCTTAAAGAAGTTAAAATAGAAGCAGAAACTAAAACCACTATAGAACGCGGATTAGTAACGGGTATTATAATACTATTAAATATAATATCTATCGCTTTATAAGATGGAAGGAGCAATATCTAGAGACGATTAAGTAAGTAGACAACTGCTAGTGCTAGCTTACTACTTATAAAAGGCAAGAAGCCATAGGTCTAAGATTCTTAAGAAGAGATAAGGAAAGCTTTAGACTTATAAGATGCAATAAGGACAGCTTAAGAGCCTATAACGGATAAAAACTAATAGGAAAGAGCAGCAACTTAGTTTAATAATAAATAAATAAGTATAGGACGCAAGTTTAAGAACTATAAGTTTAGGGAATAAATAAGAATGTTATTAGAAAGCTAAGATTTTAAAAAATAAATAAGGACCATAGCAGTTTTAGGTGAATATAGTGTTTAGCCTAAAGATTAAAAAGTTAATACTAAGATTAGGAAGTAAGATGACTTTAAGGATCTAGCTATAAGACGTAGAAAACAAGAAACTATAGATAAGTTTAGATAAAGAATTATTGTATAGCAAGAGTAAAAGCTAGACAAGAGGTCAGCTATACTAGGTTGTATAAGGGATAGAGCACCTGTATAAAGAGTTACTAATAGGCCTAGTGTAGGGACACCTAGAGTAAAATGGTTGGATAAACTAGAATAAGAAGAGGATTTAGACGTTCTAGTTAGATTTAAAGAAAGACATACTAAAGGATATCATAATATAGCAATAATAAGGTACTTTCTAATAAACAAACTATATACACTAAACCAGTTATATGGAAAGTAGTATAGGCAATAAAGCAATAATAAATAGGAAGACTTTTATATATAGCTAGATAAAAAAGTTATCTAAGACTAACCTATTACGGAAAAACGTATAAGTTATATTAAAGGAGTATTAATTATAATGTTAAGGAATCTAGAAGAAGGATCTAGGGACTAGAGAAGTAAATAACAAATCTTAGTGCCCGTAGAAGAAAGACTAATAGTTAGATTGGCTAGATAGAGGTTTAAACTTAAGAGTAAAGACAAGCTAAGAGTAGACCTAGGTCACTTAGCGCATTATACACTATTATAGATAGCTTATGTGGATGATATATATAATATATATAGAGCACTAAAAGACAAGAACCGGAAGTACCTAGTAAGGATATATTAGGCACTAGAAGAAAAGCGGTTTAGGGATACTAAGTATATATATAGATAGCACCCAGTAGAAGTATAAAGCTAAGGGGACTTAATACTTTAACTAGGAAGGTTCCTTATGGAAGAATGCCTAGATAGATAATAGTGGTAGAAGTACCCAGAGAATACTTATCTATAGTATATAGAGGACAAAAAACGAACTAAGTATTGGCTAAAGTAGGACTAAGTATAAATAGGATCTAGCAGCTAATAGTTAGGAAAAGGGGAGGCGTATAGGACTAGAGGGAACTAGTATTAGAGCCTTAAACCCTTAAAGGAATTTAAGGACAACACCTAAGTTTATAAGTTAAGTAGTAAGATCAGCAATTTAAAGCGTTAATAGATAGTAGAGCAATAAGGAACTATATATTACCCACAATAGTGGAAAGGATAGGGTTACTATACAGATAAAGGGAACACCTATATCTACTTATAATAATTTTAGGAGACCAGATAGCCTATAGAGGAGGTATTATTAATCTTAAAATAGGACCTATTTAGTTAACTATTAAGGGGAGACTAGTTAGAATGTCTTTTAATATCCTACTATTAGGATAGGATAAGGCGATATTAGGGATACCTTAGTTATAGGAATATAATCCAAAGATTAATTAGGTTATAGGTTAGGTTAATATTAGAGATACTTAATAATATAAGATGTAACAGCAAACCAAGTTGGTATAGTACTAAGTAGGAGCAACATATAAAGAGACTAAGTGAGGCTTAAGTTATATACCAAAAAGATACCACGGGTATGGTAAAAAGTTATGGTCACCAGAAAGTAAAAAGCTATTAGAATATACAGTATAGGACCATAAGATAGAGTTAGAAGAAGGAATAAGTCTAAAGTTCTTTCCAATCTATAAGCTTACTGAAACTGAGTTAGTGGCACTTAAGGAGTTTATCCAGGAGAACTTATAAAAGGGATATATTAGACCGTTGCAGTTATTAGCAGAATATCCAGTACTATTCATCCCAAAGAAAAACAGAAAACTTAGGATGTGTATAGACTATAGATAGTTAAACAGCATTACTAGAAAGAATAGGTATCCTTTACCCTTAATTAGCAAAATCTAAGACAGAATAGGTAACGCAAAAATCTTTATGAAGATAGATCTAAGGTGGGCGTACTATTAGATTAGAATTAAGAAAGGTGATAAATAAAAAGCAGCTTTTAGGTTAAAGGAAGGACTATATAAATTATTAGTTATATAATTTGGGCTTATAAACGCACTAGCAATGTTCCAAAAGCGAATTAATAATGTATTAGGAGAATACCTTAATAAGTTTATTATAGCATACCTTAACAATATTATTATCTACTTAGAGAATAAGGAAAAATATAGAGAATATATTAAGTAGGTTTTAAAGAGACTATAAGAAGAATAAATACTAGTAGCAATTAAGAAATGCGAGTTCTTTATAAGGAAGACCGATTTTATAGGATTTATTATTAAACTAGGAAAAATTAGTATGGACCCAAAGAAAGTTAAAGCTATAGTAAGTTGGCAAGAACTAGAGAATATAATGTAGTTAAGGTCGTTTCTAGGGTTTTATAACTACTATAGGAGGTTTATGGCATAATAGTTAAAAAGTATTAAGCCATTTATAAGGTTAACAAAGAAGGAGGAACTATAGGTTTGGGGTAGTAAATAGAAGAAGCTGTTCTAAGAACTTAAAGAAATGTTTACCTAAGAACTAGTCCTTAAGATCTATTAACCAAAGCTAGATACGGTTGTTAAGATAGATGCATTAGACTTCGTACTAGGAGTATATTTGCTATAGAAGTACTAGGACGTATGGCATCCAGTAGCGTACTATAGTTGGAAGATAACACCACTAGAATTAAACTATGACATCTACAACAAGGAGTTATTAGACATAGTTACAGCACTTAAGGAATAGAGAGCATTCTTATAGGGTATAGAGGAACCATTTATGGTTAAGATAGACTATAAGAACCTTATAGGATTCCTAATAACAAAGGAACTCAACTAAAGACAGGTTAGGTAGGTGGAAATGCTTACAGAATACTATTTTAAAATTTAGTATACTAAAGGTATAGATAACGTATGAGCAGACGCTCTAAGCAGAAAGGCTAAACTATAGAACGATAATAAGCTGTTAGGAGCATTGTTGCGAAAAGATATAGACGGATTAATTAGGTATAATTATCTAAAGATTACAGTAACTAGAGAAAGTTAGGTCTATAAGTTACTAGAAAGTAATTAGACGCAGAAGATCTAAGAAGCGTAGGTAGAGGATCTAGACTTAGAGTAATATAAGAATAGAGAAGCTACTTATATTCTAAGATCGATTATAGAGGAGTTTATAAAAGAGTTTTACAAGGGAATAATATAAGGGCACAACGGAGCTATAGGCTTAGTGTTAAGACTTTAAGAGAAATACGTTATTTAAGGAATCTGGGGGTTAGCAAGACAAGTTATAAGGGAGTGTTTAGATTACTAAAGAAATAAGCTAGCAAGGCATAGGCCGTACGGAGGGCTATAACCTATTAAAACACCAGGAAGACCGTGGGAGGTTATATTATAGGACTTTATTATTAAGTTACCAAAGTTAAGAGATCCTATTATAGGACAAGATTATAACGCGATTTTAGTAATAGTAGATAAGCTAATAAAGTGGGGATACTTTATAGCATGTACTAAAAAGATATTAGTAGAAGATGTTGCTAGAATCTATATAAAGGAAGTGTTTGTAAGATATAGAGCACTAGATAAGATTATATTGGACAGAGATCTAAGATTTGTAGTAGCATTTTAGGAAGTATTTCTGGCAGAATAAGGAGTTTGCGTAGTAACCTCTATAGCGTATTATCCACAGACGGACGGACAGACAGAAAAACTAAACTAGACACTAGAACAGTATTTAAGGCATTATATTAATTATATATAGAATAATTAGGTATTACTATTACCAGTTACACAGTTTGCGTATAATATAATACTATAAGAAGGAATGGGGACATTACCATTTAAGACAAACTACGGGTATAAGCTAAGAATGTTGTTATTACTATATTAAGTAAAGAAGACGAGTAGCATAGCTAAATAAAGAATAGAGTTGTTAATAAATCTTTATACAAACCTTATAAAAATAGCTAAACTAGTATAGCAAAGGATAAAAAGGTACTATAATACTAAAAGATCTAAGGGACTAGATCTTAAGGAGGGAGATAAAGTGTAGCTACTATATAAAAATTTTAAGTGTTAATAACTAAGCAAGAAGTTAGACTATATTAAACTAGGACCTTTTAAAATTAAGCAGAAGGTTTTATTAGTTACGTACAAATTAAACCTACCAGCTAAAATGAAAATTTACCCTATATAGCACGTCGCAATGCTAGAGCTAGCACACAGAAATATTAAGCCACCAGTTTACAAGGCAGACACGTATAGAGGGTAAGAAGAAGATAAATAGTAAGTTTTGGGAATCATCGGTCATAAGGACGTAGATGACGAAACGTGGTATAAAGTAAAGTAGATAGGCTATAGCGAGACTACTTAGGAACCACTAAGTAACCTAGAGAATGCTATAGGAAAGGTAAGGGAGTATCGGAAGAGAGTAGGTTAGAGAGTATTAAAAAAGGATCGCTAAAGGATGAGTTACCTAAGGGGGACCCAAGAGGAGCAATTGCTAAGCTACTTAGAGTTGTTTCCCTTATAGGAGGAAACTCTACCCTCTTATTACCTAGCTTGTTAAGACCCTATTAAACAAGTTTCCACTCCTTAAAATAAACCTTCTTATGAACTTTCTTAAGACAAAGTAGCTAAGTAGATGCCGCAATCCAAGCGTTAAGAGCCTTTTGTTCCGCGTTATAAGAACGTTCTAACTTAATTAAGGCAGTAAAGAGCTCACTATTAAGCTTTACAGCGGCAGATTAAATATAAGACCCTATAGTAAGTTACTTAGGGAACTTAAAGACTGTTAAGAGTTATAGGACGCGCACACTTAGTGTTAGAGGTAGAATGAACATCGCAGAGCAATTAAATGTTTGCTTTAGTGCACTCTGAGCAAGAGAATAGTTGTCGGGCGGTAGGACTCGCCAGTACAATATAAACCAGCCCCTTTTTCGCACAGTAAGAACACGGAAATGGCATTATCTCACCTAGCAATAGTATAGCAGCAATAGTACGAGCACGACGTTGCGCGTATAAGGAAGAAGATGCTTTAGGCATAATAAGTAAGGATATTAACTAGACTAATTAAACGGACATTACACCTTTAGTAGACGACTTGGAGATGTTAGGAATCTTTAAGGACGAAGATAAGGAGGAGGGAGATAGTGTTACGGACAGCTTAAGTATGATATTATAACTACTTGGAGAAGAGTTAGAGGAAGCTAGTTGGTTAATACGGGCATGGTCCAGAATGGATCTGGTAGAACTATGTGATAAAGAATGGTAGCTAAGTTATGTAATATGCTACGTAAGGAACGCAGGGAACGTAGTAAACATACGTACCTTATGTATAACACGTACCTTACGTATAAGGGAGGATTTCTTAGGAGTACGGTTGTGTATTTAAAGGACCTTAGTCCCTACCGTAGATAGTTCTCTCCTTATAGTGAATCTTAGAATATAATTAGAGTTAGTCTGTTAGGTAACCACTCCACTAGTTGTTATTACGTTGTTAAACTGTTCTTACCTATATACCTAGCCCAATAATAGGACCCACCGTAGTTACTGCTATAAGGTTCCGTTATACCCAACATAGGGCATAAGGCGGAAGGCCTATATTAATTAATTCTTTATTTATTATAGAACTCTACATAATACTTTCTATATGCTAACACTATATTCCTACGCCCACTTTTTAAGCTCTACTAGTTCTTTTGCTCTATTATATATATCTTTAGCTTATTTTAATTCGTTAATTTGTTACTCTATATTTTCTATACATAGTATATATGCCTCCTTTTCTAGCTCCTTTGTAAATAGGTAAGATTTATGCCTCTTACCCACAGTCTAGGGTGTTTAACTTTGTAACAGTAGTGGTAGCATCTCCACTATATATATGGTGGATACACGCGACATATCTAATACTAATACAATATTATTATCTACTATACTTATCTATAAGATAATCTGGCCACTAGATATAGTAGGCCTAAGGGTATTAAATAGGTTCCAAGGATTTTAAGGAAAATTAAGCCTAGGATTTTTAGCTCGCCGCTTAGCTAATTTTTACTGCTTCTACGCTGCTTAAGCTTAGTATATACTTTATATATATAGCATATATACATATATTGTTTCTATAGCTATACTGCTATCCACTTTAAGTTACTATAATTTTTCTATATATTATCTATTCCCGTTTCTTTATATAGCTCTTATAGATTAAATATTTCTTATATACAGAGTTTAAGCCTATACTAAAATATTAGAATATATAGTGTATATACAGAGCATTGTCACGGAGCGAGCACAAGCGGTGATAATATATAGCAAAGTAGATATTATTAAGCTATGTATATGAACTGCGTAATAAAGTCAAGACGTTACGTGAGGAAAAGGAAGTAGGAAATAGGGGAAAAAGGGTATATAACGTTCGCTTAGTTGCTAGGTTAACGGGTACTATACTACGCATAGGTAGAGTAGAGCTTAGGTGGCGGTTCTGGTAGAACTTAGCAGAATTCGGTAGTTAGAGGTCCTTAAAGTTGCCAGTTAGTAACTCTAACAGTAGAGACAGTAGATTGCGGCGGAATACGGTAGATTGCTATTAGATTGCCGTCTTGTGGTTAGTCTCCAGTTGTTTAGTTAGTGGAAACAGGTAGACGTGTATAAGGTATTACGGGGGTGTCCCGTAATAGTACCCCCCCTTTAAACTTAAGCATCTGCGAGATAGAGCTGTAGTAGTTCTAGGTGGAGTTTATAAAAGTCTTCTACGGCTTATATAAGTCCTATAGAGTCGGCAGGTTCCTATAAGGGTTTAGTAAAACCTCTCCATTTTGTAAGGTATATATATTTGCGTTTCTATTTATTATACTTAATGTTATTAACTCTTTTAATGAGGTACTTATCCTTACTATCTACTTTAACTAGTGGGGGAGGGTCTTGGATCTGTCTAGACAGGGCGGAGGACTAATGTATAGAATATAGGGTGGATTTTAACCGTATTAGGGAGCTTTAGTTAGTAGGCATAAGGAGAGACAACTTTTTCAACCTTATAAGGGCCAGCGTTCTTCTAATTAAGTTTCTTAGTAGGTTGTTTTATATTTAGATTTCTTGTATCTAGCCAGATAAAGTTACTAATTTAGTAGGCTAGTGCTAGGGTTTAGTTCTTATTTGCTACAGCTTTATAAATAGATTGGGCCTATGTTATTTTATTAGTAAGGAACTTTTATAGTTTTTCTATCTTTTTTATAAATTTGTTTGCTTCTGCAACTTATAAGGCCTAATAAGCTAGGTAAGGAATATTACTAAAGGGTTTAAAACCCATTTATAGATACTGGCCGTAGTTAGCTAGGAATAGTGAGACCTTTATAGTTTCTAAGACAGAGTTATTTGCAGTAAACTTAGTAAATGTAAGCCAGTCCATCTAGTCGTCCTATAGATACGACGTGTATATCCGAATATATTATTTTATTATAGCATTTGCACGTTCCGTTTAACCATCCGTTTCTAGGTAGTATGCCGTAGATAATAGTGCTTTAATATAGAGTTAGGTAGTTAGTTCTTTTTAGAATATAGAGACAAACTAGCTGCCTCTATTAGAGATAATTGTTTTAGGGAGTCTGTAGAGTTTCCATATAAAATCTAGGAACAGTTAGGCAACGGCAGGTGTTAATATATTAGGACAGGCGATTAAGTGTCTTATTTTGGATAGTTAGTCTATAACTACCATAATGTTTATACAGCCTTTACTTACAGGGAGTTTAATAACAAAGTTAATTAAGATATCCTTCTATCTTCAGTCCAGAATAGGTAGTAGCTTTAAAAAGCCGTTGTATGTCTTATATAAAGCCTTAGCTCGTCAGCAGGTATAGCAGCTGGAGATATATCTTTATATTATATTATGCATGTTTGGCTAGTAGTACTCTTATTAGAGTAGTTCTAGGGTTTTTCTATAGCCTGGGTGGCCGGCTACTGGTAGGTCGTGTACGTGTTTAAGAAGCTTAAGCTTAAGTTTGTTATAGTTAGGTACAACTAGGCGGTTTTAGTAGTATAAGCAGTCTCCGCAAGCTTTATATTTACTTAGAGAGATCTTTTTAGAGCGTTTAACGCCATCTTAAATTAGCTTAAGTGTCTCTTAGATAAACTTATTATTTAAGTATTCATCAATTATAATCTATTTAATTAATTAATTAGTTATTTTAAGGACGTATACCATAAGGTCTTTAGCTAGGGGATTAAATAATTTAGGGCGAAGTAGGGTTTAATTGCAGTAGGCATATACTTCTTCCTATACTGGTATATCTTGTAAATATTGGGTTAGGGCATTAGGTTTTTAACCTTAAACGCCTAGGCGGTACGTAATTGAGAATTGGAAATAAAATAGATATTCTAACTAGTAGGCTTAATAATAACTTAGCTGTTTCGTGGTTATAAAGTACTATAGATTCTTATAGTTGCTAAAGACCTTAATTAGAAATCCAGCGCCTTCCAGTTTAGGTCGCCATTATTTAAAATATTTAATAATGGCTAATAATTCCTTATTATAGATCTTATAGTTATATTTAGCTAGACTTAGTTATTTTAAGAAGTATACTATAGGGTGTAGTACTCCTTTCTTATTATACTAAGACAAAATACCTCTAGTAACGTAATTAGATAAGTCAGCTTCTATAACACTCTTTTAGTTTAGGTCAAAGTGTTAGAGTACAGGTGCAGTAGTAAATATAACTTTTAGATAGGTAAAGGCCTTCTTACATTTCTTATTAAAGATAAAGGTTTTGTCTTTTTAGGTTAAAGCCATAAGGGGTAAGACTAGGGCGGAAAAGTTATTAATAAACCGTTAGTAGAAGTTAGTAAATCCTATAAAGGCTCTTATATCCTTAACGTTCTTAGGTTCTTGCCAGTTTACAATTACTTTAATTTTCTTTAGGTCCATTTATATGTTATTTATAGAAATAATAAGTCCAAGGTATAAGACTTCTGTTTTATAGAATTTGTACTTATCTATATCCAATTATAGGCTAGCTCTATATAAGGCTTCTAAAATAAGGTTAACGTATTTCTTATATTTAGTTAGGTTATTGCTATATATTAGGATATTATTAATATAAGCAATATAAAAAATGTCTAGGTAAGGTTATAGGGTATTATTTATAAAGTATTAGAACGAACTTAAGGCATTTATAAGGCTGAACGGCGTTACTAAGTATTTAAATAGTCCATACCTAGTACAGAATGCAGTAAGCTATTTATCTCCTTTTGCAATACAGAGACGGTTAAATACGTAGATAAGGTTAAGTTTCGTATAGTAGCGAGCCTTACTTGATTGGTTTAGTGTCTCTTAAATTAACAGGAGCGGGTACTAATTCTTAATGGTAATAGCATTAAGAGCTTAGTAGTCTATATAAAAGTATAGACCGCTGCTAGGTTTCTTAATAAAGATTATAGGTATAGCTATAGGCGAAGAGCTTGCTCTAATAAATTCTTTACTTAGGTATTCGTCTAAGTACTTCTATAGTACTTAGAGTTCGTTTTAGGACATTCTATATAAGGGTCCAAATCCTAGCTATTTTCCTTCTTTAAGTATAATCTTATAGTTATATAGTTAGTACTCTACTAACTTATTAGCTTTCTTTTATAAAAATACTTCTAGATACTTATAATGGCATACTAGTACTTTTGTGGTAGGGTTAGTATACTTCTTTAGTGCTAGGGCCTTTTTAATATCGGCTATTATAATAGCGAAGATTATATGTTTAGGTTTTCTAGCGAGTTATACTAACAGAGTAGCTCTAATTATATAAATATCTATAGAAAGGGGGGCGAGTTACCAGCTAGTAACTTCCTTTTAATTATCTACTATTTCTTGTTTAACTTTAGGTTTAGTGTTAGGTACGGAGTTAGTATTAGATTTAGGTTTAGGTTCTTTAAGTATCCTTTTTATAGTAGAATACTAGTTCTTCTAGTACTTTTATATATTAAGCTTAAGTTTAGGCTTCTGCTTAGTTCGGGGTGGTACAGTAGTTAGGGTTGGTTTGTGTAGTTTAGTATAATTTTTAGGTTCTTAGTGGAATTAGGTGGACTTTTTAGGTATAGGGTAGATATTGGTAGAAATTTTAGACTAATAGATTCTAGTAAATTTTTTAGATTTCGGTTTAGGGTCTAAGCAGCGAGTTATAAGGCACTTCTACTTATAATAGGAGGCGGTAAATAGAAGCTTAAGGTTATCCTAATTAATGGTTACCTTATATAGCTTTATTTAAGGTTGTCTAAGTATTACTAAGTAACCTAGGGTGGTAACAAAAAGCCTAATTAATTCTTTATGGTTTAGGTATTAGAGTTTTAGGAATACTATATGGGTAATACGGCCTAAGATAGTGCGTTTGCTATTAAATCTAAATACGTTAATATGCCGGTTAAGGGGGGTTAGGGTAAAACTATTATCTTATATAAAGATCTTATTAATAAATCCTATACCACTGGCTCCTATGTTGATTAGGACTTAAGTATTAGCCTATTAATTATTCTACCAAAGATAATAGTTAACAGTTATACTGCAATCCTAAGAGTTAGAATTTATAACATCTAGAGCATTTAACAAGATCCTAAGGTAGCGCCGTCCTAGAGAGCGACTTAGCTCCAGGACCTTCCTTTTAGAGGCGACTGGGGTAGGGTTCCTATAGAATATTAGCTATAACTTTGTCCTTATAAGTGGTGCTTACTAAATATAGGGCTGGAGCTATATAAAGATTAGGGATAGTAACTAGAGGATTAGTGCGGTAAATAGTTGCTAGTGTTAGCCGTTTGTAAATTGTATTAGGGTATAGAGACAGAGTAGTATCTTAAGATATAAGCCTTACTTCTGTATTTAAAGTAAAGGCCTAGCTTAATACGTTGTTCTTATTTAGGGGACCCTAGTGGGGTATACTTTAGGGTTCCAGAGTTAATGTCTATAGCGTTAGGGTGCTTAGGCTAAGATAATAACTTAGTGGTTATTCGCGGAGCTGTTATATTATATTAAGGAGTGGACTTTAGTATTAGGCGTAGTATATTATTATATTGTTTATTAATAACGTTTACGTAGGCGTTAAGGGCTCCTAGTAGGTCTATACCTATTAGGGAGGTTTTTAGTTTAGGACTTAGGGATTTAATAAGGCTATTAACCAGTGCGGAGTCATTCCAGCCTATTTCCTTTATATAATGGTTAAATTTAGAGAAGTATATTAGAAAGCTTTTCGTTCCTTAAGTTATATAGTTTATCTTTCTCTAAGTAGTGGCTTAGCGGTTTAGGTTACCATATATGGCTTTAAAAAGTATAACTAGACTTTATACTAAATTTGGTTAAAGGGGTTTAATAAGGTTAGCTGCGTCTCCTCCTAGTTAACTTAGGGCGTAGTAGAGTTAGTTGGCTTTAGTTAGGTAGCGGTTAGCATTACTAGTTAGCTTATTTTTAAGCTAGCTTAGAAATAATTAGAGTTCTTATTATTTATTAGTAAATATTGGAGGGTCTAGTAGTTGTTTAGATTGTTGCGGTACGGTAGTTGGTTTGGGGTAAATAGCTACTATAGGTTTAGGACTCTTATTTCGCGTATTTATCTCTAGAGAAGGCGTTTGGTCTTAGGGCCCTAGTATGGGAATTTTAAGGGTGCGGACTTCTTCTTAAAGGTCCTTAATTATTTGTAGGTGTCGTGCTTCTTATTTAGCTTATTATTAAGTTAAAGTGGCTTAGTTCTGTATAAGGACGTCTATAAAGGACTTCTATATCTCTGCTAATTGTTTTTAAAGTGCGGATATAATGCTAGCAGCTATTATAGGGGCTTTGGGGTCGTTCTGCATTTTAGAGGGTGGTATATAAGGTTAACACAATATAGTATTACAGAGCGAGTACAAGCAGTAATAATATATAGCGAAGTAGATATTATTAAGCTATATATATAAACTACGTAATAAAGTTAAGACGTTATATAAGGAAAAGGAAGTAGGAAATAGGGGAAAAAGGGTATATAACGTTCGGTTGGTTGCTAGGTTAACGGGTACTATACTATGCACATGCAGGGTAGAGCTTAAGTGGCGGTTCTAGTAGAACTTGGCAGAATTCGGCAGTTAGAGGTCCTTGAAGTTGCCAGTTGGCAACTCCGACAGTAGAGACAGCAGATTGCGGCGGAATACGGCAGATTGCTGTCAGATTGCCGTCTCGTGGTTGGTCTCCGGTTGTTCAGTCGGTGGAAACAGGTGGACGTGTATAAGGTGTCACGGGGGTGTCCCGTAACAAGCATATACCTTTACCAGAGTACTGCAGTAAGCACGCATAATTTTTGACTAGTAAAGTTATTATTTTAAAAGTAACTACTTTTACTAAGTCTAGTATGCTTCTATATATATACCCACCACTTATAAGGGACCTTTAACTTTTTCTTTATAAGCCCAGCTAGTATCCATGTTTTCTTCTTATTGTTTATCCAAGATGTAAGCTCTAAATATAGTGTGCATATGCTTTATATACACACTATTAGTTTCTGCTCTGTCTCTACTTCCTATATCTGCTCTATAATATATCTTACTTTATAAGTTAGAAAGCGCTTTATAAAGTTTTGTTTAACGTATACTAGGTAGAATACAAGCATATACTAAAGGTGTTCATCCCATTTACGGGATGGGTTAATTATATATAGGTAATCTCCAAAGCCTATATATTATAAACATATACAAAGCATATATAGAGCATATACAAAGTGTATACAGAATGTATACTCACCGCCAGCTTGTTTCTTACACATATTAACTATAGCAGTGTAAAGTCCAGTTCCGTGGATATGCGTAAATTGTATAGATAATTAAGCAGTATTACCTAAACCCTTAAATACTAGCTAAAACATCTTTGCGTATACAGCACGTATTTCTAGGTTAAGAAAGGCATATACCTAAACCTTAATTCCTATTATAAGTTTTTAGCTTATGCATAGCATATGCGTAGCATAGGGTATATATACGTTTGGAATTCTCGTCCTATCCTGCAATTAAAAATACATTTATTTTGCCTTAAACCATCTTAAATAATAGGTCCATTTCGATATATATTACGCGTTAAAATGCCTTAGCTTGCGCATATGTACAGCATACAATAAGGAAATGCTCATTATTAAAGTTATAAATTGCCCAAATCTATTGCTTAGTGTTCTCTTTATATTAATCAATAGAGAACTTATATAGTACACCTGCTACACTTAGCCTCTGCATATACTTAGCGTGTGTTTAACCTATACTTACCTATATATACCGTCCCCTCTAGGAACTATAGTAGCCTTTCCTTTCAAATTAGAGCAGTAATTCAATCCTTAATATTAAGACTGCTATGTACCATATGTAGTGTCTACGTCCTATACTTCTTATATAAAATATAGTACTGCGGCGATAGTATAAATTGACCTATAGAATGGTAAGTGGTTTTATTTGCATATACTATGCATATACAGAGCATATGTGTAGTAAGGCTTAGGACATCCACCTACTTTATTGCTTTAACTATATTATTAGCAAGGTTAACTGGTAGCTTTATTGGATATAGTAGATAATATATATAAGAATTCCGTGTAATAAGGCAAATATAAGGATACTATACCATATTAATAGGAATATAGCAATCTAACTATGTACTGTATGTTCGGCCTACTACCCTACCTTGGCCTTGCGGGTGGTTAAATCCTATATAGACTTAGTATATACATAGTGTATGCACAATGTATACATTATATACCACAATATTTTTGCTTTGACGTTGTATATCCAATATAGGTATATTCTTGTTTAACTTCCTAAACTCTATATTTAATAAGTAAATAAAGGTATTAAATATCTACCTAGGCAGTTGTTAATAATAAAGGCCAGGTAGTATGCTATAGTTTAGTATCACTGCTGCTAGAACAACCAATAAACTCTACCTATATATAATAAGCATATATCGCGCATATGCGGACCATATACGGGCCATATGCGTACTTTATGCCGAAAAAATATTGTTAGTCTACTTTCACTATATACACGTTCTTGTGTACTAGGGTAGATATACTACCACCATGATTATAGAACACTGTGGTAGTAGCTGTATATTATAAGTATATGCCTAATATATATAGATAATGCTTACCTCTCTGTGCTTTGTTTAAGCTTTTTATTAATCTTTACTGCCTAGTATAGACGACTACTACGCTTTTAGAGGTCATTAATTGATTTGGGCTTAACCCTATTATATGCCGAGCATATACTTAGCATATCCTTATAGGCGTACTCGCAGTGTCTAATGCCGCTGCATTCAAACGCTTAATAAAATGCTTTTTTATTCTCCTAATTATTGTTTTCTCTAAGAAGCTATAGTTATGTAATCTTAGGGTTACCAGTTTAATGGAATAAGAATTAAATCTGCTAGATATATAAGTACAGCATATACTCTGCATGTGTATTGCTTACCTTTAACATATACCAATTAATAACCTCATATACTATTTTTTTATCTGCATCTATAGACAGCAGAGGTGTTGCTTTATAAATAAAGTATGCAATTCCTTCTTTTCTGGTTGCTGGATATTCTAGCATTATAATATGGTCTATTGCCTCTTAGACAATAACTTAATGCTTGCCGTTAGAGCTAATAAGTGCTCCATAGTCTTAGAGTGTGCCCTAGCTATTCTAAGCATATGCATAGTATATATATAAAGTTGTACATAGTGTTACCTCGGAGAGACCCATATGAAATAGAAGCCGCTGTTACGTACTATCTTGGCCCTTACCCTTCTTGCCCTCCTTATTCTCCTCATTCTCCTCATTCTCCTTATCTTTAATACTCTCCCTACTGATTATATTATCTTAAAAACTATCGTCTTTGTGTTTAATGTTAGGTATGCTCTGGAATACCTATGTATACTTAGTATATGCGTAGCATATGGTTGTCCATACTAACTAGTAGGCCGTTTAACTATCCTGCTATGCTCTTGTTTACCTTGGTATAGTTTTCACTTATTATTAGTATAGCAAGATACGTGTAAATTCGCGTATATATATGTGCATATATATA
>Ga0307507_10001652_pt1 | contig 49380 bp, 10 predicted proteins | sample 7_EM_MG_FD_207223 | JGI IMG/M metagenome (GOLD analysis project Ga0307507, IMG submission 207223) | Populus trichocarpa ectomycorrhiza microbial communities from riparian zone in the Pacific Northwest, United States - 7_EM | ecosystem: Host-associated > Plants > Roots > Unclassified | place...
TTTCCTAATATATCTTCCCTACTTTGGGGTTGTTGGTTCCTTCTCCTATAGGGCACCCTAGGGTCCCTCTATAGTTTGTTTAGGCATGTCTTGATATACTTTATAATATTAGAGTTGCGTTCCTTTTATACCCTTTATATTGCATCGGCTTTAATATATAGTTATAGGGGGGGAATATTGGCTTCCTTCTTGAGCAGTGCTGTGGCCGTTTACTTATACCCGCCTGTTATACTCCTAAGGCAGGCTATTTAGACCTTTTAGAGTGGTTTAAGGAGTAATTTAGGGGGGCCTTTCTTAGTTTCTCTAGTGGCCCAAATACTAGATCTATATGTCATGGTTAGCCGGACAACTACTATATATAGTAGGCATAACCTCTGGAAGCATGGACCCTATATAGAATTAACAATCCTGGACATAGCAATATACTATACTTGGCCCTTATAGGCCGCTTGCGCTGTATATGCGCTCTACTAGAGCTTACTGTCTACCTACACTCCCAATACCCTTAGGCCTTGAACCGGTTAATCCCCAAAGCCTTAGATATAGATTATATACTAAAGATCTACAGATTGGTTACGTTTTCTTATAAAATAGATTAGCTAGTATTTCTCTAGTAAGAATTGGACTCTATATCGTCTTGCCCATTCTATATAGGTGTTATAGGCTTTCTCTAGTGTCCTACAGTTCTCTACAGCTGTTAGCCCATATATAATTAGGTTTATATTATTAACAAAGCCTATCCCCTAGGTCGCCCCTTCTTTAAAGGTGTTAAGCAGGTTGCTTACAAAGAAAAGGAAGAGTATAGGCAATAGAGGTAATCCTTATAGTATTCCTATTATAACTATAATAGGGGGGCTCTAGTATCTGCTAAAGACCAGTAATATTTCTTTCTAGCCTATAAATCCTTAAATAAATTAAATAATCTATTCTAGGAAGCCCTTTGCCCTAAGGATGTATAGGAGATGCTTATAGGGTATATTATTATAGGCGCCGCTAATATCTAGGCTAAGCATTAATACTACAAAGTCCTTTCGCATAGCCCATACAGTTTTAATAGTAGTAGCGAGTAGTATAAGTGCTAATAGCGTTAAGCGATTCTTTCTTACCCCTATTTAGCTTTATGGTAGTAGGGCGTGTTCCTCTACCATATCTGCTATATAGTCCGCTATAACCTTTTCTAAGATCTTGCTTAGGGTGTTTTCTAAGGCAATAGGGCGGTAGCTTCCTAGAATTAAGTAGTCTACTTTACCTTTTTTTTATAAGATAACCGTCGTTATAGATCTTCCAAGTTATAGGTAGTAGCCTATTATAAAGCATGCTCTGGCTATGTCTGCAAGCTAAGGTGCTATAAGTGGTCCACAGGTCTTTAGGGCTTCGTTTAGGATCCCGTCTGGTCCTAGTGCTATATTATTTAAGAGGCGGCTAATAGTTCTAGCCATTTCTTTAGTTGTTATATCGCTGTCAACCCTTAGGCGAGTCACCAGTGTTTCACTAGTAATATCGCTAAGGTCTACTAGAGCTGGTTAAAGGAAAAATCTTTCTATAAGGATCTTTGCCTTCTTGTTATTATTACTTGTAGCCTATAGTTCGCCTACTCTTCGTAGGGGTAGTAGGTATAGATCTTCTACTAAATATCCCACCTTTTTCTTTACCCATTTCGCTATGGTCCAAAGGCCCTTGTTATAGGGGAGACTCGGGTTAGTAGTATATTCGTTTATAAACCGTCTCCAGTTATTCCTTGCTTCTTTTCTTAGGGTATTCTTTAGCTGGTTTCTTGTGTCTTTATATTATCTCTCGTCCTTAGAATCGTGGCTGCTTATATATTTCCTCCTTGCTTGTCATTGGCCGGCTATAAGGGCCGCGCACTATGCGGACCATGCGTGTCGCGCATAGGGGCCTGGTTTTAAAACCAGGTAGTGCTCTTTTAGCCCACTTTTAATTACTGCCTAGATCCTTTCTAGTCTTTAATTAATTTCCTTAGGGGTAGCTAATAAGCCTCACTTGTTTGGTATTAGGTAGATTTCTTCTAGGTCTTAGAGTTATTGTTTAATTATATTAAGGAAGCTATCTATATTAAGCTTCCTTATTACATATCTTTTACTATTTAGTTGCGCCTTAATGTCCAGATCTAGTTATATCTAGATAGGGATATAGTCTAAGGTGAGTACCTATTCTTCTTTAGGGGAGCACCTTTTAAGTCTCTAGTATAGGTTTTCGTCCATAATTATAAGGTTAATTGTACTTTTAGCGGTGCCCCGTTGCCATATAACTGCACCTAGGGGGGTAGCTAGCTTAAGGCCCCCATTATCTATAGCTCTTAGTAGGCACTCTGCCTATTAATTAGCAGCAACATAGATGCCCCCCTACTATAGGTAGTGGAGGTTTATATCTCCTAGTAGAATAAACTCCGCGTGTTTAGTTTCTAGCAAGCTTATTATAGATATAATATTCTCTGTCTGTACTACCCCTTCAACCCTAGGGTTATAGACATTAATAATTTATACTAGTCCCCTATATATCTAGATAGTTATAACTGCAATATTTGGGTTAACTGCCTGCTATGACTATAAGGCAAGGCTGATATTTTTACTAATTATAAAGCATACGCGTATAGCTGCTTTTGGTTCATACAGGAGCTAAAATCCTTAGGGGCAGTATATTAATTATATATAGGTATTATAATACGGCTCTTATATAGCAAGAATATAGTGTTTCTCTAGGTCTAGACTGTCTAGTAGGGGCCTTACTAGACGGTGGTTCGTATTGCCGCAGTTATACTATATAATGGTCAAGTAGCGGACCCCTAGCAGGGGTCCTTGCCTCTCCTTTACTCCTTGCTTCTTCCGTTTCCACTTTCTCTAAAATGTTTAGAACTTCCATCTCCTGTGTTTACTCCCTGGCCACTACTTATTTTATATAGAGCTTTCTATTCCTGTATCTTGTGTTCCTATTAGCCTTTCTAAATCTAAGTCTGTTATTGCCTCTGGTTCTTTCCCCGTTCTCGCCAGTTAGCTATATGCCCCTTATAAGCCAGCTGCGTATATTATATTTGCCGCGTTAAATCTAATTCTTAATTGTCCCGGCCTTGAACTTGCTATAGCCGTCTATAGGGGTCTTCCTACTGGGCGTCCTCTTCCTTATGTCCTATATGTCCCTTATGTCCCTATTTAGTCTGGTAATGTTATATAGCGTCACTTTTGGCCCATTAAGGCTTAGGATGGCTAGCTTAGCCCTCTAGTATTAAAGGTAGGAAATGTTAGGAAGACACCTACGTCCCCCTAGCTTATCGCCTGTTATTTCCATTTGTATAACCTAGCGTGCAGTTATTCCCGTAGCTATTAAGCCCTTTCCTTCCGTCTCCTATATTTAATGCAGTCTTCTCTCTCCCACGCCTTATGTGTGCTTCGGTAACAGTTCGCGCATTTTGTTTGGTCTTAATTTATATATTATCTTGTATTATAGGGGCCTGTATAGTAGCCATAGCACACCTATGCTGCGTATGTGGATTAGGTGTGTCCCTATTATACACAGCAATAACATTATTCTAGGCGTAGTCTGTGGTTATAGAGCCTTGTGTTGTATATAAGGCCATTTATAATTATTCCTTTTTGGATAAGGAGTTTTTGCATTCCTAGTATATATACACTAACGATAAGGGAGCTATACGTTTGTTTATCGTTTCCCTAGCAAGTCTTTAGCGCCCCTTATATCCTCTCATTATTCTTATTATATACTTAGTTTGTATTTTTCTATTAAAGCCATTAGATCTGGGTAATTATAAGTCCTAGTATAAGGCGTTCCATTTGTTTTACTATTTCCTGTATAGTTGCTATATTGTCTGCCTGGCGTCCCCTTTTTACCCTAAGGCTTATGGGAACCAATAGGACTTTAACTAGGTAATCTTTATAAAGCACTTTTATACTAATACGCTCTCCTAGCCTGTCCCCTACCCTTACGGCCCGTTTCTTTGCCTGTTGGTTCTTTAGGGTAACTCTAATGTCTCCACTCCTAAAGTGTTAGACTGTGACGGCGTTATAGACCTCCTTATAAATCTCTATAAGAACTTCTGTTTCTAATTATCCCCTAAGTTCCTCTACCTTTTCTATATTTGGTTATATTGTGATTATATACCCGGTTGTTATCTTTAGGGGGGTAGGTTCCCTATACTATAGGAGCGCAGCTATGGCGGCCCAGGTGCGGTTCGCCTATTAGGGGGGGTTTTATTTATCTTTAATTTTGTTTAGCCGTTAGAGGATTTAATTAAGGGTTTGCTAAAGGGGCGCCTAAGGTTCGCTAGACTAGAGCCATTCTACTAGCTATATTAGTTTATAATGGCTAACAGATGCTTCCCTACAGTTCCGGATACTAGACGCGTCTAATAGGCTTTATATTTTGTCAGATGCCTTCTTAATTAGGGTATTTCCACTTTCTGGTGTGGTATTCACCCGTCCTTGTTGTTGTTATGGGGGGCCATTATTAGGTATGGGTCTGGCGGTCGCGCGCGACTACGTACCACCGTCGTTCCACCTGTGCCTCCCCTGTAATGCATGCATCTCAGGGGATTATCAGGGTGTTTTTCAGGGTTCTTTTAGTTGGTTTGGTCTTTTTGGGCCAAGTGCTAGTACGCTTATTATATACTTATTATATTTATATATAAATAAGTTATTTTAATAATGTACTTTATAGGTAAGCTATATAAATAAGCTAGACACCTTAAAACTTACTAAGAATTAGGGAAATTATACCTTAATATCTTAACAACCACTTAACAATAAATTCTAATAATTTAGATTTAGACTTTTATATTATTATTATTATTTATTGCTTAACGTCCAATTTGGATCCCTATTGGGCCCACGCGGACTACTCCTTATATATATATGGGGAGAAAACTCTTTTAAGAAAACCCCGTAATCCGTCTCCCTACCTTTTAGGACTCACCTATAAGGCGCCTATAAGTCACCTATAGTGCTCTACTACCTTACTTTTTGACCTCCTTGGGAACCACTGCTGCCGTAACAAGCCTATGGACGCGCTAGTATCGCAAACTTTGCTCTACTACTATAGAGTTATTAGGGGGCGCCTATTGCTCGCCTCTTTGCCTTCTATTACTATTTCCTTTGCAACCCGAAACTAGTCTAGCATATTTTAGCTAATAAGCCACTGGGTAACCGCCTTAAGACCTTTTTATATTAAGAGTAGTATGTTATAGTTCTCTATGCTAGCTACTAAGAGCATAGCTTCTTGGTTAGTGCGTAGGGGGCATAACAGTATTACATATTTTGGTGTCTGTCTTGGCCAGCTATATTCGTATCTTAGGCTGCCTACTAGGACACCTACCTAGTAGAGCTAATCTTTTAGTCCTATTATCCCTATTCTTAAAAGTATTGCTATTATGTTTTCTGCCTTTATTAGGCCTTCTTAAAGCTCTTAAGTGTTTACCCCCTATAGCGTTAACTATGCCATGGCTTGGGTTTCTCTTGCCTAAGTCAGCCTCTATACCTTTAACTCCTATACGCCTCTCCAGCATTAGTCCAACTAGTATTATATTACAGAAGATGGTTTCCTAGTATTCTTTTATACTCTACTTTAACTCCTTTCTCTTTCTTGCTGTTATCTTTACTGGCCTTTTACACGTCTCCCTTCCTCCTCTATATAGGCCTAGGCCCTAACGCAGTACTATTCTTCTTCTACTTTCTTTACCTGTTTCTTTAATATCTCTTCCCTACTTTGGGGTTATTAGTTTGTTCTCCTATAAGGCGCCCTAGAATCCCTCTATAGTTTATTTAGGCATGTCTTAATATACTTTATAATATTAGAGTTGCGTTTACTTTACGCCCTTTACATTACAGTGGCTTTAATATATAGTTATAGGGGGGGAATATTGGCTTCCTTCTTAAGCAGTACTGTGGCCGTTCGCTTATACCTACCTGTTATACTCCAGAGGCAGGCTATTTAGACCTTTTAGAGTAGTTTAAGAAGTAATTTAGGGGGGCCCTTCTCGGTTTCTCTAATAGCCCAAACACTGGATCTATATATTATAGTTAGCCAGACAACTGCTATATATAGTAGGCGTGACCTCTGGAAGTATGGACCCTATATAGAATTAACAATCCTAGATAATATAATATACTGTGCTTAGCCCTTACGGGCCGCTTATACCGCATATATGCTCTACCAGAGCTTACTATCTACCCATACTCCTAATACCCTTAGGCCCTAAACTAGTTAACCCCTAAAGCCATAAATTTAGATTATATGCTAGAGATCTATAGATTAGTTGCGTTTTCTTATAAAATAGATTAGCTGGTATTTCTCTAATAAGAATTAGACTCTATATCATCTTGCCCATTCTATATAGGTGTTATAGGCTTTCTCTAGTGTCCTACAGTTCTCTACGGCTGTTAGCCCATATGTAATTAGGTTTGTATTATTAACAAAGCCTATCCCCTAGGTCGCCCCTTCTTTAAAGGTGTTAAGCAGGTTGCTTACAAAGAAAAGGAAGAGTATAGGCAATAGAGGTAATCCTTATAGTATTCCTATTATAACTATAATAGGGGGGCTCTAGTATCTGCTAAAGACCAGTAATATTTCTTTCTGGCCTATAAATCCTTAAATAAATTAAATAATCTATTCTAGGAAGCCCTTTTCCCTAAGGATGTATAGGAGACGCTTATAGGGTATATTATTATAGGCGCCGCTAATATCTAGGCTAAGCATTAATACTATAAAGTCCTTGCGCATAGCCTATGCAGTTTTAATAGTAGTAGCGAGTAGTGTAAGTGCTAATAGTGTTAAGCAATTCTTTCTTGCCTCTATTTAGCTTTATAGTAATAGGGCGTGTTCCTCTGCCGTGTCTGCTATATAGTCCGCTATAACCTTTTCTAAGATCTTGCTTAGGGTGTTTTCTAAGGCAATAGGGTGGTAGCTTCCTGGGATTAAGTAGTCTACTTTACCTTCTTTTCGTAAGATAACCGTTATTATAGATCTTCTAAGTCGTAGGTAGTAGCCTATTATAAAGCATGCTCTAGCTACATCTGCAAGCTAAGGTGCTATAAGTAGACTATAGGTCTTTAAGCCTTTGTTTAGGATCCTATCTAGTCCTAGTGCTATATTATTTAAGAGGTAACTAATGGTTCTAGCCATTTCTTTAGTTATTATATCGCTGTTAACCCTCAGACAAGTTACTAGTGTTTTACTAGTAATATTACTAAGGTCTGCTAGAGCTAGTTAGGGGAAAAAATCTTTTTATAAGGATCTTCGCCTTCTTATTATTATTACTTGTGGCCTATAGTTTGCCTGCTCTTTATAGGGGTAGTAGGTGTAGGTCTTCTACTAGACATCCCACCTTTTTCTTTACCTATCTTACTATGGTCCAAAGGCCCTTATTGTAGGGGATGGTTAGGTTAGTAGTATATTTATTTATAAACTATCTCCAGTTGTTTCTTGCTTCTTTTTTTAGGGTATTCTTTAGCTAGTTTCTTGTGTCTTTATATTATCTCTTATCTTTAGGATTATAGCTACTTATATATTTCCTTCTTACTTGTTGTTGGCTAGCTATAAGAACCGCGCATTATACGGACCATATATATTGCGCGTAGGGGCCTAGTTTTAAGACCGGGCAATGCTCTTCTAGCCTATTTTTAATTACTGCCTAGATCCTTTCTAGTCTTTAGTTAATTTCCTTAGGGGTAGCTAATAAGCCTCGCTTATTTGGTATTAGGTGGATTTCTTTTAGGTCTTAAAGTTGTTGTTTAACTATATTAAGGAAACTGTCTGTCTTAAGCTTCCTTATTGCGTATCTTTTACTATTTAGTTGCTCCTTAATATCCAAATCTAGCTATATCTAGATGGGGATATAGTCTAAGGTAAGTGCCCATTCTTCTTTAGGGATGCACCTTTTGAGTCTCTAGTATAGGCCATCGTCTATAAATATAAGGTCAATTATACTTCTGGCAGTACCTTATTACTACGTAATTGCTCCTAGGGGAGTGGCTAGCTTAAGGCCCCAGATATTTATAGCTCTTAGTAAGCACTCTACCTATTATTTAGCAGCGACATGGATACCCCCCTACTATAGGTAGTAGAGGTTTATGTCTCCTAATAGAATAGACTCTATACCTTTAGTTTCTAGTAAGCTTATTACCAATATAATATTCTCTATTTGTGGGACCCCTTTAACCCTAGGGTTATATATATTAATAATTTATACCGGTCCCCTATATGTCTAGATTATTATAACTATAATATCTAGGTTAACTGCTTGCTATAACTATAAGGACAGGCTAACAGCCTTACTAATTATAAAGCACACACATATAGCTACTTTTAGTTCGTATAGGAGCTGGAATCCTTGGGGGCAGTATATTAATTATATATAGGTATTATAATACGGCTCTTATATAGCAAGGATATAGTGTTTCTCTAGGTCTAGACTGTCTAGTAGGGGCCTTACAAGGCAGTGGTTTATATTGCCGCAGTTATACTATATAATGGATAGGTGGCGGACCCCCAGTAAGGGTTATTTAACTCTCCTTCGTTCTTTGCTTCCTCTATTTCTACTTTCTCTAGGATTTTTAGAACTTCTGTCTCTTATATCTACACCTTAGTCGCTATTTATTTTATATAGGGCTTTTTATTCCCGTATCTTATGTTCCTACTAGCGCTTCTATATCTAAATCTATTATTATCTCTGGTTCTTCCCCTAGTCTTACTAGTTGGCTTTATGCCCTTTATGGGTTGGCTGTAAATATTAGATTTGCCGCATTTAGTCTAATTCTTAATTATCCTAGTCTTAAGCTTGCTATAGCTGTCCATAGGGGTCTTCCTATAGGGCGTCCTCTCCCTTATGTCCCCTGTAACCCTTATATCCCTATTCGGTCTGGTAATATCGCGCGGCGTTGCTTCTAGCCCGTTAAGGCTTGGGATAGCTGGCCTAGCCCCCCAGTATTAAAGGTAGGGAACGCTAAAAAGGCACCTACGTCCCCCTAGCTTATCGCCTGTTATTTCCATTTATATAACCTAGTGTGTAGTTGTTCCTGCAGCTATTAAGCCCTTACCTTCCGTCTCCTGTATTTAATATAGTCTACTCTCTCCCACGCCTTATGTGTGCTTCGGTGACAGTTTGCGTATTTTATTTAGTCTTGATTTAAGCAGTGTCTTATATTATAGGGGCCTGCACAGTGGCCGCAGCATACCTATACTGCGTATATGGATTAGGTGTGTCCCCATTATATATAGCAATAGCATCGTTCCAGGCGTAGTTTATAGTTATAGAGCCTTATATTATATATAAGGCCATTTATAATTATTCCTTTTTAGATAAGGAGTTTTTGCATTCCTAGTGTATATATACTAACAATAAGGGAGCTATACGTTTAACCGGCGTCTCCCTAGCGAGTCTCTGGCGACTCTTATATCCTCTCATTGTTCTTATTATATACTTAGATTGCATTTTCCTATTAAAGCTACTGGATTTAGGTAATCTTAAGTCCTAGTATAAGGCGTTCCGTATATTTTACTATCTCCTATATAGTTACTGTGTTGTTCGCCTAACGTCCCTTTTCTACCCTAAGGCTTATAGGAACCGCTAGGACTTTAACTAGGTAGTCTTTATAGAGCACTTTTATGCCAATACATTCTCCTAGCCTGTCCCCTGCCCTTACGGCTCGTTTCTTTGCCTGTTAGTCCTTTAGGGTAACTCTAATATCTCTGCTTCTTAGGTGTCGGACTATAATGGTATTATAGACTTTCTTGCGAATCTCTATAAGGACTTCTGTTTCTAATTGTCCCCTAAGCCCCTCTACTTTTTCTGTATTTAGTTGTATTATAATTGTATACCCGGTTGTTGTCTTAAAGGGGTTAAGTTCCCTATGCTATAAAAGCGCAGCTACGGCGGCTTAGGTACAGTTCGCCGGTAAAGAGGGGTTTTATTTGTTTTTAATTTTACTTAGCTATTAAAGGATTTAATTAAGGGATTGCTAGAGGGGCGCCTAAGGGACGCTAGACTGGCGGAGCCATTCTACTAGCTATATTAATTCGTTATAGCTAACGGTTGCTCCCCTACAATTACGGATACTAGACGCGTCTAATAGGCTTTATATTTTGTCAGATACCTTCTTAATAGAGGTATTTCCGCTTTATGGTATGGTATTCGCCCGTTCTTGTTATGGAGGGCCATTGCTAGGCGTGGTTCTGGCGGTCACACGCGAGTACGAACCACCGTCGTTCGACGTGTGCCTCCCCTGCGATGCAGGCATCTCAGGGGGATTCTCTGGGTGTTTTTCAGGGTTCTTTTTGGTTAGTTTTGGTCTTTTTAGGCCGGGTGCAGCAAGAGCTCCAGCGTTTTTAATCTAGATATATATCTCAGCTCTACTAATATAGGTATATAATTCTATAATTAAGTTATGGTAGTATTAGACTTTTATATACGCTTTAGAGTTTCTATTAAAGTTATAGAGTAAATAGTTTAGTAGTTTTTAAGATATAGTGATTTTGCCTTATTTTGGCCTTATTTTAACCCCTAAATTTTAATATTTTAAAAACTACTGCACTATTTACTATACAACTTTAATAAAAGCTATAGGGCGTATATAAAAGTCCAAATCTAAGTTTTTGGAATTTATTATTCAGTGGTTATTAAGATATTAAGGTATAATATTTCTAATTTTCAGTAAGTTTTAAGGTAGTTAGCTTATCTATATAGCTAGCTTACCTATAAAATACGTTCTTAAAATCACTTACTTATATATAAATATAATAATTATAAGTATAATAAGATTATAGTAAACGCATTATTAATATTATTAATAAATTTACTTTTTTAATATTATTTTTAATATAAATATATAGTAGTAGTAGTAACTCTTTGATTAACGTCTAATATAGATCCTATTGGCCTATATAGACTACTCCGCATAGGGGGGAAAACTTATATATTTACAGGAAGAAAACCCCTGTAGTTAGGGGAGGAAAAACCCCAATTTGCTATGTTTGTATATAGCTGCGGCCCTATAGGCCTACAGCACGTCCTCCTCCTTAGATGTTTTAAACTCCTTGGGAACCACTACTTCCTTCTCTAGCTTATTTAAAGCTAGGGTTTACTACGTCCTAGCTAGGCCTTGCTAATCAATTGTCGTGTATTTGCCTCTCCCATATCTTAACCATCCCCTGTGTGCTATCTCTTATTGACCATTACTATATACGCCTTGCCTTCCCCCCCCCCTAGAGCCATTGAAGGCGTAAGGGGGATTTATCCGTTTTAACTACCGTAATACCAAGCAGCGGGATATATTGTATTGGGTATCTTTTATGCCTAGGCCCCAGCTAGGCCCTTTTAAAGGGTTACCACTCTGTTGAAAGAAGACAAGGAAAACCATAGGTCGCAATCTAGGCTGCTAGCAGTATTATGGCAGTAAAACGGCGAGTAACCGTATGCTCTATGGGCGATCGCCCTAAGGGTTAGGAGGGGCCGTATATTTGCTCATTCGTTCGTTCGTTCGCGCGTTTACTTATTTATCGATATAAGGTCGTTAATGCTTTTAATTGGGGGTCGGGGGATGTTATTGAGTACTGTCTATCCATATTAGATTATATAGGTGCCCTGGATAGGAGAACAGTGTAGTAGTCGTCGTACTGTAGAGGGCCAACAGTGGTGGTTTTCAAGATCTCACTATCTGAAAATTTTTCACCACCGCCTTTAACGCCTACAACTACTACTAGGTCCTGTCCGCACGCTATACAATATCTCTACATTGGCTCTGGATCTAATCTTTAAAGACCTAGGTTCGTAGCTATTACTATGTATAGGTGCAGAGTCCGATTTCAATGACCTAATATAAATATATAAATATATTTTATATTCTTCTGTTATAAAAGTATAATTTTAGTATAAAATAAGTTATATTTTAATTTTTATAAAATTCTATTAAAAGGTTATTAAGTTATAGATAGTATAAAAAGGTATATTTTGGCTTTTTTTAGTAAGGAACATCGTGCGCTAAGTAGGAACGTGCGTTAAGTAATTAGATATAGTCCAGACCTATAAAGGATAAATTATCCTATCCAGTCGGGCGGATAATAATCCTATTTAAGGATAGCCTGGATATCAGATAATATCTGGATAATATCTGGATATCCGTAAAAATTTAACTATCCCTTCCCCTGGTAACGTCCTGCGAGAGTTAAACTATACGCGAACACTAGAATTAAAAGTATATGTATAGTTACAGAGCCTTAATCCTATTAATTCTATTAGCTAGCCGTTATTAATAATAGTAAGACAAAATATATTAGGGGAAGGGATAAACTAAACCTTTATCCCCAATTATACGACGCTATCCCTTAACCCGTTGTCTTTGGTCCTATATTATCAATAGGGATATGGCCAATTAAAACCTCTTGTTTGGGCCTTAATGATAAAAACTATAGCGACGTAAGGCAGTTCAAATATGTATATATCTATCTGTAGAGCTAGTCCGTATTAAGCTTGGCTAGATGTTTACTTTAATATAGCCTATTTATATAGAACGGAATCCTGCATATAGAACAGCCTGTTTTGTTCTTAGTGTTTATATATAGTGCAGCTTGGCGTTGTACCTTAACGGGTTAAAGGATAAATATAGCTAGTACTAGTAAAATTTACCCTAAAAACTTTAACAATAATAATTCCTTTAAAGTTAATATACTTTCTGCCCTTTTAAGCGGCGTTAAGACTAAAGCTAATACTAGTTTAGGCCCAACTACTTATATAACACAGATCTTAAAATAGGTCCTTTTAATTTATAAATATACTTATACAGTAATAAAGGAAGAAAAGGCTTATATAAAGGCGTATTGATAGCGTATATAAATATATATTATTATTTATTGCTTAACGTCTAATTGTAATAGGCTTGTATAAATACTTCTGAACCAAAGCTTATAGATTGCTACTATATAAGAATACTAAGCTAAGGAGAAGAAGAAGTCTATTAGAGACTAGCAAGATATAAAGGGGTCGCTAAGGCGCTAGTAGTAAGCAAGCCAATAGCGATTTTCCATCCCGGGGATAGAAAATCCTAATTAGTCGGCTCTATAAGTAGTGTTGGCAGAATATGGCAGAATTTGGCAAAATGCCCAGAAGGTAGCAGGTGACGCGCTCTAGCACTATTATATTACCCCCCCCTTTCCAAAAAAGCCTGCCCTTAGGCTTTGTTTGAGTTCTTTGTTATTATCTAGATTATTATAGTTATCTAACCCTTCCTCCTAGCATTTAATCTAGCTGTCTAGTTTGCGTGGTGGTCTAGGGAGGTCTAGGTGGGCTAGGTAAAAATCTCGTAGCTTATAGGGAGAGTACTTAAAATTAGATGCGGGGTACCATTCTAGGTCTTTATCGTGACCTACCTAGCTTATATGGTATTTTAAGGTACTATAGTCCTTCTTAACTGCTAAGATTTCTTTAACTTCCTATTCCTTGTCCTCTGCAATCTAGATTAGCAGTAGGGGGTTATTATACTATTTAGGCAATAGGTCGTCCGCGGCCTTTTATAGTTGGTTTAAAGAGAAGACAGGGTGGATCTTTATTAACTCTAGTAGCTTAGCCCTAAAAGAGTGCCCTTCCTTCTTAAGGATTTTGTAGGGGCCAGCTATTTAGTAGTCTAATTTATAGCTTGGCCTCTGGGTCTTTTAGTTTTTTATTAATACCTATGCCTTATCTTCTACTTGGAAGTCTACCTTACGGCAATATTGGTTTACGTCGGCCTCCTTCTTCTCTTATGCCCTTTTTATAATTGCTTAGGCAGTCTCCTAGGCCCTATACATTCTCTTAGCGAATATCTAGGCCTTTTTATAGCTAAGGCGTTTGCGGGCCGTTATAGGTCTTATAGGTCTATCCCAATTAAAGGATATTCGTGGCTTGTATCCATAGAGTAACTTAAATAGCGACATTCCTATACTATTATAAGGGAGTGTAAGCTATACGTAGTCTATTATAGGCAGTAGTTTTAACCAGTTGTCCTAATAGTAATTAATAAAGGGGCGAAGTCGCTGGTCGAGGTACTGGTTTATAATCTTAGTTTAGCCGTTAGTCTAAGGGTAGAATATAGTAGAGAGTTTAATCTTAATCCTAAGGATATAGTAGAATTTATCGTAGAAGTCTAATATAAATTGGGGTTTATGGTTAGAGATAATTAACTTAGGAGCGCTATAGATCTAGTAAATATTGTTAATATACATGCGGGCCATATCTTTTATAGTTATAGTTTTAAAGCAAGGGAGGGAAATGGCTTGCTTACTTAATTGGTCAACTACTATAAAGGCCATATTATAGCCATGTTTGTCCTTTAGAAATAATTTAAAGTCTATTATAATATGCTGCCAAGGGCGTTTAGAAACTGGTAGTAGTTATAACTATCTAGGGGTTTAATTCCTAGGGGTATCTGCCTGTTTGTAAGCATGGTAATTCCTAATAAATTGTTCTATATTGGATAGGAGTCCTCGCCAGTAGTAGTAAGGCGCTAGTAGTTAGTAGGTCTTGTCTTAACTAGGGTGCACTATAGAGACTTAACAGTAGGCTTTACAGATTAGCTCTGTTTATAGGTTGTTAACGTCTGGAACTATAAGCTGTTTATAGTATAAAAGTAGTCTATCTTTTATTTCTAAATTAGGGTTACTTTCTATAGCTTAATTACGGAGGGCTTTTAGGGATTTAATTATGCGGTTTGCAATTAAAATATGGTTAATTAGTCCTATTAGTTTATCTAGGATCTCTCCTTCTATAGGCGCTAGCTTATTCCGTTTAGAGCTTAGTCCCTTAAGGATATATAGGTTAAGCTGTTTGGGACGAAGAAGGGCACGTATCCGGTGCTAAGCCTTTAGCTTATCCTATAGTTCCATATCCTGTTCTCTCTAGATAAGGGTATTAGCTTTAGAATTTTGCCTACTAGGGCGGTATATAATCGTAAAGAAGAATTAGGAGAGTATTTTAGCCTACCTAGCCTGTCGGCTAGTAAGCTGCTTTATTATTATAAAATACTTAAGGGCTTTATAATTAGTATAGACTTTTATTTAAGAGTCTGTGCTGCTAAGCTCTGCGCGCCACTAGGATAATAATTATATAATAGCCAGTATTTTCTTATCGTGTAACTTATAGTTATACTTAACTAGGGCTATTGTCTTTAAGAAAAATGTAATAGGGTACTAATTACTATCTAAGTGTAACTGTAAGAGAACCCCCACTACTACTCTGTTAGAGGCATCCGTTTCCAGCATAGATTTAAGGTCTAGGTTATAGTAATAGAGAATTAGAGAGGAGGTAAGTTGGTCCTTTAATTCCTTAAAAGCTTTTATATAATTATTGTTAAAAATAAAAGGCGTGTCATTCTTAGTTAGTTGTATAAGAGGTTTAGCTATAACCCTATAGTTACGGATAAACCGATGGTAAAAGTTATAGAAGCCAAGAAAGGACTAAATGCCTTTTATAGTATAAGGGGTTTTTTAGTTATATATTACCTTAACCTTTTTAGGGTTGACTTTAATTCCGTCTATACTAATAATAAACCTAAGGTACTTTATTTGTTTTACTCCAAATTTATATTTCTTAATATTAACTTATAGGCCTATATTCCGCAGCCTCTCTAGGACCTTTTTAACGTAAACTTAGTACTTAAGTTTATTGTCTAAGTATATAAGAATATTATCTAGGTATGCCGTGCAGAATTTATTAAGGTAGTTAAAAAGAACATTATTTATATATCGTTGGTACGTAGCTAGCCCATTTATTAGTCTAAAAGGGAGGACTTTATATTTATAAGAACTATAGTAGGTACGAAACGTCGTTAGATCCTCTAATATAGGGTTTATCCTAATTTAGTGGAAAGCTTAGCGGATATTAAGCTTTATAAAGATTTTGGCTTAGCTTAGATATATAAGGGTCTTGTTAATTAGGGGGAGAAGATAATAATCTTTCTAAGTAATAGCGTTTAGCTTTTAATAGTTGATGCAGAAGCAGAGGCCTTTATTAGGTTTCTTTATAAATAGAATAGGGAAAGTAAAAGGGGCCTAACTTGGTTCAATAAACCCTTTATAGAGGTTGTTGATTAAGTACTATTTTATAGCTTTTAGTTCTTCTATAGTTTACTAGTAAAGGGGGCTATAACCTAAAGAGTTATTGGCCTCTAATTAAATCTTATAATTATAGGTTTAGTAGGGGGGTAATATATCTAAAGCTGCTTTTAAGAACGTGTCCCTATAGTTTAAAAGGTAAGTAGGGAGAAGGCGCTTAACTAGTTCTTTATTAGTTTCCTCTACTAGCCCTTCTTCCTTCTTGTTAATAATCCGGTTAATTTTATATAAGCTAGTTGTAAAGACTTTATTATCCTTCCAATATATATTAAAGTAAAAACCTATAGTACTAATTACCGCGATATTTACTATAGGGGTATTATATGGTAATAGGGGTGTTCATGGCCTTAGGGGCTTTTAATATATTAGCGTTGTCCTTATTTCTTTTAGCTCTTACTACATCTTCTAAAGGTTATCTTTTATGTCCTATTAGTACGTTCTCTTCCACATTAGCCGGATCTCTACAATTTGGAAGTTATCTATATTACTATCCGTTCCACTTCTATAAGTAAAGTTCTTTTTAACTGCAGTGCTTTAGGGGAGTATTATTATTAGTATAAAGTTCTTACCAGCCTTGCGGCGGGCGTCTTCTTAGGTAAAGGCTAGGTCGCAGTCCTTAACATCCCGTTAATAGATAGGGTCAGCCTTTATAGCTAAAGTCTTATAGTTGGTCCGAATTTCTCTAATAAAGGAGGGTAATTTTAGTCTATTCTCTAGCTAGATAAACTGTTTTTATTATACGTTTAGCCAAATATTAAATTAGGATATCTATTTTTGGCTAAGGATTATGTTATAGGACCCTAGGTTTAGCATATAAAAGGGGATACCAAACTGGTGTCTTCCATTAATAGCGATATATAGCTTTAAGATATAGGTAACCGGCTTATTAGCTTAACTCTTATAGCCTTTTACTTAAACAGGCTTCTCTAGTTAGGTAGTATTTACATTTAAAAACTTAGCAACGTTATTTATATAAGTAGTGTTTATAAAGGTAAACCTATTTGCTCTAGTGTTAATAAGGGCAGTTGTATTAACTCTATATCCATTTTAAGATACTGTATATAGAACTATAAAGTGTTTTCCACTTATTAGCTAACTTAAATTAATCTCTTTAAGATTAATAGGATACCCTAGGGAGGAGTCTTTTCCTAGGGTTCTTCTTTTCCTAACTTATTAGACATTTTTTCTTTCTTTATTTCCTTAATATTACCTATATCCTTTGGCTCTGGGTAGGATATAGTAAAGTAACTATCCTTTCCGCAATTAAAGTATATAACTGTAGTAGGGTTAATTAGGGTATTGCAATAAGTATTAGTTAAAGGCGTGGTATATAGCGAGTTAGGCGAGGCTTGTGGGTAGGTAGTTATAACCGTTTTTAGTATAAGGGCAGTTATAGTTTATCTTCTAACGTCAGCTCCTATTAGTATGGCGGATAGGTTCTAGTCGCTTTAGAACCGCTTTAGTTAATTAGAACAAGCATTAATTTGTTTTAGTTTTAAATCTAGTAATAAATATTAGGCTATAAGTTTTTAGTAGGTTAGTAGGTCGTCTAAGGCCACTATAATCTTCTCTTATAGTTAGACTGTTAGCTTATTATATAGGTCCAAACGGTAATTCTTAAGGGGAACCTAGCCTTCGCCTACTAGGTATAAGAATTAGGTCTAGAACTTAGTAAAGAATTGGTTTAATTTTATTATTAGGCGGTTATAGTTATAATAGACATCTTATACTTTATTTGGATTAACATAAATAGCAGCTAGATGCTGTATTATTTTATTAATAAATATAAACCAAATAGGTAACTCGTCCTTAAACTTAGCTTAGAGGTATTGCTAGGCATCCCTAATAGTTTAACTAAAGAGGTAGAGTATTTTAGCTTTTTTAGAGGGGAAATGGTTATAGTTAATATGGAGCTTTCCTTATACTTAGATCCTCTAATTCTTAAAGGTAGGGTCTATCCTGTTAGATAGCGGTTAAGGGTTAGAGAGCTTAATGGACTTTAATTACTTTATTATTATATCTGTACTCTCTAGTATATCGCATTTGGTTAAGTAAATGGGTTAATTAAGGCTTTATAAAGGGGAGGCTAGGCTGTTTTATAAGGCAGTAAGGCATTTTAGGATCTCCTTTAGAGTCTCTTATATGCTTTAGGCTTAAAGACGGTTAACTTTCTAATTAGCTGTAAGGGTACGAATCTGCTTATATACCTCTATAATATTGTTATTGTCTTTAATTTCTAATCCTAGCTAGATCTCGTGTTCCTCTTAGATAGAGGCAGGTCTTTTAGATAAGCTCGCTTTAGGTGCCATTATTGGCTTCCTAAGGTTTATCAGAATTATATAATTTAATTTTAATTCCGGGGTTCTTTTAGGGGTATAGGTTAAGTACATTCTAGCCTATAAAAGTAGGATATTGTTAGGGCCTTCCCAGGCGTGGTAGTGTAAGTTATTTAGTGTCTAAGTATAATATGTTAACGCGTTATTGCAGATAAAGGTCTTCTTTTTGGGGTAGGATATTATTAAGGCCTTCTCAGGCAATGTAGGGAGAGCTTAGTATAATATAACGGGCTTGTATAAATGCTTCTAAACTAAAGCTTATAGATTGCTACCATACAAGAATACTAAGCTAAGGAGAAGAAGAAGTCTGTTAGAGACTAGTAAGATATAAAGGAGTTGCTAAGGCGCTAGTAGTAAGCGAGCTAATAGCAATTTTCCATCCTAGGGATAGAAAATCCTAATTGGTCGGCTCTATAAGTAGTGTCGGCAGAATATGGCAGAATTTGGTAGAATGCCTAGAAAGTAGTAGGTAACGCGCTCTAGCACCGTTACACTAATTTAAATCCCTATTAGATATATGTGGACTACTCCTTATATATAGGGAGAAAATGTAAGGCTATTGCCTAGGTATATGGTAGAGAGTAGGCAAGCCGAGTATAAGTTATAAGAGAGTTGATAGAAGAGGACGATATAGTAAAGAGTAGGTATAGTAATACCCTAAGTATAAAGAGAGACGAACTAATAAGGAGGGAAGGGCTATAGGCCCAAGAAGCTTATAAGAAGGTGCTAAGGGCTAGCTAAAGGCTAGCTTTGGCAGCTCCTAAGAGCCCCTAGGTGTACACCTAAGTAAGGGGCTAAAATATCCCTTATAGAAAACTCTATTTAAGAAAACCCTATAATCTATCTCCCCGCCTTTATATAAATATATACTAACTTTAAATATAATAGATTATAAGTTTAAATTCTACTAATATTGCCCTTTATTAGGAATTGAGAATTATAATTATCTAGTATACTTCTCGTTTTACCATATAAGAGGTTCTCTAGTAATATTACCAGACTATAAGTAGACTCTCCTCTCTATATAATACCTATATAACTAACTACTCTTAGAATAATTAGAAAAGGGTAGAAGCTTTACTAGTAATTAATATAGAGGCTTAGGCGGGGGTATATTAGAGAAGTAGGTATAGATAGGGAGGCCTTTATATATAAATATAATTCTAATTTAGAGCCGTAGATCTCTAAATATTATTAGCCACTAACGTAGCTTTACTGCAGAGGTGGGATAGGTGCTGTTTGACATCGGTATTAGTCTAGTTTTAACCTGTATTATTACTCTCTAGGGACCCCCATAGGAGGTTAATTCTCTTATATATATTAGGGCTCTTAGAGCCACCTTGAATAAATTAAATCACTTATTTAATTCTATGTCTCTACCTATTAGCCAGCTTATGTTATTCTTCGTAATACCCGCCTAGCTGAAAGTTATAAGCCTAATAGCCTTCTAAGTACTAGGGAGATCTTAGTGGCCAGACGAATACCACTAAGCCTTTTTAAGCATAGTTCGTTACAAAATATCGTGTTATTTACGCGTAAGCGCGTCTCTTTACGCAACCTCTCTCGAACCTTAAAATAAAAGCTACTATAGCAACCACGGACTCTACTAATCCTCTTTTACTGACCTAAAAAGACTGGCCTTTATGGTTTTAATTTATCCGCTAAGAAGTAAGTTTTGCGAAGATCTGGGACTATGTTGACCTAGATAAGATGGAGAACGAAATTAAGGAAAATACTAAGCCAGATATAACCTCGATAGCAGCAGCTCCTATAGCTCCTGCAGCAACTCCAGTGTCTACTAGAACAGCTATACCTGGGTTATTAAGTTAGTAAGGACAATAAGCTCAGCAATCTGTAGAGATATAGAGGATGCTCTTTAAGCTCTATAAGCTTTAATAATAAGACTACCTAAAGCGGGAAGAGAAACTCTATACGTTTATAGCACTCTTATATACCACTATAGGCACCAACTTCTTTAGGTATCTTAAAAACCTTACCACACTATATTTAATTTTAAGACAGCTAAAGAAGGTAGCAAAGCCATCTTAAGCTACGTTACAACAAATGGTATTAGACGATATTAAGAAACGGAAACAAGGGCCTAAATGTTAGACTCTAGAATCTTGGCTTTAGCTTTATATTACTATTATACAGAACAGCGAAGAGCTAGAGGAAGGGTTAATAGAGGTAATGGAAAGCACCGTTATATAAGCCTTTATCTAGGACTGTAAAGAGATCTATCTAGCTCTATATTATGCCTTTATTTAAAAGGTAGCCAAGAGGTTAGAGAAGCTTAAAATAGTAATAATGATTAAGAAATTTAACCTGCTATATAAGCATCCAAATACGGGACGTAACGCCTATGCTATACTCTTAGGGCAGCCATCTATAGATCCTATAACGTCTACCACCCTAGTACTTTCTTAATCGCCTAAGACAAAGTGTTTTACTTATGATTTACCTTATAAGTTAAAGAATTGCAAGTAACTATTTTAGTCTCTTTAGGGTCCGAACTTTGTACCAAATAATAAGTGTTTAAAAAAGTGTTAAGAATGGCTTAAGGTCCCAACAAATAAGCAGTATTATAATAAAAGGGTTAAGCAGATTAAGAGGGAAGGTCCTAGGACAAGGATGTCTATATTGGCTTCGTCTACTGCTAAAAAGATTAAAGATTTGGACAGGCCCTAAGCTATAGCAGCTGCTATAATAACATCCTTCTTATCGTCATTATCGCAGGATTATCCAGATCTGTTATTAATTAATGCCTAGGGGTATAACACTATAGCAGACACTCACTTCTATAACGATATTAGATACTTCTATAACCTTAAGCTATGCATGTCCGTAGTAATATCTGGAGATGCTAGAGCAGAAATCCATAAATATAGTAATATTAACTTAGCCATTAAGGTGGGCAAATAACGCCTGACTTAGTATCTGATATTAAGGAATATAGCATATGCTCCCTATTTTTATACTAATCTAATATCTATAGCAAAGCTCTATAGGGTTAGAGTAATTATTAACTAATTTATAAACCATCTACGCTACAAAGATAATAGAAGCCTATTTGCCAACCTTACGGAATACGGAGGTCTCTACTTTATCAATACTATCGCCTGCTTACTACCTACTCCTACTACCTACGCTACATCCTCTAGATTCTTTAAGACCTTAGCATATAACAAAGTATGGCATTAACGCTTACTACACTATAATATGGAGTTAGTAGATTATCTGCTAACTGCAGTAGATAGGGTTAAAGTGGTTAAAACAGATAGAGAAAGAACTCCGTATAGTGTACTACTTTATAAACCATATGTTCTTAGAAAGATGACCTAGCAGATATTTTATAGAATATTAGTAAAGGGAACCTACCCTTTTAAACATGTTTACTTTAATATTATTATGGAAGAAGACGGGTTTAATGGAGATATATATATAGCTTACTTTTGGTGTAACTATATAAAGTACCATTATACTTTTCCTATTAAGAACCACGAGTAAGAGACACTACTCCCAATTTTTAAATTGATGATAGTATTTGCGAAGAAATTTAATGCTTAAGGTATCTATATTTAGCATATAGATAAGGAGTAAGGTATAGGCGCTAGGGTAAAGAATCTTATCTAACTTAATGGAGGTGTTATTAAGCAATTAACACTATATACTCTAGCTTAAAATAGACCTATAGAGAGGTTAGGGAGAGCTATTTCCAAATAAGCAAGGACTGCTATTATTAAAGTAAAGTTACCCGTAGATCTATAGCCCAAGTTCGTGCTTCTAGCAGTGTTCCTACTTAATTAAACTCCTATTAAGTCTATTAACTAAAAGACCCTATTTAATATGCTATATAAATAGAAGCCATAGCTAGCAGGACTTTGTATAGCTAGATCTTTAACCTACGTGCTTATTAAACACAGCATTCCTAGGAAGGCAAAGTTTAAGCCATAAGCCCAAATAGGTTATCTTGTTGGTATAGAAGCGTTAAATATCTATAAGGTATAGATACTAACCACTAACCGCATTATCCGATCTTGTAATATACAAATTAATAAGTTAAGAAAATATAAATCTCCTAAAATACTAGAACACCTTATTATCTTATAGGCTTAAAAGGATTGTCTTTAACAAGTCTAGGACCTACTAGATAATCCTTAAGATAGCAGCAAGGACTAGATAGAGAACCTTAACAAAGAACTAGATATAAAACTACCGCGTTTAGTAAATATTAATGTTACTCCTATGTTAAAAAGCATTTAGATCTTAATAGAAGAACTCCGTTAGCTACCTACCCTAAAGCTAACTCCAAAACCGTCTAAACTAATAGCGTCTTCGGCGCCTTAGCAATTACCATCTACTGTGGCATCTATGCCACAGACATTATCTACTACTTAGTCATCTTCTAAAGTTATCAAAAAACCATTTATAGATCTTACACCTCGTTCTAGACCTTAGACGATAGTAGGCTCATCATTAGGGGGTAAGAGACGTTCTAGCCGTGAAAAGCGGCCTATAGTAAAAAAGAAAGATATGCCTAATTAGGATCTATGATGACGAGCCTTTGCGGTTCAAATTGACGACGGTAATAATGATCTTATCGATCCAGATACGACGCCATTAGCTTATGCTTTTTATACTGCTGCTATAAAGATATATGGATATTGAGACGACTTTCTACTGCCACTAAAGTTATAGAAAGAGATGCTTAATTATAGGTACGCTATAGAGTTTAAAGTAGCTGCTTATACTAAGATAAAGGCCTTAACCGGAAAGCATACCTAGGACGAGGTATAACTAATTAAAAAGGTTTATTAACTTCCTATTATATAGGTCTTTACCTATAAGGAAGATTTAGATGGCTTTATTACGAGATTTAAGGCTTGTCTAGTAGTCTATGGAGACCTTTAAGCAGTCTTACAAGAGGAGGTTAAAGCTATAACGGCAGCCTATCGAACCTTCCGTCTACTTTACGCTCTTATCGCTGGCTTTAACCTTAATGTTATATAGATTAACGCTGTTAACGCCTTTATTAATGCCTTAGTTAACGATAAGGTCTACCTTATTCCCCCTAAGGGTATAGACCTACCGCCTAGATTCTTCCTCCATCTAAGAAAGGCAATATATAGACTTTAGAAATCTCCTAAATTATGGTTTTTAGAAATATCTGCTGCTCTATAAAGTATGGGTTTAAAAGCTGTACCAGACAAGCCGTGTCTCTATATATACCCTACCAAACCTATCTTTATGTTCTTCTATGTTGACAATATCCTAATTATAGGACACTTAAGCTGTTATTAGCAGCAGTGCTCTTATCAATATTCAATATTAGGATTTGGCCGTATTGATATTGTATAAAAAATTTATTCAATATTAAAAAGATATTGAATATTAAATATAGTACAGTCTTAGTATAGTGTTTTATTTAGAAGTAGGCTCTATACGCCCCTAGGCTCTAGTAGAGCTTCAAAATAGCTACTCTCCCGCGACTGCTCTTTTACCACTATCGTCATCTTCGCGATCCTTGGCGTGGTGTAGTAGATATTGGCTGCTCTCTAGATTCTGCCAAGGCCTCCAAAGCCTCTTATACTACATTCGTCGCCATAAGCCTCCCTCCGGCGGTGATATTACTTAATAGCCAGCTCTTTAAGCACTCCGTACGTTCAATATTAGTACTCCCTAGTGATATGCGGTCCCATGAGATTGTTCGCCGTGCACCTGAAAAGACTCGCTCGGCCTCTACCGACGTTGGCGGTATAGATAATATATTAATTGCCATTTAAGAGTCGTGGGTAGTCAATTCTTGCCATCGCGAATAGCTTCATAAGGGGAGGGATCGCGGGCAAGCTGCCACGTAGAAGTAGCTAATTGGCGCCTTTTACGAGGCGACTTTGGGGTGGTTACATTTGGTGTAAAGTCGCTTAACGCGTCGCTGTCGCCGCCAGAGTAGGTAAATCGATTAGAATCAAGCTTAGAAATAGCAGAGGAGGATGTATCATCGTCCTTAATTACGTTGGTAGGTAAGGGAGGCATGGCGTTGATTAAAGGTAGAGTGTACGGGGGTTGAGCTCTGCAAAAATTATTAAAATTGATAATGTTATGCGCGATGACCTGCAAGATCTAACTTGATGTTTAGTAATTTTTACTTTCTATTAGTTGACCTAATAAATTTTAAATGCGCACGTATTGTAAGGAGGCCTGAGAGTTATTTACTAATACATCTTACCTTATTTTTACCATCTCAACTCTAAAAATATTCAATATTCAATATCTTTTAGTATTAAATATATCATATTGATATTGACATTGACATTCAATATTCAATATTGAAAATTCAGTAATCAATATTCGATATTAATAAGAGCACTAATTAGCAGATGGAGGACATTCTAAAGTAGCTATAAGATCAATTTAAGATCCGCCAAATACCACAATTCTCGTCATTTCTAAATACTCGTGTCGTGCGAGATTGATAAAAGGGAAAGCTCTAGCTCTGTCTAGATTAATATCTTAAGAAGCTAGTCTTAATATACTATCTAGAATATCTAAAGCCATCAGCTACACCACTATTGGGCTAGGAATTGACACTATATAAAGGAGAAGCTACACCAAATCAGACGAAAGGATATCAACGCCGTATAGGTTCTGTAACATATTCTACATCTACTACACGCCCAGATGTCTCTTTTTTAGTCAGTAGGCTGGCTAAGTTCTTATAAAATCCATCGCCAGCTTATCTTGCGGAGATTAACAGATTACTTACCTATCTCTATAATACCAGATACCTCGCTCTTAAGTTCTCTACTATTACGCTGTATGAGATAAACTAGGTTCTAAAAGCTGCTTCTAATGCTAGCTTTGCTGACGATGCTCTAACATATTAGAGCTTACAGGGCTTCTTAATAAGCTTATTTAATAGGCCTATAGCATAGCAGGCAACTAGATAAAAGGTAGTCACTAAGTCTACTACAGAGGCGGAACTCCTAGCTCTCTTATATGTTGGTAGGGAGGTTAAGCATATAGTTCGGATATTTAAAGCCATTAGACTTAATTCAGAACAGGACGTTATCATTAATTGCAACAATCAGCAGTTAATACGGATCGTAATAAAAGAGACTCCTACAGTATCTACAAAACTCCAACATGTAGATATCCATTAATTCTGGCTTTTCTAAGAAGTCCAAAACGGAAACTTCGTCGTGCAATGGGTACTAACGAGCGAGATAGCTGCAGATGGACTAACTAAGGCTCTCTTAAAGCAAAATCATCAAAAATTCGTTGAAGTATTAGGGCTCCGCGATATCAGATATCTAGTTATTTGACACTCGGATAACAGCAAAGCTCACCACCAGCTCGTCTATTCCGACTGCCTAATCTGGTAATCCAGCTCTGACGTTCTACGCTAGATCTAAGGGGGTGTGTTGGCCACTAACGTAGCTTTACTGCAGAGGTGAGACGGGTGCTGTTTGACATCGGTATCGGTCTAGTTTTAACCTATATTATTACTCTCTAGGGACCCCCGTAGGAGGTCAATTCTCTTATATATATTAGGGCTCTTAGAGCCACCTTGAATAAATTAGATCACTCGTTCAATTCTGTGTCTCTACCTATTAGCTAGCTTATGTTATTCTTCGTAATACCCGCCTGGCTGAAAAATATAACTATAAGTAATCTATATTACTTATATAAGGTAGAGAGCTAATTAATGCTAGTTCTATAAGGCTTATATAGCGACTCCGCGTTATCTAATAGGCCCTTACCCTTTTACTAAGTATTAGAGTCTCCTAGGGTTCTATAATAGGTGCTACAGAAATTGCAAGTGGTGGAATTATAGAGTTTAATGTTTAGCGCATAATAAAAATTCTTAGCCTATAGCGGCGATAGTAGGAGTATTAGAGGGTAAGGATTAGATTATGGAACTAGAGAATAAGGAATAGATAAAAGGTACTAAATTTAAACTACTAGGTCTCCTCTCTTTTGTACTATTTTTATTTTATTTTATAATATTTTATATAAAGAGAAGTATAAATAAAAAGGTAGAAAGGAGATATCTAATTAGTAGGAAAGCTAAAGGTATTTGCTAAGGCTCTGCACGAAGCTCTACACGAAGCTCTGCGGAGGCTCTATACGAAGCTCTGCACGAAGCTCTGCATACGGAGGCTCTGTATAACGGCTCTGCGTACAACGGTTTTGCGTACAACGGCTCTACTACGGAGGCTCTATATAAAAGATTTGTGCAGAGCTTCTGTAAAGTTTCGTGCAGAGCTTCATGCAGAGCTTCGTGTAGAGCTTCGTGCAGAGCTTTATGCAGAGCCTCCGCAGAGCTTGGCGCAGAGCCTCCGTACGCAGAGCCTGGCGCAGAGCTTGGTGCAGAGCCTCTGTACGCAGAGCTTCGTGCAGAGCCTCCGTAGAGCTTCGTGGAGAGCTTTTGCTGAGCTTTGGTAGAGCTCCGTGCGGGGCTCCCCCTAAGCCTTATTCCGTAGAGCTCTTGTAAGCTTTATATCTATATAATATTACTATCCTTAGGATATTTAAATAAAAGTAGTACCATTTTAAAGCGCTTTACGAGCTCTATAAATCTATACTAATAGAAAAATTATTTATCTAATATTGAGGGGTGTATTGTAAGTATAAGCATATTAGGGGATTTTGCCAAGACTATCCGGAGACTATCCGGATAGTCTCCAGATACTATTAGCTGATAGGTCTATTATCTAAGAGGGCTATCCGGCCTATCCTCCGCAGGTCTAGATATAGTACTCTCTAGATTCTACCAAGAGCTTAAAAGCCTCTTATACTACATTTGTCGCCATAAGCCTCCTATTGGCGACAATATTACTTAATAGCTAACTCTTTAAACACTCCGTATATTTAATATTTGTACTCTTTAGTAATATTTAGTTCTATAAGATTGTTCGCTATATACCTAAAAAGACTCGTTCTGCCTCCGCCAATATTAACGGTATAGACAATATATTAACAGCCATTTAAAAAAAGTCGTAGATAGTGTAAGGGAATTTAGTAGATAAGTGGCTATAAGGTATAATTGTAGAAATAGAATAGATTGTGGAGGAGATAAATCCTTAAAGAGGTAAGGCCTCTGGGATTGGAAGACTATATACTATAGGTATATGCCTCTGGCACGTAACCAACGGCCATTTAAGTGGTATCCATGGGTTATCCTAAGGGCAACCTAAGGTAACCGCAATAATATCCCTTATATTGCCTCCCCCCTTCTTATAGTTAGCCCCCAATTACTATTACCTTGCGGTAGAAGGAGATTATAAAGGCTTATCCTAGAAGGGGTTTAGGGAGATATTAGTATGCCATTATATATAATCTATCTATCTAACCCCTGCTTTAAACTTCTAAAAAACCTTAATAAAGAAAAAATATAACTAGAGAAAAGACGTAAGGATTGCTAAGAGACCAATTGGAAGCCTATTAGAAATATGCTAGTAGCTACCTAAGCTAACCTAAGGATTTTTATGCAACTTTATATCTAAGCCTTTATGCCGGTTTATAATTAACTATAAGTATTATAGGCAATTTGGTGCTCCTAGTATAGTTCTATAGAACCTTTTAGTATGGGATTTAACATATAGAGCCTTGGCTTATTGCTATCTTTTAACTGCTAAGATATTAATCCGTAATCTTTTTTTATAATCCTCTGCGTTACTAATGTATTACTTCTATAATTGCCCTTAGGCTTATTAGGTATAGTTAAGGTATTAATTGGTTAATTAAGGAGACTTGTCTTTTAGGATTTAGTATATATACTTTTAAATCTAGTGGTCCTATGCTATATAATTGGCGTAGCTTTACTGCCTAGTAAATAGAAGAGACCTTTTATAATAGAATCTTATAGCTATTATACGATTATTGGAAACATATATAACGTTATTCTTTAATACCATAGTATTGTTCAGGTATAATTAACGTCTTAATTGCCTTTCCCTAGCTACGTAATTAGTTTTTATAAAGAAGTAATGGCTAAATAGCTTATACGCGTGTTTTATGCCTTCTAAATTGCGCTATTATAACGGAGTTATATTAGCAAAGTTACGGCTATATACTAGAAGGGTATTAAAAGGTAAAGTATAAAGACACTTTGCTTATTAAGCTTAATCCTTTTCCTTAATACCTTATTTCCCATTATTAACTTTTGTCCAATTTAGACCTTTACTTAATATACTTATTAAAAAATTCTTCCTTTTTATTATTATTTTAATATACCTCTTTATTCTCTAACTAACTGCTCTTTTAAGCTAATTACTTAGCGTGTTTTGGCCCTACTACTATATATAGAACCTTAACCTCCGCTAATCTATAACAAGTGCTAGTCCTACCTAAATAATTTTGCCTATATATTCTTAAAAGACCAGAAGTCTAATAAGAGGATTTTAAAGGCTTGTAATAAGACTTACTATATAAGGTCTAATACCTTTAGTCCTTATAATTAATGCATGCGTACTAAGAGCGGCAGTTGCATTAAGGTAAGCTTTTCTATCTATCGGGAATGAGGCAAGCGGTCATCACGTGTCGCCGCGGCACTAGCATAGCGAGGAGTCTTAAGCTCCTTGCCCTTCCTCATTCAAATAAAGAACAGAAGCATACTAACCAACATCACTGTAACCTACTCGAGTAGTCGTTATTGGTGAGTCACCCTATGTAACCAACACTAATCAGTGGTTGAATACACAGTTAACCACAGAGCAGCTAGGTTTTCAAACAGAAGAGACAGTCTCGTGCAGGGGTGCCATATGCGCTTATATAGAATGGATCCCGGCGATACTATGCTACCTTAAACTTGCGGAAAACTAATAACAGAAGTGTTACTAAGTACTAGGAAATACCAAGTTGCGTCTATTACGCAGAACAACCACATTTACGAAGATTTGGTTAAGTACTTTAGGTCAAAAGTGTTACTAAACCTAGGGTCCTAAGTTAACGTCCAAAACGCGTTAAAACAACCATCTTAATACCTTTGGTGTACCTTCGCAGACTGCAGGATTATAATCACTACCCAACTATACGTTAAACAACCTTTATTTTCCTTAATCTTTTTATTAAAACGCGTCAAATAACCCTTAATAACAGCCATTATGGCGTTAACCTACCCAAAGAAGTATAAGGACGATATTAACCCAGAGATATAGAAAACCGACATAATTAACCTTAAAGATGTTAATTAACAAGATTTAAACGGATTCTTACTACACCATATAACACACTATAAAGACAGTAAATATAACAACACCATGCTATGGTACTGTGTAAGGGAGGGCTTTATTAGATGGATAAAGGGAACATAGACTCCTGTAAAGAAGGATATTGTATAAGACTTCTATAACTTCTTATAGGAGTATAGAGTGTTTGTACCTATGGACGGGGGTACTATTAAAGACAACATTTAGGAGTAGGTTATTAATACAAAAGAAGAGCACAAATGGACTCCACAAGAGATTAAGCACCAACTACGCACTATAAGGAAGCTTAACTTATAATAGAATCCAAGCAATATACCTCTAAAGACAAATCTACCTCCGCCTTTAACTCCTCTATATCTAATCCAACCCGTAACTTTAGCTTTAAATACTATACCCTAATGAGAGCAGGCACAGGATCCCATTGCTTCACAATTTAATAACCTTTAGACTCCACTAACCAGACCTACATCCCCACTACAGCCTGCAATGCAACTCCTACCTCCTCTATCTTAATCTCAAATCAGAGGCAGTTTAAAATTGCTTACAGAGCTTACAAAGCTCTATTTAGATTAGGAGAAGAAGTTTAGTGGGGAATTATATAATATTCTTAATTTAAAACTACGTATCTTCTATAACTATTGCTAGAAGGTAGAAATAGAGTCTAATTAATACTATAACGCCTATTCCATTACGCTTAAGGGCCAAGCTAGTACCTTCTATTATAATTGTTTGGCAGGAAAAGGATATAATTTTGACCACATAATATATAAGTTAAGATACTACTTTAAAACAGAAGAGAACAAGCAGTAGTATATATTAGAATGGAGAGAGACTACCTTCTTAAGGATTATTGCTATAAACCTAAGTGTCCCTTAGCTTAATTATCTTTAAAAGCTCTTTAATTAACTTTAAATAATTTAGCGTGGTTTATCTAAATTATATTAAGAGGATTTTAGCCTATGTAATTAAGTTATTAGCGTATGCTAAGGTGTTAAAGAATGCAACCTTACTCTTTTTAATCCTGTAAATACTTATAAAGGAGTGTATGCTCAATTAAGATCTTCTATTAGCACCGCTCTACGCTCTTAAGAAGTATAGTAATTTAACGCCTAACTCTAACCTACTTTAATCAACCCGCCTAACTAATATAATTACAACTAGACTGATTAAATATATAGTGGCCGTAGTAGGCAATACAGTAAAGGGTATAATTAATAACTATAAGGCAAAGGTGGAGGTCCTTATAGAGGTTCATTCCAAAGTAATTATTAGAAGAAGTGCTACATTTATAAGAAACCAAATTGCTAGTTAACTAGGCATTCTCTTAATAAGCAAAAGGAGGCATATAACAAGTTTCGCCAGAGTGCAAAAAATATTAAAAATTATAAGGTCACTACAGCCTACTTCTAAAGCTTCCTAGTTTAATATAAAGGCGTAGAAGATCTTTAGGGTAAGGTTAATAAGGCCAAACAGCTCCTTATAGATATGGAAATTAAGGACTACTCTCCCAACTAATACTTTACTAAGTATAGTAAGGTAGATAGCACACAAACTGTTACTATTCTTAATAACTAATCTACGCTCCATACTATTATAAAGTCAGATATCTTTAATAAGCTAAAGGAGAGTTCCGCATTCTCCTTTAACAACAAATACTCAGCAAACGTCTTTTATAGTATTATGCCAGATACTAGAGCCGCAGGAGTATCTACAACAGGAGAACCTTAAGTTTAAGCTCTTCAGTAGCTTAATAGCTCTGTTTAGATTAACTAATTAACGGCAGGCCAATACACAATTTATTTTAGCAAGGGTACTACAATCTCTCTTAGCATAATTAGGGTCCAAACCCCTTTAGGGCATATTACTTTCCATATTATTCCCATAAACACCCCATTTCTATTTTACATTAGAGATATAGACAAATTAGGCGTTAAGCTTAATAACCTTAAGAATATACTTATTTAGGGAGATAATCAGGTGCCTATTATATATAAGTAGGGTCACCTCTAGTTACTCCTTTATTAACTAAAAAAGAGTATTACTTAGAGCTACTTAACTAAGTCAGAGTTACGCTAACTACACTATCATTTTAGCCACCCATCCGTTTATTAATTACTTAGAGTTCTTTAGTAAGCAGGCTATAAAGTTAAGATTAAAGCAATTAAGTATCTTATAAAGTACTACTATTACTACTAAATAAACTAGAAGTCCCCTAGCTAATTTAAGTTTACCCTTAAAGATAACTACAACTTTAACTTCTGTATTATTATTAATATTATATATCTTAGCGGCAAGCCAGTACTCCAAGTTATTAACTTCTTAACCTCCTTCTAAGCCACACGTTTCTTAAAGGATATATTAGCTAGGAATATATAGGATACCCTTTAATTATACTAAATTAATGTCTACCTAGGACCCCCTAATTAAATCATCTATAACGCAAAAAAGAACTTCTTATCTATAGAGTTTTAATAATAGATAAAGGCAATAGCAATTAAGGTTAAGGAAGTCCCTATTAAGGCATATAATAGTATTAGAAAAGTAAAGCAATATTACACACCATTACGCCGCGTATATAAGATTATCTCTTTAGAACTAAAGGACGCTAGTAAAGAACTTACCTTATAAATAGCTGTTAAAGCCATTAACAATTCCGCTAGCCCAGATAGACTTATACCTATATTACTAGTCTTTAGCGCCTACCCTTAAATAACTAATAATTCTCTACTATCTCCCTCTATTATATAATAAGCTAAGGATATTTATAAGGCAATAAAGGAGGTCTAATATCTCTACACTATATACTAGGTTAACAACGCATTAGGAATAAAAAATGGCCTAAATACCTTAACTATACTTAATCTACCACTCCAGTCTAAGGTACGCGTATAGTATAAAAGGGAGGATAGTTAGGCCCATATTAACTTATTATAATTAATAGTTAAACTTACACTATTTAGATGCCTTATAGACCCACTTAATTCCATTTAACTATTATTAAGCCTTACTATAAAGATAATAGTTTTAAGCCTTTATAGGATACCCTAAAAGATACCCTAGAGGAGAACCATAATTAATATACTCTAAAAGGCGACTATAATTCTAATACAATTATAGTAGATATACTATAACTATAACACAGTAGAGGTTGCCTAAAGGGATTATAAAATTGCTAATATCTTGTTAATTTTAAAGAGCAATTTATTACCGCTATTAAGAGTAAAGACAAGTTATTAATGGCCTTTATAACAGCTAAAGAGAAGGCTAACTTTAAGCTTATAAAACAGCTCTAAAAGGAAGGCCGTATTATAACTTTAGGAGCCCCTTTCTAAGTATCTAATAAGTAGGAGATTAATAGTCTCATTACAAAAGAAGTCTTTAAATTTAAGAAATATAACCCTGCCAAGTTTAATAGAGTTCGTATATTTAAGTTAAGAATAGTTAATAAGATTAAAGGCAAAGCTACTAATACCCTATTTAAGAAGTTAAGGCTAGTTATTTAAGGCTATAATAATAACGGCAAGGAAGTAATCCTTATATAATCCCCTATAATTTAATAAGCTAGTTAGCAAGTTATTATTACACTAGCTCCCTCCTTAATAAAGAATAAAATAGCGGTTTATTTATAAGATATTACTTAGGCCTATACCTAATTAGAGACACGCCTTTAGCGCTTAATACTAGCATACCTTCTAGAGTAAATTCGCCACCAATATCCTAAAGATACAATTATGGTTATACTTAAGCCATTATATAGAATCGTAGAGATAGGAACTTATTAGTAGGCTACCTATAGCAAGCACCATAAAGAGAAGCTTTTAATAACTACTTTTATATTTAACTCCTACTTCCTTATTACAACTACAGGAACTTTATTTAGAATTATTAGCATATAAACTGATAATATAATTATCTTAGGAGATAACCAATTTTTAGCTCTTAAAGAAGATAAGCTAGTAAAGGCAAATCTTATAGTAAAGCTAAAGGAAAAGCTTAATTTAATAACACTATTACTCTTTAATAGATGTATCCTCTCTAGGAATAAGAATTCCATTATATTACACTAAAAGGGCTAAGGTAAGAAGATTAACGTTATTAACATTAATTCTCTAAAGCAAGGATATATAAAGTAACGTGCTTATAGAGTATATGTTGCTTCTATCTATTAACCTAAGGCTTCCTTTAATCTCTCTATTACCGCCTAATACCAGGAACCAACTAAGGATAACATTCTTACCCTAAATAAGCATCTTTCCTAGCAAATAAATTATCTTAATTAGGGACTACTCTATATGCCTATTAATCTTCCCACCACTAAGCTCTTTATATTTGTTAATAGATTATTTATAAATAATAAAGATTTTAGCTCCTAGTTAGGATATAAGATTATTATTGCGAACAAATCTACTAGAGAGAATAACTTTATAATTTATAGTAATTTTACCTATTAAAGCTCAACCAAGAGTAAGTATGTTATTTAAAGTGTTCTAGCATTAGAGATATATGGAATAGTTAGCAGAGTTAATATAATAGTCGTAATTGGAACTACCCTAAAAATAATTATAGATTAACTTAAACTTCCCACTATCCCTATAATTATGTATACCAACTTATACTCCCTCTATAAGTATTTAGTTAAGCTTAGTACTATAAAGGAGAAGCGCCTTATAATTAATATTATAGCACTTTAGCAATCCTATAAACGGTAAGAACTCTTTAAAATTTAATAAATTAATAGCCAAGATAACCTAGTAGATGTAATAATAAAGGTAAACCCAAATAAGGCTCTAGAAACATTTATTAACACAAACACTTTATATATGCAAGTTAAAGGTTGGGTTAAAAGGGAGTAAGAGTATAATAATCTACAGACCCTAATTCCAACTAGCCAATTAAGATTTTCCATCCCCGGGATAAAAAATCGCTATTAGCTCGCTTACAACTAGCGCCTTAGCAGCACTAACATAATATCTAATTATAACTCCTAAGCAAGAAAGCGCCACATATTAAGAGGCAAATTTTAGGACAATAAGACTTATATTATAATAGCAATAGTAAGTAAGAAGGGTTAATATTTAGTATACTAGTCAAGCAGCATTTATATATAGATGGCAACCATAAAAGAAGAGTTGTTAGTGTTAGGAATAAGGCAAGCGGTCGTCACATGTCGCCGCGGCACTAGCGTAGCGAGGAGTTTTAAGCTCCTCGCCCTTCCTTATTTAAATAAAGAACAGAAGTATATTAACCAACATCACTATAACCTACTCAAGTAGTCGTTATTGGTAAGTCACCCTGTGTGACCAACACTATCCTTAATAGGTTTCTATTACTAAATTTAAGCTTTAATAACCTAGGCCTAAGTAGCAACATTCCTTTAATATCCTTAACTACTATATCGCCCAGGTTCTCTCTTATTTTAGCGCTAATACTAAATACCTAGGTAAAATTTAAGACTATATATAGTTATCTACACCGCCTATAATTCCTAGTAAGCTAGCTAGTAACGCCTAATATAAGAGTAAGGTTAATATACTAAGGACGAGAAATCCATCGAATTTTCCAAGGAAATTTAACAGATTTCTCGCGCCTACAGTAGGCTTTTGTCCTTTAGGGACGAAGTTCTTTTAGGGACGAAGTCCTTTAAAGAAATAAATAGCTGCCCTACTACTGCCCTTCTACTACTATATTACTATTACCCTTTTACTACCCTATATAGAACATTATTTATAAGTATACTATATAGACTACTGCGGGGACCGCTATAGTATTTATATAAATATTTATATAGCCGTTTATAGAGCTATTATTAAAACTATTTATATAGATAATTATATAAGTAATTATAAAACTATTATAGAGCTATTATAAAGCCGTTATAGAGCCGTAAATCAATATTCCTTATATAATTTTATAATTTTATAACTTAATTAAATATTCTTAGTTAACTTTTCTATTTTATATCTAAATTCTATTTTACTTACCTTATTAAACCAAGGTATAGTTTAATAAGAACTTACTTTATATTAAACTACTACTCTATTTTTTTTAACCTCTACTTTTAATACTATCTTCCCTTTTTTCATTTTACTTTTATTACTACTTTTACTACTACTATAGCTACTATTTTAATTTCTTTTTAATTTACTAATTTATACCTACCTTATTATATATATATATATTAGTTAATGTTAGTAACACAGGGTAAATCACTAGTACTACTTAAGTAGATATAGTGACGTTGTTTAATAATATATGATTTTTAATTAGAACGAGGAAGGGCGAAGAGCTTAAGGCTCCTCGCCACGCTAGTGCCGCAATAACACGTAACAACCGCTTGCCTTATTCCCAACACTAGCAACTCTTCTTTTATAGTTACTATTTATATACACTTATAGATTACTACTATATAAAGATACTAAGTAAAGAAGAAGAAGAAGAACGTTAGGGATTAACGTAAAGGTAAGGGGCTGCTAAGGCGCTAGTAGTAAGCGAGCTAATAGCGATTTTCTATATCGGGTATAGAAAATCCTAATTAGCTGGTTAAAATTAGGGTCTGTAGAATATTATACTCTTACTCCCTTTTAACCTAACCTTTAACCCATATATATAGAGTATTTGTATTAACAACCGTTTCTAGAGCCTTATTTAGGTTCACCTTTATTATTATATCTACTAGGTTATCTTAGCCATTAATCTATTAAATCTTAAAGAGTTTTTACTATTTATAGGATTACTAAAGTACTATAATATTAATTATAAGGCGCTTCTCCTTTATAGTACTAAGCTTAACTAAGCACTTATAGAGGGAATATAAGTCGGTATATACAATTATAGGGATAATAGGAAGTTTGAGTTAATCTATAATTATCTTTAGGGTAGTTCTAATTGCAATTACTATATTAACTCCGCTAACTATTTTATATATCTCTAACGCTAGAACGCTTTAAGTAACATACTTACTCTTAATTAAGCTCTAATAGATAAGATTGCCGTAGATTATAAAGTCATTCTCTCTAGTAGATTTATTTGTAATAATAATCTTATATCCTAGCTAGGAGCTAAAATCTTTATTATTTATAAATAATCTATTAACAAATACAAAGAGCTTAGCGGTAGGAAGGTTAATAGGTATATAGAGTAGTCCCTAATTAAAATGGTTTATTTACCAGGAAAGACGCTTATTAAGGTAAGAATATTATCCTTAGTTAGTTCCTAGTATTAAGCGGCAATAAAGAGATTAAAGGAAGCCTTAGGTTAATAGATAGAAGTAATATAAGCTCTATAAGCGCGTTACTCTATATATCCTTACTTTAGAAAATTAATGTTAATAATATTAGTCTTCTTACTTTAACCCTTCTGGCGTAAAGCAATAGAGTCCTTATTTAGGAAGAGGATATATCCATTAAAGAGTAATAGTGTTATTAGGTTAAGCCTCTCCTTTAGCTTTACTATAAGATTTACCTTTACTAGCTTATCTTCTTTAAGAGCTAAGAATTAATCGTCTCTTAAGATAATTATATTATTAATTTATATACTAATAATTCCAAATGGAGTTCCCGTAGTTATAATAAGGAAGTAGGGGTTAAATATAAAAGTAGTTATTAAAAGCTTCTCTTTATAGTACTTACTATAGGTAGCCCACTAGTAAGTTCCTACCTCTATAATTCTATATAATGGCTTAAGCACAACTATAATTATATCTTTGGGATATTAGTAGCGAATTTGTTCTAAAAGGTATACTAATATTAAGCGCTAAAGGTATATCTCTAATTAGGTATAGGCCTAAGTAATATCTTATAAATAAACTATTATTCTATTTTTTATTAAGGAGGGAGCTAGCGTAATAATAACTTACTAACTAGCTTGTTAAATTATAGGGGATTATATAAGAATTACTTCCTTGCCGTTATTATTATAACCTTAGATAACTGGCCTTAACTTTTTAAATAGGGCGTTAGTAGCTTTACCCTTAATCTTATTAACCATTTTTAACTTAAAGATACAAACTCCATTAAACTTAGTAGGGTTATACTTTTTAAATTTAAAAACTCCTCTTATAATAAGACCGTTAATCTCCTACTTATTAGATGCTTAAAAAGGGGCTCCTAGAGTTATAATATAACCTTCCTTTTAAAGTTATTTTGCAAGCTTAAAGTCCGCCTTCTCTTTAGCTGTTATAAAGGCCATTAATAACTTAACTCTACTTTTAATAGTAGCAACAAATTGCTCTTTAAAATTAATAAGATATTAGCAATTTTATAATCCTTTTAGGCAACCTCTACTGTGTTATAGTTATAGTATATCTACTACAATTATATTAGAATTATAGTTGCCTTCTAGAGCACGTTAATTATAGTTCTTCTTTAGGGTATCCTCTAGGGTATCCTATAAAGGCTTAAAACTATTATCCCTATAATAGGGCTTAATAATAATTAAGCGGAATTAAGTGGGTCTATAGGGCATCTAAAAAGTATAAGTTTAACCATTAATTATAATAAGTTTATATAGGCCTAACCAGCCTCCCTTCTTACGCTATACCCATACTTTAAATTAGAGTAGCAGATCTATTATTATTAAGGTATTTAGACCGTTTCTTATTCTTAATACGTCGTTAACCTAACGCGTAGTGTAGATATAGCGCACCTCCTTTATTACCTTATAGATAGCCTTAGCCTATTATATAATAGATAGCCTTAGCTTATTATATAATAGATAGAGATAGTAGAGAATTATTAGTCATTTAAGGGTAGGCGCTAAAGACTAGTAACATAGGTACAAGCCTATCTAGGCTAGCGGAATCGTTAATAGCCTTAACAGCCATCTATAAGATAAGCTCTTCGCTAGCGCCCTCTAGTTCCAAAAAAATAATCTTATATACTTGGCGTAATAGCGTATAATATTATTCTACTTTTCCGATACTATTATATACCTTAATAGGGACTTTCTTAACCTTAATTTCTATTACCTTCGCCTATTACCGAAACTCTATAAATAAGAAGTTCCTTTCTACGTTATAAATAACTTAATTAGGGGGTCCTAGGTAAATATTAATCTTATATAATTAAAGAGTATCCCATGCATTCCTAGCTAATATATCCTTTAGGAAACGTGCGGCTTAAAAGGAGGTTAAAAGGTTAACAATTTAGAGTACTAGCTTACCGCTAAGATATATAATATTAATAATAATATAGAAGTTAAAGTTATAGTTATCTTTAAGGGTAAACTTAAATCGGCCAGGGAACTTCTGGTTTATTTAGTAGTAATAGCAGTACTTTATAAGATGCTTAATTGTCTTAGCTTTAACTTTATAACCTACTTACTAAAGAACCCTAAGCAATCTATAAACTAATAGGTAACTAAAGCGACGGTATAGTTAATATAACTCCAACTTAGTTAAATGGCTCTAAGCAACGCTCCTTTTTAGCTATTAAAGGAGCAACTAAGGGTAACCCCATTTGCGTATAACGGGCACCTAATTATCTCCCTAAATAAGCATATTCTTAAAGTTATTAAGCTTAACGCCTAACTTATTTATATCTTAGATATAGAATAGAAACGGGGTGTTTATAGAAATAATATAGAAAGTAATATATTCTAATAGGGTTTAGACCTTAATTATACCAAGAGAGATTATAGTACCCTTACTAAAGCAAATTATATATTAGCCTGCCGTTAATTAGTTAATCTAAATAGAGCTATTAAGCTACTAAAGAGCTCGAACTTAAGGTTCTCCTACTATAGATACTCCTGCGGCTCTAGTATCTAGCATAATACTATAGAAGACGTTCGCCAAGTATCTATTATTAAAGGAGAATATAGAACTTTCCTTTAGCTTATTAAAGATATCTAACTTTATAATAAAATGGAGCGTAGATTGGTTATTAAGGACAGTAACGGTTTATATACCATTTACCTTACCATACTTAGTGAAGTATTAGTTAAGAAAGTAGTCCTTAATTTCTATATCTATAAGGAGCTATTTAACCTTGTTAACCTTACCCTTAAGATCTTTTTTACCTTTATATTAAACCAGGAAGCTTTAGAAGTAGGCCGTAGTAACCTTATAATTTCCAACGTTTCATGCGCTCTAGCGAAACTTATTATATACCTCCTTTTATCTATTAAGAGGGTACCTAGTTAACTAGTAATTTAGCTTCTTATAAACGTAGCATTTCTTCTATTAATTGTTTTAAGATAAACCTCCATAAGGACCTCTACAATTGCTTTATAGTTAACGTTAATTGTACCCTTTACCGTATCCCCTACCCCGGCCACCATATATTTAATTAATCCAGTTATAATTATGTTGGTCAGCTAGGTCGATTAAAGTAGGTTAGGGTTAGGTGTTAAATTACTATACTTCTTAAGAGCGTAGAACGGTGCTAATAGAGGATCTTAATTAAGCACACACTCCTTTATAAGTATTTGCAGGATTAAAGAGAGTAAGGTTATATTCTTTAACACCTTAGCATACGCTAATAACTTAATTACGTAGGCTAAAGTCCTCTTAATATAATTTAGATAAACCACGCTAAATTATCTAAAGTTGGCTAAAGAGCTTTTAAAGACAATCCAGTTAAGAGGCATCTAGGTTTATAGCAATAATTCTTAAAAAGGTAGTCTCTCTCCACTCCAATATATACTACTACTTATTCTCTTCTATTTTAAAGTGGCATCTTATCTCATATATCATTTGGTTAAAATTATATCCTTTTCCTACTAAACAATTATAATAGAAGGTACTAGCGCGGCCCTTAAGTATAACGGAATAAGCGTTATAATATTAGTTACGTTCTAATCCAACCTTCTAGCAATAGTTATAGAAGATACGCAGCTTTAAATTAAGGATATTATACAGTTCCCTACTAAACCTCTTCTCCTAGTCCAAATAGAGCTTCGTAGGCTCTATAAGCATTTTTAAGGTGCCTCCAAGCAGTATTAGGCCACATTAAAATTATATTAAAGATTAAGGTGGGAATTACTTTATAGGCTATAGTAGAGATATAGATCTTAATAGAACACAGCGTGGTACCTAATCTTACTGTAATAGAGTTTAAAGGTTATTAAATCGCGAAGTAAGGGGTAGTAGTTAAAGTTGCGGGTTAAATTAGTGGAAGTGATAGATATAGAACGTAAGAACTCGTGCCTAGAGCAATAGAATTAGGACACGTCTCTATTAGTATATTATTTGGATTCTATTATAAGTTAAGCTTCTTCTTATTACGTAGTTAGTGCTTAATCTCTTATAGAGTCCATTTGTGCTCTTCTTCTACGTTAATAACTTACTCCTGAGTATTATCTCTAATAGTACCCCTATCTATAGGGACAAATACTCCATTCTCCCAAAGGAAATTACGGAAGTCTTATACGATATCTTTCTTCGCGAGAGCCTATATTTCCTTTATGTAATACCATAGTATAGTGTCGTTGTATTCGCGGTCTATATAGTATACCATACGGTATACTAAGAATCCGTTTAGGTCCTATTACTTAGCGTTTACAGGGTCGATATCTGTGTCCTATATCTCCGGGTTAGTGTCTTTCTTATACTACTTTGGGTAGGTTAACGCCATAATAGCTGTTGTTTTGTTAATAGAAAAAAAATAAAGAAAATAAGGTTTATTTAACGGGGTGTCGTACGTTAAAGATAGGTAGGGTTTTCGGTTTTACAGGATCTCGTAGGTTTACTATCAAAAGGTAGGCAATTTGAGATGTAGTCGACGCGTTTCGGACGTTAACTTAGGACCCTAGGTTCAGTAACACTTCTGGCCTAAAGTACTCGACCAAATCTTCGTAAATGTAGTTGTTCTGCGTAATAGACGCAACTTAGTATCTCCTAGTACTTAGTAACACTTCTATTACTAGTTTTCCGTAAGTCTAAGGTAGCACAGTATCGCCAGGATCCATTCTATATGAGCGCATATAGCACCCCTATACGAGACTGTCTCTTCTGTTGAAAACCTTGCTGTTCTATAGTTGTGTATTTAACTACTGATTAGTGTTGGTAATATAGGGTAAATCACCAGTACTACTCGAGTAGATATAGTGACGTTGTTTGATAATATATGATTTTTAATTGGAACAAGGAAGGGCGAAGAGCTTAAGGCTCCTCGCCACGCTAGTGCCGCGACAACACGTGACGACCGCTTGCCTTATTCCCGACAGTTAATAAGCTCGTTATAATATTGTAAGGGATATTATTGCGGTCACCTTGGGTTACCCTTAGGACAACCCCTGGATACCCCTTAGACATCTATTGGTCATGTGCTAAAGGTATATGCCTATAGTATATAGCCTCCACAATCCCAGAGGCCTCACCTCCTTAAGGATTCGTCTCTCTTACCAATCTATCCTGTTCCACAATTGTGCCTTATAGCCCCCTGTCTACAAAGTTCCCTTATAACTATTTAGTTTAATGCTATACCTTTTAAATAGAATCTTATTTATCTAGCTTAGCTTTTACTACTGCTTTTGCTACTACTTTTACTATTTCTAATTTAGTTCCTCCTTTATTATTACTTTTATAACTATTTTAATTTTAATTATTATCTTTATCTTTATTTGTATTTTTAGTACTATTTTTATTTTTATTACTATTACTATTATCTTTTATATATTATATTAATAATTTTTTAATTTACTACGTTTACTACTTTAGCTATAGCTTTTACTTTTATTTTTACTTCTATTTATACCTTTACTTCTATTTTTACTTTTATTTCTACTATTATTTCTATATTTATTATTATTACCTTTACTATTATAAAGAGAACTTTATATTATAAAGAATATATTTTTAAGGTATATTCTATATTTAAAATAAGATTAAATTTTTATAAAGTTTATATAGTTATATAACGTAGGTGATAGGGTTATAACAGTCGGCATAGTTATAACAGTTTGGAAAATCAAAACTACGCATAGAAGAACCGTTATAACTATGCCGACCGTCGTAACCCTATTACCTACGTTATGCAATATATCTATCTTGCACGCCTCTGCAAGCCGTTGTGGAGGCCCTAATAGAGTTGCAAGCTCTGCGTCTGTCTGGAGCCATGGAGCTTACAAGATATCTGCTAAATGATGTAATGGAACCTTGTAGCAGGAACTACGGTGGGTTCTATTATTGGGCTGGGTATGTAGGTAAGAACAAAACAACAACGTAATAATAACTGGTGGAGTGGTTACCCAACAGATTAACTCTAATTGTATTCTAAGATTCACTACAAAGAGAGAACTATCTGGGTAGGGACTGTGGTCCTTTAAATACACAACCTTACGCCTAAGAAATCCCTTCGCTCCGTTTTCTCTGTCTGCTCTGTCTGCTCTATCCTATAGATTATATAGATTACATAGATTATATAGATTACATTATATAACCTCAGCTACCATTCCTCGTTATATGGTTTTACTAAATCTATTCTAGACCGTGCCTATATTAACTAACTAGCTTCCTCCAACTCTTCTCCAAGTAGCCATAACATTGTACTTAAAGCGTCCATAATACTATCTCCCTCCTCTTTATCTTTGTCCTTAAAGATTCCTAACATCTCCAAGTTATCTACTAGAGGTGTAATGTCCGTTTAATTAGTCTAGTTAATATCTTTACTTATTATGCCTAAAGCTCCTTCTTCTTCTTTAACCCTTTATCGTGCGCGTACGGTTTCCTCCATACTGTTGCTAGGTGAGATAATGCCGTCTCCGTATTCTTGTTGTGCGAAAGAGGGGTTAGTTTATATTACGCTAGCAAGTCCCTCTACCTAATAACCTTCCTCTTGTTCAGAGTGCACTAAAGTAAACGTTTATTCGTCTTGCGATATTCGCTCTATCTCTAACACTAAGTATACGCGTCCTATAACTCTTAACAGTCTTCAAGTTCTCTAAGTAACTTGTTATAGGGTCTCGTGTTTAATCTGCCACTGCGAAACTCAATGCTAAGCTCTTAAGTGCCTTAGGCGAGATTTGTCGTCTTTAGGACAAAGACCACGCTTATGCTAAGCGGGTAAGAGACAAGGAGCGTTGTGCTCTTAAAGCCCGTGCCTCTACTTACGCTCATCTACTTCGTCTTAAAAAAGTGCGTAAGAAGGTTCATTCTAAGGAGTGGAAACTGGTTTAATAGGGTTTATCTAAGCTAGGTAATAAAAGGACTAGCTCTCCTCCTATAAGGGAAATAACTTTAAGTAGCTCGGCAATTGCTCCTTTTAGGTCCCCCTTAGGTAACTTATTCTTTAGCAATCCTTCTTTATTAATATTACCTAACCTACTTTCTTCTAATACTCCTGTACCTTTCCTATAGCGTTCCTTAGGTTGCTTAGTGGTTTCTAGGTAGTCTCACTATAGCCTATCTACTTTACTTTGTACTATGTTTCGTTATCTATATCCTCGTAACTAATAATCTTTAAAACTTGCTATTTATCTTCCTTCTATCCTCTATACGTGTCTGCCTTATAGACTGGTGGCTTAATATTCCCATATACTAGCTCTAGCATTGCAACATGTTATATAGGGTAGATTTTTATTTTAGCTAGTAGGTTTAACTTATACGTGACCAATAAAATTCTTTACTTAACTTTAAAAGGTCCTAGTCTAACGTAGTCCAATTTCTTGCTTAGTCGTTAACTCTTGAAATTTTTGTATAGTAGCCACACTTTATCCCCTTCCTTAAGATCTGGTCCCTTAGATCTCTTAGCATTATAGTACCTTTTTATTTATTCTTATACTAGTTTAGCTGTTTCTTTAAGGTCTATATAAAGATTTATTAACGTCTCTATTCTTTACTTAGCTATGCTACTCGTCTTTTTTACTTAATATGGCGATAACAATATTCTTAGCTTATATCCGTAATTTGCCTTAAATGGTAATATCCCCATTCCTTCTTATAGTGTTGTATTATATATAAACTATATAACTAGTAACAACAATACCTAATTATTCTATGCGTGATTAATATAGTGCCTTAGATACTGCTCTAGTGTCTAGTTTAGTCTTTCTATTTATCCATCCGTCTACGGATAATATACTATAGATATTACTACACAAACTCCTTATTCTGCCAGAAATACTTCCTAAAATACTGCTATAAATCTTAGATCTTTGTCTGATATAATTTTGTCTAGTGCTCTATGTCTTATAAATACTTCTTTTATATAGATTCTAGCAATATCTTCTGCTGCTATTTCTTTAGTGTATGCTATAAAGTATCCCCACTTTGTTAGCTTATCTACTATTACTAAAATCGCGTTATAATCTTATCCTATAATAGGATCTCTTAACTTTAGTAACTTAATAATAAAGTCCTATAATATAACTTCCTATGGTCTTCCTGGTGTCTTAATAGGTTATAGCCCTCCATACGGCTTATGCCTTATTAGTTTATTTCTTTGGCAATCTAGATATTTCTTTATAACTTGTCTTACTAGTCCTTAGATTCCTTAAATAATGTATTCCTCTTAAAGTCTTAACACTAAGCCTATAGCTCTATTATGTCCTTATATTATTCCCTTATGGAATTCCTTAACAAATTCTTCTGTAATAGACTTAGGCATATACGTTGCTTCTCTATTTTCATATTGCTCTAAGTCTAGATCCTCTGCCTATACTTCTTAGATCTTCTATATTCAATTACTCTCTAGTAAATTATAGATCTAACTTTCCTTAGTTACTATAATCTTTGGATAATTATACCTAATTAATCTATCTTAATCCCTTTACAACAAAGCTCCTAATAGCTTTTTATTACTTTATAGTTTAGCCTTTCTACTTAGAGCGTCTACTCGTGTATTGTCTGTACCCTTAGTATACTAAATTTTAAAATAGTATTCTGTAAGCATTTCCGCCTATCTAACCTATCTTTGGTTGAGTTCCTTTATTATTAGGAATCCTATAAGGTTCTTATAGTCTATTTTAACCATAAATGGTTTCTCTATGCCTTATAAGAATGCTCTCTATTTCTTAAGTGCTGCTACTATACCTAACAACTCCTTGTTGTAGATATTATAGTTTAACTCTAGTAGTATTATCTTTTAACTATAATATGCTACTGGGTGCTATCTATCTTAATATTTCTATAGAAAGTATGCCCCTAGTATAAAGTCTAATATATTTATTTCTACAACCGTCTTTAGACCTGGTTAATAGATCTTAAGAACTAGCTCCTAGGTAAACAACTCTTTAATTCTCTTAAATAGTTCTTATTACTCCTTTCTCTATGCCCATAGTTCTTCTTTCTTTGTTAACCGCGTAAATGGCTTAATGTTCTGTAACTATTACGCTATAAACCTTCTACAATAATTGTAAAACCCTAGAAACAATCTCAACTATATAATATTCTCTAGTTCCTACTAATTTACTATAGCCTTAATCTTCTTTAGATCTATACTAAGTTAGCCTAGTTTAATAATAAATCCAACAAAATCGGTCTTTTGGGTAAAGAACTTGCATTTCTTAATTGCTACTAGCATCTATTCCTCTTGTAGTCTCTTTAAGACCTACTTAACGTGTTCTCTATGCTCTTCCTTACTCTCTAAATAGATGATAATGTTGTTAAGGTATACTATAACAAATTCATCTAGGTGTTCTCCTAATATACTATTAATTCTCTTCTGGAACATTACTAGTACGTTTATAAGCCTAAATTGTATAACTAATAGCTTATATAGTCCTTCCTTTAACCTAAAGGCTGCCTTCTATTTGTCGCCTTCCTTGATCCTAATCTAATGGTACGCCTATCTTAGATCTATCTTTATAAAGATCTTTACATTACCTATCCTGTCTTAAATTTCGCTAATTAAGGGTAAAAGATACCTATCCTTCCTAGTAATGCTATTTAACTGTCTATAGTCTATACACATCCTAAGTTTTCCGTTTTTCTTTAGGATAAATAGTACTGGATATTCTGCTAATGACTATAATAGTCTAATATATCCCTTTTATAAGTTCTCCTAAATAAACTTCTTAAGCGCTACTAACTTTGTTTTAGTAAGCTTATAAATTAGAAAGAACCTTAGACTTATTCCTTCTTTTAATTCTATCTTATGGTCCTAAGCTGTATACTCTAATAGCTTCTCACTTTCTAGTAACTATAACTTTTTACCATACTTATAGTATCTCTTTGGTATATAACTTAAGCCTCGCTTAGTCTCTTTATACGTTGCTCTAACTTAGTACTATACCAACTTGGTTTACTGTCGCACTTTACACCATTGTGTATTCTTAATATTAACCTAACCTATAACCCAATCAATCTTTAGATTATACTCCTATAATTAAGGTATTCCTAGTATCGCCTTATCCTATCCCAATGGTAGGATATTAAAAGATATTCTAACTGGTCTCCCTTTAATAGTTATCTAAATAGGTCCTGTTTTAAGATTAATAATACCTCCTCTATAGGCTATCTAATCTCCTAAAATCGTTGTAAGTGGATATAGGTGTTCCTTCTATCTATATAGTAACCCCATCCTTTTTACTGCCTTTGGTAATATATAGTTCCTAGTTACTCTACTATCTACTAACGCCTTAAACTGCTAATCTTGCTACTTAGCTCTTAAATTTAGGTGTTAACCTTAAATTTCTTTAAGGGTCTAAAACTCTAATACTGGTTCCCTCTAGTCCTGTACACCTCTCCTTTTCCTAACTATTAGCTGCTAAATCCTGCCTATATTTAGTCCAACTTTGGCCAATACTTAGTTTGTTTCTTTTCCTCTATATACTATAGATAAGTATTCTCTAGGTACTCCTACTACTATTATCCATCTAGGTATTCTTCCGTAAGGAATCTTCCTAGCTAAAGTATTAAGTCCCCTTAACCTTATACTTCTACTAGGTGCTAACTATGTATATACTTAGCATTCCTAAACCGCTTTTCCTCTGGTGCCTAATATATCCTTACTAGGTACTTCCGGTTCTTGTCTTTAGGTGCTCTATATATGTTATACATATTATCTATACAAGCTATCTATAATAGTGTATAATACGCTACATGTTTTGGGTTAACTCTTAGTTTATCTTTGTCCTTAAGTTTAAACCTATACCTAGTTAACCTAACCACTAGTATTTCTGCTGCGGGTACTAAGATTTATTGCTTGCTTCTTTAGTCCCTAAATCCTTCTTCTAGGTTCCTTAACATTATAATTAATGCTCCTTTAATATAACTTATGCGTTTCTCCGTAATAGGTTAGTCTTAGACAACTTTTTTATTTAGCCATATATAAAAGTCTTCCTATTTATTATTATGTCGTTGCCTATACCACTTTCCGTACAGCTGGTTTAGTGTATATGGTCTATCCGTTAGAAAATACCTTGTTATTGCTATATTATGACATCCTTTAGTATGTCTTTCTTTAAATTTAGTTGGAATATCTAGATCCTCTTCTTGTTCCAGTTTATCTAACTATTTTGCCCTAGGTGTCCCTATACTCGGCCTATTAGTAACTCTTTGTATGGGTGCTCTGTCCCTTATATAACCTGGCGTAGCTAATCTCTTATCTAGCTTTTACTCTTGCTATATAATAATTCTTGTCCTAAACTTATCTATAGTTTTTTATTTTTTACGTCTTATAGCTAGATCCTTGTAGTCGTCTTGCTTTTTAATCCTGGTATTAACTATTTAATCTTTAGACTAAACACTACGTTTACCTAGAATTACTAACGTTCTTATTCGTTCTCCAAACTTGTAGTTCTTAAACTTGCGTCCTGTACTTATTCATTTATTACTAAACTAAGTTGCTGCCCTTTCCCATCGGTTTTCGTCCGTTATAGGTCCTTAGGTGTGTCTTATTTTACTTTAAGAATCTTAAGCTTCTCTTATCTCTGCTTAAGAATCTTAAGCCTGTGGCCTTTTGCCTTTATTAAGTAATAAGCTAGCACTAGTAGTTGTCTACTTACTTAGTTTCTCCTAAACGTTGCTTCTATTATCTTATAAAGCAATGGAAATTGTATCTAATAGTGTTGTAATACCCATTACTAAACCTTATTCTGTAATAGTCTTAGTCTCTGCTTCTGTTTTAACTTCTCTAAGGTCTACACGCTCCTAGTAAGCTGCCTTTATTACCTTATTATCAGTAAATGCTTCGCCTTTATTAAATTTATTGTCTTTAATATCCGATCTATAAGCTAGTTCGCTGGTTCCTTTAAACTTAGATAACAATAGCTCCTATAGCTAATAGCTTGCGCCATACTTAGTATCCTTATAAATTTGGTATGCGTTGTTATAATAATACGCAAAACTGTTAATTAAACACTCTTTTATTCCTTATAGTGCACTGTTGTCCTTCTATATATACGTGCTATCTGCTGGCCTAGTTCCCTTTACCGCGTGGTTACTTTAACCACCCCTATAGTTTCTAGTAAAATAACCTTGTTTTCCGTAATTTATATAAGCTCTATTTTTAAACCATTTTTCCTACTATAGAGTCCGCCTAAACGTCTTCTACAGCTAAGATCCCTGGTTTGGCCTCTACTTCTAGGTCCTTTAATTACTTAATCCTTAACCTTTAGGTTTCTATAGTTTCTTTTCCTATCTTTAGGTTTCTTTGGTACTACTTAGGTCTATTAGCTTTACACCATTCTATAGTTTTTGACTCTATATCTGTCATTGCGTACCCTACGCCTTATATAACTGTGGAACTCTGTCTTGCCCTCTTTTAGCTTGTTCCCTTTAATAGATTCTGTTATTAATCTTTATTAACTAATCTATTAACTCTCTTAGAGTATCCGCATCTTCTATTAGGATA
>Ga0307507_10001653_pt1 | contig 49366 bp, 27 predicted proteins | sample 7_EM_MG_FD_207223 | JGI IMG/M metagenome (GOLD analysis project Ga0307507, IMG submission 207223) | Populus trichocarpa ectomycorrhiza microbial communities from riparian zone in the Pacific Northwest, United States - 7_EM | ecosystem: Host-associated > Plants > Roots > Unclassified | place...
TGTCTATAAGCAACCTCCGCACTATAATAGTAAGACGATATTCCTTACTAGCCACTATATTAAGCCTAAAGAGCAACCTAATACCTTAACCTAACCTACAACGCCAATTAATCCTAGGAGAATTTAATTTATTAACCCTAGCCTTAACCCCTAAGGGCAAGCCTAGCGGCTTAGAAGAGTTATAACTATAAGTACCCCTAAGTACCCAGCACCACTTTAAAGACGATAAGAGTCAACCAGCCTAGCAGGATAGGTACACCCCTATTAGTATAGGTGGCCATAGCGACGACCTTAATAAGATAGACACCGGCAATATCTTATCCTTTATTAATTATATAGCCACGGAAAAGCAACCAGAAGGGCAGCCACCTATTAAGATTGAAATATAAAACGCTAAGATATTTGTATAAATAGTAGCACGAGAACCTAATAAATACTACCACCTTTTACAGAACTACCACCTAAAGCTTACGCGAGCTAAACTACGTACTGCTTAAGATTACAATATTATCCAAGACTTATAAGCTAGTAAGGCACTTGCTAATAACACACGCTAAAAGACTAAAGATGACCTCTGTATATCTAAGCGCGACGTTTAACGATTAAAGAAAGCTGAGATTGTACTTATTATCTAGGTTACTAAGAAGGAGGGCATAATTAAATACCTACAGTCTTAGCTTAATAAGTATATCTGTAACGATGCTAAGCACCTCCCTACTACGCACTATACCACCTAAGTCCCTATGCCTCCGGCAACCTCACCCACCCAATACTTGGCCAAAAGTTAGCGTTAAGCAGCTTTACCTAATAGGGATGACCCCTATAATAGTAACTAAACTTAAGCCATAATTGTAGGGTCTAATATACAATACCTTAATCCCCTAGTCTTCTAGGGAGACCGCAAGGAATATAGCCACTAGAAGATACAAATCTGCGAGAAACTAACTTAGAGCGCCTACCTTTTTCCTAGGGAGGATACCAAGATTGGTTATATTATTGGGCGTATAAAGGGTACCCTATTTAACAGACTCTTCGCCTAATAGGAGACCAATAGCCCCTAGAAGTGGCAGTCCTACTATAAGGTCCTTAATAATCTTGACCTAATATATCACAACCACAACCTAGTGGCTACCAGTTAAGCCAAACTACGCGCCCTAAAGATAAGTCCCACTAAGTTATTTAATGAGTTCTATATTAAGTTCTAAGAATACACTAAAGTCCTCTCCTAAGACGACGCTAAAGATTAGAAAGACCTCCTCAAAAAGGTTACCTATTGTCTTAGTTACGCTGCCGCTAGTTATAATTACAATAACATTTATAGCATAGTGGCAGCCCTATAGAAGATTAAATAACGGCTAAATTAGATCTCCACTGCTAACCCTTGCCTAAAGGCTCCTATATAAAAGCCCTCCGGACCAACCATACCTACATACACTAGGTCACCAACGCCTACTACTAATACTATTACCAGAGCCAATATCAACCTCTCTATTCTAACCTTCCTACGTAAACTCCTAGACGGAGAGTGTAAGCTACTTCAGAAGCTAGGGCGCTACTATAGATGCCATTAAAAAGGCTATTATTGCGAAAACCCAAACTACCTAATGGCTAGGTTCAGTAATCGCCGCCTAACACCTAACTTTATACCTCGAACACCAAATACCTCGCTACGCACCGTTACCATACAAGATAAAGAAGCAGCAGCAGCAAAAGTAGTAGGAAATGCTTAGTCCTAGCCCTAAGTCGCAAGCTGGGACACCCTAATAATGGAGAAATCTATATATCGGCCTACTTAATAGATAACTCAGTAAGAATAAACGGACGGAAATAGATAGTTTTACCTATAATAGGAACAACTGCTAAAAAACAATATAAAGACTATTCTATAATTGACTGCGGAGCTACTAATAAATTTATAGATACCTAATTTATGCGTAAACATAACCTACCAACCTTACCCCTTACCAAAGCCCGCGCCCTACAACTCGCTAACGGTAGTTATACTGCATAAAAGATTACTTATATAGCATAACTCTACCTGGATATAAACGGATACCAAGAAGAGCTTTAGGCCTATATTACACCACTTGCTAATTACCCTATTATCCTTAGAATAAACTGGCTCAAGTAGTATAACCCCATCATTAACTAGAAGAAAAGAGAAGTGACCTTTAACTCTAACTACTACAGAGAGACCTGCCTAGGGCATAGCCTAGCCGCCTCTACCTACTCCCTAGGATATTAACCCAAAGAACCTTTAATTATACCACCTATAACTAACTGTTACTACATTAGTGCCGCAGCCTTCTATCATATAGCACAAAGGAAGAGCTAGGTTGTTACAGCAGCCTTCTACTTACGGCTATATAAACTTGATAAAGAATAGGATTATGTCCTCTATAGTAATAGGATAGATCTAATAGACCTCCTAGAGGACGACACACCTACAGAACTTAATAAACTCTCAACCTTAGACTTTAAGAAGTTCATAAAGCTTAAAAAGGGACTTACTAACAAGGAACTCCGCAAGCTCCTCCCTAAGAGGTACCACAACTTTATTAATATATACTCACAAAAGGGTGCAAATATACTTCCCCCATATCAACCTAATAACTATGCCATTAATATTAAATAAGGAAAAATGCCACCTTATAAGAGACCCTACCTAATATTAAAAGACGAACTTCTAGTTATAAAAAAGTATATTAACAAGCACCTTAATAAAGGGTTCATTTGTCCCAGCATATTACCAGCAGCTACCCCTATCCTTCTCGCCAAGAAGCCTAGAGGAGGTATTTAATTCTGCGTTAACTACAAAGGACTTAACGCTATTACAATTAAAAACCAATACCTAGTACCACTTATACATAAGACCCTTAAGCGGCTTAGTTAAGCTAAAATCTATACCAAGCTTAATATTATTACCGCCTTTAACTATCTCTAAATACAGGAAGGCGACAAATAGAAAACCGTATTCGCATCGCGCTTCGGCCAATTTGAATATACCATTATACCCTTTAGCATGTGCAACGGCCTAGGCACCTTCTAAAGCTACATTAATAACGCCTTATAGGACTACCTCGACGTCTTCTGCTCAGCGTACCTAGACAATATACTTATTTACAGCGACAACCCTTCTAAGTATACCGAGCACATTTAAAAGGTCCTATAGCGCCTTAGGGAAGCAGGACTCCATATTAATTTAAAGAAATATAAATTCTTAGTTACAGAAGTAAAATACCTTAAACTAATTGTTACTACTAAGGGTATCCATATGGACCCCAAGAAGGTACGCACAATTACCAAATAGCAAGCCCCTAACTGCATTAAGGACGTGTAAGCCTTCCTTAGTTTCGCCAACTTCTATCAGAAATTTATATACAACTTCTTAGGCGTAGTAGCACCACTTACAGCAATAATGCAAACAAAGGGCCTTTCTGCAAAAGGAAGAAAAACGTACCTACGCTTTACCTAGACGCCTAACTGCAAGAAGGCGTTCCAAGACCTTAAAAATGCCTTTACTAAAGCACCTATCCTAGCTCACTTTACACTAGGATAACAACTCTATCTTAAAATTAACTCCTTAGACCACATTAACACAGGCGTCCTCTCCTAGATAGGCAATAACGGTCTCCTCTACCTAGTTACATTCTACTTATCTAAGCTTACACTATAAGAGTGTAACTATAAGATCTATAATAAAGAACTCCTTGCGATTATATAAGTGTTTAAAGAATTCTAACTAAAACTCTCTTTAGCAGAACCCAACCAGCCAACTAAAGTCTTTACGGATTATTGCAACCTTAAATACTTTATAACCACAAAGTAGCTAAACTAACGCTAAGCACATTAAAACAAGTTCCTCTCCAGTTTTAACTTTAAAATTATATATAGGCTGGGAGTACAAGGCACAAAACCTAATAGCTTAACACGCCGCTCACAAGATCTTCCTTAGTTAGAGGATAACCCTTATAATTAGTTCTAATAGTAGATAATTCTAAAAGCAAGGAACCTAGCCCCTAGTATACTACCTATAACAGAACCATCCGCACCTTAGCTTTACGCTATGGATTTAGAGCCGCCCCCCAAAATTAACAAGCTTATTGCTGCTATATATAACATCTCTATTAACCCATTATTATACCAACTTATTGCCGCGAAAACTGCCAGCGCCTATAAGCTACCCACTAGCCTCTAAAACTTAGGCTAAATTAATATAGTAGCCTTAGAAGTAAAGGAGAACAGACTCTACTATAGAGGCCATCTATTCATCCCCAATTTAGAAGACCTATAACGGCAACTAATCCAGATGGCCTATAACCTCCAGTCAAGCGGTCACCCAGGCAAAAAAGGAACTTATAAACTTTTTAGCCAATACTACTTCTGGCCTAAGATAATAGACTCAGTTAAACGCTTTATAAGCGCCTACCATAGCTGTAAGCACGCCAAGGCCTTTCGCACTAAGTACTAAGGACTACTATACCCACTACTAATCCCTATACGGCGGTGGGCAGATATAGCTATAGACTTTATTACTAACCTACCACCCTATAAACGGCACGGTCGTACCTATAAGAATATCCTAATAATAATATGCCAACTTATAAAGGAACGTCACTACGTCCTAACTAAAGGCATAGCCATTAACGACATTACAGACGCTTTTCTTCGCGAAGTCTACTAACTACATAGGATACCTAACTCTATTACGTCCAACCAGGGCACGTAATTTAACTCCAACCTATAGAGACGGATCTATTAACGTCTTAGTATCTCCGTTAAAATGTCTATATCCTTCCACTATAAGACTGCGGGACAGCTAGAAAACGCCAACGCCAGTATAAAGGCGTACTTACGATAGGTTATTACCTACGGCTAAGACAACTGGGTAGATCACCTCCCACTAGGCGAGTTTGCAGCCAATAACCACATCTTAGCCACTATAGGACTTACTCTGTTCTTCGTAAACAAGGGTTATCACCCCTAATCTAGCATAGAGCCACCAGAACCTATTAATAAGAAACTGCTATATAGAAAACGCCTTAAGATGCTACTTGCCAACCAGCATATAGACTACATAAAAAATCTACTCAACTACTATAGGGGAGAAATAGCCTGGGTTTAAGCAAAGTAGGCCTACTTTACTAACTGTTATAGAACGCCACCACCGGAGATGCGTGTTGGCGACTGGGTATAGCTAGATGCACGTAATATCTCTATATAAAGGCCTATAAAGTCACTCAATTATAAGAACCTCAGCCCCTATTAGATTAAATAAGTTATTAATAGGGGAGCCATATATAAGCTAGAGCTTCCGCCAGCCCTAGCCACCCATAGGATATAGCCTATATTTTACCTATAGCTACTACACCTTCACTAGCCTAACCCCTTACTGGGACAGATATAGCCTAAACCCCTACTAGTACTAATCCAAAATAAGAACAAAGACGAGAACTATAAGGAGTGGACTATTAAACAAATCATCAACTCTAAATACTTTGGCAAAGGTAGAGGATGGCGGCTCTACTATAAAGCTATCTACACAGGATTCAATATAGATTAGCCAGAATAGCAACTATGGGAAGACTTTAAAAATGCAAAGGACCTAATTAGCGACTTTTACCACGTAAATCTATAGAAACCGGGCCTAAGTAGAGATTTCGTACCTAATCCTCTATAGGAGCCCTTATAGAGTTTAATTATTATACACTGCCACATAAGGGCAAATTGCCGTCAGATTGCCATAGATTGCCATTATATAACCAAAAAATTGTTAAGATGTCCAGGAACTTCAACCGCCGGTTAAAGTTATTTAATTAATTAAATTCTTAGGTGCTAAGCCTTATTACGCAATAATGCTGCGGACTATAAAGATGTTAGTTTAGCTTACCGCCTTCCACTAAGCCAATAGCGATTTTCTATCCCGGGGATGGAAAATCCTAATTAGTCCATTTAACAATTAGAGCTGGTAGAACTCCACACCATCAACCCCTTCAGCATTATTTCTTTTCCTTCTCTATACCTTAAGCGTTCCTTCTATATGTATATAGTAACCACAGCGTCGCCAGAGCTCCGCCTCTATAAGAGGGGGGGTAGTATCACAGAACGCCGCCGCAGGAGCCTCCATAGGAGACTCCCTAGCGGAACCCCGTGCCCTCGCGTACGCTTCGCGTACAGCTTACGTCAGCCACGCGTAGTATATCACCTTCCTACGCCCTCGATCCTTACGATCGATCGCGCAACGTCTTGTAGACTCCTTAAATACATACGCTCTGTAGCCATTGCCTACGTCCCGTGACAGCCCTTCCTAAGACTGTCTTAGAGAGACCTACTAAAGCTTAGCAATAACCCCCAAAACGAGGCAAAGGACGCCCTCGCAAATACCCTCTACTTACGGCCATAGCTGACATCACTATCTACCTATAGGATGACAGTTAATTTAGTACTTAATTCAGCGCCTCTTAACAGAAGAAGCTTACTAGTCTACTTAAGAAGGGAGTTTTTGAGATCGTAAGACTTACGGATATACTATAAGGCGTATAACTCTTTAATTCGCGATTTATTAATAAGATCAAGAACAAGGGAACCAATAAGGCTTTTAAGAAATCCCAACTAGTTATGCAAGCTTATAACAACTTAAAAAAGGAACTAGTTCTTACCTAATCACTAACTATTTAACGAGTTAGCTAATGACTAATTCTTTATATCGCCGCCATAAAGCTTCTATAGGCACGACTTTACCTCCAAGACATTTCACAGGCCTATATATAATCAACCACTACACTAAATTGAAAATTCTATGTATGACCTCCATATAAGCTAATTAAGCAACTTGGGATTAATAAGGCCTCTGTTTTAAAGGTTATAAAACCACTCTACAGAGTACCAGAAGCTGGTAACCACTGGTTTAAGATATATTACTTATATTACATCTAACAGTTATATATGGACCAGTCTATATATAACCCCTATCTCCTATAGAGCAACAAACCCTTCGGCATTGTAGGCCTATAAACCGATAATACTCTATTCCTGGCAGATAAGACCTTTATAAATATAGAGCAAAACGAGCTGTATAAGGCCAAGTTTATGGCTAAAGAATGGGAATAACTTACCGTTAATACGCCCATTAAGTTTAATGGTGGAGTTATTCAGCTACTAACTAACGGGAGTATTATGCTTACTTAGGAACAACAATGCATAAACCTTAGTACGATTAGTACCAAGCTTGCTACGAGTATAGGATTAAGAGGAGCTATAAGAACCTTAACTCTAAAGGACTAGTACATTACTTAACGCGCTAGAGGTGTATATATTGCTTTAGTTTACTAGCTAGAAGCCTTATTTAATTTATCCTTTGCCGCCTAGGTAATTAACCCTAATAAGGAAGACGCAAAACAGTTAAATAAGCATCTAAACTGGCAAATTGAGAATGCTAATAGAGGCCTTAAGTTTGTTAAGTTAGATATTAAAACCCTACAGCTCCTAGTGTTTATGGACGCGTTATTTGCTAATAATAAGGACCTCTCTTTACAGATTGGCTATATTATTGTACTAGCTAATACTATAAAGAAGGCCAACATCGTCTATTAGAGCTTAGTTAAGTGCAAAAGAGTTACTTAGAGTGTACTAGCTTCTGAACTCTACAGTACGGCCTACGGCTTTAATATTGGCGTTGCGATTAAATCTACAGTAGACAAGATCCTACAAATTAACCTCCTACTTATGCTTTGCACTGATTCTAAGTTCTTATATAACTATTTAGTACGACTTGGAACTACCCAAGAAAAGCGCCTAATAATTGACGTAATGTGCCTCTGGTAAGCCTATAAACGGAGATAGATTACAAAGGTGAAATAGATTAACAGAGAGGCCAACCCTACTAACGCCATGACGAAGGGAAAGCCCTGCGCGGCTTTTTAATAGCTTATTAATACAAACCGAATTAACCTATAAGTTGTAGGATGGGTTAAACGAACGAACTTAGATTTAGCTTAGCGTTAGGTAACTAATTATAATAATATAGACCCTAAATTTAACTAGCTAATCAGGATTTTCCATCCCCGGGATAGAAAATCGCTATTAGCTCGCTTACTACTAGCGCCTTAGCGGCCCTCGCGATATATTAACCTACTACCCCTAACAATTCTTCTTGTAATTATGGACCTGTAAAAGGAGCGTGGAAGCTATTGCGTATTAATTAGATCTCTAGCTATTGCGTATACGCTACAAATAAGTCTAGAAGTAAACTTAGCTTTAGAATATAGATTAGCCTTCTTTTTAGAGTTGCTCTAGTGTCGGAATGTTAGTTATGTAATATGGTCACGAGACCGCAAAGCAAGGCTAGTTAACCTAACCTTGGAGCAACCCTTACTTCTAGACAATTAATCATCTAATAATTAACAACGCATACGTATTATACAGTGATATTCGTGCCTGTTGATTAAAGCATGTATACCGACAGTAAATTACACCAAAATTAAAAAGCCTTAGTATATTACACGATGCCAAATCAATCCTTGCCCTCTTGCGAAGCCGAGACTACCATATAAAATGTTATACAAGATCTTTCTTCTGGTGTTGAGCCGTTGATTTGCAAGGCTTCTGGCGCCCACGGAGCACCTAGATCTACTATTGGACGTTGTCTTACTAGCCGTCTCTTACAACATAAAGCTCACCTAGGTTTATTGCATCCTTTATAAAAACAGCAAATTATTAAATAGATCCACAAATGTTAATCCTAGGGCCTTCCGTTAAGGGCTAATATGCTCTTAGAAATGGCTTATTCCCTTTTAGGAAATGGCCAAACTGTAGGTAAGCATTGGAGGCAGAGATTTGTTTAACGCCACGGTCTTAGTACTATATTAAGTCGTTAACTTAATTGCTAGAGAGCTTAAAATAATAATCCAGTAGTTATACGTAATTGGTTTACGTTCTTCTGTGCTGTTTATAAGCAATATTAAGTTAAGCATTTAAAATTTATTAGCAACTTTAACGAGAAGGGGGTGATGCTAGGCCTTACAGTAGTGGCCTGGGTGATTGTATCAGGCAAGACATATAGGAAGAGGTTAAAAAATCGGACAGTTATATAGCCAGGCTCTCATAAGTTAGTATCTATTATTAAGATAATTTGCGCCAATGGCTCTCTACTGCCTACCTTCTTAATTTAGAAGGCACAAACCCACCTAGAAGGATGGTATTAAATTAGTAAGTAAAATAAGGGCCTTTGCGGATATATATACGCTACCTCCTCTAGTGGGTAGACGGACAACTCCTTAGGTCTATATTATATTAAATATTATAATAAATATACGAAATACCTTATAGAAGATTCCAACAGTAAAATATAGTAATATCGCCTGTGTTACGGACAGCTTAAGTACAATGTTACAACTACTTAGAGAAGAGTCGGAAGAAGTTAGTTGGTTAATATAGGCACGGTCTAGAATGGAGCCGGTGGAACCATGTGACGAGGAATAGTAAGCGAGTCACATAATGTTATACGCAGTGTACGTAGTGTATGCAGTGTATGTCCGCGTATAACACGTATAATACGTACCTTACGTATAAGGGAGGATTTCTTAGGAGTATGGTTGTGTATTTAAAGGACCTTAGTCCCTACCGTAGATAGTTCTCTCCTTGTAGTGAATCTTAGAATATAATTAGAGTTAATCTATTAGGCAACTACTCTACTAGTTATTATTACATTGTTGACTTCTTGTTTGCCTATATACCTAGCCCAATAATAGGACCTACTGTAGTTCTTACTATAAGGTTCTGTTATATATTTACTACCTGGTTATAGTATTAACAAAGTTAAACAACATGCCACCTAAAGCACCAGTCACGATGCCATCGACGGTAGCAACTACCTTAGGATTAGGAGACACTAGTATAGCAGATATAGACTTATAAGTGGTTACAAGAGGTTAGTTATAGGAAATGGTTAATTGCTTATTAGATAATAATAGGATACTTAAGGAACGTATTAATGGAATTAGAGCAGTAAAGGTTAAGTTACTATTAATTAAACAATTCTTAGGAGAAAGGTTAAAACTTAAGGGATTCCTTATACAAATGCACTTTAAGGTTATACAGGAAGGAGCAAAGTTGGCAACACCTATAGATTAAGTAGCGTATGCAGGATTATTCTTAATAGGAAGAGCACTGGAATAGTTTAAACCTTACCTTATAGAGATATAAGTTAGCGGTATAACAACTACTAACTAAGACGTACAATTTATATTTACTAGTTGGAATGGGTTTATAGAGAGACTAATATAAATATTTAGAGACCTGGAAGCATCAACTATAGTAAAACAAAAGCTTTAAAACTTGGTATAACGTTCTTTAGTAATTAAGTATATAATATAGTTCTAAACACTTGTAATATAGGTTAAGTGGAATAATAAGGCGCTTATGGTATAGTATAAATAAGGACTTAAGGCTAAAGTCTAGGACGTAATTATCCTAATAGAAGATGCGGAAAGTCTAAGAGACTTAATAGATTAGTTAATAAAGATTAATAATAGAATCTATTAAAGGGAACAAGCTAAGAAAGGGCAAGATAGAGTTTTATAGTTATATAAGGCGCAGAATACGCATTGACAGACATAGAGCTAAAAACTATAGAATAGCGCAGAGCTAATAGACCTAAGCGGTACTAAAGAATCTAAGAGATAAATAAAGAAACTATAAAAACCTAAAGGTTAAGAATTAAGTAATTATAGGACTAGAGAGCAGAGGCTAAACTAGGGATCTTAGTAATAGAAGACATTTAGGCGGACTCTATAACAAGAAAAATGGTTTAAAGATAGGGCTTGTATAAATTATAGAAAACAAGGTTATTTTACTAGAGACTATAGAGGTAGTTAGTGTGACGGTTGTGACGTCACGTGACCTTGGGCGCCCATTTAGGTACATATATGTTGAACCACAAGCTGCGAAGTCGATCTTGATCTTCTTCGTGCACTATCCTTTTGGCTAGTGGTTTGGCCGTCACAGTTAGAGTAACTACATAGTAAAGGGCACTAGGTTATTAGAGTACAATAATATAGATATAGGAGTATTGCACAGGACTAAAGAGTGTTTAATTAAATACTTTACGTTTTGTTATAATAACGCATGCCAAATTTATAATGACGCTAAGTATAGCGCAAGCTATTGGCCGTAAGAGCTAGAGTTAAGAGAACTTAAAGAAACCAGAGAGTTAAATAAAAAATAAGATTAACTCTATAAGCTAAATTAAGATGTTAAAGCAATATACGGATAAAGATTAGTAATAATAATAATAAAGTTAGAGTACTTATTAATTAACAGCGATAAGGAAGAAAAGGAGGCTAACTAGAAGCACTTATATCTTAGTAACGCAATAGAAGTAGAGACTAAAACCACTACAGAACGCGGATTAGTAATAGGTATTATAACACTATTAGATACAGCATCTATCGCTTTATAAGACGGAAGGAGTAATATCTAGAGATAATTAAGTAAGTAGACAACTACTAGTGCTAGCTTACTACTTATAAAAGGTAAAAGGCTATAGGTCTAAGATTCTTAAGAAGAGATAAGAAAAGCTCTAGACTTGCAAGACGTAATAAGGATAGCTTAAGAACCCACAATAAATAAAAACCAATAGGAAAGAGCAGTAACTTAGTTTAGTAATAAACGAATAAGTATAGGACGCAAGTTTAAGAACTACGAGTTTGGGGAATAAATAAGAACGTTAATAGGAAACCAAGATTTTGAGAAATAAATAAGGACTACAGCAATTCTAGGTAAATATAGTGTTTAGCCTAAAGATTGAAAAGTTAATACTAAGATTAAGAAGTAAGACGACTTTAAGGATCTAGCTATAAGATACAGAAAACAAGAAACTATGGATAAGTTTAGATAAAGAATTATTATATAGTAAGAGTAAAAGCTAGATAAAAGGTTAGCTATACTAGGTCGTATAAGGGACAGAGTACCTATATAAAGAGTTACTAATAGGCCTAGTACAGGGACGCCTAGAGTAAAGTAGTTAGATAAATTAGAATAAGAAGAGGATCTAGACATTCTAGTTAGGTTTAAAGAAAGACACACTAAAGGATATTACAATACAGCGTTAACAAGGTACTTTCTTATAGATAGACTATATACACTAAACCAGTTGTATGGAAAGTGGTATAGGTAACGATATAATAATAAATAGGAAGACTTTTATATATAGCTAGATAAAAAAGTTGTCTAAAACTAACCCATTATGGAAAAACGCATAAGTTATATTAAAGGAGCATTAATTATAATATTAAGGAACCTAGAAGAGGGATCTAGGGACTAGAGAGAAGAATAGCAAATCTTAATACCTATAGCGGAAATACCAGTAGTTAGGTTAACTAGGTATTGGTTTAAACTTAAGGATAGAAATAAGCTAAGAGTTAACCTAAGTTACCTAGCGTATTATACGTTATTGTGGATAGCTTGTGTAGATGACGTGTATAATATATATAGGGCACTAAAAGACAAAAACTGGAAATACTTAGTAAGGATATATTAGGCACTAGAGGAAAAACGGTTTAGAGATATTAAGTATATATATAGATAGCACCTAGTAGAAGTATAAAGTTAAGGGGACCTAATACTTTAACCTAAAAGATTCCTTACGGAAGAATGCCTAGATGGATAATAGTGGTGGGACTGCCTAGAGAATACTTGTCTATAGCATATAGAGGAAAAGAAGCGAACTAAGTATTGGCTAAAAGTGGACTAAGTATAGATAGGATCTAATAGTTAATAGTTAGGAAAAGGGGAGGCCTATAGGACTAGAGGGAACTAGTAGTAAAGCCTTAAACCCTTAAAGGAGTTTAAGGATAACACCTAAACTTATAAGTTAAGTAGTAAAATTAACAGTTTAAAGTACTAATAGATAGTAGAGTAATAAGAAACCATATATTACTAGCAGTAGTAAAAAGGATAGGGTTGCTATATAGATAAAAGGAACACCTATATCTACTTATAATAATTTTAGGGGATTAGATAGCCTATAGAGGAGGTATTATTAATCTTAAAATAGGACCTATTTAGTTAACTATTAAAGGGAGACCAGTTAAGATGTCTTTTAATATCCTACCGTTGGGAAAAGATAAGGCAATACTAGAAATGCCTTAGTTATAGGAATACAATCCAAAGATTAATTGGGTTATAGGTTAGGTTAATATTAGAGATACTTAATAATATAAGATGCAATAGTAAACCAAGTTAGTATAGTACTAAGTTGGAGTAATATACGAAGCGACTAAGCAAGGCTTAAGTTATATACTAAAGAGATACCATAAGTATGGTAAAAAGTTATAGTTACTGGAAAGCGAAAAGCTGTTAGAATATATAGTATGGGACTATAAAATAGAGTTGGAACTAGGAACGAGTCTAAGGTTCTTTTTAATCTATAAGCTTACTAAAACCAAGTTAGTGGCACTTAAAGAGTTTGTCCAAGAAAACTTACGAAAGGGATATATTAGACTATTGCAGTTATTAGTAGGATATCCAGTACTGTTTATCCTAAAGAAAAATAAAAAACTTAGGATGTGCATTAACTATAGACAGTTAAATAGTATTACTAGAAAGGATAGGTATCCTTTACCCTTAATTAGCGAAATCTAAGACTGGATAGGCAACGTAAAAATCTTTATAAAGATAGATCTAAAATGGGCGTACCATTAGATTAGAATTAAGGAAGGCGACGAATAGAAGGCAGCCTTTAGGTTAAAGGAAGGACTATATAAGCCATTAGTTATATAATTCGGGCTTATAAACGCACCAGTGACGTTCTAGAAGTGAATTAATAGCGTATTAGGAGAACACCTTAATGAGTTTGTTATAGTATACCTTAATAATATTATTATCTACTTAGAAAGCGAGAAAGAATATAGAGAATATATTAAATAGGTCTTAAAGAGACTATAAGAAGAACAGATGCTAATAGCTATTAAGAAATACAAGTTCTTTACTAGGAAAACTAATTTTATAGGATTTATTATTAAACTAGGAAAAATTAGTATGGACCTAAAGAAAGTTGAAGCTATAGTAAGTTGGTAAGAACTAGAGAACGTTACGCAGTTAAGGTTGTTCCTAGGGTTTTGCAACTACTATAGGAGGTTTATTATATAGTGGTTAAAGAATATCGAGCCGTTTATAAGGCTAATAAAGAAAGAGGAACTATAGGTATAGGCTAATAAGTAAAGAAAGTTATTTAAGGAACTTAAGGAGTTGTTTACCTAGGAACTAATTCTTAAGATTTACTAACCAAGGTTAGAAACAGTTGTTAAGACAGATATATTAGACTTTACACTAGGAGTATATTTACTATAGAAGCACTAGGACGCATGGCATCTAGTAGCGTATTATAGTTAACAGATAACACTACTAGAACTAAACTATAACATCTATAACAAGGAGTTATTAGGTATAGTTATAGCATTAAAGAAATAGAGAGCATTCTTGCAAGGCATAGAGAAACTATTTATGGTTAAGATAGACTATAAGAACCTTATAGGATTCCTAATAACAAAGAAACTTAACTAAAGACAGGTTAGATGGGCGGAAATACTTACGGAATACCATTTCGATACCATTTCGAAATTTAGTATACTAAGGGTACAGATAATGCACAAGCAGATACTCTAAGTAGGAAAGCTAAACTATAAAGTGACGAAAAACTATTAGGGGCTATATTGCAAAAAGATAAAGACGGATTAATTAGGTATAATTATCCTAAGATAGTAGCAACACGAGAAAGCTAGATCTACGAATTACCTAAGAGTAATTGGATATAGAAGATCTAAAAAGTATAGGCAGAGGATCTAGACACAGAATAGTATAAAAATAGAGAAGTAACCTATGTTCTAAGGTCTATTACAAAAGAGTTTATTAAGTTATTTTATAAGGGACTAACTTAAGGACACAATAGAGCTATAGGCTTAGTGTTAAGATTTTAAGAGGAGTATATTATTTAAGAAATCTGGGGACTAGTAAGATAAGTTATAAAAGAATATTTAGATTGCTAAAGAAATAAACTAACAAGGTATAAGCCGTATAGAGGGCTATAACCTGTTAAGACACCAGAAAGACTATGGGAAGTTATATTATAGGACTTTATTATTAAGTTACTAAAGTTAAAAGATCCTATTATAGGATAAGATTATAATGCGATCTTAGTAATAGTAGATAAGCTTATAAATTGGGGGTACTTTATAGCATATATAGAAGAGATATTAGTAGAAGATGTTGCTAAAATCTATATTAAGGAAGTATTTATAAGACACGGAGCATTAAGCAAAATTATATTAGATAGAGATTTAAGGTTTATAGCAGTATTCTAGGAGGTATTCTTGGCGGAATAAGGAGTTCGCGCAGCAACCTTAATAGCGTATTATCCGCAGACGGACGGATAGATAGAAAGATTAAACTAGATACTAGAATAGTATCTAAGGCACTATATTAATCACGTATAAAACAATTAGGTATCGTTACTACCAGTTATATAGTTTATATACAATGTAACACTATAGGAAGGAATAGAGACATCACTATTTAAGGCGAATTACGGGTGTGAGCTAAGATTATTATTATTGCTATATTAAGTAAAGAAAATAAGTAGCACAGCCAAGTAAAGAATGGAGACTTTAATAAATCTTTATATAGACCTTAAGGGAGCAGCGAAACTAGTATAAGAGCGAATGAAAAAGTACTATAATGCTAAGAGATCTAAGGGACTAGATCTTAAGGAGGGGGATAAAGTATAGCTACTATACAAAAATTTTAAGAGTTAACGATTAAGCAAAAAGTTGGACTATATTAGACTAGGACCTTTTAAAATTATATAGAGAATTTTATTAGTTACGTATAAGTTAAACCTACTAGCTAAAATAAAGATCTACCCTATATAGCACGTCGCAATGCTAGAACTAGCACACGGGAATATTAAGCCACTAGTTTATAAGGCAGACATATATAGAGGGCAAGAAGAAGATAAATGGTAAGTTTTAAAGATTATTAGTTATAAGGACGTAGATAATAAAATATAGTACAAAGTAAAGTAGATAGGCTATAGTAAGACTACCTAGGAACTACTAAGCAACCTAGAAAACGCTATAGGAAAGGTATAGGAGTATTAGAAGAAAGTAGGTTAGGAAGTATTAAAAAAGAATCGCCAAAGGATAAGTTACCTAAGGGGGACCTAGGAAAAGCAACTACTATATTACTTAGAGTTATTTCCTTCTCTAGAAACTTTACCCTCTTATTACCTAGCTTGTTAAGACCCTATTAGATAAGCTTCCACTTTTTAAAATAAACCTTCTTATAACCCTTTTTAAGACGGGTTAACTGAGCGAACGCAACCTACTGAGACTTAAAGGAGTGACGCTGAGCCTTAAGGGCCCGAGCTGTCTCCTCAGCGGAACAATAGAGTTTGGCGCGCGTGGCGGCCAACTCGGACTTAAGCTTTGCAGTGGTAGATTAAACACGAGACCCTACAATAAGTTACTTAGGGAACTTAAAGACTGTTAAGAGTTATAGGACGTGTATACTTAGTGTTAGAGACTAAACGAATATCGCAGGACAATTAAACGTTTGCTTTAGTGCACTCTGAACAGAATAAGGGTTGTTAAGACGAGGGACTCGCTATCGCAATATATACTACTAGGATTTGCTAATAAAGAGGATAAAAGTAGAGAGGGCAGCGGAATAAATAGGGGAAATAATAGCAAGAATAAAGATAATTAGGGGTTTGGTAGTATAGTGCTACTATTGCAGCAGAGCTAATATAAATATTAAATTTAAAATGGTAGGTTAACTAAAGGGCGTTATTAGGCGTATTAAGGTTATACTATACTACTATTAGGTTAAAATATATTCTTTATATAGTATATACCGGGCGTATAGAATAAGTAGAGAATACTAACTATGTAAAATGAGTAAAGGGTATAAACTGCTTAGACTAAGCGAAGTATACTAATTGCGTAGAATAGGTAAATACTACTAACCGCGCAAACTAAGTAAATACTATTAAGTACGCGGGATAAGCACTTAATAACAACTACGCGGGAAGAGTAATACTTATCTATTACTTAAAGTAAACAAGATATATATAATGCGCAAGGAGGGCATTATACATTAATTATACATTAAGTATAAAATAAGCTTAATAGAATAAAGGCACTACTTACCTAGGTAGCTGCAAATGCGCAATTAGCTGCACCGCGTTATTGGTTTCTGTTAAATGCGGCAGTTTGCCGCTCCTTAGTCAAGACCATAGGCTACAGGGCGCGGTGCGCGGATTGCGCATTTAGCTGCCAAATGCTGCAAAAATGCTAGTAAATTTTTTCCTGACGTAGTTGGATTAGAGTATACAAAGCTCCGCCTTCTTACCATTAGCTAGCTCTAAGAGCTTCTTATAAGGGATCTTTTATTTTTTATTTAGGTGCACACTGGGAGCTCTTAAAGGTAGCCAAGGCCTAGCCGAAGGCTAGGCTTGGCACCTCTTTATAAGCTCCTCGGGCCTATAGCCCTTCCCTTTTTATTAGTTCGTCTTTATACTAGGGTATTACTATACCTACTCTTTACCATATCGTCCTCTTCTATTAACTCTTCTATAACTAATACTTAGCTTAACTACTCCCTACCATATACCTAGGCAATATGCCTTACATTTGTCTTCTAGCTATTAATATCTTTAGGTAAGGCTTAAATTAGTTCTTTAAGCCTTAATAGATCGTCTATAAGAGTTAATAAGTTAACGTACTACTAAATCTAATTAGTATTAGCCTATAAATTAATAACCTTAATCCACTCGTCATAATAATTTAGGCTTGGTAGGATTTCGGATAGGACAGTAATAGATATATTATCTTATTAAAAGGTTATTATAGGCATTTATAATTAAGATAACGATATAAATTAATAGGAATAAAGACTTTAAATTGAAAATAATATAGTAGACGGCCCGGGCTTATAACTATTAAATAGGACAATTAGGAATAAAAACCCTATCGATTAAAGTTGGCTCTAAAAGCTATCTATATACATAAGGTAGGTGGCAAAAGGCTAACGGCGATGCCGACAACGATATGTAACTGTTACCCAATTGCCACCGGTCGATAGGTAATGGAAATCCGACTCAGGTCAACATTATCTGCTTAGCTATGTTATGAACAAATAATACATTTGAGGTTTGAATGGTAGCCCTGTCTACACATTGTACCGGTGGTATATGTTCCATTTCAATGCCTATTCCCCTAAAAAATATCACCACCTTTTGCTCTCCATTTTACGCGTCGTCCTCCTCCCCGTGTTGCGGATTTCGTCCCAAAGTCAGAAGACCCACTCCTCGAGCAAATAAACAAAGTGGCCAGAAAGAACCGCTAAAATCGAGATCGTACCTGTTTCTGTCAATGATAGCCGTCACAAGACGTTTGGAGTTAAGGAATAAGACACGTGATAACAAAATGATAGACAAACGTACCAATAGTTCACTGCACAGCATATGCCTTCAGATGAACATGACTGAGATACTTTGTGATACCTAAAACCCCAATGCATGTGTTAATCAGAACCCAAGACACCATGCAGAGAAAAGTGTATAAAGGTGAATTTACCACAAAGCCGGAAGATACAGCATATCGCCCTCTTCCAAAGTAACCCTCAGGGATCTGGAACATTTAGAGAAGGGTGTCGGGCGTTGATCAGGAAGATCGGGATCCCAAGTCGCGAAGGGCACATTCTCTTCTGGCTCATCAAGGCACACGACCAAGTCATTCAGGGCTTCACTGAGAGCCACTTCAGTATTGGCCAGAGGTGAGGGATGAGAGTGGGAAGATGTTGGAGATGAGGATAGTGTGGATGGCGGAGATGGAGAGGGGCGAGGCGTGTAAGTTGCGGCAGGAATAAGTTGCTCGTTTATGCAAGCGCTCTCGACGGGCGGGAGGAGGACGAAGTGTTTGCGGCCACGCACTTGGACGTAGATATTTTCGTAGTTATCTTTATGCAAAGCTGTTGTGCTGTGGGAATTTCCTGACTCTTATTAGCCCCCAGCTTGATAGAGTTGGAAGGCATGGTAATAGGAGAAATGAATTGACAATACAATGGGCCTAGCGCAACGACATGTTTCAAGTACCTAGCCAAAAGTTAATTGCATCCGGAGATTTTTGGAGAGCAATGCGCGCAAAAGGAACGTCTTTCGGAAGATCTGAGAAGAGCGGAATATATTCGTTTCGGAGATTGTCATTTTCTGGTATCAATTAATATTTCGGGCGCGTTTGCCGGTGTTACAGTTGGTATTTACGAGTCTGCGCATATCTTGTAGGCTCTACATACGTCATCAGCGTAAATTTATTCTTCAAAGAATGCATCAAGGTTCGCCAATGGTAAACGATCGAAATTCTGTATTACCCTGTGAAGATGGATTACGTTCTTGGTCCTGAATCTTCTGAATAACCTTGGAGAATGGTTCCTCTGTCTCATATGGCTTTACGAAGATGAGACTATTATCTTCCAACTCGACAACGGAGTCTGCGTTGCTTAACGAGTGGAGATTGAGATATTAGCCATTGTATCCCTGTCATGAGAACAGCATGAGTACTAGTGCAATAAGGCAAAGAGAGCCTAGGGTTAAAAATCTTGTGCTAACCATGAAAAGGCCAGAAAGCAAAATATAGACTCATTCAATAAGGAGTAAGCAAGAAAAGACCTACCCATGTGGGGTGATCGCAACATTTACGAGTTGCTCACCCATCACATCTGCAAGATACTTCGCATTCCATTCTTTGGTGGCAGCCCAGCTACTGGCACCTTTGCGGATAACGAACGGAAGATTTCTTGCGACATAGCGCATGAACTCGAGTGGACTAGGCTCTTCTCTCACCTCATCGACAGACCCTGAATTAAGTTCATGGTAGGAAGTTATAAGATCTAATGTTTCACTAGTAAGAAATGGGTGCATACTGCATTTTAGAAATTGAAAATGCAAGGAATGGAAATGCAAGAGCGCGTAGAACAAGATATGTGACGGTTTTAAAAAGGGTAGAAACACCTCTTATAGCGCCGGGCAGTTTTGCAGCATTCGGAGTTGCCGACATAATCACCCAGTGGTTCTTTGCTTATAGAATGGATTGAAAACCAGCTTGAAATTGAAGCAAGGGACTAGCAGCAAAGTAGTGGAGATATATATCTAACCACCGTTATGGTGGTGTGAGTTGCGTGCGTTCCCACAAGACCCCTTCGCTCCACGACCTCAACCCAAAATTTTTATCTCGCTTGACTTTTCTCCGAACCTTACTACTACCGCAACACCAGCACCCATCCCAATGCCAATCGCCCCCACACACATCCAACATGCACTCTAACAGCAATCGCATGCGCCCACCATGAACCGCCTTACCCGTCTCTTCCACTCTGGCCTTCCCAACTTCCTTCACACCCACACGACTCTCCCCTCCGGCCAACGCCACCGCACTTATTTCGGCCTTGTAGTACTCTACGCCAATACCGCGCTTCTGGTGCACGTCTTCCTGACCTATATGTACACTATCAAGCCCACCTATGGCATCAGTATGGTGCCGACCATCAACCCGGTCGGGAATTGGATCCTCATTTCGAAACGGCACAGACGAGGGCGGCGCATCAGCGTAGGCGACCTGGTTTGCTTCAAGCATCCTTTGCTGGAAGGCGAGGGTGCAGTGAAGAGAGTGGTGGGCATGCCAGGTGATTTTGTGCTGTCTGGAACGCCGGGGGTGGGGGATGAGAGGATGGTGCAGGTGGGTGATAATCTTCCAAACATCATGAGCCGGTTAAAGTGCCATTGATTCGCAGAACCGCACCCCAATATGGCTAACAAATGTGGAATCACAGGTACCGGAAGGCCACTGCTGGGTTGCGGGAGACAATCAGATGCATTCGAGGGATTCGCGTTATTTTGGCCCTTTGCCACTAGCTCTAATTAGGGGCAAGGTCATTGCGCATGTACTGCCTTTGTCGAAAATGGGATGGATAAATAATGGACTGCAGGAGCCGTGGGATCCGGATTCTGATGACTTTTCGGAGGAGTAGAAGGGTTAGTGGGAGACTCCGTATTTCATGCGCTTTTTGCGGACCCGATATGTGATAGATATCTACAAGGTGGCCCACGCACTGTTACATAACCTATTACATACGCGTCGCTAAGCTTAAAGACTGCCTAAGTACCCCCTACCAACAAATATTATATAAATATTATATTAAAATAGATAGTTAGGAAGCGTCCTTTACTTATAAAGGACTTAATAAGGGCGTAGCTAAGGTGAGCAATTGTAACGTATCCTGCCTTCACGTCGCCAAATAGGCCAAAAAGACAGAAGTACTCGCGAATCTATCGCGACTATGGCGGGATCTAATATATGTACTCTTATAGCAATTAAACATAAGTAATAGGAGCGTTTAAGGTAGGCGAAGATTTTATAGAGCAATAAGTGACTAGTTAAGAGAAACTCGGGTAAAAAATAGTCCTATACTTTTCATATACCACGTTAGAAATAGGATATTAATAAGATTAACATATATAAAAAGAATAAGGGACATACCGTTATGGTATAGGCAAGCTTTTCTCAAGCTCTTGGACGCTCTGATTTGGTGGTTATAGAAAGGGACGAGGAGGCACCTAAGGGGGGATATTCTACCAACTTTTACCTTAAAGTTTTGAAGGATTAGATAGCTACCCTATTTACCCAATTTAAATTTAATTAAGCATGCCTGGGTATAACTTAAAGAGAGGCTCCACAAATAATTTCTATGTGTTACTTGGATGCACGGATCTAAAAATGAGGTAATTAAGGAGCTATCTAAGGCCCTAATAGTTTGCTAGAATAAGATAGCACCTGCCTTTTTAAGTCTTCAATAGATAGTATGGAAAAGAGATGCGACGCTGTAATTAAGGCTAAAAGGTGGCACACTAAATACTAGACTCCAAAAAAAGTCGCAATTGCTTGAATGTATATCTACAAGGAACTTCAGGTAATTTTTAGAGCTCCAGAATTGATTGTGCAGGGGGTGTCATTATTTATGTGTAGCACTAAAACGCCAGCATTCCCTAGCTGGAAAAAGGCGCCATCGAAAATCATGTCGTCTGCCGTGATCGCCAAGCTCTGGGTTGTCCCGTAAATAGAATCAAATTTGCACCATGCGTCCTACATTGCATCCCGCCGACTTGCCAAGTTGCCCTGGGACTATTTGCGACTCCACCTCTTTCCGAGTAGCCATGGCTTTGGGCGCTCCTTTTTGAAGAATGGGAGTCCGTTACAGCCCATTTTCCATTTTCCATTTTCCATTTCCACCTTCCTTTCATTTACTTCCATGGATAGCTCGACAATCTTTCATACGTGATAGGGATCTTAGTAATTCCAATTCGCTCGCTGTATGCTCTGTCTTTCGTTCAAATAATTTTTCATAATCACTATAATGCGTACGAGTATTGCAGTTGGCCTTCTGGCCAGTCTAAGCTCGTGGGTTAGCGGTGAGTTGCGAAACAAACATTGAATTCCATCTAGCTAGGGCTGAGCATCTTATATTCACTGCCATATCTACAGCTAGCAAACCACTTCCACGCGCTCCGACCACTCTAATAACCTCCAGTGCTTCGGCTACGCCATCTGGAACATGTTCAAATCTCGTAATCGACGACTGGGTCTCTCAATCTCGACTTACCTTTCTTTATTACAACGCAATGCTAGAACCTAGCTCGGATGATGCTACAATGAAATCAATTGTCGTTGGTTCTCCAAGCGCCAATCGAGTCACCCTCACTCCAAAAGACACGAGCTCGTATTTCTACAGTCAAGTAGGTTGCATTAACGCAAAAACCGTTTATGGCGGAATCTCTCTCCGCATCAAAGCCCCTGCTGGAACTACCCTCACCGCCGAATTGCAATCCTCATCTACCTGCAGTCAGGACGTATATACTGCTGTTGATCAAACAACCACTCAGCTGGGATGGACTTTCGACGGAACCGAGAAACTCTACAGCATTCCGTTCTCCAAATTCTCTGGCCTAGACACAAGCAAGATCGTGACAGTTTTCTTCACGGGCTTCACGAAACCAGTCAGTTTTGGCCCAATGGCATTCTACTGCGGCAGCACGGCGAGCGAGTACATTGTGACCACCACCTCCGTATCCGCCGGTCCCAGCTCCACCGTCGCAGCCCCTACTGGCACGGCGCCAGCTCTCGTGATTGACCAATTCGCCGACTCCGCCAGCAACGCATTGGGATACTGGCACGGCGCCGATGATGGCATGACGCTGACATGGGGAACCAAGCAGCTTACCATCAAGTCCACCGACTCCGACTACTCATTCTACACGCAGGTAACCGGCAGCTGCCGCGACATGACTAGCTATAAGGGATCCTACCTCCACATCGCCTACAGCGGCACGAACGCCTTCACCGTCGCACTGCAACAGCACAACGCTGCCTGCAACGAATCCGCAAACCCCTACCCCGAGACCTGGGACTCCGTCGAAGCGGCGCGCTACGCCTCCGCGACAGACATCTACATCCCAATGTCGCACTTCAACATCGAATTCGGGCGCGTAATCGGCATCGCCCTGAAAGGCTTCTACAAAACGAACGCCCTCGTCCTCTCGAAAATCGAAATCGTGCCCTCCATCCCCGCGGGCTTCACGATCCCCAACAAGCTGCCCTCCGGCCAACTCGTCTTCGCCTGCAAGCGGCCCAACTCCTTCGCCTTCGCCATCGACGACGGCGACCCGCAGTACGCGCAGCAAGTCCTGCAGGTCATCAAGGAAGAGAACATCAAATTGACCTTCTTCACCGTCGGCGCGCCGCTGCTCGACCCGAGCACCAACCTCAGCAACGTCTATCGCGAGATGCAGGCCGCGGGGCATCAGATCGCGCTGCACAGCTACACGCACCCGAAGATGGAGGGCCTGCCCGACTACGCCAGCATCGACTGGGAGTACGACAATGACATCGCGGCCGTGGCGCAGGAGCTGGGCGGGCTGCACACGCCGTATTTCCGCCCCCCGTTCGGGACCGAGGGCGCGCGCATGCGCCAGCGGCTCGCACTCGCGACGCAGAACGATAACCCGTATGTGACGATGTGGTCGGTGGATGTGGAGGATTGGCTGTGGGCGCAGACGACGACGCCGGAGCAGCAGCTGGTCAGTTTCCGGCGCGATGTCGATAAGGGCGGGAATCTGGTTGTTATGCACTATTTGTATCCGAGTACTGTGAGCTATTTGCAGCAGTTTATTCAGATCGCGAAGAAGACGGGGAAGCAGCTTATGCGCGTTGATCAGTGCATGATGGATCCGAATGCGCCACCTTTGTAGGCGGGTCTAGAGGAAATGAGGGATAATGTGGTGAAGATGATATAGTGAAGATGTAGAGAATATATGGAAAAGTAATGGAATTCTATTACGGCTTTAGCAAAAAGCATGAGAAAGGTAATATTGCGAACCCTACTCTAAAGCTACATAGCTATAAAAACATTACCATTCAAGAATGAGTTTGCTAAAATATCTCCACGGTGCGTATCCCAGAAATGTAATATAGGAACGTAAATCGTTAAGCCTCGATATGGTATGCGGGCAAAAATAATTGTCTTCACCATTTCCAATCGAAAAGGCCTCCAGATCTAAACTCTATGCTCCGCAAAAATGCCTTGTTGGAATTCGGATCCACGAGTTGCTGAGCATCCATTACGTACTTTTGGTCCCGTGGACCCGAAGGAGGTGTGATTTGAGCCAGCCAAGATACGTTATTGACATCGCGAGCTTCTTTAAGTGGCCCGAACTTTCGAATAATAGTAAGGACTACGTCGTCTGGCCTTCCTGCCTGCGTGTGGCGACGACGGAAGAGAGCGTACGAGGTATCACACGCCCGCTCTGGACAGTGCCTCTAGGATGACCTGCAGCTCCAGCAAGCCCATGGATCGCAGCGGCGGAAATGTACCCCATTTAGGCCCTCGCATTCGAGGGGAAAGAAGGGTTGGTAGGCAGTTGGATCACTCACGTGGAGGTGCGGGCATATTTGCTCGCTCATTGAAGATATCGCTAGTGTAAGTAGATCCTCCGATACCATTTCTCTCGGTTTGGCTGTGAGTATCAGGATCCTTCTTAATATTTCATGCATTGGAGCATGCTGTGGCTTTAGAAACTTTGATTGCAATCGAATTATCGGTCCCGGTATTGCGCTCTCGTCTGGATCTTGTGCGTGGTCCGGACTCGCACAGACGAGGAAAGGCCTCACCGCAAACGTAGTGTTTTTGCAGCAGGGAGAGTCTAGATGGAGCTTTCGCAGGTCCTCGAAAGTGAAACTGCAATGAGAGCAGAGTTCTACGACGCCTTCCGCGCCTATGCAGAGACGCGATTCTGGCGGCTCCAATAACTGTTGTGAGGAGAATTTGGATCTGGGATGAAGCATACGGCAGTTGCTGCAAAGAGCCAATGATTTATCAGGAAGCTTGCCTTCTCGATCGAGACGGCAGTTCCTCCTATAGTCATCTCTTCGCAGGACTTCTTTGAACAGCTCTTGTTCGTCAGAACTTACAGAATACGGCTGTACGTGAATGCGGTGAAAGTCCCGTGCTGTGGCACGTAGTGCAAGAACAGCATGTTGTGGAAGATATCCACCAATAATAAGCTGAAGCTCCTCCGGCAGTTGATGTAGACGGCTATGCTGTAGATTGTAAAGATACTCTTCAGAATGGATATCAGGGAGACTGAGATAAAGAGGCTTTCCTGCAAACATTAGCATTCTGAAAATAGACATGGATGTAGTAATCATCTACCCTTTTGGGTGGAGGGATGGATCGTGGAAGGCTGCGGAGGCGATTTGGAATGTCTCCTCAGAGTGGTACGTTGTTTCAGACCCTGTAGCGATTTCATAAGCAACGACGTCATAGTCAACCGCTTGAAGTGAGAAGATTCGGATTCTATTTAATAATGCAAAAGTAATTGCAAGTAATTGTACACAATGCAGATAGTGCAGGCAATGCGGGCAATGCGGGCAGTGTATGTTGAGAAATCCGTGGTGTTGTAGCCTAAAAGGGCAAATGGCAGGGCTGACTCGTAATCCGTCTTCAGAGCTCTGCTACCCCTCATTACTCCCACAACACCTCAAAGAACATTGTCTGTCGCATTACCAACCGTTGCCGCATACCCGCCGGCGCGCTATAAAGGTTGTAATGATGGCGCTCAACATGAGGGCATTCAACTTAAAGCCCCACTATCGTACCACCAACCTTGATTACCAACTCTCAATTATCGGCTTCCACTACGTCAAACATCAAACACCTCGCACATCTTCAGCCTATACGCCATACACACCATGTCGACCAACAAGCAAGTCACCTCTTATTGAAATCCACATTTTCCCGTCAACTAATAACGCGTAATAGTCTTATCAAACTTGCCCAAAAGCTCGTCTTAGAAGGCCCGCACAAATATGAACACACCCCTCGTCGCGTCCGGGGTCTCTTCAATGGCCAGTTCATCTTTGACTCAATCAATGCGCACCACGTCTGGGAGAATCCTTACTTTCCGCAGTATGATAATTACCCCGAGGCTTTCTGTAGAATTCATAAAACTTATAATATCCCAGCTTCTACATCCCTACAGATGACATCACCAGCGCCGTCAAATTGACAAAGGATTCGGAAGCAATTGAAGGCAACGCTGGTCGCGCATACTTGGCAAAACTGAGCGTTGGAGATAAAAGTACGGACAGTGCCGTAGTATTTGAGGAGGGTCCTCTGAAGGGACTGGTGAAGATTGATTTCCCTGCGATCGGTTTGTATCTCCTACTTCCTATACTCATACTCTCAGCTAATGCAGTCATCTAATCAGATGAATGGTTCGAAGAAGACACTCCTATCTACCAACACCCCAAAGACCCTTACAAGCGCATCGACATCCTATCCTCCCGCCGCGAAGTTCGTGTGGCCCTCGACGGTGTAACCCTCGCACATACATCTAATGCTCTCTTTCTCTTCGAGACGTCCCTCCGGCCTCGCTACTATCTCCCACCCACTAGCGTCGACTGGAGCCTGCTAAGCAAGAGTGATTCAGAGACATACTGCCCCTACAAGGGCCGGGCAAACTACTATAATGTGACGGTGAATGGGAAGGAGTATAAGGATCTGGTGTGGTGGTACCAGTATCCAACGTCCGAGAGCGCTCCTATTGCGGGAGCCCTGTGTTTTTACAACGAGAAAGTCGATATCTGGATTGATGGGGTTCAGGAGAAAAGATAGGGTGGGACTACTAATCGGCATTTTACGAATGCTAAACTAGTATGACGATATCTTAAAAAGTCTTCCTGGTCTTATGGAATTTAATTAGTCCTATTTTTCCTTCGTTCTTGATCCTGTGCTGAACGAGGAAGAATTACGTTTACAAACACGCTAATAAATACGCGGCGTCCTTTGAGGCTTGACAAGAATTTAAGGGGCTGCGTTGAGCCTTACTCTACTATAGTAACTCTATATGTAGGGACAGGGACTAAAACCTAATTACGCCAATATTACCGTTTTCAGTTGCCAGTTGCTCTCGTCCCAGGACTGCTGCAGAACCATGCCATGACCGAAGCGTTCACATACATTGCCCGTCCAATCGATTGCAAGGACCTTGTAGAATATTTGGTTTGTGAAGCCTTCAATATCTACCGTGTGCGGGTCTGAAGAGATAATGACAAATGTGGCCTCCATCTCGTCCATGCCCGCAATGGAGCTAACTGCGTCAAGCACAACAGAGCCAACTACGACCTTAGGACTGTTCAGTGCAATAATGCAGTAGACCCCTTCCTTTTCTCTCCCAAGTGCTGGTACTGAATCCCAAGCGTAGGGCTGAAGCTCTCTAATCCATTGCGAAGCAGTAGCTGATTTTGATATAGAAAATCGGCTCACTCTACTGCGGAACTGCAACAGCGGCCAGTCACTAGCGATTGCAAAGTAAGGACTCTGTTCAGTAGAAACCTTCATCCGATCGTCCTCCGTAGTGCCACGACCGTTACACTCAAAAGGAACTGAAGTTTCCTTGTACGCAGCGAGTCCCATCCAATCTATTTGTTGTTGCGTGGGAGGCTTCACCGGTTGCGATATCTCCTCCAGCCAAGCGACTTCCCCAACCCATCCAGACCACGACCAGCTCGGATTGAAAGGCTGCTTATCCGGACTAAGTCTGCGGCGAAGAGATCCGGGCTCCACTGGTGACCAAAAGAGGAATTGTTGGATACGGCGTTCAGGAAGTCCGAACACGGATTTGGACTTGAAAAACTTCTCAAGCAGGTCGAGCATACCCGCAGCTGCAAATAAAATATCGGTCTCGAACGATAAATGCCGCTCAGATAGCTGTGACGCCACTGTGCTCCATAAGTCAGAAAGAATATCGGAATCCTCAGCGTTCTCAGCGGATTTTAGCAGAAGCTCTGCTTCGGCCACCCCAGGTCTAAACGTAAAGGCGGCTCCACTAGCATATTTCCAGGGCGGGGGTAATTCTTCGCTAATGCTGTTGATATCTTCGGACCAACATGTACTGCAACAAGCAAAGTGGACCGTACTATCCGTAAAAATTAGCAACCTCAGACTGAGGAGCGCCTCTTGGTATGTCCAGGCTCGAGTTGACCAGGGACACCGGAGCAGAACTTCCCAAAGCGGAGCTTGGGCCAAAAACAAGGAGAGATCGGGCCAGACAGAGAAGAGTTCAGGAACAGATCTCGAGTTCTGATGTAGTCCCTCGAGGCCTGCATTAGCGTCCCTTCCCTCTGCTGCTACTATTGTCAACTTGGCTCGTGCATAGACAGTATTCATGTCCCTGATCAAATCACTTTTTTCATCGGCATCATCCTGTACGATGCATATCGAATCTGTCCAGAGGAACCGTTCGTCCAGCTTCCTGACGACTTGTATCGCGTCCTGCACCGTTTTGGACATGTGGTCCCAGAATTTTTGGAGTCCACCTTTTATGTACAGGGCATCCTTAAACCGTTTCTCGGTCTGAAATACTGGAACAATTCCCCAGACGTAGCTCAGGGTCAAGTAGTGGCTGTTCTCTGATCCGTCTACAAGGCACATATCATGCACATCGATAAAGCGCAGCCGGGATATTGGCCTCAAAAATCGCTGTACTCTCTCGGTGTCACATCTCTCATGAAATCTTTCGCAAGACCGGAGCCAGCTTTGGACCATCCCAAAGTCGATTTGTGCCCGGTATAGACGCCCACCAAACCATTTCAGACTGGAATCAGTGATCAAAGGGTAAATGTACGCCTCGAAATGTTCTCCAATTGAGACAGAGCAGTCATACCGACCATAGGCCAAAGATTTGTCCAGTTGCATTAGCTCGGGGATATAATGGCCTCCACCTTGCCCATAATACTCGAACTTGATCTTGCATATATCACTATCCTTGAAGAACTCTTCCCGGAGTGATTGGGAGGGCAGTTTCCGGCGATTATTCTCGTGATCTACGGCCGCCAATATGAGCCTACATAGAGTACATCTAGAGGCTCGCTTTTTAACATCTGCTAGATAGCCAACAACCTTTCTTTTGGACGGTCGAACATTGACATGAATGCCAGCGTCATCAAACTCATTCACGATCCTTGGCGCTTCGAGCAGTTCTTCTAATTCTTTATCCGAGTAGTCGCAGTCCTCATTCAGATGTTCCCCTAGAACATAGTGTCTCTCCCGATCCTCGGGATTTCCGCTTAAGACGTCCTCCACCGTCTCGTACTCTAACGACGTTGGGTGTCGCCACCCCGTGTCGATAAATGTGCCCAGTCTTAAGTTAAGGTTTCTGCAAATCTGGCACAAAGTATCCGTGGGAGACGCCGCCATCAAGGGTTTACATATACGCGAAGGCAGGGCAGCCCAGCCTTTCGCCAGTTCCTAGTCTAAGGGGACCTCGTTACGTGTTTGCGGGACAGTGTAGCTTGGTTCGGACTTTTTGACAGAATTGTGCGCCCTTCAATGCACTCCCTCCTTGATATATGGTGCAAATTCTAATGGATGGTATAACTTCGACGTTATCTGATTAAGCGCTAGAAATATTGTCAAACATGAAGAGAACTCATGTGTGCATGTGAGAGGGCACATGTCCGCTAAGCCTGAATAGACACTACGTTCCTTCGGTATTCGACCAATGGGGTCTATCGATTTTAACAGTCTCTGAATTAATGCAGTACGAGCCGAGCTGGAGGTGTTGCTAGGCAACACTGACTACCAACAAGCTTCTGAGAATCCCTAAAGGATGCCTTCTGAATCAGATGCTGTCGACGTCCAATTGGCTCAAAAGAACCGGTCCTTCTGGCGAAGCCAAATAGGACGTATTTTATCGGTTGACAGATGCATAACTTGAAACGACGACACTTTATATCACACTATGGGTCCCTACAAAACTTGTAACTACCGACTGCTATCCGACGCATACTCTAACCGTAAACATGAATGTATTCGTTAACCAAGCATCAAAGTTACGATTTCTTCCCTACTTGTCATGTGCATGACTTTCATGAGGATTTCCAAAGCCGAAGACCACCTTGAACCCAAAATTCCTACAATAACTTGAATCTCACGATTCGCCATTCTACCAATCCACCATATGTCAGGCAACAGCTCTACAAAAACCAAGCAATATGCTAGGAGTACAAGAGCTATAGGATATTTTTGCTTCGCAAGCATCACAGAATCCGCCAGTAATAGGGAAGGCCATGAGAAAACCCTTGAGTAATGCCCAGGGCCCATATTCTCTTCCCTAAGGCTTGAGTAAGAGTCACAAGACAGTTTAGAACCTCATGATAAAGCTCTAAATTCTGATAGTCTGAATTTTGGAAATCGATGGCACTGAGTAACTCCAAAAGAGCTGTCGGTAAGACTGGCGTCTTGTTCAATCCCCCAAGCTCACGCTAGAGAATTGGGAGTATTCTTGTTTCATGAATTCCGTTATTCCACTTCACTCTTATCAGGGTGTTCAGGCCCTTAAAATATTCTAGCTAGTTGATGACGCAGAGGTCGTCATATTCGGTGCCATAGCCCTTCGAAGCGAGGATCATAAGTAGTAAACTAGTTACTATGATCGCCTCGTAGTTCGAGGATGTAATTTGAGATAGTGCCTCGCAAATGCCAATAAGTGCCTTAACGTGATAAAATCAGTCTGATAGCGAACTTCTACATCGGGCCGTAGAGGCTGTATGTACATCCAGGAGAGCAGTGATCTTTTTGGACTGGCTTGAGAGCTCACGACTTGCATATCTGTATCTCCTAATGCTCTCCCAAGGCTTATATAAATTCCATAATCGCATCTACGAAACTCAGGCCCACTAGGTTTCGTGGTTCGTTCGAGATTCATTAGAAATTCGACGAAAACCCGATTAAGTGCCCAATCATTTCTTCCGCCGAAAACCAAATTTAAGTACTGCATCTTATAAGATAATGAGAAAGGAAGGGAAGCCAAACGCACGTAACATTATAAAAGATATGTGATAGAAAGTTGATGTGCTAATGCTCTCGCATGACTCCTGAATGCTTCCGGAGTTAGCGGAGGTTATGTCAGCGATGCACTGTTCGCAGCATATCTCGCGAGGAGGCGCGTAACCGTGATTTTTCGTGTTGTGACATCAACGCCCGCACTCCACCAACAAAGAGCACCGCTCCCCTTTTCCCAATTGCTTGGGTACAGCTATTCAGCCCCTCTCGCAAAGATAAATCAACATGTCTGCTGCCATCCAGAGAACTCCAATGAAACGTGTTCTCACCGAAGCGACAAACGCGCGGGGGAACATCTTGGCTTCTCCTCGTTCGGCGAAGAAGCTAAAGCTAGATGGCACCTTCAACAAGAGTTTCGGGACTCCGCGAAAGGACGCGAAAGGAAGCGTTAACTCGAGCCAACCAAAGAGTCAATTTGAGGAAGAGGTGCTTGAGAAATTGACGCAGGACATCCACGGCCTCAAGCAGAACAATTCGGAACGCGACCAACAGTGGCAACGGCCCAGCATAGATGACTTCGACGAGACGAAAGACAGTTTGTGCTTCCAGCAGATTGAAGCTGAAGAAGGCACCCTTCATGGTGGCAAGACTACGATCAAGCTATTTGGAGTCACCGAGGTACGCCACTCCATTGTAAAAGCTGATCATGGAGCTAATCGCCTGTTGTATTAGGCTGGTCACTCTGTTCTCCTCCATGTAACAGGCTTTCTCCACTACCTTTATGTCGCCGCTCCAATATCCTTTACGCCTAATGATTGTGAGGGCTTCAAAGCCTTCCTAGAAACTCATCTTGCTCAGCATCAGCCTGCTATACACTCTGTTCAGATGGTTATGCGAGAGAACCTCTATGGCTTTCAAGGAAACCAAAAGAGTCCATACCTCAAGGTAACAGTTACAGATCCGAGATCCATCAATCGGGTGCGCACGGCGATCGAGGAGGGAAATGCAAATTACAAAGGACTCTGGAAGGTAGCGGATGATCAAGTATTAACCTTCGACAGCATTCAATATGTGTTACGTTTTATGATCGATTGCAAGGTACGTCCCCTTAAAATGACTCGACTGCACCTGTTCATGTCTGGCAGATTCAAGGCATGTCCTGGGTTGAAGTTCCGCCGTCCAAGTACAAGATGATTCCGCATCGGGACCGTCATTCAAATTGCCAAATCGAGGCGTGGGTCTCCTATCGCGATCTTATTGCGCACCCCTGTGATGGAGAGTGGGCAAAGATGGCTCCTCTTCGAATCCTCTCCTTCGATATCGAATGCGCTGGTCGCAAAGGAATCTTCCCAGAAGCCACCCAAGATCCTGTCATTCAAATTGCGAACGTCGTCACTAGATACGGAGAGGATAAACCATTTGTTAGAAACGTGTTTTGTATGGATACTTGTAGTCAGATAGTAGCGACACAGATATTCTCATTCGATGTCGAGCAAAAGATGCTTATGAAGTGGAGAGACTTCTTGGAGGAGGTGGATCCGGACGTCATTATCGGATACAATATTGCCAACTTCGACTTCCCATATTTGCTCGAGCGTGCGAAGCATCTCAAGGTTGCTCGATTTCCGTACTGGTCACGTCTCAAGAACGTCCAGTCAGTATCAAAGAAGACAAACTTTTCCAGCAAACAAATGGGAAATCGTGACACGAAGGCCACGAACACGAATGGACGACTTCAGCTGGACCTTCTGCAACTAGTCCAACGAGATCATCAGCTGCGGAGCTACACATTAAATTCTGTCTGTGCGCATTTTCTGAAAGAGCAGAAGGAAGACGTGCATCACACTATGATTACTGAACTCTACAATGGCGACGCCAACTCCAGGCGAAGGCTGGCTGTGTATTGTCTGAAAGACGCCTATTTACCGCAAAGGTTGCTAGACAAGCTTATGTGTTTGGTCAATTATACAGAGATGGCCAGAGTCACGGGGGTTCCTTTCAACTACCTTCTTGCCAGGGGCCAACAAGTCAAGTTCATCAGTCAGCTTTTCCGGAAGGCGTTGGAGCAGAATCTTGTTATCCCTAACCTCTCTAACGAAGGCACAGATGACCAGTACGAAGGAGCGACAGTCATTGAACCAACTCGTGGCTACTATGATGTACCAATCGCGACACTGGATTTTGCTTCGCTATATCCTAGTATTATACAGGCACACAATCTCTGCTACACGACATTACTCAACAAGACTGCGGTTGAGAAACTAGGGTTGAAGAAAGACGAAGATTATATTGTCACGCCTAATGGAGACATGTTCTGTACCGCCAAGGTTCGCAAAGGTCTCCTATCCCAGATTCTAGAAGAACTCCTCGGTGCTCGTAAAAAGGCCAAGAGGGAACTGGCGGTTGAGACAGACCCTTTCAAAAAAGCTGTTTTGAATGGTCGTCAGTTGGCTTTGAAGATTAGCGCCAACAGTGTGTACGGTATCACTGGAGCCACGGTCGGAAAGCTACCATGTTTAGCTATTGCTAGTAGTACTACTAGCTATGGTCGACAAATGATTGAGAAGACGAAAGAGGAAGTCGAAAAGAAATATACAATCGCCAATGGATATACGCACGATGCACAGGTTATCTACGGTGACACCGATTCTGTCATGGTAAAATTTGGAACCTCCGAACTGGCTAAGGCCATGGAACTTGGCCAAGAGGCTGCGGATTATGTCTCTGGGAAGTTTATCAAGCCCATCAAGTTAGAATTCGAGAAGGTTTACTTCCCATATTTGCTCATCAACAAGAAGCGTTATGCTGGTCTATACTGGACGAATCCGAATAAGTGGGACAAGATGGACAGCAAGGGTATCGAAACCGTGCGCCGAGACAACTGTCGACTGGTACAAACCGTCATTGAAACGTCACTACGCATGTTGTTGATTGATCGAGATGTCAACGGCGCTCAAGAGTCAGTAGCTCCTTTTTCACTTCCCGCTTTCCGAAGCTAACAATTGCCTAGATTCGTTAAAGAAACCATCTCCGACCTCCTACAAAATAAGATCGATATGTCCAACCTTGTTATCACCAAGGCTCTCTCCAAAGAAGGCTATTCAGCAAAACAAGCCCACGTAGAGCTCGCAATACGCATGAAGAAACGTGACGCCGGTTCCGCACCCAATCTAGGTGACCGCGTTGCCTACGTCATTGTTAAAGGCGCTGGCGGCTCGAAGAACTACGAAAAATCCGAAGACCCACTCTATGTCCTAGAGAACAATATCCCTATCGACACGAAATACTACCTGGACAATCAGCTTGCGAAACCGTTGAGTCGTATCTTCGAGCCTATCCTCGGCGAGAAAAAAGCTGGGCAGTTGCTGACGGGCGAGCACACACGTAGTGTTTCTGTAGCAGCGCCAACCATGGGCGGGTTGATGAAGTTCACGAAGAAAACGCAGACATGTATGGGATGCAAGAAGCCGCTTGTCAACGCTGCTGAAAAGGAGGGAGCTGTATGCGAAAATTGTCGACCAAGATTCGGCGAGTTGTATAAAAAGACACTGTCAAAGGTATCTGAGTTAGAAGTCCGGTTCGCTCGGCTCTGGACTCAGTGTCAAAGGTGCCAGGGAAGCATTCATTGCGAAGTCATCTGCAGTAGCAAAGATTGTCCAATTTTTTATATGCGCATGAAAGCGAAGAAGGATGTAGAGGATGGGGGTAAAGAACTTGTACGATTCGACAAAGACCTTGCGGTATGGTAGAAGAAATGAGCGTGGGGCAACTGTGGGTGTGATTGTCTAGCATTCTTCATCTCACTACAAAAAGACTGAACGGGCTCCTTCAGTGAACTCAGGCGCACAGGTTACCATAGATGTTCTTGTAATCTCTCTTTACCCTTTCCTTCCCTAGCCTTAATTGGCATGATATCGATGTATTTCACTTCCTTCTATTAGCTAGCTGAACAACCGAAGCAAGTATAGGCAGAATAAATAATATTATACTCACCCGAATCTTGACTTCACCAAATTACGTTCTCATTTTCGGACCTCAACACGTTATATCAGACTAAGTCATAACCAAGCAAAACTGAGCCGTGGCTTTTAGTTCTGCGCTAACCATGAGCAGCCCTGAGAATGATGTTCAGCTAAACATGTCCTTCAGTTTTCTCTTCTTCATACAACTCCGGCTTTCTCAGAAAATCCTGCCGAATCACTTACGTCGACTTTCACTGGAATGTACTCTTCACAAACGAGCATTGACAATCGCCAAAGACGTCTTGCTAGATTTGTCGACCGTCGAGGTCACTGTCAGGTACCACCCTATGACTCGCCACCCTGTTTCTTACCATCATATGTGTTACTACCTATTTCTATTACCTATTTAGTACCTATTACCGACTGAGTGGCAATATCGACCCGGTTGCAATTGAGTGACAGTTACAAATCGTCGTCAGTGTCGTCGTCAGCCTTCGGATAGGATCCGGACATTTGCCCTTTTCGACTCGTTCGTTTGCTTCCTTTCCACGTGACCACCCGCAGCCCCTATTTATCCGCCGCGACGCGTACAACTTTTGTTTTCTTTATCTAGCCTTGTATTCTCGTGTTTACCATCCTAGTTGATTAACTTCCGCTTTAAACACTCTTAAATTGTTTGAGAGCCCCACTGCTAAAAGAGCGCTTAAGATAGCTATGGATTAATGACAACGTTGGTCATTTTCCCGTCCCGTCAGCAAACGAGAATCGATTTTTAAAAAAGCTAGTTCTTCATAGGATTGCTTTGCTTCTCTTCGCAAATCATCATCGTCATCGCCCATTATAACTAGTATTAATCACAACATACACCCTCTCAAACCCCGTGCCCAAAATCGCATGCAGCAGTGTCAAGCACGTATGCGCTTCCAGGCCTTCCAATATCAGCGCTATTTGCCTGGATCGTTGGACACGCGATTCCTCTGCCAGCAACATATTCTAGGATACCCACGCCCCAAGGGCTGGTGACCAAGATTTCCGCTCTGCCGTCACCATCATAGTCAGCTGTGCTGCCAAGCCAGTCATTGGCCGTATTCAGCAACCAGCCTCCACTGAAGCGCGTGCCATTTGCATGCATCGTGTACACCGTCATGGTGGAGCCAAGCTGTTTCAGGATGCCCACGCCCCAAGGGCTGGTGATAAGGATTCCTGCCTTCCCCTCGCCGCTGAAATCGCGGGCAGGGCCAAAAGAATTGTCGGTAGTATTCAATAACCAGTCGCCAAATCTTGTTCCATTTGGCTTCATCATGGGTACGGTGAAATGGCCTTCCGCCAGCTTCAGGATACCGATACCCCACGGACTCGTGACCAGGATCTCGTCCTTCCCGTCGCCGTCAAAATCACCCACGGGCCCGAACCGATTATCTGCTGTGTTGAGAAGCCAATCGCCCAAACGGGTACCATTTGGTGCCATTGTTAGCACTTCGAGCCTCGATCCCTCTTGCTGGAGAACACCAATGCCCCAAGGACTAGAAACCAAGATTTCAGTTATGCCATCACCGTTGAAATCTCCAACGGGTCCGAATTCATTATCGGCGGTATTTAATAACCAGCCACCAAAGCGAGTTCCATTGCTTGCCATCATTGGTGCCACCATGGTTGGTCCCGATCGTTTCAGGATCCCGACTCCCCAAGGACTGGTGACGAGGATTTCGGATATCCCGTCACCATCAAAGTCCCCAGCCGGCCCGAAGCTGTTGTCTGTCGTGTTCAAGAGCCAGCCGCCAAATCTGGTTCCATTGGGCTTAAGCATTGCGGACGCCATTCCCGAACCAGCGAGCTTGAGAATGCCAATACCCCAAGGGCTTGAAACAAATGCTCCCGCTAGGTGAGTAGTATCAAAGTTTGCGACTGGGCCAAAGAAATTATCAGCAGTATTAAGCAGCCACTCTCCCAACCGGGTGCCGTTAGAATGAACCACAGAGGCGAGCACAGTGGAGCCATTTTGTTTCATCAGGGCTATTCCTGCGGGACTTGTAATGAGCGCTTCAGCTCGTCCATCTCCGTCGAAGTCAGCACTTCGACAGTGAAATTTGGCAGCGGCGGGGATCAGTTCACGTAGGTCTGGGCGATTGCCAATCCTCTGGCTAGATGGGAAGTTTGGAGGAGTCCCATCTTGCTGCGCGGTGCCGGTGAGACGCAGAAGAATGCGAGCCTCGGGCGAGGTGAGTAGTCGACGGCCTCGTGCCTTCAAGACGCCTTGCACGCTGAGCAGTGATCCAGTAACGATGGGAGAAGCGCTTGACGTGCCACCAAAGTCATCGGTGTAATACAGATCAGGGTTGGCTCCACCCTGGAGGTCGCCATACCCAGTCGATGTGACCTCATCGCCCCAGCCTTGGACGTCGACTCTGGGGCCATAGTTCGAGAAGTCTATTCTCGACCTGTCCGGGCCATGATTGTTGCCATGCGTTCCAGGTGGGGGATTCCCGGCGCCAACTATGATCGCACCCGAGGATGGATTGGCGGGATTGAACGGGTTTTTCCACCATAATGGAAAACCGGATTGAGGCGTGTTATACGCGGGGTCGTCGAGGTTCTCAAATCCATTGCCTGCCGCTTCGACAACGACAATGCCTTTCCTCACTGCGTATTGAATGGCAAGGTAATTATCCGGCCACCATTCGATCGCAATGAAGCCACGCTGCCCACTCGGGGGATTCGGCGTCCGCGGTCCTGGTAGATGTCTCTCTAGCAGCATCACGTCGCCCGCACGGAGCTTATTCGCTGCGGCATAGATTGCCGCTGACTCAGACTGACCTGTCATAGAGGACCCACTGATAGTGGCATCCGGTGCAATCCCAGTGATACCAAATGCGTTGCGATCGCCACTAATGATACCAAGGACTGCAGTACCATGGTCGTTGTCGCTGGCGTTCGTTCCGGAGATGACACCACCCTGATTGACGTCGAGGTCCTCATGAGTGAAGCGCCAACCTCGCTCGCAGTCGATTACTCGCATCCCAGCCCCTCCCCCACCTGGTATCGTCCACGCCAAGGTTGCGTCAACCCCGCCAGGAGCAGGCTTCAGGTAGCCTTGACGGTCGATATAGTTTGGCGTTGCAGCAGGAGCGGGTTCATCGAGGGGCTGAAAAGGTCGCTTGAACACCGGATCTGACCCCCCAGGTTTCACGTACGCGGCTTCGACCTGGTCGCTAGCCAGCAGCTCTTTCGCAAGCTCTTTAAGTTTCTCTGCGGGCGCATACACACGGTAGAAGCTGGCCATATCGGCCATCCCTTTGTCCGCGCCATCCGCAATAGCAAGATCCTTTTGCTGCTGGCGCATCCTTTCCTCGCTCTTCCCAAACAATAGCTGGAGCGTGGCGCCATGTTGATCGAGTATGCCTTGCAAAGGCGACACGTCAAAAGACGGGGAAAGGAGCCCCTTTGGCGTGTTGCGGACGTTAGCTCCTGACTTGAAGATCACGATAAGCTCATCGCCATCCGTAGGGGTGCGTAAGAACGTTTGCTCTGCCATGTTTGAGATTTTGAGAGACATACAACCGGATCGGAGCGGGGTGGGCAGACATGCACCTTTTATACTTCGTGCCCCTCTTGGTTGATCGGCCAAGAAAATGTCTTAGCAGCTGTGATTCGCCAAGTTCTTGCCCACAGCTGGTATATTCAACTCGGCTGCCTTGGCCCTTAACAGAAGGCAGCTTCTAAGAATCCAACCGCCAATGTTCCACCGGAATAACCCGCGGCATTGCCTAGCAGTCCCATGAAGCAGAGCCTTGGAGTACATTGCCGAGAGGCATGGCAACCAGTCGGAGTCTCTTGAACATCCAAGGATTGCGTGACACTCTCTCGGCTGCATAGGAGAATCAAGACATTGCGGAGGCGCTAGACGCTTGCTGAATACCGGGTGCAGAATGATCGAATGATCGAGGATTGCATGACACTCTCTTAGCCGCGCAGGAAAATCAAGACATTGCGGATGCGATACACACTCGCTGAATATTGGGTGAGGAATGATCGAATGATCGATTGACTGATGGCCGTTGTAAGTATCATATCGTACTGGAAAATAATATGATCAGAGCAATATTACAATACATGTATCAAGGTTAACAGCAAAGTACCATGACCTTGTCTCCTAAATGCCCGGCTCGCGGATATTACGTGTTGCAATCAAATTTGCTCTTGAGCCTAACGGGAAAGTTGAATAATTAGCTTCTCCTTGAGTTTGCGGAGAGGGACTTTCGCTACTTTTAAACCCAGACTTGAAGCTTGAGTCGGGTAGAGTAAAGATGAGTCCAAGGTGGGGCAGAAACCATGTAGCGTTAACCAATCAACACCCTCGTCTCCGCAAATCTGCCTCCAGTATACAGATGGCGATTTGGGCGGCATAATGAGGAGCTATATAAGGGCAACGCGATAAGGAGGCCTTAATTAGATCAACCACCTTAGATCAATTAACTTCCTCTACTACATCGGATCAGGACGGCTACCTCAAGGCGTGAAATCGTCACCATGAACAAGCCTAAATCAGTCACGTAAGCACATACCCATAACACGCCGCTGAACTTAAAACTGAGAAGCACTTTAGCGTTCCTCAGCAGGGCCTAGTCATTGCCGAGCAAATCAAGAAAGCTCAAGAATTTTCGAGCCACTACGTTCAAGTCAAAGAGGCTTTTTATAGTAGATATGAAGAGGTCAAAACCGCCATGACCGAAGTTGGGCCCGATCATTTGCTGGGAACCGCTGCAGGCGTCATGCTGGTGCCAGGCATGAAGGTCCATGACGCACATACATTGGTCAAAGGGCAGTGGGCGGGGTTTATCAAGGAGAGATGGCGTTGTGAAACTTCTACGGACTAAGTATGACGCGTTTACAAAAATACCACGTTGAAGGATGACCTGCCTGCCGATTGGCTGCAGCAGAAGTTGGTGAAGATGTCGTTCGATTTTCAAGAGCTGGAGAAACTACTGGACTACGGGGATAATTGAGCTCAGCGCACGGTTGTCGCGACACGATGGAGTATTTGTCGGGGCTGTAGGAGTTACAAACACTTAGCGAAGTGGACCAATTCAAGAGGGTGCAAAGGCTCGGTCGAGGTTGTTGTGTGAATGTCAGAGCATTATATGAAACTCTCTTCGAATTCCTTTTTAAACATGCGTCTTCCAGTGTAAACTCTTGTTGGCCTCCCAGCCCTTACTAAACATTCCTGAGCCAGGTCCATTAGCATCATGTCACTGCCTAAGTTCCAATTATCAGTCTAGAATCTCTGAAGACTTGAAAAGTGTGTAAGTACCTGGAAGTGCCATTAAGCCAATTCCAACGGGCAAATGCTCCTCCGTCCCAGTAGCCTTTGATTGATATGGTATCTCACCAATCGGGACAATGAGTTCGGGAGCTTCAAGTATGGGACTTAGCATCAACGTGGTCACCCCAGTTGGAGCGATAAATGGTCTACATATCACTGAGTTACCATTGAAGTCCTTCTCAATATATTTAAAGGAGGCTTACGCTGGAGGCTCATCACGGTACCGCGGAGAAATATTCTCAATTGGGAGGACGACAAGGATATTTCTTGAGTTGGCATTTATGAAATGGGTCAGGAACCAAGCGCGGTAAACAAGCAGGCGGTGAATGGCTTCATCACGTTCTGCTTTAGTGATATTTTTAGCTGCTTCCCTACAGCTTCGTGAGTAGTAGCTTAGTGGACAGAGGGAGTGGACTGACCATTGAGCGCGAACCGGAGGGCTAACGTAAGGAGATTTTTGGTGTTTCTTCCAGTAGTCTTCCCGGAACTTATCAAAAGCGTGATAGTCGTCGTACCAGAAGGAGTTTTTCGAAGCCTACATTTGTAAGCAAATGACTGAGTTCATATATGGAATATTTACATCTTTCATGAAGTCATCAAGTGACTCGAGTCCTGCTTCCTTTGGTGGCTTCTTGGCCCATTCAGCAGTGAATGAGACTTCTTGACAATATAGTTTCAAGCACGCTTCAAGTTCACTAATGAAAGACCTTGCTAAGTTCTGCTGATTTAGATTAATAAAAGCCCAGAAATCCGAAGGCCATATAATCGCCGAAATAGGCTCTACGCCGTTAGTACTCATCCTGTTCCCGTACCAAACAGCAGCGAAGTCTCTCATCTGCCGCAAATCTCGCCCAAGAAATGTAGGCGTGTCAAACATCCTATATAGTTGTTACATTCCGGTAAAGTAAGCGTATAGATTGACTTACTCAAAGCTTGAGATCATGCCATCCATTGGAATAGCTCCGAAAGTTGGGCGCATCGCAAAGCAACCATTCCAGTGTCCCGGCCGCCTACCACTGCCACTAGCTGCTTTCATTTAGCACCCGAACTTGAACCAACGCGGGTCTCTCATACTATCAGATCCAATGGCAATATCGAGCCAGTCATATGCTCCGATTGCTGCTCCACTTCCACTGCTGCTACCTGCAGGAGACTGATAACCATCGGCTCGAGGGTTCCAAGGAGCTTGATAGTCTATACATTGTGTAGGCTCCTCTGTTGCGGCGAAAGATGCGAGCTTCGTAGTCCCGACTAATATGGCACCGGCATCAACTACTTGTTGGATGCATTTCGCGGTCTTATCACATGGCGGATAGGTGTTGAAATAGGCCCGGTTGCAAAGAGAAGTCCGTAGGCCTTGAAGATTGAAGTTGCCTTTAACAGCTACACGAAGGCCGGCAAGAGGGGCATCGGAGCTAGTTGTGAACCGGAGCCGTGAGGGCGCCGCTATGCTAAGAGTTTTTTCATGTGCTTCAGTGGAAAGGGTAACAAAAGGACTATATTGGTATAAGAATTTTGAAAGTTGATCATTTTAGAGCGATCTTCTCACTTGTGTATTCCAGGCTTTAGTGTTGTCAGAAATGCTCCGTTCTCGTCAGGGTAAAGTGTCGAAACATCCAAGATTTTGTGATTCAAGATCACATGTGGGCCTGGCACGAGCTGCTTCGAAGCCGTCTCAAGATAGACATTAAACTGCGTACCAACATGGCGAAGAAATTCTTGGCTGTCTTCTGTAATCTGCACTTCCTCTTTCGCAGCTCCAACGAATATGATGCCTGTAAGAAATTCTCTTCGGAATACGTCATCCTTGCTGACATAGCCTTCCACAGAATTTTGCAACCACTCCTTAGTAATATGCGAGCTTGGTGCGATTCTGAACACCGTGGCAAGGGTGGGCCCTCGATGATTCAGGATGACAGACTCCTAAGACCGGTCAGACGTTATGAGTTTCTAAGAAAACAACCTACTCTTACTAGTGCTGAAGATACTAAGTAGGTCGTACCATCCAAGATGAATGCCTGGTCATTATTTAACCATGTTATTTTGGCTTCACCTGAGCGGCCTTCCATTCCTTTTTATAGGTTAGCTATTTATTGTGTTCTAAAGTTGGTTTAATCAGGTCTGTAAGATCCGTTTCCTACCCACTTCTGTCAACGGTCAGTTCTCATAGTTCCTAAATAAGATCTTCCGATAAATTTTAGCGGGGTCAACACCATGCTGCTATCACGGGTTTCCGTTTTGGGGATTGCCGAAAATCACGAGTCGGAATATCCTCCCTTGCCTTTAATTTTACAAGGCCTTCAAGTTACTATTATTGAAGGCATACATTTCGATCTTTGGTGGGGGTTTTGCTATACAGGAAGTTTGTTAGGAGCAGAAGCGCATTCAGAAGTTGCTCTTCTAATATGATAGAAGTAGCATCAGAATCCTTTGATACGCCTATCGGATAGGTATTTATAAATGTATATCTGGCTATGCCAAATCATTCCGTGATTTGCTTGATTTTCGTGTGTCGAGTGTTTGCCTTTTTTTCCGCATCTAGCGTTCGTCCCAAGAGATTAGAGTGAGGCTGCCCATCCGGTGACCGGAAGTGGACTAGTCATAACTTTTCAGCTGTTTATCTACCTGTTCTGCCTGCTGCTGCGGAGGCAGTGGGGGTGCAATCGCACTAGGCTAGTATGAGCATTTGAAGGGGTAATACAAACAAGTTCAGCCCTTGAATATAGGTGAAGAGTTTGAAAATATTAATTTAAGATTCCAATTATCGCATTTTTTTTATAACCCTAATCTTTTATGCAGCAGGCAACAGTGGCCCATTATCTTGACCAGAACACAACAATCTTATCGAAATCCGTATCACACAGCTGCTCTGCTGTTCGTTGATCCGCTGGCCTAATTTCCTGGTAAAGTTTCCAGCTTTCGTTGAGGGCTGCTTCTGCTTCGTCCCCCCTCTGCAGTAAGCGGAGAACTTTACTCCTTTTGAATGTTGCTCGTGCCTTCTCTGGCTTGAAGACATAACGGTCGCCGTAAGTTTTGAGTGCTTGATCAAGCAGGGCCCTGTGAAACTTACAGTTAGACGAATTCTCCTTTAGCTGCATGTGAGAATGAAACTTACATTGCGGTGTCGCGTTGGAAGAGCCGTATGCAATGGTCGGCCACTTTAATACATGTATCGGCAGTGCGGTGATGATTACTCCCTAAAGTAGTTTTGTAGTGAAGGAGTGCTTTACGATGGAATGATAAGCTTTCGTCCATTGCTCCTTGTGATGCTTTGACATTCCCTAATGCATGAAGGAATCTCCCTGTTCTTGATATTGAGTTAATAAAACTGAACCTAGAGTGACTAGAAGGGAGGATTTACATGAATGACTCTTTATCTTCTATACCTAAAGCGGCCTGTCGGTGGGAGAGGCCTTCGCTCAGTATTCTAAGAGCCTTCTCGCATCGATTTGTCAACCAATATGCGAGCCCAAGGTTCACTACGGGTAGAGATATCCACACTTGTCTGAAGTTATCAACTCGTTGCATAGTGAGAATTGATCGCCTGAAGCAGTCCTCTCCTTCTTCCCACAGCTCGTTGATCATCTTTGCGGTACCAAGCTGGTTCCAGGAAATACCAAGTCTCCAATCGGTCCCTTGTGGCTCGTTGGCAATCTCTTTAAGCATCATTGCGTTGAACTGACTATGATACTTCAGTGCATCCTTGGGGCAATTGGTTTCCGTTGCAATACATCCTCGGTTGTGGCTCAGTTCAGCTAGAATAGCATCTACTTGCTTCTCAGAGATTGGACTATTATTAATCATTTTAATTGTCCACTTCAGCGACTCGCAGATAACCTGCGCTATGTCGTAGTACACAACAGCTCCGGAAGACACTCCCCTCTCATGTTGATACCTGACACGATTAGAACTTGGCACACATTCGATACCAGGAGACTTACCAGCCAGCATCTACTAAAAGTTTTGCATATTCATAGTCGCCTTCTACATTCTCTGGATCAGGGGTGAATGGCCTTGCTAGCTCTTCAAGTCTAATAACGTGAGGAAACAAATCCTCACAAGTAGGCCATCTTGATATGCCATGACGCCAGGTGAATGGCTGATAAGGCCACACGCCAGAGATCAGCCGCACCGTACTGTCGAAAGTTTCCCTGTATTGTTTGGAACTCATGCGAAGTCGGGAAAGATCTTGCACGAGTCTATGTATGAAAAGCCTATGAGTCCTCGCATTTCCAGTTACGATCGAGCACTGGAGTAGCTCAGTCCTTGCTGCGCTGTAGGCTCTTAGCGACTTAGGATAGTCTTTTAAGGTGACATTCTCCGCATAGGCTGTGAGTATGTGTTCAGATATGCCGTCAGGATCAAGCATGGAGATCACATCCAGAAGTGCTTTTCCGTCTTTGAGAACTTCGAGAGCCCACACTGACGCTAGAGTGTGACCATAATTTGATAGTCCACCTCCATTTGATTCTTCAACCCGGAACTTGAACATCTCTTCCCGACTCTCTCTTTCGCTGTATGCCTGTATAAACTCTGGGAACGTCATGTTTCGTCTGGTGATAAAGCGAGCCATTTGAGTCAAAGCAAGTGGCAAACCTCCTAGTCTCTGAGATATAATTGTGGCGTTTTCACGTTCCCCTGGTTCTTGTCCTCGATTTGTCATCTTTAACAAAAATCCTGCGCCATCTTCAACGTTGAATGGTTCAAGATTTAAATAAGCAGTCCAAGGCAGGGGGTCGCGGGTGGTGATGAGAATAGATCCTGACCCACCAAGCGGCCAAAAGACATTCAATATCTCCGACCTGTCAGCACCATCATAAACAAGTAACCAGGATGCTGTTTCTTCATCCTCAGGGCTTGGCTTCCTACGGGCTGTTTTGATGGGATTTGCCAACCATCTTTTGACGCGTTCTCGAGTTAACACATGATCCTTTGAGTCGGGCGAGTCCTTCCCCACTAGCCCTAATGCAATGGCAATACTATTGAAGTCTTGTGCTAGTTTCGAATGTTCGTCGGCATGAACGAAGAACACAGCGTCAAAGAGGGTTTTATTCCTGTTCACAAATTCAATGGCGAGTTGGGATTTGCCCATTCCACCAGGACCACAGATTGCGAAAGTTTTCAATAGTGCATACTCTTCTTCTAGGCGTCCAGTGCTAATCTGAGGACAAAGGGCTTTCTCTATGGCATCGAGCTCTTTAGTGCGACCGAAAAAGGCCTTATTTCGTCCGAATGGGATCAAATAGCAGGGAAAAGTTGATCTTCCTAAACTGTAGACGTCGGAATCCGAGGTGTAGAAAGCCTGCAGAAAAGCTTGTAATGTAGGGTCACTGTCATGACCAGAATATTCACAGGGAGGCAAGAAGCTCCATTCGTCATGTATATCACCCGGTAAGGCGTTGGTGATTATGCTGTCATCCGCGGTTATTTTAACCGGGACTTCGTCATCAAATTCGAGAGTTACATCGTCAGCATCGCTACTAGTAGTACTTCCTCTGCGCTTTTGAGAGGCGGATAGAGCACTCGATGCGTCGTCCTCACCATCGTCTAGCCAGGGAAGAGATCGCACTGCAACAGACTGAAGATGTGCCGTGATATGATTTGCCAGTTGATCTGAGGTTGTTTTCTTCTTATTCTGCTGCGCCGCAAAACCTGAAAGTGGAGCCAAACTGCCGCTTTGCTCAAGATCCGACGAAGGGTCAAGGTTACAGAGTGGGCACGTTTCGAATGTCACTGGCGACGGTGTCGCATTCAGGTACTTCAGCCTAGAAATTTGAACTTCGGTGAAAGACCCCTGGTGATCCAATCGCATATGAGCCTCAAAATCTTCCTCCTTTTCAAAAGTTCGGGGCGGATGTTCTTGCGAAGTGCAACGCCACTGGCGAGTATGCTCATACTCCATGTGAGAGAGCCATGAACTGCGATCAGGAAAGAGGTAATCCGGGTGGGTGCAATTTGCAAACATACATACGTAAGGTTCAAGGTCTCTGAGTACGTGGTGCCTTTGAAATATTAGCTTCAAGTAAGAATGAACGTTATGGCGTGCCATACGAACCTCCACCGAGACGGAGCTGCTTCCTTGATTGGTAAAATAATGCAACAGTAAGGGCACTCAAATTCTTTGCTCGACGGGGGCAACCTCGGCGGGGGCGGTATCTGTACTGTATCTGCATGATTTCTATATGCGTAGATTGCTGTTGATGCCTTTGTAGATGATGCAAGGACAGAATCGGCCCGAAATTTGTTGCGGGAGAATGCAGATGCAGACGTGCCAGACAAGACAGTTGTTTCCTCTTTATGATTTAACATCTTCTTTGCTACTGGAGAAGATGTATGCTCCGCATTAAGAGTTGTTGGGTAAGAAACTTGGCTTGGAGTCCATAGCCGGGCGGTTCTGGCTGTAGCGGGACCTGGACCTTTATTTTCGAGCTTAATCTGGTGTCTCTGACGGTAGACAAAACGCCGTCTACGCAATAGCATGGCCTTGCTTATTCTATCTCGCAGAGCTGGGTGAGCATCAGGAAAACGGTGCGAGACGAACTCGCGTGCAAACAATTCGAAGTCGGAACTGATATCATTTCCTTCTTCGTCTTTAATAGCGCGGCAATCTGCCTTTGAGTTCTGAGTTGCCAAAGATGGCTTACGTATCGCTATAGAAAACCTGAAGAGCTTGTCGACAGTCTGTTCAATAACACGTAGACGGTCCTGTAATGGAGAGAGAACTTCGGACTTGGTATCGGTGTCTGACGCGAAATCGGACTCAGAGGCAGAGTAATATGATACAGCCTTGGAGGATGATGCGTAATGATCGGTCTCTAGACTTTCCTCTACAGAATCTGAATCCTTTTCGTATTCTTCCTCATCTTTGCCAGGGTCGCGTGCGCTCTGCTGAAGATATATCGCTGAGTTGCAGCGTTAGGATGCGTCCGCTAATATCTCTTTCAGGGAGAGGCCCGATGTCTCCTTTGATAGACTCACCACGCTGAAGCTGATCCTGCAGCCCTTCCAGGAGCCCTCCGACAAGGACTCTTGGTTGTGGATCTTCTCTAAGACGATAATCTAGGGAAGCATGGCCGCTAGCAAAGACCCCAACGTTACGAGCCCATATGTTGAATCGGCCATACTGATCTTCCAAAAGCGGCAATAAAGTGGCCTCGTCAGGTGTTATATCTTGGGAAAAGTTTGAATTAAGGTTGGTGAAAAGAGCCAGAGCAGCCGCAGCCTGTGACACCAACGACAGCTCCTCCATCATACGCACTTCAGCTTGAATAAAACTTGACAGAACGCAAGATCATGGAGTGGATCTAGAAAGGCTGAGAGGATAAGCAGAAACAAGAAAGCAGGCACCGGAGTCAAGAACTTTTATCGGTTTCACCGGAGTTCTGAAGATTTAGCTTGATTGGCTGGGATGATAGGGCTTGCTTGCATTGTCGTGGGGCAAGGCAGACACTCATCAGAGATTATTGTAAGGCTGCGCGATGCGGTTTTACGGCAAAGTGGTTCGTAGATAAATATCGAGGCGACCGGAGGGATCAGGCTGAGCCCCCAGGCCCCCACACCAAGCAACACTTCATATAACGGAGCCCTCTCGTAGCAGGAACCAGCAAAGAGAAGTCTACTATTTCCCGTCTTCATACCTCTCTTAACGATGTCCGGTCTCGAATGTATCGGTTTGTTGCTTGGTATCATTCCAATCCTGGTATCCTGCGCAGAACACTACCGCACGGTTCATAGGCCTATCCGTGCCGCCGTGCGCCCAACTGCTGCAGCTCAGAAGCTCGCAGATTTCTTTCAGGACCTGCACGTTGAAGTGTGTTTTCTGGAACTCCATGTGAGAAATCTCACACGAGAACTTCCGCAGCTCTCCAAGAGCCAGTTGCAAAGCCTCGGCAACTTTTCGCAGCCGAGTAACTGGGATGACAAGGAAGTATCGGTCGCTCTAAGAGATAGGCTTGGTGCAACCTACGAACCAATACTAGTTACGATAAAAGCTAGCTTGAAGATTCTTAATGACCTTCTAAGTGGCCAAACTCTTCATAACCTAAGAGCTCATAATATTAACGCGGTAAGTCTTCAAAGAGGTGAATTCTCTTATTAAAAAGATCTTACTAATAAGTGCTGGTGTCAAGAATCAACCAAATGAGTTCAGTAAACTTAGCGCGCTCCAGCGAAACATCCAGCATGGCGAAAATCCCACAACCCTCCTTCAGAGGATCCAATTTAGCACTCGGGAAGACAAGCGCACGAGGTTGCTCAGAAGGCTGGAAAGGAACAACGCGAATATGGAGCGGCTTTTGAGCCAAGCGTCACCAGAAGCGCCACAAAGCAGTACAAAGCGGCGATCTGGAAAAGCTGTCCCAAAAAGGCACTTCTGGAAACTTCTGCATGCATTGTACGATGCCATGACTCGGCAGCTTTCATGCGGTTGCTCGTCCCATCACCAAGGCAGGATCTGTCTCGTAAATAGCTTGTATACCTCACTTAAAAAGTCGCCATCGTCGATAGATCTGGATATGCTTCTGTCGAGAAAGCATGTGGAAGGTAGCAACCAGAGAAAATGGCAAGAAAGCAGTATTGCTATAGTCCCTGACTCGTGAGTTAAAATTCCGATTCGGCTCAGCCTGAGCTTTACGCT
>Ga0307507_10001654_pt1 | contig 49350 bp, 16 predicted proteins | sample 7_EM_MG_FD_207223 | JGI IMG/M metagenome (GOLD analysis project Ga0307507, IMG submission 207223) | Populus trichocarpa ectomycorrhiza microbial communities from riparian zone in the Pacific Northwest, United States - 7_EM | ecosystem: Host-associated > Plants > Roots > Unclassified | place...
TATAATAATTATAACTAGCTAACTACCGTATTAGGGGGCGAGATACAGCCTTAAAGTTTAAAGACACGTTTTTAAAACTGGTCCCTCTCTACCGGTCGCATCAAAACAATAGCCATACTCCACCACCACTACTCCATTTCCTTCCAAATTTATAGAGGCGCCTCTTCTATCCTACAATAACCGGCTCGCCCGGTTAAACTATACCCATACTACCGTCGTGTCGTGTTCTGGCAGGCGACGCGGTTATAGTGACGCCTTTAGGGTGCTAAGCTTTGAGCAAAGCGTTAAGCAAAGCGTCAAGCAGAGCGTCAAGCAGAGCTTCAATAGAACTTCAAGTGGAGCTTTAATAGAGCTTCGAGTAGAGCGTCGTGTAGAGCTTTAAGCAGAGCTTCAATGGAGCTTTGATGGAGCTTCAAGCAGAGTTTCGATAGAGCTTCAAGTAGAGCTTCAATAGAACTTCGAGCAGAGCCTCGTGCAGAGCTTCGTGCAGAGCTTCAAGCAGAGCTTCGTGCAGAGCTTCGTGCAGAGCTTCAGCAGAGCTTCGTGCAGAGCTTCGTGCGGAGCTTCGTACGGAGCCACGTGCAGGCGTGCAGACGTGTAGATGTGCAGACGTGCAGACGTGCAGACGCTCGTACGGGCGATCAATTGCAGAGACTTTTGTAGAGATGATCGTATAGGCAATTGTTTGGACGTTCGTACGGGCGTTCGTATAGGCGATTAATTAATTAATCAATTGCATGGACGTTTGTATAGGCGTTTACACTAGCGTTCGTGCAGACGATTGTAGTCTTAGTATATAGAAGTTGTATTTAGGCTTGTTTTTAAAGGCCTTATAAACGGCTTTATATAGGCGCTCGTGCAGGCGTTCGCGTAGGTATTTATATAGGCGTTCGTGTAGGCGTTCATGTAGGCATTCGTGTAGGCGTTCGTGTAGGCGTTCGTACAGACGTTTATAGAGACGTTTGTAGAGACATTAGGGGCACAATTAGGCTCTATTGCGGATGGATTCTATAGAGCGAGAGGAGGGCTTTTAAATAGAGGTATCGGCGAGCTGAGCGGTGGTGTATTAGGGGGTGATATACCGCGTTAAAGGTAATCTAACCATCATCTACTAGGTAGGTGGCCTGCCTTTACAAATCACGCCCATAATCTCTTAGAGGCTTTGCAGAGGAATTAGGGTGGTAGGGGTAATAGGGTATAGTACGGCGTTCTATTAGCTAATAAGTACCTATAAGTTAGAGCGACTGTTTGATTAGCTTATAAGTTCCTATAGCGCGGGCCGGGGCAGGGGGTAGCCGCCTCCTCAAATTCCTTGGCAAAGCGGATGAGTTAACTGAGATAATTGTTCCAGAGCTAAATATCATTCTGTGCTTCCTGACCCCCAGCTCTTCCTAGATTAAGACTTAACCGCGACTAATGTCTTGACTGTATTAAAACTTGGGATGGTACGCACCAGATTGTGAATACTATAAAGAGACTTATAGGGCCACCATTGAGCAAGCCGTGACCGATTTGCACGTAGAGCGCCGTACCAATGGTTCTTGTCAGGGGTCTTAATGATAAATCTTATCGCGATTAGATCCGATTAACATGCGGAACGTTGGTCCCTTAACGCAAATTTTGACCCGAGTGTAATAAGCCAATTAGTTAACCCAAAGCTTTAATTTAGAGCTTTATTATATAAACTTTAATTAATATATATAGAGATGAGGTTTTCCAGGGGGAGACCCCCTGGGACCCCCCTATATAGAGCTTTTGCTTAATTTAGAAGTAGTAGTAAGATTAAGGCGCCTTGGTTACTGCTAGGTAAGGATCTACTGCAGTAACTGAGGCGCCCTACTTGAGCCGGGCCTAAAGAATATATTGGTCACGAATATAGCACATATTTGGACTACAGAGCTTTAATGCAGAGCCCTCTACGTAGGATATAATATAGTAGATTGTGATTCTAATTTAAAGCTTTATATACTAAATATTTTTAATGCCTAATAACTATTAACCACGTTATTGCCCACCCAGTTCGGATATACGACGACATGATGGCTTAGCGATAACACAATAGCTTAGCGCCAAGTAATGGGAGGGAGGAGAGGGAGGGGAGGAGATTGGGGGTGGCTTAGCCACTGCAAGAAGGTCGTGATATTGGTATAGTGTTAAACTTTAAAAATCGTGTCCTGGGAGCTTAATTGACAACCCCTATATAAAACGTTAACAACGTTCGATTATAGAGCTTTAAACCGGCAGATCTTTTAGGAATGCCTATTATAAGCAGCTCTAAGTATAAAATCTAGAATATTTAGTAGTGGTGTAAGTATGGGATAGGGTATATATTTGCGTTCCCAAATGTGATCACATAACGCAATTTTTGGGTGACGAAAACTAGCTATTGATATTACTCGACTGACACCTACCAGAGGTTCCTCCGTCCTTCCTATCTTCTCTCTCGCCCGTCTTCTCATCTAATGCTGTCCATATCGCCACGTCAACCAATAGATCCCTTAGTGGGGACTAAGGAGTATTGGAGCACCTCTAGCTCTTATAAGGAAGAAGAAAAGAAGAGAGGAAGGTATAAAGGAGGGAGTATTTATAGACAGAAGAAGGCCTATAAGCACAGGAGATTAGGCAGCCATAATATAGCCATTGACGTTACTCGACTAATACCTACCAGAGGCTCCTCCGTCCTTCCTATCTTCTTTCTCGCCCGTCTCTTTGTCCAATGCTGTCCATATCGCCACGTCAACCAATAGGTCCCTTAGTGGGGACTAAGGAGGAGTATTAGAGCACCGCCAGCTCTTATAAGGAAGAAGAAAGGAAGAGAGGAAGGTATAGAAGGAGTATTTATAGATAAGAGGAGGCCCTGCAAGCACGTAATTTGGTAAGTACTAATAGCACAAGATTCTCGTATAAGATGGGCTTGATTACTTACCAAAATATAGGGTGTCTCTATCACTGCAGTGGCTACTGCAGTGGTAAAGACGCCTCAAATATTTAATATAACCAACTACTGAGGCTGTCAATAAGTGGAAGGTAGGCTACCAATATAGTGCGAACAATGTAGTTATTGATATCGTTTATAGCCTGTTTTTACTTCTAGTATACGCGTAAATCGTCCTTATATTCGGCGTAGAGCTAGTTGTAGGTAGTGAGCTAGTTTGGGTCTAGCTTTGCTATCAATATAGCCATGGGTAGTATATCCCTTAGTATAGGCCGACTTGGTAGTTCTAGCTTTAGAAGATTTAAAAGATCGTCTTTCTTCTTAGATGGGTTGATATACTACTATACCTTATTAGTTTTGGCTGTGTCTTAGATAATAAAGAACTATTAAATCTAATTAAATAGCTTATTAAGGATAAGGTTAATTTTTAATTTAGTAGGGGTCATCATTTTTAGAATTTAACAGGTCAGAAAGGGTCCAGGTTAGGGTCCAGCTAGCGTCTTAGCAGAACCTTATTTGGATATTAATTTAATTTATTAGTTTAGATTACCAAAATCCAAAATTTTATTATGGGGAGCGCGATTAATAACCCCTACTAATAGCTCTAACTATGTCTAATTTTTAATTTATAAATCAGCAGATCTATAGGTAACAGTTATTGCAAGCAGCTCCAGGTACAGTATATATAAAATCTTAACTATAGGGTAGAGAAGTCGTGGCTGCTAATATGCGGTCCCAAGTAGCATGTATTCTCGGAGGTCACGTAACTCCTTATATAAGCGACATTTCCGCCCTTCAAAAAAAACTTAAAAAATTCCAAAAATCAATCAATACTATAGACAGCAGCAATATTAATCCGGTAAGACTGCCAATTCTCCCTATATACCATTGTATGTATATCTAACAGCTCCAGAAGCGGTAAAAAGGTAGGATGGATAGGGGGGTTGAAATTTAGAAAATTGGATTTCGTAGTTAAGCTGTTTAAAAATTAGGAAACTAAGATAAATACCACATTCTCCGCTTACCTCCGAGCCAGTATATAATTTCCTATTTAGGAAAAGTTGTTTACAAGTAGTTGCTGCTGCCTCCGTACAAAATCTTCTTATTGTGCCTCTTTGGTCTTACTTATAGATGACTAAAATCGTTCTATATTAAACCTATATTTAAACATAAGCCCTAAAAGCTTCTTAACTCGTAAAATTGCTATATAGGTTAGCCTAGCTATCTTATCCTTTTCCTTAATATCTAGAACCACCTAGTTAAGTATTAGGCCCTAGCTTTTATATACGGTAAGAGCAAAAGCTAGAGTGATTGGAAATTGACGCTGTGAGTAAGAGCCTCTTATACCCTCCCACTCACAAAGCATGGAAAATATAGGGACGACTTTCTTACTATCCTGCCAAGTAAATAGGGCAGGTCCGTTATACCCATCTACCGCAATTAGTAGTAACTAAGGCTGATCCTTTTTAATATCCGCGTGTCCCTTCTATACGACATCTTTAACTGTACTAGTAGTACTGTTTACTAAGCCCAGTTCAACCCAGATATTCTATATTAGCATTACTTTCGCGCCAATACATAGGGCTAGATTCTCTATAGTATTACACTAATCAGGAGTAACTTTCCGCGTACCTACACCAGTGTTAACTAACTTAATAACCACCACTAGCTGTAAAAGGTCGCGAAGCTGAATAGTGTTATACTTACCTACAGCAGCACGCGTGCCATATAGCCGAATTGCGTTATCGAAGCTCACAACCTTATTAGTGGATAGGCCTTGCTTACACCTAGTTAAAAGAAGCTTCTAGGTCAAATTACTTACAGAATCACTACGTAGCTCTATAAGGGCTGTCCTAAATACAGAGCTCTTAGCATTATTACCATCCTGCCGCATAACTTGATCTAGGATAGCTATTCGGTCAATCGCCTCATAGGCTCCCTTTCTATGGCTAGCAAGCTCTAACGGCCTAGCAGGTAGATTACTGTATAAGGCCGCCTAACCTATAGGGGGAAGCTGATGGAAATCGCCTACTAGCAAGATATTCAAGCCTCTAAAGTAGTCGTTGTTACGTGCAGGGTAGATCTAACGGAGGTGGCGATTAATCTAGGCCAGATATACTTGCCCGATTATAGATTTCTCGTCAAGGACGAGATAGTGAATATCCTTAAAAGCTTGCTATAGAGGCGTAAGACTAGCAGCAGGCAATTCCTCAAATAGGCAATTTATTGGCAACCTTAATAGATTATATATAGTTCTGCCGTTAATATTAAAGGCAGCTACCCTAGTAGGGGCCGCTCAAGCCAATGGCATTAACTTGCCATTAGCCCTTGCCATATTATAGAGCGTAGTAGAGAGAACAGCAATAAGATATAATTTACCGGTTCCTGCCTCTCTATTAACATTAATCCGCAGTAGGGGGGGGCCAAGGCCCGCTTGGATCTGCCTATAGTAATTAACTATAATATTATAGATATAACGCTAACCTAGTTATAAGAAGGACGGAGTTACTATTTAGGATAGGCGGCTCTATAGTAGAGGCTATAGCTATACTTCCTACTAATAAGTCCTCTTATTAAGCTACGGGTACGTACCCTAATATATACTCCAGTTGTAGTTATAATCAAGCTCCCTATTACTAAGCCTGTCAGAATCCTCAATTTTAACTCTGTTAGTATTTTAAACGCGGGCATATAAGGCCTTAAAGGACTAATATAGCTCTAAGTCGTCTGCAAAACCGCCATTAAACTTATTAATATTATTAGTAGTTTCACGGCCTTCCTCTAGTTTCCAATTGCAGAAGTAGTTAAGTGGGTGCTAATAAGAGTTAACACAAGCCTAATAGGAAGCCATATAATTAGGGGCCCCAAATCCATTAGTATAAGTAGCCACTTCCTTATACTCCCTCCATAGGTGATAAAGAATGAGCTTTATATGGCAGAACTTAGGATACTACAGATAGAAACGATCACCGTTATATCGCGGAAAGTACGATATAACTTAAGGCCTTGCTCTTAGCTAACGCTTGTAAGTAGAGTGATTAAAATAGAGTAGAAAATTAAGGAAAGTAACATCCTCTACCCTATCTAGGCGGCGCTTATATTTCTTATAGTTAGATAGTCCGCACCCTCTTAGTTGCCCATCATTAAGCTTATACGTAGCGCTTTGATCGTCCTCCTGGCGGTAGTCTAAAGTTACTACATTCCTAGAGCCTTCGCAAAGGGGAATATCAAGAAGTAGATAGTATACCTCCTGCGCTAACCAATCGCGTTTAGTAATAAGCTTATTTATAAACCTAGCTACGACCGAACTGAAGGCATAAAGGCTATTGGCATACAGCTGTACTGATTAGAGTAACTCCTAATAGGAAGTTAACTTCTTCTCTTCCTTGCTGCAATATTTGCCTATGTAGTTAACTATTACTAATATACTCATAGTAGGTGATATATTAATATTCGCCATCCACGCTAATATTATAGCTGCATTATAACCATTAAGAAGCTCATTGTTACGCTGCAGACAGAACGTTTAGTGATATGGATTTTGATCCTTTAATACAGCGGCCTTATTACAAAGAGAGCATAGAAAATAGAAGCGGCACTCCTTTGCTCCAATAGAGATTTTCTTTAATCTTAAGCAGTAAGATTCAGTGTAATTATAGTACTATTAAAATCAATTAAGGCAGGTAGTAAGAAGCTTACTGGTATTAAGCTGTTCTTTATAGCTAAGAGTAGAAGGATGTTGGAGATTAGGAGGCCTAGATTAATCAGGATTAATTACAGATATAAAAGTAGCCCAGTACTTAGCAAAAGCCGCCCTTAAGTCACTAGCTGACGGATCTGGCCTTAGGGCTATTAAACTCCATAAAAAGCCATATATGTGGCCGCTACCTTGTACCTACCACTTATATCGAGACCAAAAGTCAGTGCCATTAAATAGGCCCATAAGTACGTGCTTCCTAAACAGATCGAAGCGGCGATGTAGCCAGTAAGCAGCAATATGCGGATTATTGTTAAGATTTTAAGAAGCAATCCGGTAGCGCTAAGCTTATTAGCAGCCTTATATTCGTCAAATAGAGGCATATAAAAGTGTAGATTATACTAATATAGATTAGCAGTGCTAAGTGTAAAGAATAGAGACCCGCTCTTAATATTCTTAGTATAAGCTGTAAGCTCATTTCTCTTCTGCCTCCAGTAAGGTCTAGTGCCCTTAAGGTTCCGTGCATACCGTATAATCTTGTTCAGCAACTAGCCACCCCTATTGCCATTTATAAGATTACTAAGCTTATTTAAAGATAGACCATTCTTATCTAATTAGCCATAAAGGAAGCGGGTGGCGTTAAGGGCTTGCTCTCTCATAATCCAATTAAACACATAGTAGCGAAATAAGGGGTAGCGGCCAAACCGACCGTCCTAATACTTAAGCATATGCTTGGCGTACGCAGCCAGGGTAACCGTACGGCTTTGTGGCATGTCAAAATCGGCTTTGCCATAAGGAAATAGAGTAGGAAAGGCGCCGCGTATAATAAAGCTAGCTAATCGCTTAGAGAGAGGTGTCTGTCGTATAGTGGGAACCTCTAGGCCCGCTTATAGGTCTTATTGGTGTTAAACCTCGCGACCTAAAAGCTCCAATTTATTAAAGTTAGGTACTAAATCAGGAACTAAGGTATCCAGTACATTATTATTAAATTCACCGTCCAGTATATTACTGCCAAGCTCGGCAGGCAGAGGATTAATAGCAGAAGGACGTTATACAGGAGCAGTAGGGTAAGCCGTTAGGCCACTAGAATTAGACTCTAACTTATTAATATAAGGTAGCTAATCTAATATAGAGCTATTTTTAGGTAAGCTGGTAAGCTAAGTACTACATATTTCAACGTCGCGATAATTAGGATAATTGGCCTTTAGAAAGTAAAGCCACTGTACTATAGCAGAGCGCCTTATAGTATACCGCTTAGTAAACCGCCGACCTAGGTATTTGCTACCCTCTACTGCCGCAGGCCTCACGACCAGTATATCGAGTTTAGTAGGTAGCCGTGGTAGCTGCCTTTAAGTCTTTGGTGTGTTCTGGCCAAAGTAGCAGACGTGGCCAGTATAGCGATGTTGCTGGCCGCGTACACGCACAACTTGCAGATGAACGTATATGCGCGCAATCAGAAGCTCCTTCACTGCGGTAAGTATAGGTAGGAAGCTAGGAACAGGCCCTAGATCAAGCCCGTTGCTTTTACCAAATAGGGGAGGAAGGGTTAGATATTTAAGGCTATTGGCGTCCTTAATGCAGGCTTTATATATACCTATATTGTCACCCTCTGTAGCTAGGCCTATTTGGAACCACTACTCCTTGCAACAACTGCACGTCTCTATATATTTAGCCTATAGTATACTCCTAAACTTCTTAATTCGCTCCCAATCAACAGCCGAAACGGGTAGTAATGTAGCCGTAGTCGGAGCTTGCCGCGAGAAAGGTGGTATTGGTGGTAGGGTAGGTATTGGCGGTAGAGCAGGCATAGAAGCTAGTTCTGGCAAGGACGTATTTGGGCCATCCAGGGTGCTTCTTCTGCTACACGGAGCTTCATCTATAGTATATAGCAGAGGAGTAGGCAAGTGAGCTTCACCCCGCCAATTAAGAATACGGTGCTCCCGTTGTATTACCCTAATTGTCTTCCGCCGTTAAGCTATTTTAGGGGTATCTTAACTGTTCTGGCCATAAGGTAAGAAGACGTCCTCAGTATCGGTTTCAGGTAAAGCATTTTGCTGGCGCTTTGTAGGACAAGTCTTAGTAGAACCAAGCTCTGCTTTCCGCCTATTTAAATTATATTTAGAGCCCTAGGAAAGTAAATAAAAGTAGAAGAAATATACAGGGAAAATGCGCCTTTAACCGACACAATTGACATTGCTTTAAAAGCTTAGTAGATGGGCCGTTTTTAATAAAATTAATACGGGGTTGTATTGAACAGCACTTGCTGCACTTAATTAGAGCAGGTTCTACCATAGTTAAGACGCGTATAGTAGTATTAATAGAGATGTCAACAAAAAGGATGATTTGTTAATAGTGAGATCTTAAATATTTTAATATTCGTCACGTGTATTCTACAGGTAGATACCGCCCGCGGTTTTTTTTTAGACCAATTAAAAGCCGGCTTGGCAAGGGTTTGAAATCCAAGACCCGAAAATATAGACCACTCGTACCTCAGGTTAATAATCTTATTAATAAGAATTCCTAGAATCGCGATAATTAAATTATGATCGCGATTGTTCTTAGCATTCCTACAATAAAATTGGGTCGCAGCTAATCGTGGTCTCGGACACGTTAAACGTGGTCACTAATGGGGGTCGGCGAAAGCTAAGCGTGGTTACCAATGGAGCCCCCAGAAAAAGGTCGGCGGTACTACACTTTTACCCATATAGAACGCGCATTGGTAGCCACATTTGACTTAAGCGAACATATAAACTAAAATGTTAAGAATATATGCTCCGTATATACCTAGAGACATAGACATAGATATATACATATATCTATACCTATATATATACAACCGCATTTATATATGCCTTACTATACCAATGACAAGTGAAAACTATACTAAAGTAAACGAGAGTATAGTAGGGTGGCTAAACGGTCTATAAGTCAGTATGCACAATTATATACTAGGCATATGCTAAGGATATATAGGTACACTAGAGCGTACCTAATATTAAATACAAAGACGATAGTTCTTAAGATAATATAATCAGTAGAGAGAGTATCAAAGATAAGGAGGGTGGGGAGGGCGAGGAGGGTAAGGGTTAAGATAGTATATAATAGCGGTTTCTATTTTATATGGGTCTCTCTAAGGTAAGACTACATATAACACTATATATAGGCCATGCATATGCTAAGAATATCTAGAGCATACTCTAAGACTATAGAGCACTTATTAGCTCTAATGGTAAGCACCAAGTTATTATCTAAGAGGTAATAGACTATATTATAATGCCAGAATATCCAGTAACTAGAAAAGAAGGAATTATATACTTTATCTATAAAGCAACACCTCTGCTATCTATAGATGCAGATAAAGAAACAGTATATAAGGTTATTAAGCAGTATATGTTAAAGGTATGTAATACACATGCTAGGTATATACTGTACTTATGCCTCCAATAGATTTAATTTTCGTTTTATAAAACTGGTGACCCTAAAGTTACACAATTATAACTCCTTAGAGAAAACAATAATTGGGAAAGTGGAAAAGCATTTTATTAAGTGTTTAAATATAGTGGTATTAAACACTGCAAGCACGCTTATAAGGATGTCCTCCGTATATGCCCCGCATATAATAGGGTTAAGCTTAAATTAATTAATAACCTTTAAAAGCGTAGCAGTCGTCTATACTAAGCAGTAGAGGTTAATAAAAAGCTTAAGCAAAGTACAGAGAAATAAGCATTATCTATATATATTAGGTAAATACTTATAATATACAGCTACTACAACGGTATTCTATAATTATGGCGGTAGTATACCTATCCTAGTACACAAGAACGTGTATATAGTGAAAGTAGACTAATAATATTTTCTTAACATGGAGTGCGTATATAGCCAGCGTATACGTGATATATGCTTATTATATATAGATAATGTTTATTGGTTGTTCTAGCAGCAGTAATACTAAACCATAGCACACTGCTTGGCCTTTATTATTAACAACTGCTAGGGTAGATATTTAATACCTATATCTACTTGTTAAATATAGGGTTTAGGAACTTAAAAAAGAATATACCTATATTGGACATTTAACGTTAAAGCAAAAAAATTGTGGTAGGTAATATATACACTATATATACGCTACGCATATGCTAAGCCTATTAGGGTTTGACCATCCGCAAGGCTAAGGTAGGGTAGTAAGCCGAATATACAGTGTATAGTTAGATTACTATATTTTTGTTAATATAGCACGGTATCCTTACATTTGCCTTATTACACGGAATTCTTATATATATTATCTACTATACCTAATAAAGCTACCAATTAACCTTGCTAATAATGTAGTTAAAGCAATAAGGTAGGTGGAAGTCCTAAGCCTTACTACACATATACCCCGTATATATATAGTATATGCGAATAAAACTACTTACTATAGCATAGGTCGATTTATCCTATCTCTACAGTATTATACTCTATATAAGAAGTATAAGCGCAGACACTATATACAGTGTATAGTAGTCTTAATATTAAGAATCAAATTACTACTCTAATTTAAAAGGAAAGGATGCTATAATTCCCAGAGGGGACAGTATATATAGGTAAGTATAAGTTAGATACACGCTAAGTATATATAAAGCCTAAGCATAGTAGGTATACTACGCAAGTTCTCTATTAACTAATATAAAGAGAACACAGAGTAATGGATTTGGGTAATTTATAACTTTAATAACAAGCATTTCCTTATTATATACTATATATACGCGTAAGCTAAGGCATTCTAACACGTAATATATATTAAAATGGACCTATTATTTAAAATGGTTTAAGGTAAAACGAATTTATTCTTAATTGCAGGATAGGATAAGAATTCTAAACGTATACATGCCCTATACTATGCATATACTATACACAGGCTAATACCTATAACAGGAATTAAGGTATAGGTATACGCATTTCTAAACTTAGAAATACGTGCTATATACACAAAGATGTTTTAGCTAGTATTTAAGGTTTTAAGTAATGCTGCCCAATTATCTATACAATTTGCACATATTTATGGAACCGGACTTCGCACGGCTATAGTTAATATATATAAGAAATAAGCTGGTAGTAAGTATACGCTGCGTATATACCTAGCATATGCTGATAATATATAGGCTTTGGGGATTACCTATATACAATTAACCTATCCTATAAATGGGATAAACACCTTTAGTATATACTTATATTCTGCCAAGTATATATTAAATGAAACTTTGCGAAGCGCTTTCCAACCTATAAAGCAAGATATATTATAGAGCAGATATAGGAAGTGGAGACAAAGCAGAAACTAACGGAGCGTATGCAAAGTATATGTATACTATATCCGGAGCTTACGTCTTGGATAAATAATAAGAAGAAAATATAGATACTAGCTAGGCTTATAAAGGAAAAGTCAAAGGTCCCTTATAAGTGGTGGGCATATGCACAAAAGCATACTGGAATTAGTAAAAGTAGTTACTTTTAAGATAATAACTTTACTGGTTGAAACTTATGTATGCTTGCTGCAGTACTACGGTAAATATATACGCTCTGTATATGCACCACATATTCTAACATTTTAGTATAGGCTCAAACTCTATATATAAGAAATGTTCGACCTATAAGAGCTATATAAAGAGACAGGAATAGATAATATATAGAGAAATTATAGTAACTTAAAGCGGATAGTAGTACAGCTATAGAAATAAAGTATGTATATACGCTGTAAATGCAAAGTAGATGCTAAGCTTAAGCAGTTTAGAAATAGCGGAAAGTAGCTAAGCGATAAGCTAAAAATCCTAAACTAAATCTTCCTTGGAATTCTTAGAACCTATTTAACACCCCTAAGCCTAATCTACAGTATATACCTAATGTAGAATTACCTACTATATTTAGTGGGCAGACTATATCGCAGATAAGTAGAGCAGATAATAATATTGCATTAGTATTAGATATGTCGCACGTATCTATAGTATATGTAGCGCAGATATTGCCCCTACTATCTTAAAGTTAAACGCCCTGGACTGTGGGTAAAAGGCATAGGTCTAACCTATCTATAGAGGAGATAGAGAAGGAGGTATATACACTCTATATAGAAAATATGGAGTGATAAATTAATAAATTGAAATAGGCTAAAGATGTATATAATAAAGCAAAGGAGCTAGCAGAGCTTAAGAAGTGGGCGTAGGAGTATAGTATTAGTATATAGGGCGTATATGCACGGTATACGTAGAGCAAGTGTTATAGAGTTCCATCACCATAAATAAAGAATTAATTGATATGGGCCTATAGCCCCGCGCCCTATATTAGGTATATGCCTAGCCTATCCGTCCACCAAACTCCGCCTAAACTCCGACTATGCATATTGCACATTGTGTATATAGTGTGCAGGCCTAGTATATGCTAGGACTTAACTAGTAATGTAGGACAAGCGGCGGGTTCTACCCGCGGTAGAAGTGGCTTATATAGAGCATAAGTATAATATATGTAATAGAATAAACTAAACTTACTAGAGCTCTTACTACTACTATAGCGGCGGCCTGTTGTTTTTCTGCTCCCTATGCTAAATATTAGTAGTGTATATATAGGATATATGCAAAGTAAACCTACCGCTCTGGCGGCGTGTAGATAGTAAGGGGGACTCCTTACAGTCATCTAGGGGGGTCAGGCCGCGCTGCGTATATGGTTAGTGTATGCTAAATATATACAGGTGAAATACTAACCTTGCGCTTTAAGCCGGTGGAGGGAGTGGTAGGGCCGACACGCTATTTCCCTTGTGTTAGTATACGCCTAGCATAAGCACGTATTAACCTATGGTTAGTAGAAGACATTAGGGGTTTGTATATGCATAGGGTATACACGTATAAGCTAGCAATATAACCAAGTGGTGGTTTTGGTGATGTATATATAGGGGATATACTAAATTAAACTTTCCTAGTCTCCTAAATATAGAGTTAAGCGTTGGTTTTGGAATTGGGTAGTATCCCTAGTAGTAGCCATGCTTGTTCCTTATACACGCTACCCTTAGGCCTATAAGTGCCTTTAGGTCTGAAATCAAACTTAGGGGGAATAAGTATATAGATAAATAGATATATATATTAGGGTATAGTGCGTATATATAAAAGTAATACTAGTGCTCTTACCTTATAATAGAATTGCCTACTAAATTGGGTAGTAAACCCCTGGTCCTAGGTACTATATTTAATTAGCTCAGGCTAAGCGTATGCGCGGCATAGGGTGGACATATACAAAGAGTATGCAGGCATCTATATACTCTAAGATCCTGGAACCTAAGGGGCCATAACTATAGACACTATTAGCGACGCATATGTAATGTATAGGCATAGACATACCCAGGCTTATATAGGTATCTCACATCCCACCAGCTACTAGAGAGAATAAACAGCTTTAAGGAACTATAATGCATTAGCCTTATATATGCGCTGCATATATATAGTATATACTTCTTGCCTGCAACCAGCTCTCCAACTGATGTGTTATTAGTGGTCAGGTTAGTTACTGTATATAGTAAGTATATACCGAGCTGCTATAATAACATAGTAGTATATATAAGCACCGCTATGCTTATTGCGGATATGCTAGCGATACTATAGCCATATCAGTAGAGCCATAGGCGCTGCGTATATGCAAAATGTATACTTGGCTAAGCGGTAAAGACACAGCCGCACATCTGTGTACCGTTGACTGCAATATTATACCTAAACTTTGGCTTAGCATATGCTACATATAGGGTGTGGATAAGCAATATATACTATAGTGTTAACTAAGAAGAGCACGGAGGCGGTATTAGGTGGGTCTGGTATATGCTTAGCATATACCTACGCAGTACATAGAGCCGTATATACTCGCGTTATCTTGGACTGAAACGGTTAGGGCTATATATAGTTAGTATATACACCGGATATGCGGCTCTATATACACTTATATCTTCCTCTAGCGAGAGCTGCTGTAGCGCGCGCTATAGTTATTATAAGTATATACTATGCATATACAATCCTATAACTAACTAGGAGTCACCCAACTGGGATTAGGATTTGGAATTGGACCTATAAGGCTTTGTAAGTATAGTGTATGCATATGCTCTATATATGCTTACCATAGTAATAGCCAAAGGCAAAAGGGTTGGCGGCGGAGGCCACCTACGGGTTGTTAAAGTCTGCGATTGTTAGATTGCTTATAGTAAGCGTATGCGCGGCATATACAATAGTTAAATTGGTAATGGAAATTTACCTTATTCTTTCTGTTAGTATATGCAAGACCTATGCCTATGTTGTGCTATACATACTTATGGCATACGCTGTGATGTTATAGAGAAGAAGTTGTGGTGCGACTATTATTATAGATATGCTACGCGTGTGTATGGGCCATATTTTGATGACTAACTACTATTACCTTATATGGCCATTGTTTAGCGCATATGCGCGGTATATACACTGCCATAAACTAGGATATTTGTGATTTGAGGATGAACGGCTTTATATTTTCTATTTTATTTGAATTGCATGTGCATTGCATATATATAGGCTCAGCGTGGTCTCAAGCTAATCGTGGTTATAAAGCTGGTTTGCAAGTTCTGACCATATTGAACTTTCTAACCACGCCAAGTCTTTTCCGTGACCACGCCAAGCTGTGAGCCCTAATAAAATTCTAGTTCTAATATCTTTGCATTTTAAGTTTTATTTATGTAAAATAGCTTCTAACTTAGATTTATCCATTCTTACTCTATTAATTATATTCTTAAGAACTTAACAGTCTTATAAAAAGATATCTTTAGTCTATAAATATTGCTATAACCTATATAAGGTGTTGGCCACGGAGGTAGCTTTACTGCTAAGGTGTTGGACTGAACGACTACAGATACCAAAGGTCGAACTAGGGTTGTTTCCTTATGTATATTAGGGCTCTTAGAGCCACCTTAAATAAAACAGATCACTTATTCAATTCTGTGTCTCTACCTATTAGCTAGCTTATGTCATTAGTCATAATACCTGCCTGGCTAAAAGTTATGAGCCTGGTAGCCTTTTAAGCACTAAGGAGATCTTAGTAACTAGATAAATACCACTAAGCCTCTTTAAGCATAGTTCATCACAAAATATCGCGTCCTTTACGCGTAAGCGCGTCTCTTTATATAACCTTAAGAAAACAACAAAAGCCACTATGGCACCTATAACCACAGACTCTACTAATCCTCTTTTGCTGACCTAAAAAGACTAGCCTTTATGGTTTTAATTTATCCGTTAAGAAGCAAGTTTTATGAAAATCTAGGACTATATTAACCCAGATAAGATAGAAGACGAAATTAAGGAAAACACTAAGCTAGATATACCTTTAATAGCTGCAGCTCCTGCAGCTCCTGCAGCAGCTCCTATAGCTCTAGTAGCAACTCTAGCGTTTGCTGGAATAGCTATACCTAGGTCATTAAGTCAGTAAGGATAACAAACTTAACAATCTGTAGAGATACAGAGAATGCTCTTTAAGCTCTATAAGCTCCAATAATAAGACTACCTAAAGCGGGAAGAGAAGCTCCATACGTTTGTAGTACTCTTGCATACTACTATAGGCACCAAATTCTCTAGGTATCTTAAAACCTTTACCATACCATATTTGGTTTTAAGACAGCTAAAGAAAGTAGTAAAGCCATTTTAAGCCACGCTATAGCAAATAGTACTAGACAATCTTAAGAAACGGAAATAAGGGCCTAAATATTAAACTCTAGAATCTTGGCTTTAGCTTTATATTACTATTATATAGAAGAGCGAAGAGCTAGAGGAAGGGTTAATAGAGGTAATAGAAAGCAGCGTTATATAAGCTTTTATCTAGGACTATAAGGAGATCTATCCAGCTCTATATTATGCCTTTATTTAAAAGGTAGCGAAAAGGTTAGAGAAGCTTAAAATGGTAATAATAATTAAGGAATTTAACCTGCTCTATAAGTATCTAAATACAGAATATAACGCCTATGCTATACTTTTAGGGCAGCTATCTACAGACCCTATAACATCTACCACCCTAGTACCTTCTTAATTGCCTAAGATAAAGTGTTCTGCTTATAGTTTACCCCATAAGTTAAGGAATTATAAGTAACTATTTTAGTCTCTTTAAGGTCCGCACTTTATACCAAATAATAAGTGTTTAAGAAAGTATTAATAGTAGCTTAAGGTCCTAATAAATAAGCAGTATTACAACAAAAGACTTAAGCAGATTAAGAAGGAAGGTCCTAAATTAAAAATATCTCCTTTAACTTTATCTACTGCCAAAAAGATTAAGGATCTAAATAGGCCCTAAGCGATAGTGGCTGCTATAACAACATCCTACTTATTATTATTATTACAGGAACATCTAGATCTATTATTAATTAATGCCTAGAAGTATAATACTATAGCAAACACCCACTTCTATAACAATATTAGATACTTCCATAACCTCAAGCTATATATATCTATAGTAACAGCTAGAGATTCTAGGGCAGAAATCCATAGATACGGTAATATTAACTTAGTAATTAAGGTAGGTATATAACGCCTAACTCGGTATCTAATATTAAGGAACATAGTATATACTCTATATTTTTATACTAATCTAATATCCGTAGCAAAGCTCTATAGGGTTAAAATAATTATTAACCAATCTATAAATTATCTGCGCTATAAGGATAATAGAGGCCTATTTACCAACCTTATAGAATACAGAGGTCTCTACCTTATTAATGCCATCGCCTGCTTACTACCTACTTCTACTACCTATACTACCTCTACCAGATTTTTTAAGACCTTAGCATATAATAAAGTATGGCATTAACGCTTACTACACTATAATATAGAGTTAGTAGATTATTTGTTAACTGCAGTAGATAGGGTTAAAGTGGTTAAGATAGACAGAGGAAGAACTATGTATGGTATACCACTTTATAAACTATATATTCTTAGAAAGATAACCTAGCAAACATCTTGCAGAATATTAGTAAAAGAAACCTACCCTTTTAAACATGTACACTTTAATATTATTATAGAAGAAGACAGGTTTAATGGAGACATATATATAGCTTACTTTTAGTGTAACTATATAAAGTACCATTATACTTTTCCTATTAAGAACCATAAGTAAGAGATACTACTCCTACTCTTTAAATCGATAATAGCATTTATGTTACGGACAGCTTAAGTACGATATTACGACTACTTGGAGAAGAGTCGGCGGAAGCTAGTTAGTTGATACAGCATGGTCTAGGATGGATCCGGTGGAACTATGTGACAAGGAATGGTAACCGAGGTCACATAATGAGGTCTGTAAGGTCTATAAGGTCTGTGAGGTCTGTTACGTACCTTATGTACCTTATATACCTCACAGAGCGAAGGGATTTCTTAGGCGTACGATTATGTATTTAAAGGACCACAGTCCCTACCTAGATAGTTCTCTCTTTATAGTAAATCTTAGAATATAATTAGAGTTAATCTGTTAGGCAACCACTCCACTAGTTATTATTACGTTATTAACTTATTGTTTATACCTATATACCCAGCCTAATAATAGGACCCACTATAGTTACTGCTACAAGATTCCGTTATATATTTACTACTAAGATTACGGTATTAAATACTAGGAAGTTAAACAACATGCCACCTAAAGCACTAGTTATGATAATATCGACGGCAGCTACAACCTCAGGCTTAGGAGACACTAGTATAGCAGATACTAACTCACAAGTAGTCACAAGAGGTCAGTTATAGGAAATAGTTAATTGCTTATTAGACAATAATAGGATACTTAAAGAACGCATTAATAGAATTAGAGCAGTAAAGGTTAAGTTACCTTTAATTAAACAATTCTTAGGAGAGAAGTTAAAGCTTAAAGGGTTTCTTATATAGATGCATTTTAAGGTAATACAGGAAGGAGCAAAGCTAGTAATACCTATAGACTAGGTAGCGTATGCAGGACTATTCTTAATAGGAAGGGCACTAGAGTGGTTTAAACCTTACCTCACCAAGATATAGGCAAATGGTGTGACAACTACTAATTAGGATATATAGTATGTGTTCTTAAGTTAGAACGGGTTCACGGAATGGTTAACACAAATGTTTAAAGACCCTAAAGCAGCTACTATAGCGGAATGGAAACTTTAGAACCTAGCACAACGCACTTTAGCAATTAAGTATACAACACAGTTTTAGATGTTAGCTATATAGGTTAAGTGGAATAACAAGGCGCTTATGGTATAGTATAAATAAGGACTTAAGGCTAAAGTTTAGGATATAATTATTCTAATGGAAGATGTGGACACCCTAAGGGAGTTAATTAATTAAGTAATTAAGATTAACAATAGGATTTACCAAAGGGAACAGGCTAAGAAAGGTTAAGATAGAGTTCTATAGTTATATAAGGCGCAGAGTACGCAATAATAGACACAGAGCTAAAAACTATGGAATGGCGCAGAGCTAATGGACCTAAGCTGTACTAAAGAATCTAAGAGATGGATAAAAAAAACCATAGAAACCTAGGGGTTAAGGATTAAGTAATTATAGAACCTAGAAGTAAAGGCCAAACTAGGGATCTTAGTAGCAGAAGATGTTTAGGCGGACTCTATAGCAAAGTTAGTAGTTTAAAGATGGAGCTTATATAAATTGCGGAAAATAAGGTTATTTTGCCAGAGACTATAGAGGTAGTTAGAGTAACTATGTGGTAAAGGGAACCAGACCAGCAGAAGACATGTATATATAGAGGAATAATGGTGCACTGCAAGGAATAAAAGAATGTTCAATTAAAAGTTTTACGTTTTATTATAACAATGCATGCTAAGTATGGCGTAAGCTATTGGCCGCAGGAGCTAAAGTTATTAAAGTTTAGAGGAACTAATAAACCAGCTTATAGATTGGATATTAAAGACAATGAATTTAATGTAGATAAAGCATTTAATAACAATAAGGCAATAAGAGCAGCTTACTAGAAGCGTGCAATTCTTAAAGAAGTTAAAATAGAAGTAGAGACTAAAACCATTACCAAATAAGGTTTAGAAACGGGTATTATAACACCGTTAGATACGACATCTATTGCTTTATAAGATAAAAGGAGTAATGTTAGCAAAGGACTAGGCAAGCAGATAACTGCTAGTGCTAGCTTATTACTTAATAAAGGCAAAAGGCTATAGGCTTAAGATTCTTATAATAAGATATAAGATACTTAAGATTCTTAAGATAAGATAAGACATGCTAGAACACCCATAATGGACGAAAACTGATAGGAAAGGGCAACAACTTAGTTTAGTAATATATAAATAAGTATAGGACATAAGTTCAAGAACTATAAGTTTGGGGAATAAATAAGAATATTAGTTCTAGGTAAACGCAGTATTCAGCCTAAAGATTAAAAAGTTAATACTGAGATTAAGAAGTAAGATAACTTTAAGGATCTAGCTACAGGACGCAGAATATAAGAAACTATAGATAAGTTTAGAGCAAGAATTATTGCATAGCAAGAGCAGAAACTAGATAAGAGATCTAGCATGCTAGGTCGTATAAAGGATAGAGCACTCGTATAAAGAATTACTAATAGGCCTAAGGTAGGGACGCCTAGAGCAAAATGGCTAAATAAACTGGAGCAAGAAGAGGATCTAGAAATTCCAACTAGGTTTAAAGAAAGACATACCAAAGGATGTCACGATGCAGCAATAATAAGGTACTTTCTTATAGATAGACTATATATACTAAACTAGTTATATAGAAAGTGGTATAGGCAACAAAACAATAATAAATAGACAGATTTCTATATATGGCTGGATAAAAAAGTTGTTTAAAACTAACCTATTACAGAGAAACGCATAAGTTATATTAAAGGAGCGTTAATTATAATGTTAAGGAACCTAGAAGAAGGATCTAGGGACTAGGGAAGTAAGCGATAAATCTTAGTACCAATAGAAGAAAGACCAACAGTTAGATTGGCCAGACAGAGGTTTAAACTTAAGGGCGAAGACAAGCTAAGAGTTAACCTAAGTCACCTAGCGCATTATACACTATTGTAGATAGCTTATGTGGATAATATGTGCAATATACATAGAGCACCTAAAGATAAAAACCGGAAGTACCTAGTAAGGATGTATTGGGCACCTAAGGAAAGGTAGTTTAGAGACACTAAGTATATGCATAGATAGCACCTAGTAGAAGTGCAAAGCTAAGGGGACTTAACACTTTAACTAGGAAGATTCCTTATGGAAGAATGCCTAGATAGACGATAGTAGTAGGAGTGCCTAGAAAATACTTGTCTATAGTATATAGAGGAAAAGAAATTAATTAAGTATTGGCTAAAAGTGAACCAAGTATAGACAGGATCTAGCAGCTAGTAATTAGGAAAAGGAGAGGCCTATAGGACTAGAGGGAACCAGTAGTAGAGCCTTAGACCCTTAAGGGAATTTAAGGACAATACCTAAATTTACAAGTTAAGTGGCAAGATTAATAGTTTAAAGCATTAATAGACAGTAGAGTAATAAGAAACTACATATTACTAGTAATAGTGGAGAGAATAGGGTTACTACATAGATAAAAGGAACACCTATATCTACTTATAACAATTTTAGGAGATTAGATAGCCTATAGAGGAGGTATTATTAATCTTAAAATAGGACCTATTTAGTTAACTATTAAAGGAAGACAAGTTAGAATATCTTTTAATATCCTACTGTTGGGACAGGATAAGGCAATATTAGGAATGCCTTAGTTACAGGAATATAATCTAAAGATTAATTAGGTTATAGGTTAGGTTAATATTAGAGATACTTAATAACGCAAGATGCAATAATAAACTAAGTTAGTATGGTACTAAGTCAGAGCGATATATAAAGAGACTAAGTAAAGCTTAAGTTATGTACTAAAGAGATACTATAAGTATGGTAAAAAGTTATAGTTGCTAAAAAGTAAAAAGCTGTTAGAATATGCAGTATAGGACTATAAAATAGAATTAGAACTAGGAATAAGTCTAAGGTTCTTTCTAGTTTATAAGCTTACTAAAGTAGAGTTAGTAGCGCTTAAGGAGTTTATCTAGGAGAACTTATAAAAGGGATATATTAGACTATTACAGTTATTAGCAGGATATCCAGTACTATTTATCCCAAAGAAAAATGGAAAACTTAGGATGTGTATTAACTATAAACAGTTAAATAGTATTACTAGGAAGAATAGATATCCTTTACCCTTAATTAGCAAAATCTAAGACAGGATAGGTAATGCGCAAATCTTTATAAAGATAGATCTAAGATGGGTGTCACGGGACACCCCCGTGACACCTTACACACGTCCACCTGTTTCCACCGACTGAACAGCCGGAGACCGACCACGAGACGGCAATCTGATAGCAATCTGCCGTATTCCGCCGCAATCTGCCGTCTCTACTGTTGGAGTTGCTAACTGGCAACTTTAAGGACCTCTAACTGCCGAATTCTGTTAAGTTTTACCTAAACCGCTACCTAAGCTTTACCCTGCCTATATATAGCATAGTACCTATTAACCTAGCAACTAAGCGAACGTTATATACCCTTTTCCCCCTATTTCCTACTTTCTTTTTCTTATATAACGTCTTAACTTTATTACGCAGTTTATATATATAGCTTAATAATATCTACTTCGCTATATATTATTACCGCTTATACTTACTCTGTAATACTATATTACGTTAACCTTATATACTACCCTCTAAAATATAGAACAACCCTAAAGCCCCTATAATAGCCGCTGGCATTATATCCACACTTTAAAAATAGTTGGTAGAGATATAGAAGTCTTTTATAGACGCCCTTATACAAAACTAAGCCACTTTAACTTAATAATAAGCTGAATAAGAAGTACAATACCTATAAATAATTAAGGACCTTTAAGAAGAAGTCCGCACCCTTAAAATGCCTATACTAGGGCCCTAAAACTAAACACCTTCTTTAAAGACAAATACGCGAAATAAGAGTCCCAAACCTATAGTAGCTATTTACCCTAAACTAACTACTACACTGTAATAATCTAAATAACTACTAAGCCCTCTAATATTTACTAGTAAATAATAAGAACTCTAATTATTTCTAAGCTAGCTTAAAAATAAGCTAACTAGTAATACTAACCGCTACCTAACTAAAGCTAACTAACTCTGCTACGCCCTAAGTTAACTAGGAGGAGACGTAGCTAATCTTATTAAACCCCTTTATATAACAGAATCTTGTAGCAGTAACTACAGTGGGTCCTATTATTAGGCTGGGTATATAGGTAAGAACAGTTTAACAACATAATAATAACTAGTGGAGTGGTTGCCTAATAGATTAACTCCAATTATATTCTAAGATTCACTACAAGGAGAGAACTATCTATGGTAGGGACTGAAGTCCTTTAAATACATAACCGTACTCCTAAGAAATCCTCTCTTATACATAAGGTACGTATTATACATATTATACATAGGCGTACATCACGTATACTACGTACACTGCGTATAATATTATGTGACTCGCTTACCACTCTTTATTATATAATTCTACCGGTTCCATCCTGGACCATACTTATATTAACTAACTAGCTTCCTCTAACTCTTCCCTAAGTAGTTATAACATTATACTTAAAGCGTCCGTAACACTATCTCCCTCCTCTTTATCTTCGTCCTTAAAGATTCCTAACATCTCTAAGTCGTCTACTAGAGGTATAATGTCCGTTTAATTAGTCTAGTTAATATCCTTACTTATTATACCTAAAGCCTCTTCTTCTTCACAAGCGCAACGCCGTGCTTGCACTATGGCTGCCATACTATCGCTTAGTAAGGTAATACCGTCTCCATATTCTCGTTGTGTGAAAGCGGGGTTAGTATGTGTTACAATAGCAAGTCCCTCGTCTCAGCAACCCTTATCTTGTTTAGAGTGCACTAAAGCAAACGTTTAATCATCCTGTAATATTCGTTCTATTTCTAACGCTAAGTATGCGCGTCCCATGACTCTTAACAGCCTTTAAGTTCCCTAAGTAACTTATTATAGGGTCTCGTGTTTAGTCTGCCGCTATAAAGCTTAAGTTTAAGTTGGCCGCCGCGCGCGCCAAACTCCACCGTTCTGCTAAGGAGACAGCTTGGGCCCTTAAGGCTTAGCGTCGCTCCTTTAAGTCTTAACAGGTTGCATTCGCTCGGTTAACCCATCTTAAGAAGGTTTATAAGAAGGTTCGTTCTAAGGAGTAGAAACTTATTTAATAGGGTCTTAACGAGCTAGGTAATAAGAGGGTAGAGTTTTTAGAGAAGGAAATAACTCTAAGTAATATAGTAGTTGCTCCTTATAGGTTCCCCTTAGGTAACTTATTCTTTAGTGATCCTTTTTTAATACTTCCTGACCTACTTTTTTCTAATACTCCTTTACCTTTCCTATAGCGTTCTCTAGGTTGCTTAGTGGTTCTTAGGTAGTCTTACTATAGCCTATCTACTTTACTTTATACCATGTTTTATTATCTACGTCCTTATAACTAATAATCTTTAAAACTTGCCATTTATCTTCTTCCTGTCCTTTATACGTGTCTACTTTATATACTAGTGGTTTAACATTTCCGTGTGCTAGTTCTAGCATTGCAACATATTATATAGGGTAGATCTTTATTTTGGCTAGTAGGTTTAACTTATACGTAACTAATAAAATTCTTTATATAATTTTAAAAGGTCCTAGTCTAACGTGGTCCAACTTCTTACTTAGTTATTAACTCTTAAAATTTTTGTATAGTAGCTATACTTTATCTCCCTCCTTAAGATCTGGTTCCTTAGATCTCTTAGTATTATAGTACCTTTTTATTTGTTCTTATACTAGTTTAGCTATTTCTATAAGGTCTATATAAAGATTTATTAATATCTCCATTCTTTATTTAGCTATGCTACTTGTCTTCTTTACTTAATGTGGTAATAATAATGTTCTTAGCTTGTATCCGTAATTCGCCTTAAATAGTAATGTCCCTATTCCTTCTTATAGTATTGTATTATACGTAAACTATATAACTAGTAATAACAATACCCAATTATTCTATGCGTGGTTAATATAGTGTCTTAGATACTACTCTAGTATCTAATTTAGTTTTTCCGTCTGTCCGTCTGTCTGCGGATAATACGCTATAGAGGTTACTACGTAAACTCCTTATTCTGCCAGAAATACTTCCTAAAATACTGCTATAAATCTTGGGTCTCTGTCTAATATTACTTTTATTAGTACCCTGTGTCTTACAAATACTTCCCTAATATAGATTCTAGCAATATCCTCTGCTAATATCTCTTCTATGCACGCTATAAAGTATTCCCACTTTATTAGCTTGTCTACTATTACTAAAATCGCGTTATAATCTTGTCCTATAATAGGATCTTTTAACTTTAGTAACTTAACAATAAAGTCCTATAATATAACTTCCCACAGTCTTTCTGGTACTTTAATAGGTTATAGCCCTCTATATAGCTTATACCTTATTGGTTTGTTTCTTTAGCAATTTAGATATTTCTTTATAACTTACCTTACTAGTCCCTAGATTCCTTAAATAATATACTCCTTTTAAAGTCTTAACACTAGTCCTATAGACCTATTATGTCTTTGTGTTATTCCCTTATAGAATTCCTTAATAAATTCTTCTATAATAGACTTAGGCATATATATTACTTCTCTATTTTTATATTACTCTAAGTCTAGATCCTCTACTTATGCTTTTTAGATCTTTTATGTCTAATTACTCTTTAGTAATTTGTGGATCTGACTTTCCTTAGTTGCTATAATCTTTAGATAATTATACCTAATTAATCTGTCTTAATCCCTTCGTAATAAAGCTCCTAATAGCTTTTTATTACTTTATAGCTCAGCCTTTCTACTTAGAGCGTCTACTCGTGTATTATCTATACCCTTAGTATACTAAATTTTGAAATAGTATTCTATAAGTACTTCCGCCTATCTAACCTATCTTTAGTTAAGTTCCTTTGTTATTAGGAATCCTATAAGGTTTTTATAGTCTGTTTTAACTATAAATAGTTTCTCTATACCTTATAAAAATGCTCTCTATTTCTTAAGTACTATAACTATACTTAGCAACTCCTTGTTATAAATATTATAGTTTAACTCTAGTGGTGTTATCTTCCAACTATAATACGCTACTGGATGCTATGTGTCCTAGTGCTTCTATAGCAAACATGCTCATAGTGCAAAGTCTAATACATCTATCTTAATAACCGTATCTAACTTTGGTTAATAGATCTTGAGGACTGGTTCTTAGGTAAATAACTCTTTAAGTTTTTAGAATAGCTTCTTCTGCTTACTTCCCCAAACCTACGGTTCCTCTTTCTTCGTTAACCTTATAAATGGCTTAATACTCTTTAACTATTGCGCTATAAACCTCCTATAGTAATTACAAAACCCTAGGAACGACCTTAACTATATAACATTCTCTAGTTCCTACTAATTCACTATAGCTTCGACCTTCTTTAGGTCCATACTAATTTTTCCTAGTTTAATAATAAATCCTATAAAATCGGTCTTTCTTGTAAAGAACTTGTATTTCTTAATTGCTACTAGCATTTGTTTTTCCTATAGTCTCCTTAAAACCCATTTAATATATTCTCTATATTCTTCCTTACTGTTTAAGTAGATAATAATATTATTGAGATATACTATAATAAACTCATTAAGGTATTCTCCTAACACACTATTAATTCGCTTTTAGAACGTTACTAATGCGTTTATAAGTCCGAATTGCATAACTAATGGCTTATATAGTCCTTTTTTTGACCTAAAAGCTGCCTTCTATTCGTTGCCTTCCTTAATTCTAATCTGATGGTACGCCTATCTTAGGTCTATCTTTGTAAAGATTTATACGTTGCCTATCCTATTTTAGATTTCGCTAATTAAGGGTAAAGGATACCTAACCTTTCTAGTAATGCTATTTAACTGTCTATAGCCTATATATATCCTAAGTTTTCCATTTTTCTTTGGGACGAACAATACCGGATATCCTACTAACAACTGCGATGGTCTAATGTATCCCTTTTATAAGTTCTCCTAGATAAACTTCTTAAGTGCTACTAACTTGGTCTTAGTAAGCTTATAGACTGGAAAAAACCTTAAACCTATTCCTTTTTCCAATTCTATTTTATAGTCCTATACTATATACTCTAATAGCTTCTTACTTTCTGGTAACCATGACTTTTTACTATACTTGTGGTATTTCTTTAGTATATAACTTAAGCTTTGCTTAGTCTCTTTATATATTGCTCTGACTTAGTACTATACTAATTTGGTTTACTATCGCACCTTATATTGTTAAGTATTCTTAATATTAACCTAACCTATAACCTAATTAATCTTTGGATTATATTCCTGTAACTAAGGCATCCCTAATATTGCCTTGTCCTGTTCTAATAGTAGGATATTAAAAGATATTCTAACTAGTCTCCCCTTAATAGTTAACTAAATAGGTCCTATTTTAAGATTAATAATGCCTCTGCTGTAGGCTATTTAATCTCCTAAAATTATTATAAGTGGATATAGGTATTTCTTTTGTCTATATAGTAATCCTATCCTTTTTACTGTTACTGGTAATATGTGGTTTTTTATTACTCCACTATCTATTAACACCTTAAACTGCTAATCTTGCTATTTAACTTATAAATTTAGGTATTGTCCTTAAACTTCCTTAAGGGTTTAAGGTTCTAATACTAGTTCCCTCTAGTCCTATACGCCTCCCCTTTTCCTAACTATTGGCTACTAAATCCTGTTTGTATTTAGTCTAACTTAGGCTAATACTTAGTTTATTTTTTTTTCTCTATATGCTATAGATAAGTGTTTTCTGGGTACTTCCACCACTATTATCCGTCTAGGTATTTTTCCGTAAGGAATCTTTCTGGTTAAAGTATTAAGTCCCCTTAACCTTATACTTCTACTAGGTGCTATCTATATATATACTTAGCGTTCCTAAACCGCTTTTCTTCTGATGCCTAATATATCCTAGTTAGGTACTTTTAGTTCTTGTCTTTAGTGCTCTATATATGTTACATATGTTATCCAAATAAGCTATTTATAATAGTGTATAATACGCTAAGTGACTTAGGTCTACTCTTGGCTTATCTTTACTCTTAAGTTTAAACCTCTATCTAGCCGATCTCACTATTGGTCTTTCTTTTATGGGTACTAAAATTTGTCTTTTACTTCTCTAGTCCCTAAATCCTTCTTCTAGGTTCCTTAACATTATAATTAATACTCCTTTAATATAACTTATACGTTTTTCTATAATAGGTTGGTCTTAGACTACCTTCTTATCTAGCTATATATAAAAATCTGCCTATTTATCGTTGCTTTGTTGCCTATACCACTTTCCATATAACTGGTTTAGTGTGTATGGTTTGTCTATTAGAAAGTACCTTGTTATTGCTGCATTATAACATCCTTTAGTATGCCTTTCTTTAAACCTGGTTAAAATCCCTAGATCCTCTTCTTGTTTTAGTTTATTTAACTACTTTACTCTAGGCGTCCCTGCCTTAGGCCTATTAGTAATTCTTTATACGGGTACTCTATCCCTTATACGCCCTAGCATGCTAGATCTCTTATCTAGTTTCTGCTCTTGCTATACAATAATTCTTGCCCTAAATTTATCTATAGTTTTTTATACTCTGTGTCCTATAGCTAGGTCCTTAAAGTTACCTTGCTTCTTAATCCCTATATTAACTTTTTAATCCCTAGGCTAAACACTATATTTACCTGGAATTGCTAACGTTCTTATTTGTTCCCTAAACTTGTAGTTCTTAAACTTGCGTCCTATACTCATTTGTTTGTCTATAAACTAAGTTACTGCCCTTTCTTATTGGTTTTTGTCCGTTGTAGGTTCTTAAGCTGTTTTTATTATATCTTATAAGTCTAGAGTCTTCCTTATCTTGTTATAAGAATCTTAGACCTATGGCCTTTTGCCTTTATTAAGTAATAAGCTAGTACTAGTAGTTGTTTGCTTACTTAGTTTCTTTTAAACATTACTTCTTTTATCTTATAAAGCGACGGAAATTGTATCTAATGGTGTTATAACATCCGTTACTAAACCTTGCTCTATAGTGGTCTTAGTTTTATCTTCTATTTCGACTTCTTTAAGGTCTATATACTCCTAATAAGCTGCCTTCATTACCTTGTTGTTAGTAAATACTTTGCCTATGTTAAATTTATCATCTTTAATGTCCAATCTATAAGCTGGTTCGTTGGTTCCTCTAAACTTAGATAATAATAACTCCTATAGCTAATAGCTTACGCTATACTTAGCGTCTTTATAAATTTAGTATGCGTTGTTATAATAAAACGCGAAACTGTTAATTAAACACTCCTTTATTCCTTATAGTGCACCATTATCCCTCTATATATGTGTGTCTCCTGCTAGTCTGGTTCCCTTTACTATATAGTTACTCTAACTACCTCTATAGTCTCTAGCGAAATAACCCTATTTTCTATAATTTATGCAAGCTCTATCTCTAAACTATTAATTCTGCTATAGAGTCCGCCTAAACGTCTTCTGCTATTAAGATCCCTAGTTTAGCCTCTACTCCTTAGTCCTTTAATTACTAGATCCTTAACCTCTAGGTTTCTATAGTTTCTTTTCCCACCTTTAGGTTTCTTTAGTACCGCTTAGGTCCATTAGCTCCGCGCTATTCCATAGTTTTTAACTCTATATTAGTTGTTGCGTACTCTGCGCCTTATATAACTATAGAACTCTGTCTTAACCTTTCTTAGCCTATTCCCTTTAGTAAATCCTATTATTAATCTTTATTAACTAATCTATTAACTCTTTTAGAGTATCCGTATCTTCTATCAGAATAATTGCGTCCTAGACTTTAGCCTTAAGTCCCTGTTTATACTGTGCCATAAGCGCCCTATTATTCCACTCAACCTATATTACTAACGTTTGAAACTGCGTTGTATACTTAATTGCTAAAGTACGTTGTACTAGGTTCTAAAGCTTTTGTTCTACTATAGTTGTTACCTCTGGGTCTCTAAATATCTGCGTTAACCGTTCTACAAACCCGTTCTAACTGGCAAATATATACCATACGTCTTGGTTAGTAGTTGTTATGCCATTAGCCTATATCTCCGTAAGATACGGTTTAAACCACTTAAGTGCCCTCCCTATTAGGAACAATCCTGCATAGGCTACTTGGTCTAATAATATTGCTAACTTCGCTCCTTCTTGCATAACCTTAAAGTGCATCTGCGTAAGAAATCCCTTAAGCTTTAACTTCTCTCCTAAGAACCGTTTAATTAAAGGTAGCTTAACCTTTACTACTCTAATTCCATTAATGCGTTCTTTAAGTATCCTACTATTATCCTATAAGTAATTAACCATTTCTTATAACTAACTTCGCGTAATTAACTAAGAGTCCGTATCTGCTATACTGGTATCTCCCCCTACACCTAAGGTTGTGGCTACTGTTAATAGCGTCGTAACTAGTGCTTTGGGTGGCATGTTATTTGACCTTATTTAATACTATAACCTTAGTAGTGAATATGTAACGGAACCTTATAGTAATAACTACGGTGGGTCCTGTTATTAGGCTAGGTATATAGATAAGAACAGTTTAACAATATAATAATAACTAGTGGAGTAGTTGCCTAATAGATTAACTCTAATTATATTCTAAGATTTACTACAAGGAGAGAACTATCTATAGTAGGGACTAAGGTCCTTTAAATACACAACCATACTCCTAAGAAATCCTCTTTTATACGTAAGGTATGTATTATACGTATTATACGTAGGCGTACATCGCGTATACTACATACACTACGTATAACATTATATAACTCGCTTACCACTCTTCGTCATATAGTTCCACCAGTTCCATCCTGGACTATACTTATATTAACTAACTAGCTTCCTTCGACTCTTCCCTAAGTAGTCATAACATTATACTTAAAGCGTCCGTAATACTTTAACCAAATTTAGTATAAAGTCTAGTTATACTTCTTAAAGCTATATATAGTAACCTAAACCGCTAAGCCACTGCTTAGAGAAAGATAAACTATATAACTTAAAGAACAAAAAGCTTTCCAGTATACTTTTCTAAATTTAACCATTATGTGAAGGAAATAGGCTGGAATGACTCCGTACTAGTTAATAGCCTTATTAAATCCCTAATAGGTATAGACCTATTAGGAGCCCTTAACGCCTACATAAACGTTATTAATAAATAATATAATAATATACTACGCCTAATACTAAAGTCCACTCCTTAATATAATACAACAGCTCCATAAATAACTACTAAGTTATTATCTTAGCCTAAGCACCCTAACGCCATAGACATTAACTCTAGAACCCTAAAGTATGCCCTACTAGGGTCCCTTAAATAAGAATAACGCATTAAGCTAGGCCTTTGCTTTAAATGCGGAAGTAAGGCTTATATCTTAAGATACTGCTCTGTCCCTATGCCCTAATATAATTTATAAACGGCCAACACTAGCAACTGTTTACCGTACTAATCCTCTAGTTACCGTCCCCAATCTTTATATAGCTCTAGCCCCGCATTTAGTAAGCACCACTTATAAGGATAAAGTTACAGCTAATATTCTATAGGAACCCTACCCCGGTTACCTCTAAAAGGAAGGTCCTAGAGCTAAGTCGCTCTCTAGGACGGCGCTGCCTTAGGATCTTATTAAATGCTCTAGATATCACGAATTCTAACTCTTAGGATTATAGCATAACTATTAACTGTTGTCTTTGGCAGAATAATTAATAGGCTAATACTTAAGTCCTAATTAACACAGGAGCCAGTAGTATAGGATTTATTAATAAGATCTTTACGCAAGATAATGGTTTTACCTTAACCCCCCTTAACTGGCATATTAATATATTTAGATTTAATGGTAAACGCACTATTTTAGGCTATATTACCTATGTGGTATTCCTAAAACCCTAATACCTAAACTATAAAGAACTAATTAGGCTTTTTATTACCACCCTAGGTCACTTAATAATACTTAGACAACCTTAGATAAAGCTATATAAGGTAACCATTAATTAGGATAACCTTAAGCTTTTATTTACCGCCTCCTATTATAAGCAGAAGTGCCTTATAACTTACTACTTAGACCCTAAACTAAAATCTAAAAAATCTACTAGGATCTATTAGTCTAAAATTTCTACTAACATCTACCCTATACCTAAAAAGTCTACCCAATTCTACTAAGAACCTAAAAATTATACTAAACCACATAAACTGACCCTAACTACTATACCACCCCAAACTAAGCAGAAGCCTAAACTTAAGCTTAATATATAAAAGTACCAAAAGAACTAGTATTCTACTATAAAAAGGATACTTAAAGAACCTAAACCTAAATCTAATACTAACTCTGTACCTAATACTAAACCTAAAGTTAAATAAGAAACAGTAGATAATTAAAAGGAAGTTGCTAGCTAGCAACTTACCCCCCTTTTTATGGATATCTATATAATTAGAGCTACCCTGTTAGTATAACTCGCTAGGAAACCTAAATATATAATCTTTGCCGTTATAATAGCTAATATTAAAAAGGCCCTAGCACTAAAGAAGTACACTAACCCTGCTATAAAAGTACTAGTATAATATTATAAGTATCTAGAAGTATTTTTACAAAAGGAAGCTAATAAGTTAGTAGAGTACTAACCATATAACTATAAGATTATACTTAAAGAAGGAAAACAGCTAGGATTTAGACCCTTATACAGAATGTCCTAAAATGAACTCTAAGTGCTGCGGAAGTACTTGGATGAATACCTAAGTAAAGGATTTATTAGAGTAAGCTCTTTGCCTATAGCTGTACCTATAATCTTTGTTAAGAAACCTAGCAGTAGTCTACGCTTCTATATAGACTACTAAGCTCTTAACGCTATTACTATTAAGAATTGGTACCTGCTCCTGTTAATTTAAGAGACACTAAACTAATTAAGTAAGGCTTGCTACTATATAAAACTTAACCTTATCCATGTATTTAACCGTCTCCGTATTATAAAAGGAGATAAATAGCTTACTGTATTCCGTACTAGGTATAGACTATTTAAATACTTAGTAACGCCATTTGGCCTTATAAATGCCCTAAGTTTGTTCTAACGCTTTATAAATAATACCCTATAACCTTACCTGGATATTTTTTGTACTGCTTATATTAACAATATCCTAGTATACAGCAATAACCTAACTAAATATAAGAAACATATTAACCTTATTTTAGAAGCCTTGTATAGAGCTAGCCTATAATTAGATATAGATAAGTATAAATTCCATAAAATAGAAGTCCTATACCTTGGACTTATTATTTCTATAGACAGCATATAAATAGACTTAAAGAAAATTAAAGTAATTATAAACTAGTAAGAACCTAAGAATGTTAAGGATATAAGAGCCTTTATAGGATTTTCTAACTTCTACTAATAGTTTATTAATAACTTCTCTACCCTAGTCTTACCCCTTATAGCTTTAACCTAAAAAGATAAAACCTTTATCTTTAATAAGGAATGTAAGAAGGCCTTTGCCTATCTAAAAGTCATATTTACCACTATACCTATACTCTAACACTTTGACCTGAACCAAAAAAGTGTTATAAAAGCTAACTTATCTAACTATATTACTGGAGGCATTTTATCTTAGTATAATAAGGAAGGAGTACTGCACCCTATAGCATACTTCTTAAAATAACTAAGTCCAGCTAAATATAACTACAAGATCTATAATAAGGAATTATTAGCTATTATTAGATGTTTTAAATAATGGCGACCTAAACTAGAAGGCGCTAGATTTCTAATTAAGGTCCTTAGTAACTATAAGAATCTATAGTACTTTATAACTATAAAACAGCTAAGTCATTATTAAGTCTACTAGTTAGAATATCTGTCTTATTTCTAATTCTCAATTATATACCGCCTAGGCGTTTAAGGTTAAAAACCTAATACCCTAACCTAATATTTATAAGATATACTAGTATAGGAAGAAGCGCGTGCCTACTATAATTAAACCCTGCTTTGCCCTAAATTATTTAATCCCCTAGCTAAAGACCTTATGGTATATGTCCTTAAAATAACTAATTAATTAGTTAAACAGATTATAATTAATAAATACCCAAATAATAAGTTTATCTAAGAGATACTTAAGCTAATTTAAGATGGCGTTAGACGCTCTAAAAAGATCTCTTTAAGTGAATATAAAGCTTATAGAGACCGCTTGTACTACTAGAACTACCTAGTTATACCTAACCATAATAAACTTAAGCTTAAGCTTTTTAAACATATATATAACCTACCAGTAGCCGGCCACCTAGGCTATGGAAAAACCCTGGAACTACTTTAATAGGAGTACTACTAGCCAAATATGCATAATATAATATAAAGGTATATCTCTAGCTGCCATACCTACTAATAAGCTAAGGCTTTATATAAGATATATAACGGCTTTTTAAAGCCACTACCTATTTCAGACTAAAGATGGAAGGATATCTTAATTAACTTTATTATTAAACTCCCTGTAAGTAAAGGCTATATAAATATTATAGTAGTTATAGACCGACTATCTAAAATAAGATACTTAATTACCTATCCTAATATGTTAACACCTACTGTCGCCTAACTATTCCTAGATTATATATAGAAACTCTATAGACTCCCTAAAATAATTATCTCTAATAAAGGCAGCCAGTTTATCTCTATGTTCTAGAAAAAACTAACTACCTAACTCCACGTTAAAGCACTATTGTCTATGGCATACTACCTAGAAATAGATAGTTAAATAAAATATATAAATGCTATAATAGAATAATATATTTGGATATACACATTATATCTATAGGATAACTGGATGGACTAGCTTGTATTTGCTAAGTTTACTGCAAATAACTCCGTCTTAAAAACTATAAAGGTCTCCCCATTCCTGGCTAACTACAGCTAGCATCTATAAATGGGTTTTAAACCCTTTAGTAATATTCCTTACCTAGCTTATTAGGCCTTATAAGTTATAGAAGTAAACAAATTTATAAAGAAGATGGAAGAACTATAAGAGTTCCTTACTAATAAAACAATATAGGCCCAATTTGTCTATAAAGCTGTAGCAAATAAGAACCAAACCCTAGCACCAGCCTATTAAATTAGTAACTTTGTTTAACTAGATATAAGAAATCTAAATATAAAATAACCTACTAAGAAACTTAATTAGAAGAACGCTGGCCCTTATAAGGTTGAAAAGGTTATCTCTCCTTATACCTACTAACTAAAGCTCCCTAATATGGTTAAAATCCACCCTATATTCTATATGTCAGTCCTCCACCCTGCCGCCCCTATATTAGACGCCCTACCTAGATAGATTTAAGACCCTCCCCTACTAGTTAAAGTGGATGGTGAGGATAAGTACCTTATTAAAAGAGTTAATGATATTAAGTATAACAAACGGAAATGTAAATATATATACCTTATAAAATAGAGAGGTTTTACTAAACCCTTATAGGAACCTACTGACTCTATAGGACTTATATAAGCCGTAGAAGACTTTTATAAACTCTACCTAGAACTACCATAGCCCTATCTCGCAGATGCTTAAGTTTAAAGGGGGGGTACTGTTATAGGACACCCCTATAACACCTTATATACATCTACCTGTTTCTACTAACTGAATAACTGGAGACTAACTACAAGACGGCAATCTAATAGCAATCTGCCGTATTCTGCCGCAATCTGCCGTCTTTACTATTGGAGTTGCTAACTGGCAACTTTAAGGACCTCTAACTGCCGAATTCTGCTAAGTTCTACCTAAACCGCCACCTAAGCTCTATCCTGTCCGTGCGTAGCATAGTACCCATTAACCTAGCAACTAAGTAAACGTTATATACCCTTTTCCCCCTATTTCCTACTTTCTTTTCCTTACGCAATGTCTTGACTTTATTACGCAGTTTATGTACATAGCTTAATAATATCTACTTCGCTATATATTATCACCGCTTATGCTCGCTCCGTGACAATAGGTGTACCATTAGATTAGGATTAAGGAAGGCGATAAATAGAAGGCAGCTTTTAGGTTAAAGGAAGGACTATATAAACCATTAGTTATGCAATTTAGGCTTATAAACGCACTAGCTATATTCCAGAAGCGAATTAATAGTATATTAGGAGAACACCTTAATGAGTTTGTTATGGCATATTTTAATAATATTATTATCTATTTAGACAGTAAGGAAGAATATGGAGAATATGTTAAGTGGGTTTTAAAGAGACTATAAAAAGAACAAATGCTAGTAGCAATTAAGAAATACAAGTTCTTTATAAGGAAGACCAATTTTGTAGGATTTATTATTAAACTAGGAAAAATTAGTATGGACCTAAAGAAGGTAGAAGCTATAGTGGATTAGTAAGAACTAGGAAACGTTATACAGTTAAAATTGTTTTTAGGGTTTTGCAATTACTATAGGAGGTTTATAGCACAGTGGTTAAAGAATATTAAGCCATTTACTTAATTAACAAAAAAGGAGGAACTATAGGTATAGGACACTAAGTAAAAGAAGTTGTTTAAGGAACTTAAGGAGTTATTTACCTAGGAACTAATCCTTAAGATCTATTAACTAAAGCTAGAGACGGTTGTTAAGATAGATGTATTAGACTTTGCACTAGGAGCATATTTGCTATAAAAGCATTCGGACGCATAGCATCTAGTGGCGTACTATAGTTAAAAGATGACACTACTAGAGTTAAACTACTATATATACAATAAGGAGTTGCTAGGCATAGTTGCAGCACTTAAAGAATAGAGAGCATTCTTACAAGGCATAGAGAGACTATTTATGGTAAAAACGGACTATAAGAACCTTATAGGATTCCTAATAACGAAGGAACTCAACTAAAGACAGGTTAGATAGGCGGAGATGCTTATAGAATACTATTTCGAGATTTAGTATACTAAGGGTATAAATAATGCATGAGTAGACGCTCTAAGTAGAAAAGCTGAACTATAAAGTAATAAAAAGCTATTAGGAGCTTTACTGCGAAAAGACAAAGACGGATTAATTAGGTACAATTATCCAAAGATAGCAGTAATATAAGAAAGTTAAGTCCATAAATTACTAGAGAGTAATTGGACCCAGAAGATCTAGGAAGTACAGCTTAAGGATCCAGACTTAGAGCAATATAAGAATAGAGAAGCTACTTATATTCTAAGGTTAATTACAGAGGAGTTTATAAAAGAGTTTTATAAAAGAATAACGCAAGGACACAATGGGTCTATAGGATTAGTATTAAGACTTTAAGAGGAGTATATTATTTAAGGAATCTGGGGACTAGTAAGACAAGTTATAAAAGAATATCTAGATTGCTAAAGAAACAAACTAATAAGGTATAAGCTATATAGAGGGCTATAACCTATTAAAATACCAGAAAGACTATGGGAGGTTATATTATGGGACTTTATTATAAAGTTACTAAAGTTAAGAGATCCTATTATAGGACAAGATTATAATGCGATCTTAGTAATAGTGGATAAGTTAACTAAGTGGGGCTACTTTATAGCATGCACAGAGGAGATTTTAGTAGAAGATGTGGCTAGAATCTATGTTAAAGAAGTGTTTATAAGGCATGGAGCACTAAATAAAGTTATATTAGATAGAGATCTAAGATTTATAGCAGCATTCTGGGAAGTATTTTTAGCAGAATAAGGAGTTCGCGTAGTAACCTCTATAGCATATTACCCGCAGATAGATAGTTAAATAGAGAGATTAAACTAGACACTAGAACAGTATTTAAGGCATTATGTCAATTATACGCAAAATAATTAGGTATTGTTATTACCAGTTATACAGTTTATATATAACATAATACTATAGGAAGGAATGGGAACATTACTATTTAAGGCGAATTATGGATACGAGCTAAGAATGTTATTATTGCCACGTTAAGTAAAAAAAACTAATAGCACAGCTAAGTAGAGAATGGAGACTTTAATAAATCTTTATATAAACCTTACAGAAATAGCTAAACTAGTACAGCAAAGGATAAAAAGGTACTACAACGCTAAGAGATATAAGGGACTAGATCTTAAGGAGGGAGATAAAGTGTGGCTACTACACAAAAATTTTAAGAGTTAATAACTAAGCAAGAAGTTGGACTATATTAGACTAGGACCTTTTAAAATTATATAGAAGATTTTACTAGTTACGTTTAAGTTAAACCTACTAGCCAAAATAAAGATCTACCCTATATAGCATATAGCAATGCTAGAGCCAGTATATAGTAATGTTAAACCACTAGTCTATAAAGAAGACATGTATAGAGGGCAAAAAGAAGATAAATGGCAAGTTTTAAAGATTGTTAGTTATAAGGATGTAGATAATAAAATATAGTATAAAGTAAAGTGGATAGGCTATAATAAGACTACCTAGGAACCACTATAGAATCTAAAGAATACTATAGGAAAGGTACAGGAGTATTAGAAGAAAGCAGGTTAGGGAGCATTAAAAAGGGATTACTAAAGGATGAATTACCTAAGGGGGACCTAGGAAGAGCAACTACTATATTACTTAGAGTTGTTTCCTTCTCTAGAGACATTACTCTCTCATTACCTAGCTTAGATAAACCCTATTAAAAAAGTTTCTACTCCTTGGAACGAACCTTCTTATAAACCTTCTTAAGACGTAAAAGATAAGCAGAAGCAGAAAGACGAGCGTTTAGAGCCCACTATTAAGCAGCTAACGCCTCTAGCTCCACTTCCCGCGATCGGCGCAACTCGTCTAGGGCACTTATAGGCTTACTATTAAGCTTTGCAGTGGCAGATTAAACATAAGACCTTACAACAAGTTACTTATGGAACTTAATAACTACTAAGAGTTATAGGACGCGCATACTTAGCGTCAGACGCAGAATAAACATTACAAGATAATTAAATGTTTGCTTTAGTGCACTCTAAATAAGAGGATGGTTGCTAAGATAAGGGACTTGCTAACGCAATATAGGCTAACCCCTCTTTTGTATAACAAGAATATAGAGATAGCATTATCTTACCAAGCGATAGGATAACTGCGATAGTATAGGCACGTCATTAGAAAGAAGAGGAAGAAGTTGCTTTAGGTATAATAAGTAAGGATATTAACTAAGTTAAGTAAGCGGACATTACACCTCTAGTAGATAACTTAGAGATATTAGGAATCTTTAAGGACAAAGATAAAGAGGAGGGAGATGGTGTTATGGACAGCTTAAGTATAATATTATAACTACTTGGAGAAGAGTCGGCAGAAGCTAGTTAGTTAATATAGGCACGGTCCAGAATAGATCTGGTAGAACCATGTAACGAGGAATAGTAACTAAGGTTATATAATGAGGTCTGTAAGGTCTATAAGGTCTATAAGGTCTGTTATGTACCTTACGTACCTTATATACCTCACGGAGCAAAGGGATTTCTTAGGCGTATGATTGTGTATTTAAAGGACCATAGTCCCTACCTAGATAGTTCTCTCTTTGTAGTAAATCTTAGAATACAATTAGAGTTAATCTGTTGGGCAACCACTCCACTAGTTGTTATTACGTTGTTGACTTATTGTTTATACCTATATACCCAGCCCAATAACAGGACCCACCGTAGTTACTGCTACAAGGTTCTGTTACAATTTACAAAGAAATTTAATGCCAAAGGTATTTATATTTAGCATATAAATAAAGAGTAAGGTATAGGCGCTAGGGTAAAGAATCTTATTTAATTTAACAGAGGTGTTATAGAGCAATTAATACTATATACTCTAGCTTAAAATAGACCTATAGAGAGGTTAGGGAGAGCTATTTCTAAATAAGTAAGGACTGTTATTATTAAAGCAAAGTTACCCATAGATCTATGGCATAAATTTATACTTCTAGCAGTATTCCTACTTAATTAAACTCCTATTAAGTCCATTAACTAAAAGACCCTGTTTAAAATACTTTATAAATAGAAGCTATAGCTAGCAGGACTTTATATAGCCAGATCCTTAACCTATATACTTATTAAATATAGCATTCATAGGAAGGCAAAGTTTAAGCTATAAGCCTAAATAGGTTATCTTATTAATATAGAAGTGTTAAATATCTATAGGATATAGATACTAACCACTAACCGTATTATCCAATCTTGTAATATACGAATTAATAAATTAAAGAGATATTAATCTCCCAAAATACTAAAACATCTTATTATCTTATAGGCTTAGAAGGACCGTCTTTAATAAGTCTAAAACCTACTAGATAATCTTTAAGATAGCAGCAAGGACTAGATAAAGAACTTTAGCAAAGAACTAGATATAAGACTGCCGTATTTAGCAAATATTAACGTTACTTCTATATTAAAAAGCATTTAGATCTTAACAGAAGAACTCCATTAGCTACCTACCCTAAAGCTAACTCCAGAACTGTCTATACCATTAGCATCTTTGGCGCCTTAATAATTACCATCTACGCTATAGATATTATCTAACACTTAGTCATCTTCTAAAGTCACTAAACCACTATTTATAGATTATATACCTTATTCCAAACCTTAGACGACAGCAGGCTTATTATTAGGGGGTAAGAGACGTTCTAGCCATAAAAGGCAGCCTATAGTAAAGAAAAAAGATATGCCAAATTAGGATTTATAATAACAAGCCTTTATAGTTTAAATTAATAATAGTGATAATATTATCAATCTAGATATAACACTATTAGCTTACGCTTTTTATACTACTACTATAAAGACGTATAGATATTAAGACGACTTTCCACCGCCACCAAAGTTATAGAAAGAGATACTTAATTATAAGTACTCTATAGAGTTTAAAGCAGCTACTTATATTAAGATAAAGGCCTTAACTAAAAAGCAGACCTAGGATAAGGTACAGCTAATTAAGAAGGTTTATTAACTTCCTACTATATAGGTCTTTACCTATAAGGAAGATTTAGACGGCTTTATAATAAGATTTAAGGCTTATCTAGTTATCTATAAAGATCTTTAAGCAGTCTTATAAGAGGAGGTTAAAGCTATAATAGCAGCCTATCGTACCTTCCGTCTACTTTGCGCTCTTATCTCTGGCTTCGATCTTAATGTTATACAGATTAACGCCATTAACGCCTTCGTTAATGCCTTGGTTGATAATAAGGTCTACCTTATTTCCCCTAAGGGTATAGACCTACTACCTAGATTCTCTCTTTGTCTAAAAAAGGCAATATATAGACTTTAGAAATCTCCTAAATTATAGTTTTTAGAAATATCTGCTGCTCTACAAAGTATAGGTTTAAAAGCTATACTAGACAAGCCGTATCTCTATATACACCCTACTAAACCTATCTTTATGTTCTTCTATATTAATAATATCCTAATTATAGGACACCTGAGCTGTTATTAGTAGATAGAGGATATCCTAAAGTAGCTGCAAGATTAATTTAAGATACGCAAAATACCTTAATTTATATTATTCTTAAATACTTATATTATGCGAGATTGATAAAAGGGAAAGCTCTAGCTCTATCTAAATTAATATCTTAAGAAGCTAGTCTTAATATACCATCTAGAATATTTAAAGCTATTAGCTATACTACTATTAGGCTAGGAATTAACACCATATAAAGGAGAAGCTATACTAAATTAGATAAAAGGATATCAACGCCATATAGGTACTGTAACGTATTTAGCGTTAACTATACGCCCTAACATTACTTTTTTAGTTAGTAGGCTGGCTAAGTTCTTATAAAATCCATTGCTAGCTTATCTTATAGAGATTAATAGATTACTTACCTATCTTTATAATACCAGATACCTCGCTCTTAAATTCTCTACAGTTGCGCTATATAAGATAAACTAGGTTCTAAAAGCTGCTTCTAATACTAGCTTTACTAACAATACTTTAACACATTAGAGCTTGCAGGGCTGCTTAATAAGCTTATTTAATAGGCCTATAGCATGGCAGGCAACTAGACAAAAGGTAGTTACTAAGTTTACTATAGAGGTAGAACTCCTAGCTCTCTTATATATTAGTGGGGAGGTTAAGCATATAGTTCAGATATTTAAAGCTATTAGATTCAATCCAGAACAGGACGTTATTATTAATTACAACAATTAGTAGTTAGTATAGATTATAATAAAAGAAACTCCTATAGTATCTATAAAACTCTAATATATAGATATCTATTAATTCTAGCTTTGCTAGGAGGTCCAAAACAGAAGCTTTGTTATATAGTAGGTACTAATAAACAAGATAGCTGCAGATAGACTAACTAAAGCAAAATTATCAAAATTTTATTAAAGTAGTAGGGGTCCGCGATATCAGATATCTAATAAATTAACACTTAGATAACAGCAAAGCTTACCACTAGGTTATCTATCCCAACTACCTAATCTAGTAATCTAGCTCTGCCGCTCTATATTAGATCTAAGGGGGTGTGTTGGCCACGGAGATAGCTTTACTGCTAAAGTATTAGACCCTAAACGACTATAGACACCAAAGGTCAAACTAGGGTTGTTTCCTTATATATATTAGGGCTCTTAGAGCCACCTTAAATGGAGTAGATCACTTATTTAATTCTGTATCTCTACCTATTTGCTAGCTTATATCATTAGTCGTAATACCTGCCTGGCTAAAATAAGGATAAACCAAAAAGAAAGAATAGACGGTTATTATACTACTATAGGATCTATCTAGACAAAATAGAAGAGAATATTACCCCTTAATAACTAACCTTTAGAACTATCTTTTTAGTAAGCATTAAATTAAATATAATGCTTAGGGAAATCGTATAAAGGAGAAACATATTAACGGCTTACTAAACTCTATACTAAAGTAGTAGAGTTAGACATTTATATAACTAAGATTAAATCTATAGTCCTAAAAAAGATCCTAAATAAGGATATTCTAAACCAGGCACTTGTAAATTTAATCATTATATAAAACCTCCCCTTTAGTATAGTATAATAGCCAGAATTCTATATTCTCTATAAAGCCTTAAATCCAGAATTAATTAAGCCTAGTATTCTTTTAACAGCGCCTATAACAGTTATTTTATATATTAAGGAATTATTTATTGTCGGAATGTTAGTTATGTGACGTGGTCACGAGACCATGAAGCGAGACTAGCTAATCTGACCTTGGAGCAACCCCTTACTTTAAGACAACAATCAACTACTAACTTCAACACCGCATACGTACCACTATAAGTGATATTCGTGCACGTTGATAAAGCGAGTATACTGACACTAATTAGTAGACGTATAGATTAGGAAATACGCAATAAGCTAGAGCTTAAGAACTGTACTAGAAACAGTACACGGATCGCCTAGCCTTGTCTATTTTAGTTAAAGGAGAAAGCTATATTACCCTCAAAGCTTAAGACCACGTATTAGCTTAACTGCTGACGCGTTAGATTGCCTAGAGAATTATATCTTTATTTAGAGAAGATTATGACCTCCCTTAAGCTTAAGAGAATTTATACTAGCCTTACAGCCAATATAACAGATTGCTAAGAGAATAGCAGTCTTGCTAAGAACACTTTATAAGCCCAATGGCTATAGAGGACATATACACCCTTACCTTTATACCCTTACCTTAAACCTTAATCTCAACCTTAACCTCAACCTCAACTATAACCCTTAACCTTAACCTTAACCCCAACCTTAACCTTAACCTTAAACTACAATATACACAAAGACATAACAATATGGAAATTAATTAGAAGGAGAGAATTGCCAGATATGGTTATAGGATTAATATAGCAACTGCCTCAGAGGAAGACCTAGAAGAATATATGGAAATGAAAATCTATAAGTATATATATAAGAACTTTACGGATTATATATTACGGTTGCTATTCTAGGAAGAATTTGAAGGCTTTACTATTAAGGACTTTAGAAAGATATACTCTATTACTAGAGCAAAGCTCCGTACTCACCTACTCTAAAGAGGAGTATATGTCGCCATACACAGCAACAGATACCCACTTTATAAGGTTCTATATAATGCTCTTATAGAAGAGGAACCTCATAAATAGACAGATAAGGAAATTATAGGAGCTCTTAAGGAAGTCAGCCCTATAATTATAGTGGCACTATAAGAACAACTTAACTTAACACAAACAGCTCTAAAATCAAATTAGGCTATACCCCCGTCAGTTATAGCCTCTTTAGTTCCTATAACCCCCCCCAGCAGCCTACTACCTACCCATACAGTACTAACGCCTGTAAACTATTAACTACCTCTACTACCTCTAACGCCTATAATCTAGCCTATAGCTACAGCTATAATACCTAAAATATAAATACCTACCCCCATAACACCCCAACTAGCTATTGCATCTACACCCTAGTAAACTGCACTAACCGCCACTCAACAGCAAGCCGCACCTCCCTCTACCTAAGATTAACTACTTACTCTCCTTACTTAACTCCTATAGACGCAGAATTAGCAATTATCACCTATAGTAACTACCTCTACCCTCCCTTTAGTAACCGCCTCTACCCTACCTAGTCCTCCTCCTGCCCAGTATCTTTACCCTAGTACTACCAATACCAACCCTACTATGCACCTGCCTATGTACAGCAAGGAGGCAGCCACTATTGCTAAAATTTATATAGACAACCAGAAGTACAATGGAGTGAGTAATAGCTTTAACTTTAAGTTAACTATCTTCTATAATATCTGTAAGAGAGCTAGTCTACCTCCTAAAGGCTATATAACTGTATTCCTAACTATGCTAAAGGGACTTGCTTAGGATTACTACTATAATAGCAGCCTTTCAACCAGATTATTCACTAAGGCATGCAACTATATGCGTTACTTTTTTAAAGGACTAGAGTACTATTAGAGAAACCTTACTAAATAGAACGCCACTAACTTCTAAGGAATTATTAATAAGAACCCTAACAAGCAAATCTATTAGAGTTTCCAACTACTCCTTAATAAGCTCTTAAAATATCGCTATAGATTACACCTAGAGTTTTATATAGACCTCTTCCTTATAAATAAACTAGTTACCGCTTACTAAGGAATACTAGCATACTATATTACCATTTCCAACCCTTCTAAAGACCTCTCCTAGTTGATTAGCAAGTTGTAATTTTCTATAGTTATATAAAAGAAGGAACACCCTTCCTAGGCCTTAATAAGACCGTCTTAAGAAGCCTACTTTACAGATCGTATATACCGCTATAATATCTGTAACAACCATAACCAAACCCACTCCTATAGATAAAACACCGTTAGATCCCTAAAGGCCAAGTACTATATTTGCTAAAAGGAGAGCTGCCGCTTATAGAAACATATAGAGGAGGAGCGGAACCGTTCTAGAAATAAGTACAAAAGACGTTTTAATAATAATAAGGGCCGTAACAGTAACTTTAAAGAACGCTTTAGATAATACACTATCTACTATAAAGGAGATAATAACAATAAGTGTAATAAGACCTTTAAAGCTCTTGTGCTAGACACAGACGCTAATAAAAATACTAATAACAATAACAGCGAGGAAGAATTAGAAGACCCTAACGGCTGCTACCTTATATTATTTAGGACTCTTACTATAGACAAAGCAACCTCTATAAGCGTAGAACTAGCTAATAAGGCTTACGCTTACTTACTTACTGCAACCTCTACGGAACCTACTATAGAAACTGACCCGTTTAACTATAACACAACAACCGCCGCTTTACGCTATACTTCTACAGTATTTATGGGAATTATAATTAATACTAGTACATTAAAGAAGTCTACGGCCGGTTATGGACAATTCCAGGCACTACAGAACGCGGACTAATCTATAAGACTTAATACCTTAACTAAAGGATAAGTTAACGTGCAGTTCGGCATTGGAATTGCTACCTCCATTAGAACTGCAGATGTTGTCACCCCTATAGGCAAGATACAGTTTTATATTATCTATGCAAATACCCCCTTCTTGCTCTGTTTAGTGGATATAGACAGACTCTAAATCTACTATAACAACCTTAGAAACGTTGTTATCACTCACACTAAAAGAGTGCTAGTAGTGCGATGGTTTAGCCACCCATTTCTCTTATAGAGCTTATTACTACAGTTATATTTATCTAAATCCTTTAACGCGAACCCCTACTACTTAACAGATGTAAAGCTACAGCGCCTATATTATTGATTTAGATACCCCTTAGTTAAGAAATTATAAAAGCTACTCTACTATACTGGCCATAAAACTAATAGAATGGCCATTAAGCAACTAACCAAGTTCTGCCACTACTGTTAGAAGTTTAGCAAATTACTAGGCAGATTCCGCTTTACCCTATAAAATAACATCAATTTTAACTATAATATCATCATTAACATTATGTATATTAGCGGATTACCCCTCCTATACATTATTAATAAAGGAACGTGATTCTAAGCCAGTAGATAGCTATAAGATATTAGCGCTAAACATATATAGGACATTCTATAGATATGCTGGATTAATACCTACCTAGGGCCACTAGACCTAATTACCCATAACGCCAGAAAGAACTTTATTAGTAAAGAATTTAAGCAATACGCCACTATTATAGGAATTAGTATAAAGGGAGTACCGGTTAAAGCACATAACTCTATTAAAATGGTAGAGCGCTACTATGGTCCATTATAGCAAGCCTATTAGATTATTATAACTAAAATCCCTAAGATTAATAAGGAGATAGGACTCTAAATGGTATTTAAAGCAATTAATAATTTAGCTAGCCCTAAAGGACTAGTTCCTATACTTCTAAGCCTACCCCCAAATAGTTAAATCCAATGCACCATCCCCTATAGTTATATAACGCGCTGCCGTAATTAAAAAGGCTATAGTAGAGATACAGAAGCTATAAGCTAAATAATAGATCGCTAATACGCTAAATATACAAAATGGACCTAATGCTAATGCGATTTATAATCTCCCACCAAATTCGCCCGTTTTAGTTTAGAGAAAAGAAAACACTGGCTAAAGCGGCCATTAGGACGGGCCATTTACCTTACTTACCATTAAAGGTAAAATATATACTATTAAGCTGTCTAGTGGACCTACAGCCTTTTAATCTATGGTTGTAAAACCCTACCTTTAAGTAATTAAATTGTAGGAGCAAATTGTTGGACTAGAATTACTACCTAAACCTCTATCTAGGTTAGTCCTTTTTAAGACTATCTTAAAGAGACCTGCTAAAGCTTAGCAACAACCCCTAAAATAAGGCAGAGGACGCCCTTATAAATACCCTCTACTTACGGCCATAACTAACACCACTATCTACCTATAGGATGACAGTCAATTTAGTACTTAATTTAGTGCCTTCTAATAGAAGGAGCTTACTAGTCTACTTAAGAAGGGAGTTTTTAAGATTATAAGACTTATGGATATACTACAAGGCGTATAACTTTTTAATTCGTGATTTATTAATAAAATTAAGAATAAGGGAACTAATAAAGCCTTTAAGAAATCCTAACTAGTTGTGTAAGCTTATAATAACTTAGAAAAGGAACTAGTTCTTACCTAATTACTAACTATTTAATAAGTTAGCTAATAACTAATTCTCTATATCGCCGCTATAAAGCTTCTATAGACATGACTTTACCTCTAAGACATTTCACAGGCCTACGTATAATTAACCACCACACTAAATTAAGAGTTCTACGTATAACCTCCGCATAAGCTAATTAAGCAACTTAGAATTAATAAGGCCTTAGTTTTAAAGGTTGTAAAACCACTCTACAGAGTACCAGAAGCCGGTAACCACTAGTTTAAGATATATTACTTATATTATATCCAATAGTTACATATGGACCAGTCTATATATAACCCCTATCTTCTACAGAGCAATGAGCCCTTTGGCATTATAGGCCTATAAACTAATAATACTCTATTCCTAGTAGATAAGACCTTTACAAACGCAGAGCAAAATAAGCTGCATAAGGCCAAGTTTATGGCTAAGGAATAGGAACAGCTTACTGTTAATACGCCCATTAAGTTTAATAGTGGAGTTATTTAGCTACTAACTAACGGGAGCATTATACTTACTTAGGAACAATAATGCATAAACCTTAGTATAATTAGCACTAAACTTGCTATAAGTATGGGATTAAGAGGAGCTATAAGAACCTTAACCCTAAAGGACTAGTATATCGCCTAATGTGCTAAAGGTGTATATATTGCTTTAGTTTACCAACTAGAAGCCTTATTTAATTTATCCTTTACCGCCTAAGTAATTAACCCTAATAAGGAAGACGTAAAATAGTTAAATAAGTGTCTAAACTGGCAAATTAAGAACGCCAATAGAGGCCTTAAGTTTATTAAGTTAGATATCAAAACCCTATAGCTACTAGTATTTATAGACACATTGTTTACCAATAACAAGGACCTCTCTTTGCAGATTGGCTATGTTATTGTACTAACTAATGCTATAAAGAAGGCCAATATCATCTATTGGAGCTCAGTTAAGTGCAAAAGAGTTACTTAGAGCGTACTAGCTTCTAAACTCTATAGTACGGCCCACAGCTTTAATATTGGCGTTGCGATTAAGTCTATAGTAAATAAAATCCTACAAATTAACCTCCCACTTATACTTTACACTAACTCTAAGTCCTTATATAACTATTTAGTACGACTTAGAACCACCTAAGAAAAACGCCTAATAATTAACATAATATGCCTCTAGTAAGCCTATAAACGGAGACAGATTATAAAGGTAAAATAGATTAACAAAGAGGCTAACCCTACTAACGCTATAATAAAGGGAAAACCCTATACGGCTCTTTAATAGCTTATTAATACAAACTAAATTAACCTATAAGTTGTAGGATAGGTTAAACAAACAAACTTAGATTTAGCTTAGCATTATATAACTAATTATAACGGAGCGGACCCTAAATTTAACCAGCTAATTAGGATTTTCTATGCTCGGTATAGAAAATTGCTATTAGCTTACTTATTACTAGCGCCTTAGCGGCCCTTATAATATATTAACCTACTACCCCTAACAATTCTTCTTCTTCTCCTTAACTTAGCGTTTTTATAATATAGCATTCTACAAGCTTTAGTTTAGAGGCATTTATATAAGCCGTAATACAGGTTATATAATTATAGACCTGTAAAAGGAGCGTGGAAGCTATTACGTATTAATTGGATCTCTAGTTATTACGTATATACTACAAATAGTCTAAAAGTAGGCTTAGCTTTGGAGTGTAGATTAGCCTTCTTTTTAGAGTTGCTCTAGTGTTAGAATGTTAGTCATGTAACGTGGTCATAAGACTATAAAGCGAGACTAGCTAATCTGACCTTGGAGCAACCCCTTACTTTAAGACAACAATTAACTACCAACTTCAACACCGCATACGTACCACTATAAGTGATATTCGTGCACGTTGATAAAGCGAGTATACCGACATTTATAGACTAGAAGGATATTATATAAAAGAAGCTATAGTTAGCCCTTACTTGGATTTACATCTTAATTAATATCTAGATATCTCTAAATAATTACCTCCTTTTTATAATCTGCGCTTACTTTATAGACAACTAAAAAAAGCTAAGAAAATCTCTTTTTGCTCTTTATATAGTTTTAAAATATAGCGGAGATAACTAATAGAATACTCTTCTTTTAGTCCTCTAGGAATATAGGATTATATATTGTATAATTACAGCACCTATCGTACCAACCGCGTGCCTACGCGTTCGGTACGCCAGGTACGCGTTTACGCGTTCGGTGCACCAACCACTCGCTTACGCGTCTGGTGCACTTATGAAGC
>Ga0307507_10001656_pt1 | contig 49348 bp, 16 predicted proteins | sample 7_EM_MG_FD_207223 | JGI IMG/M metagenome (GOLD analysis project Ga0307507, IMG submission 207223) | Populus trichocarpa ectomycorrhiza microbial communities from riparian zone in the Pacific Northwest, United States - 7_EM | ecosystem: Host-associated > Plants > Roots > Unclassified | place...
GGCATTATGGTACGTGCCTAAGGCTAAATAATTTACAAAGGGAACTTGGAGGAAGGCTTCCAGAAAAGGTCCTAATAGCTGCCTAATATTAGATATCATTCGTCTAAAATACCACTTCGTTTGCAATATTTTAAACACTCTACCCTCTTAAGGTTTTCTGCTCCCATCTGCGCCCTTTCCCACAATACCGTACGACGTCCCCCTGAAAAGACTCGCTCTGGTTCATCACTTATAGCTAGAATTAAGAGAATATTAATTGCCATATACGATAACCTTGGCCAACGTTTTCTTTGCTGATTTTAACACCACTATTTAAGCGCTAGCATCTTACTAATATTGTACGGTTCCCTATTATAATAATCTTGGTACTCGTCCTGACTTGCTAGTTAAGTATACTTACCTAGCTTTTAAGCAATCTGATTAAATATATTAAGTTCCTACTCCTAAGGTCTCCTTTCATACGACAGAGGACTTAGAGAAGTAGGAGCTTTTTCCTAGTAGGACTCCTAAAGCTCTTTAACCTTTTTTAATACGGGCTTAACCTACTTTGCTTTCTAGTTTGCCTTAATATACTTTATATGACGGTTTGGATAAAGAATAAGGGCGGCGGCGTAAAGTAGTAAGTTGTCCGTTTTACTATAGTACTTATTAAAGGTCTCCCACCCCTTTCTAATTTAAGCGCTAAACTCCTTATTAGAAGCATGTTTAGACTATTATATAGTATTAGTATTATCTAATTTAGAAGGAAGTCTACTTATAAGCGCGGCTTTAAAGTACTAAATAATAATATCCATAGTAAAGAGCATACTATTAATTGTTGCGTAGTCACCTTAAGTCTCTAGAGTTGCTTGGTGGAATAATTAAAGGAATTCCTTAATTGTATAAAGCCGTTTCCAGTCCTCTAGAGAGAGATAGTCTGCCTAAAGCGTGGCAAAGTAGTTCTTAGTATAGGTATCAATAGCTCCCACCTTTTGATTGGCTATAGCTAGCATTTAAAACCAGCTATTCCATCTTATATAGTTATTAAGTGGAATCATTCTCTCCGCTAGATCTTTAAACTCCTTTATACAACCAGCAGAACTGCGGATGTATATAATAATATTATAAAGCTTATTAAGTGGTCCTATAACCCGAAAGGTTGCCCGTTTCTCCTTTTTATCCACTACCTCTCCTTTTCCTTCTTGTTTATCGTACAACTCTAATTACTTTATTTTAATTAGACTATAAAATAGGAAGGCTTATACGGCTAAATTAATAATATAGCTAGTATAGCGGATCCGCCAATACATAGAATCCTATTTAATATCCTCCTCTTTCTGGAGATAGGCTTCTACTATACAACAAAGTGTATTATTTAAAGTGGTGTTATTACAAATGATAGACCTAAGCTTTTGTATAATACCATAGTCCTTAAAGACTAGGAGAAGAGTGGCGAATTGCTTGTTTCCGCTATGGTTTGCTACTGTACGAAGTATAAGGAGGGCCTTTAAGCGCTTCTCTTAACTACGGTTAACAAAGTAGGCGTAGATCCCCAGAAGAAGGAGCCTATTTAAGGAGGTCTAGATATTAAGTAAAAGATAAATACTTAATATTACTAACTAAAGTTTCTTTTATATAATGTCTTTATGAGTCTGCCAGGACTGCTTAATCTTCTTTATAACTTAAGAGTGCGCCATAGTTATAAAGTTAGACGATTCTGGATTGAGTACTTGGCAAAAAGTATAAAATTTAGGCTATTTAATAACTTAAAAAGGAAGGTTTTATACAACAATTAGGGTAATTAAAGCCTCATTAATTATATCCTAATTTAGATGTTTTCGGTAGACTTAAGTATTAATCTCTTCTATTTGGCCTAAAGACTCTACTTAGGTATAAAGTTGCTGTAGTTAGCGGACGGTTTCTTCTTAAATTGGACCCGGAGTTCGGTTGATATATATTCCATACTTTAACTTAAGATGTCTACGCATATTTGTACTAACTAAAGTGCTATACGGTGGTGTTGCTGTACAGTGTATACAGAACTTGAGCCGAGAATTCTCTCCATCGCGTGCCGTTTGAGTATGGACCCATGTTGTATGAGCAGATTTACCCCTTTCTTTTAATTTAGTTTCGACCGAATTATGGGTAGTTAAAGGCGCAGGAAGAGATAAATTAATTTTAGAATCCATAATTTGTACGGAATAATTAAAGAGAAGGAAGGAGTTCAGAAATTTTGGTTAAGCGGTAAGAATTATTAATAAGAATCGATAATAATTGATTGTTGTTGATAACGATTATTAATCAATCTTATTGATAATAAGTTATTGAAAACCACACTGCGTACAAGGGAGGATTTCTTAGGAGTACGGTTGTGTATTTAAAGGACCTTAGTCCCTACTGTAGATAGTTCTCTCCTTGTAGTGAATCTTAGAATACAATTGGAGTTAATCTGTTAGGCAACCACTCCACCAGTTATTATTACGTTGTTGAATGTTCTTACCTATATACCTAGCCTAATAATAGGACCCACCGTAGTTACTGCTACAAGGTTCCGTTACAAAATAGAAACACTTACAATTGAATACTTAAGTAGGGATATTAAAAGTTAGATTATTGTCTAAGCAAGCGATGCTATATTTGGTAATAATTCTATTAGTTAGAAGAGTACTAAAGGCTTTATATTTTTACTATTTAGGGGAGTAATTAACTAGCGCTCCACTAAGCAGAAGACTGTTATAATATTAAGCACTAAAGCTAAGCTTAAAGCTCTGTTAAACGCAGCTACCGAATTAATTTGGTAGTAGCGCTTCTTTTAAAATCTGTAACTCTATATAAACAAGGAGCATATAATTAGCTGCAATAACTAACAGATAATTTAACTGCTTACTAAAAACGGACCTTAATTAAACACGAAGCTTTGTTATATAGATATCTACTAGTACTAGCTTTGCCAAGAGGTTTAGAAAGGCTTAATTGTAATTAAGTAGGTTCCTACTACTAATATAATGGCTGATAGTCTTATAAAGGCCCTATTAAGGTAGAAGCACGAAAGCTTTATTTAATAACTGAATTTGATTAATATCAAGACCCTATTATAGTTAGATTTGATTGTACTGTTTAACCAATTTGCATAATTTCCTTATCAAGTTTTTCTTTTAGATGGTTTTTATTTAGTTTAACACCATGGATATTTCCTGTTTAGGTATGTCTAGCTAATTACCATTTAGTCGATCAGCTGGGGGGGTATGTTGACCTGAATTAGGTCCTTACTGCCCCGACTCAGCTACCTATCCATTGACTTAGTCATTGAGTCAGTTATTGACTTGGTTATCTACCCCGTCTTGACTCAGTCACCTACTCAGCGTTTCCGTTGCCACCCCCTACCCTCCTTCTCTTTTCTTTCCTACACCTTTCCTTATGTATATATAGAGGTCTTAGAACCACATTTCAATAGACAGAGTCCTCATTCAATTCTTATGATCGGTGCACGGATATCCGATCGACAATATAATATGGATAAGAAAGGAATTGTAATGGGGTTAGGCGATAAGGTTAAGGTGCTTATTCCTTAATTAGAGGCTTAAGCCTTTATTATAGAGCCGGGCAATTACGATTAGGTGTCTATTATTGTAAGGCTATTGCCTAGGTATAATTGTTGGTTGTATGATTACTAACAACTTCCGTTCGAATAATAAAGTTTTGGCAAGCCCATCTATCTTTCGAATTTTCAGTTCTTAATCTTCCTCCGGCGCCGCCAAGAACATATGGATTCTCAAGGAAATCAAGCAACACTTGGTCGGAGTTTGGACCACGCTTGCTCACAAGCATCTGTTCTGACAGTGCAGGCAATTCTAATGCTTCAAGCAACGTTAGAATAGGCCGAGTCGTGATGAAGAACTTCAGAATGTCATCCACATGCGACTGGTTACCCGTCTTTAAGGAATTTGGAATGCTCATCTTTATCGTAAAAGATACCTCGCCTCGGAAATTTTCGCCCTTTGGCATAATTTCTTTGTAATACCCGCGATCGGATGATGGATAGAGTTTCGACACCTGTCGAAGGGGTTTCATGTCGAAGATTGTGAGATAAAGGGATTGAGCGGTGTGATTCTTGAAGGTAATAGTAACTCTTTCGTCATCAAATGCTTGGAAAATATTTCCCACCAATTTTTTATTGGCATCATCCTTCGATCTTAGTACAACGCTGAATTCGGATCGACAGCTCTGGCTAACAGCGTCCTTGGATATCGTTTCAGAGCTGGAATTAAATTGTATCAAAGAACTAATGTCCTCGTTCTTCAACCCTTCGATGCTGGCAAATTTTGCCAAGTGCTCTAATACAAGGACTACTCGTTTCGTTGCATGCGGATCAGAGTCGGCGGTTATTGGAAGATTCTGAACCCTTTTCGTACCACCGATAAAAATAGCATATTCCCTTCGGTCCGTAATACGAACTTGGAATGATGGGAGGGAGGATACTATCCCAATTGAATCGACCAGTTCTAACCAAGTACTTTGGTTTAATATATGCTCCATGGTCGTATTGATACCCTGAGACAAGGCTACTTGCGCCTTTGCTCTGAAAGGTTTAGATAAGGTGGCATACCAGCCCTTACTTACACTAGCTCCATTAGGAGGTAGATAGGACTGTTCGGCTTCTGAATGAAGGGCATACACAGTTTTAATCCTGTATCTGGCCGAGTTCTGCGTGCTGTCTCTTTTAATCGATGTCATTGGATATATCTCGTATTCATCGCCCAAACAGACCATTTGTGCATATCCAACATCCAACGAAATCCGACCGTCTTCAAATATAGTTGTCACGCTGCACCCTAACGTCGAGCGTTGGTCTTGGCTTCCAGCTACGAGGAAAATGGAAGTATCATTTCCAAGGAGTACAGGATGTTGTTGGGGCAGCGGAACATGCAATTCGGCGCAGATATGTCGATAGATAGCCCCTAAAGTGATCTCAACACGGTTTCTTGAGGCTATACTAAGCGCCTTGAAGAGGAAATAGGTCAAAGCGCCGTGGCTCCGGCCATCCCTTCCTAAACACTCTACAGCAATTTCACTCGGACCGCACGCTCCTATCAAGGTGTATCCTTGTGGCCTAAGCAGCCAGTGCTGATCCGTTGAAGCATCTCGATTCACATTTCCTGTCGGTGTCGACGACAGAGGCCGATAAATCGGAGAATATGCGGATGCAACATCATTGTCCCAAGGCACACCTCGGATGGAGAGCTTGTCGCCTCGTGAGACAGCCCCGGAATGACAGCAATCTAGCACAACTGTGAGCTTCAAGCCCTTCCGAACCACTTCGTCCAGCAGAGCTGCAAGCTCGATTCCGCGGAGGTAACGCACGTCATTCTTGCGGTCGAAGAGAACAAGTGCTGCATCGCTCCCAAAATCCTCTTGGTATTCCTCGGCTGTCGTAGGGCTTAACGTCCCGTGACCAGAATAATGGATATACACGTCATCTCCCGGCGATGCTGCATTGGTCACTCTTTTGAGCTCGCTGGTGATGTTGTCGTATGTTGGCCACGAAGACTCCGGCCCATCAGGCTCTGTTTGCGTCGCCTCGTTGCAGTTGATGGCAACCAGCTTGGTGAGGCTGGCCAACGTGTGGTTCTGGGAAAGGTAGAGCTGAATATCATCCACATCATTGACGGCACCTTCCAAGCGCCTACTTGGGTCAGTGTAGAAGTCGATCCCGATCAGAATAGCCCATTTAGAAGGCATGGATGTTATTTCGCCCGAATAACCAATGTGCCGAAATGGACGTGTTAAAGCTGACTGATCTAAGGTTGGTTGGTTGGTTCTTCATTTAGGCTATGAATAGAGGCCAAGCTCTTCGGGGAAGAAAAAATTGGCTGAAATTGGCACTTGCGCTAACACTAAATCGTAGACACTTAAACACGATAAAAATTTAAAACTCCCCTACTACCATATATAAATTTATATGCTAAGAGTAGGACTTGTAGAGAAGCGTTCTGCGATTCTAATACACTAAACTGTATAAATTTTTAATAAGTAGTTGTTTTAAAATTGAATAAAATGTGTTATATGCCAATTTCGGCCGCTTTTTTCTTCTCCGAAGAGCCGTAGCCGTAGTCCTGCCGGGTTGGCTGGGGCCGCCAAGACGGCTACCCTCTAGGATATGAGCTACGTACACCCTCTCATCAATTCCGGTGGTTAGCGCAGCCACGTCTGCACGGCCTTTTTATAGGGGAAGTTTTGGTATTTTTGCTGTTTAAGGGAAAGTTAATAAAACGCGCTAACCACCGGAATTGACGAGAGGGTGTACATCGGTTCTTCGGCCGTGAGATGCACGAGAAAGACGAAAAGAAAGCCCCCGGTCCCATCCCAGTCACCGAGCGACACGCATCAGACCCCGCATCTACCACCCCGCGACCGGAATTCCTAAATATATCATATCGTGTAAACTCCCTCGACAGTTCACTCACTAACAAATCTTTTGCTTTATTTCTTTCAACCTGACTTTTATGACGTCTCGTGCTATATCTATCTCAGTCTCTCAAGGCTTTTTTGGGCCCTCGAAGTCGGATTCTGCAGCCTGCACCTACGAACCTGTCGCATCTCTCAGAGATATCGGCAGAGCCAATGCAGAACGCTTAGCTTGCACGTTGAGGCTCAATGTCGCTGGATGGTGAGCAGGCTTGGCGAGCAGAAAAATTTTCGTTCTTCGATAAGACACGCACGTCGAATACAACCTTCGAGCCTCAACAAGAGGAACGACACCTCATCTCGAATCGATCATGAATTAAGCCTTGAGTCGCGTCCCTCGATCAAACTGAGACCTAACCAAACACTTATCACGCTTCATGAACGACGCGATACTTACAACAACTGACACACCAATACACACGAATCCTGAATGCACGGCCATCAACTCTCTGTGAGGCAGGCACTGGGGGGGGGGGCCTACATAGAGAGGGAGCCAGGCCAATAGATGACGGTATTCTGACGCTTACGAGCTTAGGCACGGCCGCCGGCTAGAGTTCAATAAGACACATAGAAGGACACATGATACGGAAGGTGGCAGGGTGGCAGGTTGACAGGGATAGCCAGCTCAAATCCATGAGAGGCTACTGACGTCTCGTCGACGTCCTCTAGCGTAGAGAGCTGAGTGCAGGCTTGTTGACGTGCATTGGACAGAGAAACGACAGTAGGCTTGTAGACGGATCTGCCCTGTCAGCCCTCTGTTGATGACGACGGTTGAATTTTACATATCTCTGAGTTAGATACAAGTCGGCATAGCTCATATGGGCTGAAACAGTCTAAGAATGCTACTACTACTACTCAAGGCTTTCCGCTGAGGCGCGCCTGTTCAACCTCTCGGCCCTCGTTGATGGCATTTCCGTCTTCAGTCTCCAACAAGTATGTGGGCGGCGTCAAATTGATGTTAACTTTCACGACGACGCACGGGCCTTCAGGGCCACTCCCTAAATCAACGTATACGGGTTGATTGACTCTGAATCGTGGAGCCTGACAGTCCCAATCAGTCTCATCGCTCTGAGAGGAACTCATACCCTTACGTTTGGGTCTTGACTGATCCACGGCCGTTTGCCCTTGAATTGTACTTCGGTGTCCGCAAAAGGATCGCTGCAAAAAGTCAATGGGATTGAATCTTGAGCTCCACAATTTCCCCAGCTTACCTGACCGGTTCTTCGTTTCCTTTTTTGGAGGTCATCGTTCCTATAGCGCTGCCTCAATATCGATCCAATCCTGGCTTGATGAAGCTATAGTTCCTGCTATCAGACTTCGACGATGGGACTGGTCTGATAAGGCTGGGAGCCATTAGGCAGCAGCGAAAGTCACGCGTGCACGCCTCACTTTGTGATACCGGTAAGTTCATGTTGCACAGCTTATGGCTAGCATAGCGAGGCTAAGTTGCAACAAGCAAGGCTGGCCACTAGATTGAACCCAAGGAAGGCTGAAAAGCTTTTTGCGTAACGATTCTTTTATTCTCTTGCCTGTATCCAGCGCTGCCGATCATGGCAAGCGCTACAACGACTTTCGATGGTAAGTTGCTGATATTTGCTCTAGTACCAAATGTCTAATAGCCGAAGTCGAGGCGCAGAGGTCCCGCGGGTCAACCTGGAAGAAATATTGTAGTGTTTCTTGCCCAACCTGGATTCAAAAAGTGGGGAGTTATTGGTTTTCAACCACTGCTAGTAACACAACCAAAACATCGAGAAAATGGAGTAGGTGAAAACCCTTATTCTATTAGTTTAGGTAATTGGTATTAATTTTACCGCAGTTGAAGATTACCCTCAAGGGTATCCACGCTTTGCTGCGCTCATAGGAAACGATGTGGGCTTTGCCTTGTCACGTCGTTTTTCTGTCGCTCGGGCACGTCTCCTACTCAAAAAGCAGGATAAAGTGTCGCATTTAGAACAACAACTTGAAGAACTGGATCAGAATGAATCTCGCCCGCTCTTTCTTGGGAGCATTCGTAAGGATCGAAACCCGAGGAGGGAAATTGTCTTGCAAGAATTGGACGCAGCTCTCGCTGACTATGGTATGTATACGTTACGCAGACCCCACGAATGAGCATAATGGAGCTGATCTTACTCTAGATGCATTGTTAGAGAGGAATGCGAGAATTTCGCATTTACCGGCTGCAGCGGAAAGACATACGGCAAGTCTCTCAAATTGGATCGAATTCACGGGAAGCATTTGTCGCAATGAGACCGGTTTTCTTCAAGAGTCGGATTTATGCACCATCGCGAAATCAGGAGATGATGGTCTTTCTACGACGGAACAATTCGTGGAACGATCCTTTGTGTGGTTTTTGTCCTGTTCAGGAAGAGTAAGTGCGGCACTTTCCTCTAACCATTTTAACTTACTCGGTTTTCAACCTCGACGTCTAGTTAGGCTCAACTGATCATTGTTGCAGTCACCTCCATCCACTGTATCCAAAGACTCACGTATCTTCATCTTTAAAGGGACTACCCTCCGAGTGATTACGAGGCTGCTTACCACTTGGATTATCGTTGCAATGTTGCTCGTGCCAGTAGTTGTTATACGTGCTATCCGAAGCACGGCTCTCCAAATATCTTGTATCCTTGTAGCATCAGGTCTTTTTATCTTGGTATTATCCACCGTTGTGAATGCCAGAACGGCCGATATCTTCATTGCTGGCCCAACGTAAGCAAACCCCACCGATGTTTATCCCCACACATCCCACCTTCGAGGTTGAACATGCTGACTGAGATATATGATAGATATGCCGCATTACTTGTAGTGTTTATTGCTACCAAAGGTAACAGCGCATAACGCGTGTTTTCGATATTTCTCTAGCCAAATTCAACCATCGTCAGATCGAATTCGTGACGATATCAACCACGCACACCTACAATGTTCACAATGCGGGTGATTTGGAACAAGAAATCGGAAAGCTCCGGAAGTACTCCACGCCTCTCCTAACACCCAAGGTGAATGAACGGCGCCCATTTCAATATATCCCTCCAATTGTCCCCTGTGTTGCGATAGCAGAGCACAGCCTTGTGCAATGCCTCAGCTACAGACCTGTTCCCGTCTTTAGCACAATATCTTAGCTTCTCATAGAATCTCTTTGCCACTTCTACGGATGTATCGTCATCGGCGCCCCATAGTGTACAAATAACATGTGGAAAACCGAGTAGCTGGAAAGTACTTGCGAGATGAATGCCTTCGTCGACCAAATCTTGTACCTTGCTTTCAGCTGTCGAGCAGGCCGAAAGATAGATAATTTGCGCACAATTGGACGAAACAATGTCTAGGTCTTCCACAGTCAATCTCTCAACAATTCCTCTTGCCTGACCAGCGTTCTTTCGTCCGAGAAGTAAGGCACTTTTTGCGGGATTGATCCGATCGGCCGCACCATGACAAGCAAAGTGCGCAACTGTGCACGATTTAAGCGCCGAAAGAACCTCTTGCTTGCTAGGATATTCGAGAGAGTTTACAGACGCCCAAGGCTTTACCTGCCTTTTAATTGCCGCAACCTCATCTGTGACGTTAAGGTCATCGTATCCTGGAGTTGTAGGCATCGACACTAGCATAACCTCTTGTCTGTTCCCTTGTATGGCTTCCTGAGACCTCTCTTGGATAAACTGGAGAGCCTTCAATGTAGGGGCGTATGATGACAAAACATGACTCAGCGTATTTTCTGTAGATCCGGGCGAGTGATCTCCCGCAGCATGCAACGGCGCAAATCCTAATTTCCCACGACCAACCCACCATATGCGTGGTATACTCTCCGCAGTCCTTAGATCCGACGTCTCTCTGAAAACTCCAAGCTCTTGAAGGATCGGTTTCACGGCTGCTTTCCAAAGGAATTCGAGATGTTCGGATAGATTGAACGGCGGAGGATATACATCTTCATCGTCATATGCATCTTCATCGTCATCAGTTATCAATGCGTCCCGCCTGCTGGAGTTGCCGCCTCGGGCTAATCGGCAAATCAAAACCGCCGTATTTTCCTCGTGAAGCTCAGGTAAGGGCAGAACCCAGATGCGTTTAGGCGTTATTAGAAAGGCTTCGCTGCTGATAGCACTGCTGTTCAGACATACAATATAACCGTTTTTGGCTAGTTCTTGCATGTCCTTTTCTGTCGGAGACAGAAGAAATCTTTCGAAGCCCGGATGGGTTCTGATTTCATCCCTTGTCTCATCTAAACCCTTGTGAAACCGCTGGAGCCTTGCATATGTACCCGTATAACTTTGTTGCAGACTGTCACCAGTATGAAAAGTTGGCTTATTGAGTTGAATGCTCGCAATCTCTTCTTGGAGTTTTGTGTACCGAGACCACAACCTTGGATGCTTGTCTTCGAGAAGGGCTGTGTCAGATCTTGCGTTAATTGCGATGCTAGCAATAATTCCACGACAGTTCTCAAGGGCGTAGAGTGATTCCATGGGGGACCTATGGGATCTGCAAAAGACAGAAGCTGCCAGTATGCCTAATCCGGACAGTTTTGGAAGCGTATATTGCATGTCGTCTCGAGAGTTTGTAGGCGACGTAACCTTTGGGACAAGTACTAGAGTCTGGTCAAGTACTTTAATAGCTCCTTCCAAATCGTCTCCCATTGCTAGACTCCAGGCAGCCAAGGACCCGCCAATAACCCGGTGGAGAGGGAAACCGTTGGAGCAAGAAAGTGCTTGTTGATAAACTTCCGTTGATTCGCGAAGGCCTTGATTTATATTTGAGGAGAATAATCGATATCGATCGAACAGAAGATGTCCAACGTGCAGTAAGAACATAGCACGGTCGGGATTATCTTTGGACGAAACATCTATGGCTCGACGGCTATAATGAATCGCTTCGTCCAGGTCCGTTATATTGCCTGTTTGTTGATAACGAAGCTCATACACAGAACTGAAGCCGTCTAAATATGCCATGTATTCCGGATGCTCCTCAGATGTGATGCTTAGCGTCTCTTGTTGATACTGGGCTGCAAGCTCGAGATCAGGGCTTTTTCGTTCTCTTTTGAATCGAACTCTGTATGAATGTGCAAGGTTATTCAAGTATGTTGGACGGTAAATATGGTTCTTTGCGAGAGTCTGAACAGCCTCGCCACCAAATTTAATAGCACGATCTAAGTCGTGTATTTGGTGACGCCGTTGGAAGCGATGGCGAAGTCCGCTGCTTAGACTTGCTAAGTACTCTGCACGTTTAGGAAATTCTCTTGGGGTAGTATCCACGGCGGTCTCGAAATGTTGAATTGCATGCTCTAAGTCGGTCATATGGCCTGTTAGCTCGAATCGGTCTGTGAGACTAATCGCGAGATTAACTGAATAATTCGCATGAGCCGAATCGTATTTACCCGATTCATTCAGAGCCCGTTCTCCATAGACAATGGCTTCGTTTATGTCAGATAGAAACCCCGTTAGCCGGAATCGACATCGAAGTATATTTCCAAGGGTGCAAAGGTCATTTGCACAGCCCGGATGGCCTTCAGGACGAGCCTCCAGTGCTTGCTGTGTATATTGCTCCGCCGTCTGCAGATCTGCCTCAAGACCTTTTTGTTCAAATCGCTGCAGAAATATTATGCCAAGATAGCGTAAAAACGTTGCCTGGTGAAAGTGGTTGTCCAGAAGAGAATCTGCAGCCTGCTGGCCATATGACATGGCTTGATTGAGGTATTCTTCCTGGCCTTTGGCCTGAAAGAGGGCATGCAATACTACTCCCAGGTTGACGAGACATATTGCATTATTAGCGCTATCACTCCCTGAGTCAACAGCCATCTTGCTATACAAAACAGCCTGCTCTAGGTCGGTCAACCGCCCTGACCGGGTATAAAGATCGTTGTATCTAGCTCCAAGGTTCCCTACATGCCATGGATAGTCTGGATGGTTGTCCTTCGTTGAATCTAGAGCTTGGTGTCCATATGCAATAGCCTGATTTAGGTCTTCCATATTGCTTTTTATCAAAAAGCGAGTATGGAAGGCGTTCCCGACATTGGTGAGATAGCTTGGCCGGTCTGGGTCGTTTGCCCGCGTACCATTCACAACTTGCTGTCCAAATGAAATCGCTTTTTCCAGATCGTCTTCCTCCCATGTTTGCTCGTATCGAGATGCTAACGAAACTACCATTTGGTTAAGATACGCTATATAGTTCGAGTCTTCCTTTGGGGTGGCGTCAACAGCCCGCTGTCCGTACATGATGGCTTGGTTTAAGTCTTCCAACTTGACTGATCTTTTGTACCGTTCCAACAGTCTAACTGCCAGGCTTTCAAGTTGCCTTGAATAGTCCGTATGTCGTACTAACATAGCAGCTATTGCCTTCTCACCACATGACACTGCCTGATCCAAGTCTGACAACTCATTCTTCATTTGATACCGCAAATAGAGTCCAACTCCGAGTTCTTTGAGATATTCTCCGCGGCTAGGATGGTCTTTTTCTGCCGATTCAACCGCTTCCTCCTGACAGAGAATGGCCCGATTGACGTCTTCAATCTGATTACATATTTGGAATCGGGTATAAAGCCCTGTCCATAGGGCTTTCAGATGTTCTATGCGGGCAGGTTGTCCGCTTGGCACAGCCTCTACAGCTTGCTGTGCATATGAAATAGCAGCATCTAGTTCAGCTACTTCTCCGGTTTTCAGCCAACGGCTTCTCGCTTTAGCCATAAGGCTGGTGAAATGCTTTGCGTCGTCGGACTTAGTCGTGCCTCGAAATCGATTTCGAATCCCATACCAGAGCCCTATCGAAGTCTTCTGCATAGTTTGATCGGCGCTCTGTTTTAGTATCTGCGACTGTCCATTCATATTCAGCAATCTACTTCAACTTTGCTTCAATGGTATCTGAGGCTGAACTGATAACCTGGAACAAAATTAGAGATGCCAGTTATTTAGAGCACAACCCGGCGATGATCGAGCTATACCTGTATTCTGGTAGGATAATTCTGCACGACCTCGGAAGACTGCGGACAAATACAGTTGAGTAAACGACGTTTATCGAACCCACGGAGCTGCGAGGCTGTTCCTGTGTTGTAGGGAGTGTTACGGTCCTGTTCAGTTGGAAGGCAGTCGCGGCTGAACGCAGCATCACGGGAGATCGTTTATGTACTTGCTTACAGTCGCTTCGGAAAAAGACGATTTATCGTTTACGAAATGCACTGAAATCCTTGGCATGCAGATCTCCGATTTTTGCACCCAACCTTACTTGTAAAACCGTGAGATAGCCCATTTCCACGTTCAACACGCCTTATTGTCGACATAACTCCCTACCGTCAGTCAGTAAGTTGAAGCCGACGTTACCCTACTATTTGCCCTATCTTAACGCGTTTCCTAGTGTTATAGTGCCCACAAAAAAGCCCGCGAAGAAGCCCGTAAAGTAGGCCTTAAAGTTAACGCTAGCAATATTAACGCCATTAGCAGCTCCTCCGGCTGGCAGTACTTGCTCTATTAGCAATACCCTTGCTTATCTACGTACTACTAGTGTCGCTGCTAAGGCTTCTACTATAAATAAATATAGGAAGCCGTCTGCTTCTCCTCCTCTAGGGCTACCTAAGCCTGGCTAACGCGCTAAACCAACGAAGGTTACTTAGATAACTCGCATAGAGCCGCCTATAGACCATAGTTAGCGTATATGGTTTTAGAATAAAGAAGTTAAGGAAATTAAGAAAGTTAAGGAGGCTACACCATATTAGGCGTTAGAGGGCTATGGTTATTAGGCACTATTATAATAAAACTAAGGAGGAGGTTAAGGCGAGGAAGGAGCGTAAAAGGGATAAACTTTACGCCAAATGGGAGCACAATATTATAAGACTTAAGGGCCCAAATTTAAAGGTTTTGTTAGATCTAGAAAGGCTTAATTTAGGTCCTTTTAGTTTAGATCTTATTAATTAGAATAATAAGGACTTTAATATTAAAGATGCGTTAGAAGGGTAAGCAGAAGATCTATATTAAAGGCGTTAAATTTAAGATTAAGGCATTCGTCTTAAGCGTTAGACTAAGTAGGTAACCGTTAACTATCCTATCTACGATTAGTTTAGGCTCTATATTAATAGTTTTAAAGTTACTATAAACTATCTAGTTAAATAGAAACGGTAGTTATACGACTTAAGCCTTATTAAGGACGCTATTACAAGTAAGATTAACCGTTAACTTAGTAGTAAGATCTATACCTAAGTTAAACGTTTTATAGTTATATAGTATATTTCTAGCCGCGGCGGATAAGCTAACTACTCTATTAACAACTTCTCTATTAAACAGAGTAATCGCCTACTTAAAGTAGTTAGTGTCTAGTAGGCGTTTAACCTTAATAGTAATATTTAATTAACTTTTAAAGTTAAGATTAACTATAAGGCATTAATAAAGTTAGGAAGGAAGAGGAAGGTTATTAAAGACATTAAGGAATTTATTAAGATCCTATCTTCCCTACTAGTTGCCTTATAGTCTAAGAGTCCTACACTTATACTAGGTAAAGGCGCGCCTATAAAATTATGCTTAAAGCTATTACTATAGCAGAATCTAAGCCGTTAAGTAGTGTATAAGGATATTGCTAACTTTTAAGCTTACCTAAGGAAATAGATTAAGTATATAGATATAAACTATAGTAACTATTAGAACTTCTACTATATATTTAATAGTTAACACTATACTATTAATACTGCTTAGCACAAGGCCTAGGCAAACACTATTACCTTTAGCAATACTTAGTATAAGGAGCTGTCCATAAAGGTTTTCTGTGCTCTTATGGTAAATAGTCTAGTTAGCTGCCTAGGTTAATAATCTTATAAACCTTTAGCAATAGCTAAGCTTTATATAGCAGCTAACTATATAGCTAAGCTTTAAGAACTATAGATAGAGACCTATAGACGTTAATTAAAGGATAGAGAGAAAAAAAGGGAGAAGCGCTATAATAAACGATATAAGGAATAAGAGGAGCGTTACCGTCTAATTACTATATAGAGAGAGTAGCAAATAGTAATGTTTCTATATGGCTTTAATTAGCAGCTACCTACGTATTCTTAACACTATATCAGCCCTTCTTATATATAGTATGCGCAGAATTAAATGCCTTATCTACCACTGTAGTAGCTTTAACTACCTCTACTACTGCCTACTTAACTACCTATTTAGCCTTAAATCCAAGCTGCTGCTCCTACTGCTAGCCCTCCACCACTACCACCTCCCGCCCCTATATATAATATTAATAATTACCTACGCTTAAGTCCTATATTAGTTAATAAAGAGGATATAGATACTATTTAGTGTCTATTTATCTAAAAGCTAAAGAGGATATATAACGCTATAATATAAGAGAAACTAAAATAGTTTAGGGATATTATATTAGAATAATAGTAGAGTCTAGATAATCTACATACCATAGAAAATAAATATTTACGCAAGTTTTATAGGGCTTTAGAGTTAGGTGCCGCTAACGGCTTTATTAGTAATATAGCTAGCTAGCTCCGCGAGTTTAAAGTATACTATAGGCAGTAAAAGGCCGCTATAGCGGTAAATGCCCTTATGGACCTAGCAGGAGGCTTTACGCGTATATAAAAGATATATAAAGTAGGTAGAAAAAGGCATTTTCTATGGTAAATTAATATTAGAAGATTCCTAGCAAGTATCTATAGCAATATTAAAGGCCGTAGTTAACTCCTCTAGCCCTTAGACCTTAATACTACGCTTAAATTATTCTAATTAACGCCGTAAACGCTCTAGCTTAGCCTATTCTATATAGATTCCTCCTACAGCATATTAAAACTACTATTAGGCAAAAGAATCGCACCTACTTTTATAGATAGCTCGCTTAAGAAACTTACTATAATTATAGTGGAGTTCTTAAGTATATAGGTGCTAGCAATGAATCTATACCTTTAAAACGGCCTATATAAGCTTAATTAGATTAAAGTCTGGTAAGTATAGCAGTAAATAGCGAATAATATAGCCCTCCCTTTTAATAGCAGCTAGAATTTATACATTAATATAAACCAGAAGGTTATCTATTATAATTACTATAGTCTAATTTAGATATCGCTTATAAAGCGTAGGAAATAGGTAGCCGTATAGTCACTTAACAAAGTTATTAATCTTAAAGTAGCCCTTATAGGCTTAATAGCAAACTTAGCCATTAATTATTATAGCTGTGTAGATACTCTAAGTATTACCTCTTTAAAGATCGCCCTTATAATATACCTTCTTACTAATTAGAGCTTGCCCTTTTATCTACTAGCCAGTCTTCTTATTAAAAATAGCCTTATTAAGAAATACTATAATATCTACCGGAAACCGCCTTATATTATTATAATAGAGCTCCCTTAGCTATAAGTTATAGCCCTACACTATATACCTAATTGCCTTCCTTCTTTAAAATATGGTAGATTATAGTATTAGTAATATTAAGATCGCGTTTATAATAGAGCTAGTACTAAATTTTATTTAGATATTTCCAACCATTATAGAGTAGGAGTTTAAAAAGAGCCTCTCTATTAGCTTTTATTAACACCACTAGCTAGTTAGCCTTCTATACATAAGGCCTAATAGGCTGGCCATATTGTATAAGGTTGCGTTTGGTGCTATATACAGTAGTTTAACTAACATGTAGCTGTTCTGTAATAGTGTTACGGCGCTAGTGGAAAACGGTGGATCTTGGTAGACGTGGATTATGGTAGACGCAAGTCACATGACTTGAGGACCGCATAAAATATTAAGCGGCGCTGCTATTCTTCTCCTTCCTTTCTCTAGCTTTGGATCCTCGTTTATAGACAATCCAATTATACAGGCTTGCATGCGACCCTCTTGCCGTGCTTATGCCTCAATTAACTGAGTCGCTAATATTATCCAAAGCTTATCTACTCTTTTTCCTAAAAAGGAACTTAAATATATCTATCTACAAGACCATAAATAGGATAAGGACATAGAATAGGACCCTAAGGATATCACTAGGACTATAAGGATAGGATAGACCTAAGAACTAAAAGAATATAAACAGAACGTAAAACCTAAGAATAGGATACACATAGATTAGAACCCCTAGAAAATAAACAAACACCAGAAATTACCTAATACCCTTACTACCATGCTAAGAAACATAGCAGCTAGCAAAGCCGCTATAGGACCCGTAAATACCTCTAATAGTAAAACAGTTGCCGTCTTAACCCCCTAGAAAGAGCTTATAGTAGCTAATACTAAAATTAAATGACTTTAAGAGCTGCTTAAAACCAGAGACACCCCTACACCTAGTAAGGAGTTATTAAACACCTAGAGACTTGCTATGGTCCTTAAGGCCCTAGCCTAATATACAGCATTAGCATTGTTGCGGTCCACAAAGGTCGCGGACCCCCTGCTACTTATAAATGGAACTGACCCTATATTTAACAATTGGAAACTTTAACTATAAGACAAGCTTAAAGTTAATATAGACCACTTCCCCACTACTTAAGCCAAAATGGCTTATATCTTTGGCTGTACTGGTAGGGACATATAAACTTACCTATATTTATAATACGCCCAGGACTTAGCAGACCCCTTTCTCTCTAAAGAAGAAATGGTTAACTACCTGTTTTCTATTTATAAGGACCCCTTTAAGACACAGAACGCCCACCTTAATTATAAAGCTCTTAATATAAAGGCAATGGAGACCTTTTTAGCCTTCTAAACCTGCTTTCTGCACCTAGCCGGCCAAGCCTAAATTCCCTATAAAGACCTAATGCTAGACCTCTTTAACAAGCTTACCCTAGACCTACAGCGCGCCATACTGCCAGTTTTTACTACTATATAGACGCTAAAGGTACTTATAGACCACTGTGTAAGGGCGCGAAGAGACTTTGGGAAAGATTCGAAGGAACAATATAAATTCTATCTAAATCTAAGGGTATATAGCTCTTGCTAGGAACAAGACGTTGCGTAAAGAAGAGAAAGGAATATAGGAAACTTGTAACTAAATATTCGAGGTCTTAGCAGCAGACGCGTAGGCATAAGCCCACGCGGATTTTAACAGGTTTCGACCAAATTCCATTATATTAGTGGAATTTGGTGGAATTTAATCAAGTTAGCGGAATTTAGCGGAATTTAATTAACTTTAGCAGAATTTGGCAGAATTTAATTAAAGCATTAGAATTTATCTATTAAGTGTTTTACTAAGACATTTCTACTGTAACTGGGCTAGTCCCGTTATAGTACCCCCCCTTTTAGCCGAAGGTCTAAAACAATTTAAATTGGTTAAGAATTTATAACTTATTGCGTTATAAGCGTCGTAATATATTTTAAGTTCTTTTTAATTTCGAGTTTCCTGCTATCGTGTTTCATGTCTTTATGTTAAGTGGCAGTTGTTTACCTTTATGTCATGTCCATTTAGCCAGAGTAGGCCGCAAAGGATGGTCTTTATGGAATTCTTTTACTAGGGAAGGCGCGTCGGCCTTAATCTGTTTATAGGTTTCCTAGGTTCGTGTTTTATATCCTTCCTACTTAATAAGAAGTTTAAATTGTTTAGATTATATTTTCCATTGCATATTATTAATTAAGTTAATAAAGTAAGAACCATTACTATTATTAACAATTACGGGAGGTGGCGGCGGCACTTTATAAGTTATAGAATTATCTTTTAAAGGTTGTAATAAGCTTACGTAAAATATTAGGTGTATTTTTATCTCAGTTGGCAGTTTAAGCTTATAGGCGTATAGGCTTAGTTTTTTCTTAATTTAGTATAGGCCCACGAACTTCCAATTAAGTTTCTTTAAGGGCCGTTAAGTCTTTAGGTTTTATATATTTAGGTAGGCCATATTACCTTCCTTAAAGTCCCATGCGGGAGCTTATCCTTTGTTCGCATGCTATTCCTATAACATTTAAGCGTACATTAATTTACTTTATAATAGTTCCGTTAACTACTTTATTTAATTAGCGAAGTTGTGTACGTTAATTAACTAGATCCGTTTAATCGTAGGTCTTATTATGTTAATTTTAGGTCGTGGTTTAAATCCAAGTTAAGGGTTTTATTTATAGGTTGTATAGAATGGCGTTACGCCTGTTAATACATTTATTATATTATTCGCAGTAAACTTAGCTAAAGGTAGCCATTTTTCCCAGTCGTCTTGCAGGTAGAAGCAGTATATTTATAAGTATTATTCTATAATCGCGTTTGCAATTTTAGTTTAGCTATCTATCTCCAGATAAAATGCAGTTAAGAGTTATATTTAAATGCTTAATTATTTATATAAAGCTTACCAGAAGTCCGAAACGAACTGGCTTCTACAGTTGGATATTATCGTGTTAGGAAGTCCGTGTAGCTTAAAGACGTGCTTAATAAAACATTTAGCTACTAATATTATATTAATTAAGTCTATAGGAATTATATATTGCATTTTTATAAGATGGTTAACTACTACTATAATATTTATAAACCTATTACTGCTAGGTAAGTCGACTATAAAGTTAATTGAGATGTTACGTCATCTTTACATTAGAACTGGTAGTGGTTAAAGTACTTCTTACTTCTTTACATAAGAGGTCTTTCCACGCACGTACATTCTGCATGCTTAAACGTATTTTCGTACATAGTCGTGCATTATAGGCCAGTAATATGCTTATTGGATAATCTTATAAGTCTTCGCACAGCTAGGATGTCCTACTATAGGGGAATTGTGTATAAATTTAAGTATCTTAAATTATAAGGGTTTAGAATTCGGAACTACTATCTTCTGTTAATAGTATAGTTAATTATTACAAATTTCGCATTCGGTGAGTGTAATATCTTTATGCTATCATTTTCCTATTTAAATCGCTTTTATTATATCTACTATCTATATATCGTTCTTATATTCGTATTTCATTAGCTTATCAATTTCCATTTCCTATTTATTAATTTCTAATTCGTTTCTGTTAAGTTCCATATTTAGAAACATAGGACGTAGTTTCTTAAAACATTTAGGGGGCAATAAGATCCGTAATTAATTTATAATCTATTTATCTAAGGCGTTTGCAGGTAAGTCTTATAATTGTTATATTAATATATTAGGCTTCTAATTAAGTTTGCCTAGTTAGTACATAATCTTAAAGTTGAATTATAAGAGGTATTTAGCCTAACAAATTTAGCGCTGCGTTAACTGCTTTATAGTTATAAAGTACTACAGGTTTTTATAATCCGTTAACACACGTATTAGAAACAACAATCCTTTAAGTTCTAGGCGCCATTGTTTAAAGTATTTAACAATTATAAGTAGTTCCTTATTATATATCTCATAGTTTAATTTGGTAGGGGCGAGCTTTTAAGAGAGAAAGGCTACCGGACGTAGCTCACCGTTCTTATTGTATTACAATAACACTCCCCCTAGGGCATAATTAGACAAGTCCGTTTTGATAATATATTTAAGGTCAGGGTTAAAGTGGGTAAAAATTAGAGCGTTTATAAAGCGTTATTTTAAGTTATTAAAAGCTTGTTCGCATCTAGCAGTCTATTCAAATTTTATATTCTTTCTTATTAGGTTTACTAACGGTTAGGTAATTTTTAAGAACTAGTTAATAAATTGGCAATAGAAATTTGTAAATCCTAGGAATCCTTAAATATCTTATATATTACTAGGGCTTCCCTAGTTTATAATTACAGCAACCTTTTTAGGGTCCATTTTAATTCCGTTATAGGATATAATTAGGCCTAGGTACGTAACTTTAGACGTATAGAACTTGCATTTCTTAATATCGCATTATAAACCCGTATCTTGCAAACGTTTAAAGACCATTCAGATATGTTTTTAATACTTAGAAAGTAAAGATAAGTAGATTAGGATATCGTTAATATACACGGTAACAAATATATTAAGGAATTTACGGAGCGTATTATTAACGTATTGCTAAAACGTACTAGGACCGTTCTTTATACTAAACGGTATTACTAGGTATTTAAAGAGTCCCTATTATATATAAAAGGCTATATACTTCTTATCTCCTTCTTAGATGCAAATTCGATTAAAGGTAGCAACTATATTAAGCTTTATAAAATATTGTGCCTTTACTAGGCGGTTAAGTGTCTCTTAGATTAAGGGGATTAGATATTAGTTTTAAATTATAATTACATTTAGGGCTTGGTAATTAACACAGAATCTTAAGCCTCCTCCTAGCTTTTTAATAAATAATACAGGTAAGGCAAATAGAGATTAACTAGGGCGAATAAATCCTTTTTCTAGATACTTGTTAAGGTATTATTGCATTATAAGTAGTTCTTCTTGTAACATACCGTATAGCAGACCGAACTTTGGTGTTGTACTAGGTTTAAGTTCTATCTTAAAATTACATTTATCCCAATATAGGGGCAGCTAGTCTGCAAATTATTTTTTAAACTTATTAATTAGATCGTGGTACTCCTTAGGTATAAGAGGTTAAGGGTTAATATACTGCTTTAGTTCTAGTGCCTTCTTAATATCTTTTATTGTTATAGCAAAGATTTTATGGTTTTATTTTCTTACTAACGAAATAAAAGGTGCGGCTTGTATTATACAAATTTTAAGGGGTTTTAATATATTATCTTTATATTCTTTACTGCGATTAGCAGTCATAGTTTTATCATATCGGTTTAAGGTTTATAGTAAGGGCAATTTATATTATATTAAATTCGAATAGTCTTGTATATGTTTATAGGGCAGGTGGTATTTTAAATAATAACTTTAGCAGTAGGTCGTGCGGAATTTTAGTATTTCTTTAACCCAGCTAATTAAAGGGTTGTGCCGTTTTAGCTATCTATGTCTAAGTATTATCTTATATTACTTTAGGGGTGTTATAAATAGGGAAATGTATTTAAGGTATTTGCCTATCTACATTTTTATAAGAGCGTAGTATGTTAATTCGCTATGTATTAAGGGTTTGCTATTAAAGCCTTATAGGCCTTAGGGCTTATTAAGTTTCTTTAAATTTAAGCATTAGGTTTTTGCGTAGTTTATATTAATAAAGCCTATACTAGTAACTCCACTGTCTATAAGGATTTATACCTCCTTCCATTTTCTAAGTATTTAAATTTTGCTAAGTATATCAAGGGAGTTATGTTATGTATTAGCACTGGAAGAGCCTAGACACTTATGCTCTTCCACTTCTTATCCTAAGGCGCGACTTGGCCCTAGGACGATTCATTTTCCAAGTTAGCTAAGCGTAAGATGCTTTATAACGACTAGGTATAATTTATAGAACAAGTATAAGTTAAGGAGTGAGTACGGCTTAAAGAATAAGTGCGATTTAAGAAGTGGGTGCGATTTAAAGACTAGGAGGAACTATAGCGGACTTTTTTAAAAGGGTAAGTTCGGTAATTTCTTTAGATATGTCCTTTCCTACTACATCCAAAGTATTCTCTATTTATGGCTTGAGTTCTTCGTTCGTTGGTTCCTAAGGGTGCGTAGGATTAAGTGGCGTTAAGGTCTATAGGGTCATACATAGGTTTCGGAGAAGGATCGCGCTTTGGGGTATATATTGGTTTTATAAAGTCTTAAACGCGAGGCGTGGTTGGCTTTAGAGAATAAGTTTATTTATTATATTAAAGGTCCTCGTTAATTCGTTAACACATTAAAGCAAATTTGGGTAGGTCCTTTAGCAATTCCCTACCTACTAACTGTGCTTTAATTTTATCCAAAATAGCTTATTAAAGAGCAGCAACTTTAGCGGCTTTATTTTAATCCAGTTTGCTAATAAGGCCTAAAAATTCCAAAAAGAAGCTGGTAAAGTCTTAATTCCGTTATTATAGGTTTTTAAGTTTAGTGACAGCAGTATATTCGCGGCTGGCGTTATCATACGTTCGTTCTAATAGAGAGATAAAGATTTCGAAATTAATAAAGGTGCCGTTATAGAAGAACGGGTCTATAGTTTATATAGCGTCTTTGCTTAATTGAGACATCCCATAGCTAATCTTGCTAGCTTTAGTAGGGTATTAGTTATAGTTCGTTAAAAGTTTAAAACGGAGCTTAGTTATAAAGGGACGTAGGTTATTTTAATTTCCATTAAATATTGGAGGGTTAGGAAGCTTTTCTGATTTTATAGCAGGTACTAGGTTTGTTATTGTATAATTACAGCACCTATCGTACTAACCGCGTGCCTACGCGTTCGGTACGCCAGGTACGCGTTTATGCGTTCGGTGTACCAACCACTCGCTTACGCGTCTGGTGCACTTATAAAGCACTAACTAATCAGGGGGAGGACATATTAGTATATAGACCACGTAGTCTGCTTTATATAATCGATAGTTACCATCCAAATAAGCATATGATACTATATGTATTTCGTGCCCGTGGATACAACTCACTCGTGCTATTAAGTTAGTACGAACACTAATTAGTGAGCGCGCACAGATTAGTAATTACTCGACACCTCCTACCAAGCGATACTCGACAGTGACTACTTGTTTAGACTCCTAGTACGACCTGCTGGAAGGTCAGAAGTTGGGGATTACGGACTATTACTAACTCTGTATACTTATTTAAGTCTTAGTACGGTTTATTGGAAGTTATAGACGCGAATACAGACCTTTATGGAACCCCCTATTTTTAACCCTCTTTGAACCTTAAACCCCTGCTCCTACTACACCCTCCTTTGATACCTCCGACGTCTTTTTAGACCCCTTACGGAACCCCCTATCCTTAACCTCCTCCAAACCTCGAACCCCCATTCTTACTACACCTCTTTTGGACCCCTTACGGAGACCCCCTACCCTTCTGCGAACTATTACGGACCTGTCAAGACCCCTTATGGAGACCTCTTACCCTCCTACGAACCCTTATGGCCCGTAAACCGATTTTACGGACCCTTACAAGAACTCTTCCGCCCGCTACGCACTATACTATATAGTATGGCAGATATCAGCAAGCAAGTCAGCGAAGGTTAAAAGAAGTGGAGATAAGGAGTTAACGTTACGTCTATAAACGACGTTAACGACTATATTAGTTTTAAAATCCTTGAATATAGATACTTTGAGCTTATAAACGACGACCTATAGGAGCAATACTAGGAAGACTTTGCGGACCTTATGGAAGCTATTTTTAAAGCCTGCAACCCTACTACTATCCGTAAACTACGAACCCATTTACGTAACCAAGGTGTATGGGTTAAAAGGAATAAATGAGTTACTGTTACACAGTCCTTATACAACATAATACACGAAAAGGACCAAATGGAATAGACTAAGAAGGAAATTCTAGACTAGTTCTAAGAAATTAAGGAACTCTTTACTTCTTCTAAATTTAATGTAATCGCTGGCCTTATACCTAACCCTCTTAACCAAATTCGTCCTATAAACCTAAGCAGTCTTAGAATTAATCTTACGGGCTAAAGCATACCTAGTACTTAAGTTACGGACCGCAATACCCCTGTAACCTAAATTACGGAACGCAATACCCCTGTAAACTAAAACACGGACTAAACCCCTTCTGTTATTTAAGTTATAGATCCGCAAACCATCTAAGTAAAGACCTACGGCAAGGAACTGGCTAACCTAGCTAAGCTCTACACCGACGAATCTAAGTACAGCGGTGAAAATGACAACTTTAACTTTAAACTAACTATCTTTACGGACCTCTATTAGAAGGCCGATATTCCTAAACAGAAGTTTAGCCAAGCCTACTCTACTATGCTGCGCGGCCTAGCACTTGACCACTACTACACTAACCTTAAGAGTAACCCCCTTGGTGTTCCTTTTAATAAGCTATGCGAAGCTACACGTAACTACTTTGAAGGACTAGAATATAAGCGTGATATTCTTACCTAATAGAATGCAACCAAGCTATGGACCGTAATAGACAAGAATACTGAAAAATCGACTATAGAGTGCCTGTAAATCCTTATTAAAGACCTCCGCCACCTATAGCATAGTCTTGATATTAAGCTTCGAACGGACGACTTCCTGTATAATAAACTTATTACGGCCTGCCAGGAAGTAGAGCCCTGCAAGTACGCCTACTATAAGCCTGCAGATACCTTAGCTGGCCTTATTAATAACCTACGCTCCTTTATTATAACGTATAAAGTCTTAAACCCACTAGGCAGCACGCAAGCCTTTGTTATAGATATTTAATATCCGTAAATAGACTTAAACGTCTACTTTATGGACCGCCGCTACCACTAGCAGCACCCGTACCGACTAAGTCCTACCCGTAACCCTTGCAGTAACCCCCGTATGAAAACATACCCCCGCAGACAAACCAGCCAGAAGTGCTTCGTGTGTGGTAAGGAAGGATGTTGGTCTATAAGGCATACCTAGGAAGAACGTAATAAGTCTAGGAAGAGACTTGATAGCCGTATTAGCCAGTTTATTTTGGAATACAAAGGAGAGGAAGTAGAAGAGCCCCCTGATGAGTTAATAGAAGCCCTTATAATTGACTTTAACTTAGATACTTAGGAATAAGAGACCTCAGAGATATTCCTAACTACTTTTGGACCTTTTATGGACAGCTAAGCCTTTAATATCACGACCGTATTAGCCGACCGTTCCTTTATATACTTAGTTGCGCCCAAAAACTATTCCGCAAGCACCCCCGTTACGGACGTTATAGATCACGAGCAGGACCTATTTGCATATATTACCACAGAACGCTATACCCCTAAGGAATTCTACGGTGTTATGATCGATATAGGCGCCTCTAAGAAGTCTACTATAGGTTACAGACAATACCTTGTATATAGGACCACCGCAAATGATAATATGGATATTGACACTATGTAAACTGGGGCCGTAAACGTCCAATTCGGCATTGGCTCAACTGCATTAATTAGATCAGTTGTAGTTAAGACCCCAATTGGCCTAGTTAACTTCTATATAGTAAAAGTAGATACCCCTTTCTTACTTTGCCTTGCGGACATGGACAGGTTATAGGTTTACTATAACAATATTACGGACACCTTGATCGGCCCCGTAACTGCCCTAGGAAGTAAGCATGTTACCCTGCCAATTATATGACGATTTGGACACCCGTTCCTTATATGGGGAGAGACTTTATGGACCTATATTTAGGAATCTTTCGACTATAACCCGTGCTACCTTACCAGTACGGAGATCCACCGTTTGTATTGTTGTTTTGGCCACCTATTAGCCGAAAAGCTGTATAGAGTCCTTGAACGTTCTGGATATGACGATGTTAATAGGAAGGCAATTAACCACCTGACTAAATACTGCTCCTACTGCTAGAAATACGGACGTTCCCTAGGCCGATTTAAATTCACCCTTTATAAGGATCTTAACTTCAACCATTTAGTGTATGTAGATATTATGTATATTAACGGCAGCCTAGTATTATACATAATTGACGAGGTAACCCGCTATTAAGCCGCCTATTAGTTGCAAAATATATCCGCAAAGCATACTTGGGATATTTTACAGACCTGCTGGATTGACACGTACGTTGGACCTTCTAAGTATATCACCTACGACGCTGGTAGGAACTTCATCAGCAAGGAATTCTAGTAGTATGCTATGGCCATAGCTATATTAATAAAAGCCGTTCCAGTTAAGGCGTATTAGTCCGTTGGGCTTGTTGAGCGAGCTTACCTAGCCCTATGGAGAGCTTACCAGATTATTATGGACGAGTGTAAGGACATCTAAAAGGAACTGGCTCTATAGATGGCTGTAAAAGCCGTTAACGATACTGCTGGCCTGGATGGACTAGTACCTACCCTCTTGGTCTATGGAGCCTACCTAAGGATGAGTAACCTAGATCCTCCTGCCCCGTCCATTACAGAACGAGCAGCTGCAATACGGAAGGCGATGGCTGAGATAGTCAAGCTATGGGCCAAACAAGCTGTTAATAACGCCCTGTACTACTGTAACGGACCTAATATAACCCCAGTACACGACCTCCCGCTTAACTCTGAAGTCCTTGTATGGCGTGAAAGCGGTAAGTAGACTGGACCCTACTGTTTACTGGCTGTAGAAAACGAGACGTGCTGTGTACAACTTCCTAGCAGCCCGACTAACTTTAGGAGCACGTCCGTAAAACCCTACTTTTGGCCTGAAGACACCTATGACGTTGAGCCAGACGAACTAGAAGCAACTGTTGAACTAGACAAACTAGAAGCGACCGCCGAATTAGATGAGCTAGAAGCACCCTTGCCTACCCTAGAAGTCCTCCAGAAACCCACTGAACCCGCTATACCTACTATAAAGCGCGGTTAAGGACGCCCCCGAAAGCACCCTGTAACTAAGAACACCATAACGGAGACTTACCTAACCTCCGCAGGAATATCCGCAAGGCAATCTTTGCCTGCGGATATATTAGTTCTAGTATAGGAAACCCCCTTTACGGACTTACGATGTAAAGAGATTAATAGACTACTTGAAAAGGGCGTCTTTGCGGTTATAATGGAGAAAGACGTTCTGCAAGGCGTCCGTATATTTAACTTACGCTTTGTTGATGAAATTAAGCACCTAAGTACTGACAAAGCTTTTGAAAAATTAAGGCTTGTTATACAAGCCTATAACGACTAGGGGAAGGGCTTAGTTCTTACGCAATTGCCTATAATTTAACGAGTCAGCTAACGGATTATACTTGCACTTACGTCTAGACTACAGCAAAGTAAACCCGTAGCTCTTTACCTACGGGATATCTCGCAAGCCTATGTGCAGTCTAATACCTACCTAAGTAGGGACATCTTTATACGGTTACTGCTCGAGCTTAATCTGCAACTAGGAATAATTTTACGGGTTATAAAACCACTTTATGGAGTGCTAGAAGCTAGAAACCACTGGTTTAAGATGTACCACTAGCACCACGTTAGTAAACTTAAGATAGAGTAGTTGACCTATGACCCTTGCCTCCTATATACCCTATTAAACGGCCTTGGCATTGTTGGACTTTAAACGGATAATACCCTCTTTCTAGCGGACCAAACTTTTGTGGACGCGGAAGAAACTAAACTGTAAGAAGCCAAGTTCCTAGCAAAGCCGTAAGAGTAGTTAACTAAGCGGACTCCAATTAAGTTTAACGGAGGCTTAATTATATAAAAGGGCAACTTAATCTAGCTAACTTAGGAACGCTAAGCTTAAAACCTAAAGCCTGTTACGGCAAAGCCTACGGACCTTATTAGTTCCCGCGGAGAGACCTATAAGACCGTAAATATGAAGGACCAATACGCTGCATAGTGTGTAAGAGGTGCCTATATCGCCATAGTCTGCCAACCCGAATCTGCCTATGACTTATCCTTTGCGGCCCAGGTAGTAGATCCGTAAGAAGAAAATGTTAAGCAGCTTAATAAGCGCATTTAATGGCAAATTAACAACGTAATAAGAGGACTTACTTTTATACTACTGGACCTAAATTCCCTTAGTGTAATGGCATTTACGGATGCCTCCTTTGCTAATAATAAAGACTTATTATTACAAATTGGCTTTGTAATTGTACTTACAGACCATAATTAGGACGCAAATATACTGCACTGGTCTTTAATTAAGTGCAAACGAGTAACCTGCAGTGTACTAGCTTCTGAGCTATACGCACTAGCCTATAGCTTTAATATAGCAGCCGTAATTAAATTAACGGTCTAGAAGATTCTATAACTGGAGTAGTTACCCCTAGTTCTATGCACCGATTTAAAGTCCCTCTACGACTACCTAGTTAAACTAGGTACAACATAAGAGAAGAGGCTTATGGTCGACCTTATGTGCTTATATTAGGCCTACGAACGGCGCGAGATTATAGAGGTTAAATGGATTAGCAGCGGAGATAACCTAGTAGACGCTATAACTAAGGCAAAGCCGTGTTAAGCTCTTAAAACCCTAATTAACACGAATAGGCTTAACCTAGAAGTTATAGAATGGGTAGAACGGGACTAACGGAGCACTTATGGTACGTCTACGGCCCGTTGGAAGGCCGTACGGCTTGTTATACGGTATAGGTGGAAAACGGTAGAAAGCTATGGTGGAACTTGGTGGACTTACGTGACCCGCCGAATTTTGTAGGGTAGTTGAATTGACCAATTACGATTTTCTATCCCCGGGATGGAAAATCGCCATTGGCTCGCTTAGCACTAGCGCCTTGGCGGCCCTCATGATCCAACTTATAGCTCGTCTACTGCCCGTTAAAAGGCCGTATGGTTCATTCTACGGACCGTAAGCAGAACTTACGGCCAGCTTGGGGCACCGTTTGGAAGGCAGCCTAGACGGCACCTTGGGGGAGATTTCCTATGTATTTTCTTTTGTGTTTTATGGTTCTATTAAAGCAATTACGGAGGCTGTATATAAGTGGTTTCATTTTTTAAGTACCGCTAGTGTATAATTATAGCACCTATCGTACTAACCGCGTGCCTACGCGTTTGGTACGCCAGGTACGCGTTTACGCGTTTGGTGTATCAACCACTCGCTTACGCGTCTGGTGTACTTATGAAGCACTGACTAATTAGGGGGAGGATACATTAGTATATAGACCACGTAGTCTGCTTTATATAATCGACAGTCACCATCCAAACAAGTATATGATACTACATGTATTTCGTGCCCGTGGATACGACTCACTCGTGCTATTAAGTTAGTACGAACAGTTATAGGTATAGGTTAAGCTACTATTACTAGTTTAGGGTTTGCATTTAACGGGCTAGGTTTGCATATAGTTATCTTAATTTTGTTTGTAGGTATTACTGTTAGGGTCTCCATTATAAGTGTATTAATGTTACGGAGTTTTTAGCGGAGTGTTTCTATTAATTGCTAATGCTAGGCTTTTAGCGCAGCCCGCTACTAAGCCAAAGCATCTATAAAGGCTTCTTATATTACAGTTAACTGTTCCCTAACTAGGGTTATAATGCTCGTAGTTAACGCGTGGGATTTAAGGTCATTTGCTATTTCAATAGTAGTTATTTTTAACGCAACGTAATATAAGGGCGCGAAGAGACTTTGGAAAAGATTTAAAGGAACAATATAAATTCTATCTAAATCTAAGGGTATATAGCTCTTGCTAGGAACAAGACGTTGTGTAAAGAAGAGAAAGGAATATAGGAAACTTATAACTAAATATTCAAGGTCTTAGCAGTAGACGCGTAGGCACGAGCCCACGCGGATTTTAACAGGTTTCGACCAAATTCCATTATATTAGTGGAATTTGGTGGAATTTGATCAAGTTGGCGGAATTTAGCGGAATTTAATTAACTTTGGCAGAATTTGGCAGAATTTGATTAAAGCGTTGGAATTTATCTGTTGAGTGTTTCACTAAGACATTCCTACTGTAACTGGGCTAGTCCCGTTATACACTACTTAGCTATTAATTAAGGCCTCTATTAAATTAAAGCATAAGCTAAGCAGTATAAAGCTAGAAACTCTCCAAACCAGACTATAAGCACTATATAAACGGCCTATAATACTCTAGCATAATCTGCAACCCCTATAGCACCAGCTATATAGCCTACTATAAATTTAGCAGCTAGCTATACAGCTAGTCCTACTACGGGTCTAGCGCATACTTGGCCTATATATAATAACCCCTATAAATAGGCCCTTAGTAATTAAGGAGCTTGCTTCTTATATAGCTAGAAAGACTACTTTATAAAGAATTACTAGACAAAGGCAAAAACAGGCAAGGTTCTATTAGTTTAGGAGGATAGTACGGAGTTAGAAAAAGAGGAACCCTAGAGAAAAACTCCTCTTTAGGGTTAAAAGGAATTAATATATTATATATTAATCTGGGTTGGCTAGTTAGTGGAAGAAGCTATATTATCCCTTATACTTTATTTTATAATAGATATTAAGTTTTAACCTCTGCTTTAGCTAACTCTAGAGCAAATGCCTTTGCCTTAATAGATACCCAGTACGCTATAAAGCTAGCTGAATTTTTAAATGCGCCTCTTAAGGAACTGCCTAAACTAGTTCCTATTCGCGGGTATAACGGAAAAATAGGGCCACCTATTATAACTATCTTATAGATCTACCTCTATGCTAATAGACAAAGGCAGTATAATATTCCCTTTCTTATTATAGACCTAGGAAGCCATAATATAATCTTAGGAAGAAAATAGCTAGCCTATTTAGGCTTATAGCTTAATGTATAGAATAGACAGCTCCTCTAGCCTAAATCCTTACCTCTAACCCCTTCCTTTATAAAAGAAATTAGTATTATAATAGAGAACCTTATACAGCCCTAGATTAATACTATCTACTAAGCTAATGCTATGCGTAGAGACTAGGCCTTTAAGAAGGACGTATAGCTTAATCCGTAATAGATTTGTATACTACGCCGCCCCTAGACTACCTATATTACATCCCCTATACTAGAGACTTAGGAAATTAGTAGTAACCTAGCTAAGTCCCCTATAGAGAACTTAGGCCCTACATAGCTATAAAGGAAGGCTAGGAATACCAAACGCTATACTAAACTAATAAACTGGAAGGATAACTTATAGAAAATAGAATGTAAGCTAAGGAAGACTATAAACCCTATACCGTAAAATACGGCCTAATAAAGGTCTATAAAGAAACCTATAAACCTTCCCCTAGTTAATATCTACTGCATTGGCGCTATAGGATTCTATTAGAACTTAATCCAACCTAATACCATTGCCTTTACCACCAGCTTATATAAAATTAATTAAATAATTAAGGAAAAGGAAAGCAAGCTTAGTGGATAGAAAAGTAAGCTTATAGATAAAGAGCTAGTAGAACAGAAACTGCCCCATTAACACTAGAAATTTAAGGATATATTCTCTAAAGCAGCGTCTAATATGCTTCTACCTTACTAACCGTATAACTACAAGATTAAGATTAAGCTAGACAAGGAAGACACCCTTAGTTATAGCCCCCTTTGTTAGCAGTCTACTGCTAAATTATAGGCTATAAAGTAGTACCTTATTAATAACCTAAATAAGGGCTTTATTAAGCCTAGTTAAGCCCCTTTTAACTTGCCTATTCTCTTTACTAAAAAGCCAAATAGAGGACTTTATTTCTGCATTAACTACTGTAAATTTAATAATATAACCCGCAAGGACTACTATCTACTGCCCTTACTTAATGAGACTTTAGCCTAAATAAGTAGAGCTAAGATCTTTACTAAGCTTAATATCCATTAGGCTTTTTACTGGATTAGAATAAACCCTAGATTAAAAGATCTTACTATATTTCAGACCTATTATGGAATATATAAATATAAAGTACTTCCTTTTAGATTAACCAATGGGCTAGCTATATACTAGCGGTACATAAATAATATACTCTTTGACTACCTTAATGACTTCTATATAGCCTACCTAGATAAAATTATAATCTACTCTAAGAATGAGTTAGAATATAAGGAGCCTGTCTATAAAGTCCTATAATAACTCCACAAGGCCGGCCTCTAGGCTAATATTAGGAAATTGGAATTTAGTATTAAGCGTATAAAGTACCTAGGTTTTATTATTAGTATAGACGGAATTAAAGCCAACCTAGAGAAAATGGCCGTAATTAACTAGTAGATACCCCTACGGACTATAAAGGAGGTGTACTTATTTTTAGGTTTCTGTAACTGTTAGATAATCTGTATTCTCTAAAGGCGTGGGTCACGTGCACGAGTCACGTGCACGAAGACACGTCACTGAAGACACGTCAGATCAAGGTCAAAAAGACACGATACCAGATCATCAATCTATCAACCCATTTCATCAATGAACTCATCTACACGAACTTCGTGACAGTAACTTCTACTAATACTTTATTAACAACTACAGTAGGATTGCCTAGCCTCTTAACCGCCTTACTAGGAAAAACTAGCTATTCTACTTTAACGCTATATATATACAGGCCTTTAATAAGCTTAAAAAACGGCTAGTATTAGCTCCCCTACTTACCCACTTTAACCTAGAATGGCCCTTAATACTAGAAACTGATACCTTAGATGGTATAATAGCTGGTATTTTCTCCTAAAAGTAACCGAACGGAGAATGGCACCCTATTACATACTATTTAAAGACTATAATAGATGCTAAGCTAAACTACCACATCCATAATAAAGAAATGCTGGCTATTATCTCTAGCTTTTAGCACTGGCGTGTATAGCTAGAGGGGACCCCTAAGCCTATTAAGGTAGTTTTAGATTATAAGGCCCTAGAATACTTTATAACAACTAAGGCCCTTACGGCCTAGTAGGTATACTAAGCGGATATCCTATCTTAGTTTAACTTCTTAATTATATATAGACCAGGCGCTATAAACTATGCGGATGCTCTTATAAGGTATAAACAGGACCTAGGTAACTAGGCGGCTATAAAGATCTTATTACAGACCTAGACATTACTATAACCAGAGCACCTCAACCCCTAGATATAGGCAGAGCTAAATACAGACCCTTTAGATGCTGAGATATATCCTATTAACTCCACGGAACTTAACCTTATTAATAAACTACTATAGGCAAACTGTACAACCCCTTCTCTATAGGAGTACCATAAAAAGGTAAAGGATGCTACTAGCCTATAGTCCCTTAAAAACGGACTGCTTAAGCACTAGGAACGGCTAGTGGTAGTAGAGAAACAGAATTTACAGACTTAGCTTATTGCCGAAGCACATACCCAAGTCTTTATAGCCTACCCTAGAAAGAATAAGACCCGCAAAATTATTGGTGACTAATACTACTAGCCTAGAATGGTTATAGATGTTAACCGCCATATACGGAACTATAACGACTGCTATAGGTTTATAATTCTATGGGACAAGACCCTAGGACTATTAAAGCCACTTCTAATACCAGAACGCCCCTAGCAGCATATCTCTATAGACTTTTATAAGCTGCCTATAGACTGTGACGGATATAATATAGTAATAATTCTAGTTAACTGCTTTGGTAAGTGCCCGTTCTTAATCCCCTGTTATAAGGATATTAATACTAAGGAGGTAGCCCAACTATATATCCATTATGTCTACTAAATTTATAGACTACTAGATACTATTGTATCTAATTATAGGCCGCAGTTTATATCGGCCTTCTGGAATAAGTTTACTTAGATCCTTAGTATTAAGCTAAAGCTTTCTATAGTATACCACCCCTAGATAGACGGTCAGACAGAGATTATAAATTAATACTTAGACTAGAGGCTCCGGCCCTTTATTAACTTCTTCTAGGATAACTGGGGTAAACTACTACCCCTAATGGACTACGCCCAGGCAACCCTACCCCATAACTCTACAGGATTTGCACCTATTTAGCTAGAAATAGGATACTTACCCTATATAAGCTTTAACTAGAAAAGACCAGAGGGGCCACAGACTGTATGTGAAAAACTGTCTTATAAGGAAGCCTAGAAATACACCAAACGCTTAGAAGAAGCCTGGACGGTAGCCTATATAAATCTAGAAAAGGCCTAAAGATTAATGGAACAGCAGGCAAACAAGCACAGGCGTGAGCCTAACTTTACTATAGATAATAGGGTCTAGGTTATAATAAAGAACTAGAAGATAGAACGGCCTAGCTATAAGCTAGACTATAAGATAGCAGGACTATATAAGATCCTTAATAAAGAAGGCAACTTATACAAGGTTAAGCTCCCAGACTTAATTAAAGTCTACCCTATCTTTTTACTGGATAAGCTACAGAAGGCTGTAAATAACCTACTACCTAAACAAAAGAATAAGCCTCCCCTGCCAATTTAAGTTAATGGCGATAATAAATAGGAATTTAACAAAATATTAGCCTATAAACTAGTATAAGGAACGCTACAATACCGTATCTAATAGAAAGGCTACAATCTAGACCTAACTTAGTACCCCGCCTAGAACTTTATAGGCTGCCCCTAAAGGCTTAAAGAATTCTATAACCAATACCCTAATAAACCCGGACCCCTAAAGTACCTCAACAAGTAGATAGAGTGCTAGTATAGTAAAGACAATAGGCTGCCTATTAAGCATAAAGACAAGAATACCCTATGGATATAATACGGATATATAAAGCCTAAGGGCAGGCTTTTTTGGAGGGGGGGGGGGTAATATTACGGCGCTAGTGGAAAACGGTGGATCTTGGCAGACGTGGATTATAATAGATGCAAGTCACGTGACTTAAGGACCGCATAAAATATCAAGCGGCGCTGCTATTCTTCTCCTTCCTTTCTTTAGCTTTGGATCCTCGTTTATAGACAATCCAATCGTACAGGCTTGCATGCGACCCTCTTGCCGTGCTCGTGCCTCGATTGACTGAGTTGCTAACAAATAGTATCTAGCCGCTAGCCTAATTTAAGTAGACGGACTATATCTGCGTGACGAGCAGGGTTAATAGGATGCACTATAACACTAGGAAACGCGTCAAGATAGGGCAAATAGCAGGGCGACGTCGGCTTTAACTTACTGACTAATGGTAGGGAGTTATGTTGATAATAAGGCGTGTTAAACGTGGAAATGGGCTATCTCACGGTTTTATAAGTAAGGTTGGGTGCAAAAATCGGAGATCTGTATGCTAAGGATTTCAGTGCATTTCGTAAACGATAAATTGAATGTTAGAAACCATGATCAAAAACAAAAATTTACCTGTTTGAACTCTTTCTCTGTACTCGCGTATGATACTACCTATACTCCATGCTAATATATCGCTGTCGCCTATTTTTTGAAGCTCTTTAAAGCCTATATTATTTCCTATTTTAGTTAGCGCTATAGCGCATAGGAGGAGAGCAAAAGCACCCAAGAATACTATAAAGAACACTTCTAAAGCGCCTAAAGAAGTAGACCTTACTATCAAACCTACACTATCTATACTAACGCCTTCTACTATTATAGAACAGCCCAAAGATCTTCGAAACTTTATTCTAAATATAATTATATACACCAACACTATAAAGATATTTAGAAACGTTCTAGCTATCCTATTTAGAGCCTTTAAATACTAGGAGTTTATTACCTAAAATACGCGTTAAGCTAACAAATATTATAGCCCTTGTTCTTTCTAGCTTAATTAATTAACTACCGTTATTATATTATCGAGTCTACCTAAAGAGGTAAATAATGGAGACGAATAGCGCGAAGTAGAGAGGATAATAGAGGCACCGCTAAAGTACGTAAGGAAGGCTTAGAGAGTTAATCTTACAGTTAAATATAAAGTCGCTGCTGCACCTGTTGACGCGTCTACTAATACTGGAAGCGCTAAAATTACTACAGCTATTTAGGCGGTGCTTTAAGTAGTAGGTATTCTAACTAAAGCAGAGGCTAATTGTGACAGTGCTAGAGCTTGTCACCTGCTAAATTTTGCTATATTCTGCCAGCACTACTTATAGAGCCAACTAATTAGGATTTTCCATCCCTGGGATAGAAAATCGCCGTTAGCTTGCTTACTACTAGCGCCTTAGCAACCCCTTTATATCTTACTAGGCTCTTATAATCTTCTTCTTCTCCTTAGCTTAGTATTCTTATATAGTAGCAATCTATAAGCTTTGGTTTAGAAGCATTTATATAAGCCAGTTACATTATACTAAGCTCTCCCTATATTACCTAGGAAGGCCTTAATAATATCCCACCCTAAAAGAAGACCTTTATCTATAACGACGCGTTAATACGTTATACTTAGACATTAAAAAACTTATACTACTATGCCTAAGAAGGCCCTAATAATATCCTACCTTATAGGCTAGACTATACTTAACCTATACCCCTAAAAGAACCCTAAAATTAAAACCAAATTATATAATTTCGATAAACCTTAGGAAGCCAACAATAGTACCTAAAGTAAGCTTATTAAAAAGACCTGCCTTTACCTAAAAGAAATATAAAATCTAGCTAGGATTAGAAATTAAAATAATAATAACGTTACAGATATATATAAGCAGATTTATGCCCTTACCGCTAATTAAAAGGTTAGTTGTCTTTAAGCCTAAAGTATATAAAAGACTTTAAAGGAGATTCTAAAAAGCCTTACTACCTTATAAAATAGCCTAGCCTCCCCTTTATAAAGCCTTAGTTAACCTATTCGCTTAACTAAATATAATATACTAGAGAGTATAGATATAATAATAAAGTAATTAAAGTCTACTAAGCTTCCTAACCCCCTAAGGCGCGACTTGGCCTTAGGATAATTTATTTTCCAAGTTAACTAAAGGCGAGGTACTTCGTGGCGTCTAAGTACAATTTGTAGGATAGGTATAACTTAAGAAATGGGTATGATTTAAGAATCGGGAGGAACTATAGCGGACCTTTTTAAAAGGGTAAATTCGATAATTTCTTTAGATATGTCCCTTTTTACCGCATCCAAAGCATTGTTTATTTATAGCTCAAGTTTTTTATTTGTTGGTTCTTAAGGGTGTATAGGATTGGGTGGCATTGAGGTCCATAGGGTTATATATAGGGCTTTTAGGTCTCAGAGAAAGATCGCGCTTTAGAGCATATACTGGTTTTATAGAGTTTTAAACACGAGGTATAGTTAATTTTAGAGAATAAGTCTATTTGTTATATTAAAGGTCCTTATTAATTCGTTAATATATTATAGCAAATTTAGATAGGTTATTTAGTAGTTCTTTACCTACTAACTAGGCTTTAATTTTATCTAAAATAGCTTATTAAAGGGCAGCGACTCTAGCGACTTTATTCTAATCTAGCTCGCTAACAAGGCCTAAATATTCCAAAAAGAAGCTAGTAAAGTCTCGGTTCCATTATTATAAGTTTTTAAGTTTAGTAATAGCTATATATTTACGGCTAGCGTTATTATATATTTGTTTTAGCAAAGAGATAAAGATTTTAAAATTAATAAAGGTGCCGTTATAGAAGAATAGATCTATAGTATATATAGCGTCTTTACTTAAATAAGATATTCCATAGCTAACCTTACTAGCTTTAGTAGGGTATTAGTTATAGTTTATTAAAAGTTTAAAACGGAGCTTAGTTATAAAGGGATATAGGTTATTTTAATTTCTATTAAATTTTAGAGAATTAGGGAGCCTTTTAGATTTTATAGTAGGTATTAAATTTATTATAGCTATGGGTTAAATTAATATTACTAGTTTAGAGTTCGCGTTTAAGGGGCCAGGTTTAGATACGGTTATTTTAATCTCGTTTATAGGTGTTATTATTAGGCTCTCTAATATAAGTACCTTAACGTTATAAAGTTCTTTATAGAGTGCTTCTATTAATCGCTAATACTAGGTTTCTAGTGTAGCCCGCTACTAAGCTAAGGCGTCCATAAAGGACTGTTATATTATAGTTAACTGTTCTATAACTAGGGTTATAATACTTATAGTTATTAAAAAGGATTTAGGTTCGTTTGCTATTTTAATAATAGTTATTTTAATATAACGTAATATAAGGACGCGAAGAGGCTTTAAAAAAGATTTAAAGGAATAATATAAATTCTATCTAAATCTATAGGTATATAGCTTTTGTAGAGTATAAGACGTTATATAAAGAAGAGAAAGGAATAACGAGAGAATTATATAATTAAATAGTTAGAGGTCTTGGTAGTCAATATATATGTATATACGCATACAGTCTTTAATAGACTTTAGTAAATTATGGCGGATAATTGCAGACAGTTATAGACAGTTATAGATAGTTGCAGATAGTTATCTGTTAAGTATTTTACTAAGATATTCCTACTATAACTGGGCTAGTCCCGTTATAGTAGATATAATTTTTTTTTAACCGTAAAGAGCTAGTATTCTTTTAATTAAGTTTCTTAATAGGTCGTTTTATATATAGATTTCTTATATTTAGCTAAATAAAATTACTAACTTAATAGGCCGGTACTAGGGTTTGGTTCTTATTCGCTACGGCTTTATAAATAGATTAGGCCTATATTATCTTATTAGTAAGGAACTATTATAGTTTCTCTATCTTCTTTATAAATTTACCTACTTTTATAACTTATAAGGCGTAATAAGTAGGGCTAGAAACATTACTAAAGGGTTTAAAACCTATTTATAGATACTAGTTATAGTTAGCTAGGAATAGAGAGACCTTAATAATTTTTAAGACGAAGTTATTTATAGTAAACTAATAAGGGGGTAATATATATAGGGCAGACGCCTTCCCTACTAGTATATTAGCAGAATAATATAGCTTAACTATTTTACAAGGGCTCGCTTATTTAAAAATACACTAGTAAGGAGGGCGTCTGCCCCATTTATAGTACCCCCTTATAGTAAATATAAGCTAGTTAATCTAGTCGTCCTATAAGTATAACGTATATATATAAATATACTATTCTATTATAGTATTTATATATTCCATTTAACTATCCTTTTACAAGTAGTACATAGTAGATAATAGTACTTTAATATAGAGTTAGGTAGTATAATGGTGCTAGGGAGCGTTACCTACTAAATCCTACTATACTGCTATTATATTCTACCTACTCTATAATTAGCTTGCCTACTACTAGCGCCTTAACGGCTAGCTCTATATATTTATTTATATTAGTCCTAACGACCCCCTTTTCTTCTTTTTAGCTTAGTATCTTTATATAGTAGCAATCTATAAGCTTTGTCTTAAAGGCATTTATACAAGCCCGTTATATTATACTAAGCTCTGCCTATACTGCCTTAGAAGGCCTTAAAAACATTATACCCTAAAAAAAGACCTTTATCTGAAATAACGCGATAATAGGTTATACTTAGACACTAAAGTTACTCTATATTGCCTAGAAAGGCCTTAATAATATCTCACTCTATAGGCTAGACTATACTTAACCTATACCTCTAAAAAGGACCCTAAAATTAAAACCAAATTATATAATTCTAATAAACCTTAAGAAGCTAATAATGGTACCTAAAGCTAGCTTATTTAAGAGAGCTACCTCTACTTAAGAGAAACCTAAGATCTAATTAGGATTAGAAATCAAAGATAATAATAACGCTATAGACATATGCGAGCCGATTCGCGCCTTTACGGCCAATTAGGCGGCCAATTATCTTAAGGCCTAAACTATATAAGAGACTCTATAAGAGGTCCTAGACGGCCTTACGGCCTTATAAAATAGATTAGCTTCCTTTTCTTAAAGTACTAGTTAACCTATTTACTTAACTAAATATAATATACTAGGGAGTACAGATATAATAACGAAGTAATTAAAGTTTGCTAAACTCCTTAATCCCTAACCACTATCTAATAGGATAGACCCTATCTTTAATAATTAAAGGATCTAAATATAAGGAAAACTCCGCGTTGATAATAACTATTTCTCCTTTAAAGAAGCTAAAATTCTCTATCTCTTTAGTTAAACTATTAGAAGTACCTAGCATTACCCCCAAGCCAAGTTTAAAGATAACTCTTCTACCCGGTTTATATCTATTAGCAAAATGCTATAGTACCTAGCTACTATTTATATTAACCTAAATAAAGTATAGGATGCCTATTATAACTATAACCGCCAAATAATAAAACCAAACCAACCCTTTGCCAAATTTTAGACTTAATTCTTATATATTACAGAAGAAGGCTAGGTCACCCTTAAAAACTACCAATTAGACCTATACAACAAACTAATAATTAGGCTATAAAAGAAGATTACTATAATTTCAAATAATCTACTAACCTATAAAAGACTCGCAGCTTATAGCCTATTATTAGATTTAGAACTAAAGCAAATTAATTCCCGTATTAATTAGCAGAAGTAACCCTATAGCGATTAAAACTTATTAGCTATACCTATAGGAGCTAAAGTAGGAAGATAAGCTATAACTACTCTTATACTAAAAATAGTTATAACTATAAACCCGCGAACTTCACCTAACCTACTATATACTACGCCCTTAACTAGTACTCGCCGCAATACCCTAATTAACCCCGCTACGGTTATATACTATAACTATAAAAAGGATAAATCCTTTGCCTTATCTTACCTAGAACTAAAGGTTATAGGTAATATTAAGGAAATAAAGGAAGAAAAGATATCTAATAGGTTAGGAAAAGAAGAACCCTAGGGGAAGACTCCTCCTTATTACGGGACTGCTCATTATATACGCTACGCTATATGCGTAGCTAGCGTTATGGGATTCCTTTAGGGGTAAGTCTAAATCTAGCGAAACTTAATCTAGGCTTAATAAATTTTTTTATAGCTTGGCTAAGGCTAAGGGCTTTCTAGGGGCTACCTAGTACCTACCTAAGAAGGTATAGAAGACCTAGAGAGGTATCTATATAGTAAATAGAAAAATAATATAGACTAACTAGCTAAGGCCTCTAGTAGTTTATAACTTCGCTATAGACCTAACGCCTAATAGTTGGACAACTGGGTTTATAAAGTAGATAACTTCTTTAAGATGCTAATAATACAAGATAATCCTAAAGAGCGTACTTAATAGATTATTAGCAAGATTAAAAATCAATCCCTAAACTAGATTACACTAAATTAGCTTAACAAAGAGCAAATTACTATATAGCTATAGCTATAACCCTTTCTAAAGAAGTAGATTTAAGATCTGTATATTATATAATATAGTAATATAGAACTATTCTAAAATAGGATATAGCTTAACCACCATAATTTCCGCTAGTTTATAAACTTTATAAAAACTTATACTTAACTAATAGATCTAGAGCCCTTTAAAATAAAAATAGTAGCATTTATAAAAAGAAAAAGATCGGATTTATCTAGGCTAGAATTAAGCTAGCAATTTATAATAAAATAAAGCGTATAGGAGCCCTATTACGGAGTATTATATATACAGATTTTAAATAAGCGGTTTTAACGCTAAAGATATAGTAAGGAACCAGACCTCTTCTGGTAAGAAGCTAGGGGTAACTAAAAGTATAGGCACTTTAGTAGTAATATAGGGTAAACCCAAACTTTAAAAAAGCCGTTCTTAAAGAGAAATCCGGAATAATTAAGGTTAGGGACCTTAAGTAATAGGAAAGACTTCTAGGGCTAACATAATACCTGTCTGGAATCCTTACGGAAATACTCTAAAAAGTTAAGAGAAAACTTCTCCAGAGGTAAACATAATTAAATAAATAAGTAGGGCAGTAACCGTACTAATAATTTATAAAAAGAAAAGCCCTAGTCGCGGATCTCTCTTAGGTGCAACTAGGGCAAAATATAGAAGGAGAAACTCTCTATATTACTATTAAGCTAAAAATAGTACTCCTTATGGGCGAGGTATATTAGTTCTAAGCATTATATAATAGCGGCGCTAAAATTAATCTTATATTTAGTAAAACAGCATAAGCTTATCCCGTTACTAAAGTAATAGAAATATACTATAGAGTTTTTAGATAAGTATTAGATTAAACTATATAGTACCTATAAGCTTATAATATTAGTAGCTAATATGCACAACTATACTAAAGTGGTTAGCTCGCAACCCTTTTAGGCGGCTAACTTTATAGGCTATAACCTTATTTTTAGATATCCTTAGTTTATAGAAGTAGATTTTAAGATATATACTTTAAAATAGGAGCCTTTAAATAGTAGAACAATAAAGAATTAGAAGGGCGTATTTTACTAATAAGCTTAAAAGATATTCTAGAAGATATAGCTATAGGAGAAATAGTATATACTTTATACCCAAAGGAGTATTAAATCCAACCCCTATTTTATAGCAAGATAGGTATAAAGCTTAGTATAGGCAATAACCTCTCTATAATGGATACTTTATAGAGAACTACTAAATATGTCATAGAGATACTATAGGAAGGCGGCAATCTTAAAGATCTTATAAGATACTTTTACCGCTATAGGTTACTCCGGCTTAAGTAATATATAAAGAATTCCTTACCCTCTACTAGCTACTATATAAAACTGTTTAAATTATAGTGGCAACTATATATAAACAGCCACTATAGCGCGTGACGCTGCCTATAAGCGTTTTAAGGGAGCTCTAAAACTTACTTAATAATAATATAGAGGATAAGCATAACCTTAACCTATTAAATATTCCGTTAGGCCTAAGGGACTTACTTAGGGTATTTTTAGGTAGGTAAGTAAAAGTCCTTTAGTAGAACTTAGAATATAATTATATAATTAATCTAGAAGAAGGCAAATAACCGCTAAACCTTTCTATCTACAACCTCTCTTATAAAAAGCTTAAGATCATATAAAAGTACCTTAATAACTTACTAGAAAAGGGATATATCTAGCCTAGTAAGTTACTAATAGGCACGCTAATCCTCTTTATCTTAAAACCAGATAGAACTCTAAGGCTATATATATAAATTATTACAGTCTTAATAAGATTACAATTAAGAACTGTTACTTACTACTACTAGTTAGTAAAATACTAGATTAACTATTTAGAGAAAAGATCTTTATAAAGCTAGATCTATAAGACGCCTATTATAAGCTCCATATTAAAAAAGGGGATAAGTAGAAGACCGCTTTTAAGACCTAATACGGCTACCTTAAATATATAGTAATACCTTTTAGGCTAGCCATTACGCCTATAATATTCTAATTATATATTTATAGAGCCTTAGGGGGACTAGTTAACTATATATACGTTATCTATTTAGATAAAATTCTAATCTACTTAGAAGATAAGGATTAGTATAAGCAACACGTCTGTAAAATACTGAAACGTTTAGATAATTAGGGCCTCTATACTAAGGCGTTAAAGTATATCTTTAATACTAAGTAGGTTAAGTTTCTAGGTTATATTATAACGCCTATAGGCGCAGTTATAGACCTAGTACGGATATAGACAATCTAAAAGTAGCTAGAGCTAGAGAGTTACTAAAATATTTAGGTGTTTTTAGGCTTTACTAATTTCTATAGGCGCTTTATCTATAACTACTTAGACATCGCCTAATACCTATCTAACTACATTACTAAAGCTTTTTAAGACTTAGCCTAAGAAGTAAAAGGCTTAAAGGTAGAAAGAAAGAAAACTAAAATGGGACTAACTAAATAGTATAAACTATAGCATTAGGAAAATGCTTATGCCTCTTAATAGTACTAACAGGTTCCTAACAGCTCCTATTAGGGCTATTAGGAGCTCTAGGAGACACTTATACTTGGCTTCCTGTTAGGAACCTATTAGGAGGTCGCCCGGACTATACAGACTATATGGACCTCTAGGACCTCTAGGACTATTAGGACAATTAGGACAATTAGGACAATTAGGACCATTAGGACCATTAGGACCATTAGGACCATTAGGACCATTAGGACCATTAGGACCATTAGGACCATTAGGACCGTTAGGACAATTAGGACAATAATTTAAAAATTAAATTTAAAAATAGGATATATTAATGCTCTTATATTTATAGCTAGCTAATAAATATAAAAACCAGTTTAATTTTAGACCCTATTTTGTAAATAAGATACTTTAAGGAATCTAAATAATCTAAATCCTTCTTGCCTACTACCTGTGTTATAATTAATTAAGGAGATAAGGGGTAAGGCTCTTGCAGAGACTCTAAACCGTCAATTGGCGGTGTTCCCAATAATCTGCCGGCTGTATACTAATTTCCTAACTAGGCCTACTGCCTGCCTGCCTGCCTACCTGCCTGCCTATATACCTACCTGCCTACCTGTCCTACCTATCCTACCTATCCTACCTATCTAACCGTCCTACCTATTTGTGCCTACCTGTTAGTGCCTACCTGTCTGTGCCTACCTGTCTATACCTACCTTTGTGCCTACTTGTCTATACCTACCTGTCTATATCTGTAATTTGGGGGAGAAGTTGGCCTAATTAAAGGCTCTAATTAATTCAGATCGTTCTCTACGGCCATTTGCTAGCTGTATATTCAAATAGTAGTTGTCTAGGGTGCCTCCCTAGGAGGCCTTGATTTAATTTGGTGATAAGCTAATATTAAAGCTCTAGTTTAATTCCGTCGATTAATTAATTAAATTATTTATAGTATTCACTGGCTGGTTATTTAAAAGGTCGTCGTCTAGTTCTGGTAACGGTTGTCTAGTTCTGGTAACGGCCGTCTGGTTCTAGTAATGGTTGTTTGGCTCTAGGACGGTTATCTAGTTCTGGCAACGATCATCTGGTTCTAGTGACAGTCCTCTACTAGCTGCCGTTTTAGTGCCTCCTAAGGTAGGGAGGATGTAAGGAAGGGTAAAAAATAAGGTGGCTATAAAGGGGGTAGCTTGGCAGAGACACGTGTAGGGCTATCGGGAATATAGCGGAGACCTGATAGTAATGTGTGTTATGCGAAGCTTCGTGTAGAGCCTCCGTGCGCAGAGCTTCGCGCAGAGCCTCGTGCAGAGCCTTGTGCAGAGCCTCGTGCAGAGCCTTTGTACGTAGAGATTCGTGTAGAGCTTTGTGTAGAGCCTTGTGCAAAGCCTTGTGCAGAGCTTTGTGCAGAGCTTCGTGCAGAGCTTTGTGTAGAGCTTCGTGCAGAGCTTTGTGTACGTAGAACCTCGTGCAGAGCCCCAGTAGTGTTGCTTGAGGGGTGTGCATAGGGTGTTGCTTTGGGGGGGTATCCTGCTAGGAACCTGACAGGACGATCAGGAAATACTAGTTTCCTGTCAGGAGCGCATCAGGATGGTAGGGTCCTGTCAGGAGCCTGTTAGGACAACTAGGACGATTAGGATGATTAGGACGTTTAGGACGATTAGGAAAATTAAAACCCTGCCAGGAGCCTGTTAGGACGATTAGGACGTCTAGGAAAATCAAAATCCTGTTAGGAGGCCTCCAGGATCTTGGCACCCTAATAAAATGCTGATAAGACGTGGCCCAGAAAGGTCTAAAAAGCCTCTTAGTAACTACGTGTAAAGTTTATAAAAGCTTTACTATTATAGCATTTTAACCTAAATTAGCTACTAATAATAGTTACTAATATATTAAAATTTGCCTTTATTGGTATCCTACTATAATATAATAGGTATTTAGACGCTATCTAGCTCTATTAAAGACCGGTAGTGTCACGGGACTCACTCGTTCTCACGCCTCTGCGCGTCTTTGACGTTCTTGACCCGTGCTCACGTTCGTCCCGAGACACCTACGCACGTTCCCCTACAACCCCTATTTATACCTTGTACCTGGCACACGAAGACTCTTCTTCATCCAATGTCTTTGTATCAACCACGCATAGTTACGTGTACGTAGCCTTCTCAATTACTACCTCGTTTAGTACATTGTATCCCGGTTCATGCCTACTCCGTAATAGGTAGTATTTTATAATAGAAAATTCTAGGGACCTAAAGTTAGGTATTATACCTACAATAAGGAACTACTGGCCATAGTTAACTACTTTAAATAGTGGTAATACTACCTTAAGTATATAAGCTATACCACTTATATACTCTTAGATTATTATAATCTGTGCTACTTTATAACTATAAAGGAGCTTATACCTTAATAAGCTGAATAGGTAGAGGAGCTTACGTAATTTAACTTTAAAATTAAATATAAGCTATGGGGAAATAACCCTGCTAATAGACTGTTATAACGGCTAGACTATACTAAAGGCTTTAAACGGGAGAAGGAAAATAGATAATGGATATCTTACTCCCTATATTATAGAATAAGCTCTAGGTATAAGATACTTAAGTATCTGTAGTTCTATATACTAAGTCTTAGGCAGTGCAAACCCTATTAGCTTCTACTAATATTTTGGCTAGTACCTAGTCCATAGCTAATAAGGGTCTAAATATACCTAAATAAGACGTCCCTAATATAAGTTTGGAATTTAATAATATACTACCCCTAATTACTAAGCTATTCCCTTAAACCAAAAGTAAAGCTATAGAGTAATTAGAATTTAGAGCCCTATAATAACTAAAGGACTTTAACCTTATAGCGGCCTTCCTAATATATACGCACTAAAGAGTTATAAGATCTATGGTACTATTTAGCTATATACTTAAAGTAGTATAAGACAAAATAGCTTTTACCCAGAAACCGTTTAAAAGGTTAATAGATTTTATCTATAAGGTATAATAGAAGGACGCCTTTTATACTATTTTTAATGCGGAAGTAGATCAAAAATGTAATAGAAAGGAAGCTAAAAGGTGCTAAAATTAAGAACTAGACCTAATAGGCCCACTGCGTAGAAATAGTAAAGTTTAGGTACTATAAGAAGCAAATCTATAACAGAAAATTCTTATAAAGAATTACAATAATCCTTTAGGCGGCTACTATAGTTAAGCTAAAATAGTAGAATTACTTTAATATAAATACTATTAGCTAAAGATTAAGTAGGAAGTAAAGGAGTATATTAGCTATTATAAGAAGTAATAAGTATATAAAATCCAAAGGTATAAGCTATAGGGTTTACTTAAACTGGTTCCTCTTACTAGCAAACTTAGTAATATTATACTATAGACTTTATTATGGATCTTCCGCTATCTAAAAACAAGTAAAAATAAATATATAATTTAGTCCTAGTACTTATTAATAGGGTTTTAAAGTACGTCTAATACCTTCCTATTAATAAGATAATTAATATATAAGCGCTTATAAACCTAATTAAGGAGAAATGCTTTCTTAAAGCAGATTAACTATACCCCATTATTATTAATAGGGGCAGCGTCTTTATAAGCCAATAATAGTTAGATTTATGCTTTTATTTAAAGATAGACTACTATTATAGTATAGCCTTTTATCTATAGATAGATGGGTAAATAAGACACCAGAACTAGGAACTAGAGTCTTATCTGCAAATATATTTAAACTACTAGCAAGATAATTAGTATAAGCTACTTCTGTATACGGAGTATACTTATAACTTAAAGCAATATTTATTATATTAGTTTGCACCAATTTAGATTCCCTATAGTGTTTAACTATTTAGATTTAATAGTATACCCAACAATTACTAGCTAAGGCCATATAATTAATTATAGAATCCTACTGGGAAGTTTAAGAATATCTACTAAAGAGTATAAAGGTACCTTAAGGAATAGGAGGAGTAATAGAAGTATATAAAGTAGAGCCTATAAGATACTTAAGAGTAGTAGAGACTCTAGTATAACCATAAACACCAGAATAAGCATTTTAGCGTAGGCGATAAGATTCTATTATGTTTAATAAATATTAAAACCCATTAACTATTAAAGAAGCTTAATATAAGATACCTATATTAGGAAAATATTCGCAGGCTGGGATTTAAGTCGACTTTATTAAGCGCGTTTCGCGTATTTAACATGCAATTAACCAACTTGATACATTTAAAAGCTAAATAACACGCAGTTAACCAACTTGACAACTTTTAGAGCTAACTATATATTTCTTAATATGCGATTGGCCAACTTGACAACTTTTAAAGCTAACTGTATATTTCTTAATATGCAATTGGCTAACTTAATAACTTTTAAAGCTAACTATATATTTCTTAATATACAATTGGCTAACTTAATAACTTTTAAAGCTAACTATATATTTCTTAACATACAATTAAGGTAAAGTTATATGCCAATTGCGTAAATAATTTTTTACTATTTTCTTAGTCTGCAGTATGCTAGCTTATAATATATATTAGGATTAAAACAATTTTATATAATCTTATATAGTTTAATATAGTCTTATTACTTAGAGGCTTGGTATAAAGCTCTATATAAAGCTCTACAGAAGCTTTATAATAAAGGCTCTGTATAAAGCTCTATATATAGAGGCTCCTATAAAACTCTATATAAGGCTTTATATAAAGCTCTATATCTATTAGATAATTTATATTCTTGATAAGGCATAGGTTATATATATAGTAAAATCTCTTTATAGCTTAAAGCCCTTAGGGGCCCAGATAATTAATTAACCTATTTTATTAATTTGCAGTTACTGTCGGGAATGAGGCAAGCTGCCGTTATGCCAGGCATGTTGCCGTCACGTGCTGACGTGGCCCTAGCGTGGTGAGGAACCTTAAGTTCCTCACCCCTTTCCTCATTCCTATCAAAAAGAAGAACAACCATCATACTATCTACGAACCGTAGCTACGTGATATCCCCTTATATAACCAACACTGATCAGTGGTTAACTTCACTGTTATACCATAGAACAGCTAGGTATTACTAAGAAGAGACAAGCTACTGTACCAGTGCTACTCGTGCTAGAGGAAGCTGTCTTTTAAGGTCAGAACTGGTCCTAAACCTTAAATAGAACTCTTCCACGAATCTAAGGATCTAAAAGGCCAGAACTGGTCCTGAGCCTTTCTG